>Ga0105047_10010878_pt1 | contig 14824 bp, 15 predicted proteins | sample MAT04_FD_78384 | JGI IMG/M metagenome (GOLD analysis project Ga0105047, IMG submission 78384) | Freshwater microbial communities from Lake Fryxell liftoff mats and glacier meltwater in Antarctica - MAT-04 (megahit assembly) | ecosystem: Environmental > Aquatic > Freshwater > Ice > Liftoff... | reverse complement strand
CGACGGGGATCGGGCCGCCCGATTCGCCCGCGGCTTCGCCACCTATCACGGTGCGACCTACGGCCTGGGCATGACCAACGGCACCCATACGCTGGAGGCGGCGTTGGCGGCCTGCGACGTGGGCGAGGGCGACGAGGTGATCGTGCCCGGCATGACCTTTGTGGCGTCGGCGGGGGCAGTCCTGGCGGTCAACGCCACGCCGGTGCTGGTGGATATCGATCCTGAGACCCTGTGCATCGATGTGGCCGCTGCCGAGGCCGCCATCACCGACCGCACCCGCGCGATCATGGCCGTGCATGTGGCCGGTGCAGCCGCCGACCTGGACGCCCTTGTCGAGCTCTGCGCGCGGCGAGGGCTTCACCTGATCGAGGACTGTGCCCATGCGCACGGCACCTTCTGGCGAGGTCGCGGCGTGGGGTCATGGGGCAGCTTCGGTAGTTTCTCGATGCAGTCGTCAAAGCTGATGACGGCGGGCGAGGGCGGCGTGCTGATCTGCAACGACGAGCGGCTGCGCGATCTGGCCCGCAGCTATGGCAACTGTGGCCGGGCGGAGGGCGAGTGGTTCTATCACCACGTTCGTTATGGTGCGAACCTGCGCATGACCGAGTGGCAGGGTGCCGTGCTCCGCGCCCAGCTTGAGCGTTTCCCGGACCAGAACCGCAGGCGAAACCGGAACGCCGTGGCGCTGGGCGAAGCGCTGGCCCGGATCGAAGGCGTGCGACCTCAGTTCCGCGACCCCCGGATGAATAGCCAGGGCAACTATTGCTACGTCTTCCACTACGACAAGGCGGCCTTCGCGGGCATGGATCTGCGCCTGTTTGAAAAGGCGCTGGCGGCCGAGGGCGTGCCTATGGGGGTTTCTTATCCCAGTCTGAACGAGCTCGAGGTATTCCGCCACGGCGACTTCGGGCCCCGACTGCGCGCATCGGCACCGAAGATCGACTACGCCAGCCTGCGATTGCCCGTGGCGGAGCACGCGGCGCGCTCGACCGTCTGGTTGCAGCATCGGATGCTGTTGGGTGAACCGGATCAGGTGCTGGAAGTGGCCCGGGCGGTGAAGCGGGTTCAGGGTCAAGCGGCGGCGATTGTGGGGGATGGCGGCTGACGCCTCTTCACTCTCGACTCGCAACCGTCGTTCATGGCACCCAGTTGACCTTGAGCGCAGTTCCAACGTGCGCCCCCCGAAACGCCCGGAGCCCCCATGACCGAAGCCTCCTACACCCCGCCCGCGATCTGGACCTGGAACAAGGAGAACGGGGGTCGATTCGCGGCCATCAACCGGCCTATCGCTGGCCCGACGAAGGACCAGCCGCTGCAGGTCGGCAAGCATCCGTTCCAGCTCTATTCCCTGGCCACCCCCAACGGGGTGAAGGTGACGGTGATGCTGGAGGAATTGCTGGCCAAGGGCCACAAGGGCGCGGAATACGATGCCTGGCTGATCAACATTGGCTCGGGCGACCAGTTCGGGTCGGGCTTCGTCTCGGTGAACCCCAATTCCAAGATCCCGGCTCTGATGGACCACTCAGGCCCCACGCCGATCCGCATTTTCGAATCCGGCGCGATCCTGATCCACCTGGCGGAAAAATTCGGGGAGTTCCTGCCGACCGAGCCGGCGGCGCGGGCGGAATGCCTGTCGTGGCTGATGTGGCAGATGGGGTCGGCCCCCTATCTGGGCGGCGGGTTCGGGCACTTCTATGCCTATGCGCCCACCAAGATTGAATACGCCATCGACCGCTTTGCCATGGAGGTGAAACGGCAGCTGGACGTGCTGGATCGCCGTCTGGCCGAGAGCGAGTATCTGGGCGGGGCGGACTACACCATTGCCGACATGGCGGTCTGGCCCTGGTACGGCGCGCTGGTGAAGGGCGTGGTGTATGAGGCGGGCGAGTTCCTGCAGGTGGCGGAATACAAGAACGTCATCCGCTGGACCGACCAGATCGCCGAGCGGCCTGCCGTGAAGCGCGGTCGCATGGTCAACCGCGCCCAGGGCGACCCCGCCAGCCAGCTGCGCGAACGCCACGACGCCTCGGACTTTGACCTGCGCACGCAGGACAAGCTGGACGCCGCAGCGGGCTGAAGTCTCACATCAACTGGATGGCGCTCAGGGCAAAGGTCAGGATTACCAGCGTCTCCAGCACGATAATTGCCAGCGAGTTCAGGCCCACCTTGAACATGTCGCCCAGCGAGGTCTTGACGCCCACGGCGGCAATGGCGGCCACCAGCAGCCAGCGGGACATCTCGCCGGCGGCTGCGGGCAGTTCCTTCGGCACCAGGCCGGTGGAGTTGATCGCCACCAGGGCGATGAAGCCCAGCAGGAAGCCGGGAATCAGCGGGGCCGTGCGCCAGTTGGTCTTGCCCTCCGACCTGGCCCGGAACAGCAGGGCCACGATCACAATGACCGGCAACAACAGCGCCACGCGGTAGAGTTTGACGATGGTGGCGGTGTCGCCGACCTCTTTTGAGACGCCGTAGCCCGCGCCCACCACCTGGGCCACGTCGTGGATCGTGGCGCCCAGCAGAAATCCGGTCTGCTGGTCGGATAACCCCAGCGCCGCCGCCAGCACCGGATAGGTCACCATGGCCACGGTCGACAGCGCGGTGACGCCCACCACGGTCAGCAACGTGTCGCGCTCCCGGGTCGGCGACGGTGGCAGCACCGACGAGATCGCCAGTGCCGCAGACGCTCCGCAGATCGCCACCGCGCCCGCCGTCAGCACACCAAACTCCGGCCTGAGTTTGAGGAACCGCGACAGCATCCAGCCCGCCGCGATGGTGACCGCGACCCCCAGCGTCACCACCAGCACCACATTGCCGCCCAGCGACATCACCTGATCGATGGTGATCCGCGCGCCCAGCAGCGCCACGCCCAGCCGCAAAAGCTGACGGGTCGCAAAGTCGAGCCCCGGGCGATACCGGGCATCTCCGCGAAGGAAGTTCATCGCCATGCCCAGCAACAGGGCGAACAACAGGATCGGCACCGTGTAGTGATCCGCCAGCCAGGCGGCGGCCATCGACACCAGCACAACAATCGAAAGCCCCGGGGCCAGCTTGCGCGCCGTGATCAACACATTGCCGCGCGTGACCGGTGCCTCAACCGGATCCGGAACGCCTTCCAGCGAATCCAGCGAAGAGGCGTTGTAGTGCTCTTCCCTCAGCATGGTCGCTGATCAGGCCTTTCGTGAGTCAGGGCAAGAGCTGTCGCCGCCCTATTGGACCGTCAGCGCCGCAATCACCTGTTCCAGCACCGCGTGCGCCTTGCCGCGCATCTCGTCGTCGGTCGCGTCCTGGATCGGATGGTCCACCAACACATAGCGCGCACCCTCCATGCCCAACGCCTTGCGCTGAACCTGGGCGGCCTGGCCAAACTCACTGGAGGCGATGGTCACCGCCGGAAGACCCTGGATCTCGAACCACACAGTGTCGTGCAAACTGCACGTCGTGCATGACCCTCAATCAGCGAGGCCTTCCACCAGCACCGCGCACTCCGCCTTGATCTTCAGGCGCAGGTCCGACGGGCAGGGCTTGGTGAAGGTGGGCTTGGTATAGCGCCGGATCTCCACCTTCGGATACCGGGCCGCCATCAGCACTTCCAGCTCGTCCAGCAGGATGTTGCCGCGCGGCTTGGCGATATCCAGCAGGCCGATCACACCGGTGATATCGCCCGTCCGCGCGGTGATCTGGCGCTCGACGGGGACCCGCTCATCGGTCGGGTCCAGAATGGTCGTCATCGACGTCCTCCCAAGTTCAGGGTTGAGGCTATCAGCATTCGATTTTTCTGGAAACGCTGACCGAGCCCATCGGTCCTGTCACCCAGCCGTGGAAGGCCGCCGAGAATTTTCCGGCGTCTGACCCGGCAACCACGATGTGGATGTAGGCGTCGCTGGCGAACTTCGAGACCGGGGTGTCCAACTGGGCGTCTGTCATCTTCGCGGCCATGGCGAGCGTAATCCCGGCACCGGAGGTCTCGTTGGCCACCATCTCGCGCATCGGTCGCGTCGTAACCGCCTGGATGCGCTCGCGCAGGCGCGCTTTCGAATAGGGGCCTTCGCTGGTCAGGGTGGCGAGATGCTCGGGGCAGACCACCAGCAGGGCGTCGGTATGCATGCGGCGGATCTTGGACAGGAACATGCTCTCCAGCCCCAGCCCCAGCGTGCCCCCCATCTGGTCCGGCTGCCGCGAGTCCTGATCCACGATCTGCACCGGCCCACTGGTCATGGCAAAGGCGGTGACGACCGAGTCCTCCGCCTTGAAGCCGCGCTCCACGTGCAGGGGTGCCCAGGGCGAGCCTTCCTCCCACTCCGCAAAGCACATGGTGAACTTCATCGGGTTGCTCAGCGTTGAGCGATCGACGCCGCCCGGCTGCGCCCCGCCGACGTTGCGCACCACGAGCCTCAGCGCGCGCCCGATGGTGGCGTTGGCCCGGTTGCCAGGTCCAAAGGCGCCAAGTCGCATGTTCATGCCGATGCGCTCGCGGATCGGCCCGTTGACCACCAGCACTGGTGAGGCCCCCATGGTGGTCGCCGTCACGCCATGCATGTTGAATTCGTCGGTACAGACCGCCTCGAGCGCGGCAATCACCACCGGCAGATACTCAGGCTTGCAGCCCGCCATCACGGCATTGATGGCGATCTTTTCCACGGTCACCGGCGCCATGTTTGGCGGCACAATGGCCACGATGTCCTGCGGCGCGCGCGGCGTCCCCGCCAGCATGCGGATCACCCGCTCCGCCGTCGGCGGCACGAGCGGCAGGCCGTCGCTGAAGCCTTGGTCGAACATGAATTCGGCGATGTCGTCGGCGCTGGCGATCTCGATCCGCCGCGCCCGGATCGGGCTGTCGTCGGCTTCGGCCTGCAGCTTGTCGTTGATCTCGGGGTCGAGATGTTTCGACCCGCAGCCGGGCCGCCATTCCGGCAGGTCGGCCCAGGCGATGGCGGCAGGGGCGGCCTTCAGATCGGCTGCGATCTGGCGATCCAGCGCCTGCCACTCCTCCCGGACAAACCCTTCCAGCTTCGTCTTCACCTCGCCGTCGGCCCCGATCCAGTAGACCGCCGGTACGATCTCGAAGTCCCAGGCGAACGAGGTCTTGCACGCACTGTCGTCCAGGAACGGCACCGTAAAGCCGTGGCGTTCTTGCAGGATGTCATTGCCCTCGGTCGACTGCCCCAGCACCAGCACATCGGCCCTGTCGCGCCAGGCGTGATGAAACGCCTCCAGCAACGGCGCCGCCAGATTGCAGGTGTGGCAATCCTCCTTGACGAAGGCGACCAGACTGGCCCGCCCGGTCGGAAACCGTCGGGTTTCGCCGGTGCGGTCGGTCAAGGCGAAGGGCGGGCAGGGCACGGTCATCGAACGGGTCTCACCACAGGGTTGGCGGAGATGGATGGGAATCGAACCCACCACACGCCTTTTGGACGTGTCACTGGTTTTGAAGACCAGGGAAGCCACCAGACTCCAGTCACCTCCAGACGCGTGACAGTAGAGCGGGATAGCGTGAGACGCGAAGGGGTTTTGCGTTTGTCGATCCAGGCGGTCGTTGCAGCCCCAGGCGCTTGCCGTTATCGCCTGCGCACATCGAACATCGCACATCGCCTACCTCCAGACGCTGGCGGCGGTCCCCAGCGTAACCACGCCAGGGCTTGCGAGCCTTCGACAACCCCGGAGCGGCTCAGCTCCCCCGGCGTTTGTCCGAGCCTTCCTTGCTGTCTGTGGTCAAACCCTCCACGACCCGGCGCACGTTCCCCTGGCGCGCCGTTACACCCCGGGTGTCCAGATACTCCAGCACCGGCACGATGAACTTGCGGGTCGTGTCGAGCGCGGCCCGCGCCTCACCGGTGGTGAAGTCGGCGGGGACCGGGAAGGCCGTGCGCAGGCTATCCGCCGCCCTTTGCAGTGCGTCCGGGTGAAACACCAGCGTCTGCCGCAGGGCGTGGTTCCGCAGCGATACTGCGCGCCCGGTGTCCACCAACAGTTGCACGAAGTCCGCAACGTCGCCGCCGTCATTACCCATTGCGCCGACATCCGGCGGCATCAGCCCGCCTTCCCGAAGCCGGACCTCAATGCGGTCAAGCCGTGCCAGGGTTTCTGCCGGCAAGGTCGCGAGCGGATCGTGGTCAGGCAGCGCGACCTGGGCCCCGGTCAGACGAATGTCGCCGCTGTCGGCCAGCGTTTTTTCGGCGTGGGCTACTAGCTCTCGAGAGGCACCAGTCCTTAACCCGCTGCGGATGGTACTGACCGCGATGCTGACCTTCAGGGCCGCATCAAGATGCGCGGCAGACAGTTGTTCAAGATACGCGGCCCTGGTCCTGGTCATGAGGGCGCGGTCAACCAGGCGGTCGTCGTCGAGCCGCTCAAACGCGTGGTCGAGATGACGGATAGCCTCCCCGCTGGCCTGCCGCGAAAGCCGGGCAAGTTCAGGGATGGAAATCAAGCCACCATCGCGCGCTGCCAGGGCCGTAGCGATGTGCTGCAGGTCGCCGTGCGCGGCGGATTCCAGAACTGCCAACCGCTGTGGCACGCGACCCCGCGACGGCGCAGCCTCAGGGTCCAGCACCACTGCCCCGCCAATCGTCTCCGCAGGCGACGGTCGCCGCAGCACCGCGCGTTGGCCGGCAAACGCGATGACCGGCGCGGCAAACCGCAGCTGCGCCACACCCCGTTCGCCCGGCGCAATCGACGGACGGCCCATCAGGCGCAGCGAGCCGATGTCCTGCCGCGCGCCCCACATCACCCGCACCTGATCCATGTGTTTGAGAGGGCGCGGGCAGACGGGCGACAGCGTTATTTCCACATCGACCTGAAGGGTTGATCGGTAGCTGCCCGGCGCACAGAGCACCTCGCCGGTCGCGATGTCATCAGCCGACGCGCCTCTCAGGCCGACGGCGACGCGGCCGCCGGGGTGGGCGTTCTCAACCACGCGACCATGGGTCTGGAGCTGTCGGATCACTACCGGATGGCCGGAGGGTTGCAGCACCATCTCCGCGCCGGAGGTCAGAGCGCCGCCCAGCAGGGTGCCCGTGACAATGGTCCCGGTGCCGGTGATCGAGAAGCTGCGATCAATCGGCAGGAAGGCACCGGGCAGATTTTCCACGGGCGGCGCGCGCGCCAGCAGGGCCTCAAGGGTGATGTCCAGCTGCGGCAGGCCGGTGCCGGTCACGGCAGAGCATAAAATGATCGGCTCCCCGGCCAGGAAGGTCCCCCGGAGCTGTTCGCGGGTCACGTCCAGAACGGCGGCCCCGTCGCTGTCCGCCAGCAGGTCGGCCTTGGTCACCACCACGACCCCGGCGGCCACTCCCAGCAGTTCCGCGATCCGCAGGTGCTCCAGGGTCTGGCGACCAAAGCCCTCGGTGGCCGACACCACCAGCAATACGGCACGCACGCCGGTGGCCCCCGACACCATGGCTCGGATGTAATCCTCGTGGCCCGGCGCATCGATCAGGTCGACGGTGCCCGACGCATAGTCCCGCGAGGCAAAGCCAAGGGTGATGGACAGGCCGCGTTCGATCTCCTCCTTCAGGCGATCCGTCTCTGTCCCCGTCAGGGCACGGACCAGCGAGGACTTGCCGTGATTGACGTGGCCGATGACGGCGAGCGTCAGGGTGGGTGTCACGGTGCCGCTCCTCCATGTCCAGCTGTCCGGCGGCCCGCGCTTGCCCCGCCCGCTGATGGCTCTGTACAACACAGAACCGCCGTCGCCGGAATGAGCCGGACGGCGACAAAGAGAGACCGATGGTCGCGCGACGAGCGCCTCGAACGACAGGGCAGGACCCCCGGCGTCGCCTGCCGGCGGTAGGTGTCCTGTGTGCCGATCCCGTTGCTGCGCCCTTGAACGCCCGGTTCGGCACCGGCGCCGTGACCAAGGTCGTCCGCGCCGTGGTGGCCGAAGCCCGTGAACGTATGACCACTGACGCACCGGTGATCCCGACCCTTGCCGCGCTTTTCGACGAGGTACACCGACGGCTGGAAGACGCGGATCGCGAGACCCTGTTCCGCGTCATCAACGCCACCGGCGTGGTGATCCACACCAATCTGGGCCGCGCGCCTCTGGCCCCGGAGGCTGAGGCGGCCATGAAGGCGGCGGCCGGCTATGCCAATCTGGAGCTTGATCTGGAGGGCGGCCGCAGGGCCTCGCGCCACGACCACCTGGATCGACTGATTGCCGATGTCACAGGCGCTGACGCCGGGCTTGCGGTCAATAACTGCGCCGGGGCGGTGATGCTGGCGCTGGCGGCCCTCGCCGCCGGATCACCCGTGATCGTGTCACGCGGCGAGCTGGTCGAGATCGGCGGTGGGTTCCGGGTACCTGATATCGTCGTGCAAAGCGGCGCGCGACTGGTCGAGATCGGCACCACCAACCGCACGCACATGTCAGATTATCAGCAGGCGGTGGCTGACCATCCGGACGCCCGGGTTATCCTGCGCACCCACCCCGGCAATTTCCGGATGACAGGCTTTACCAGCGCGCCATCGCTGGCCGAGCTTGCCGCCTTCGCGCATCAGCACGGCCTGATGATCATCGAAGACCTGGGCGGTGGCGCGCTGGTGGATCTGGAGCCCTACGGCATCCACGGCGAGCCCAGGGTTCAGGACAGCGTCCGTGCCGGCGCCGACCTGGTGATCTTCAGCGGCGACAAGCTGATGGGCGGGCCGCAGGCCGGCGTCGTGGCCGGTCGTCGCGAGCTGGTCGACACCCTGGCGCGCCATCCGCTGGCCCGCGCCCTGCGGCTGGACAAGCTGTCCGTGGCCGCCCTGGGTGCAACATTTCGACTCTATCGTCCGCCGTTTGATCCCGTCGTCTGCGTGCCCGTTTTGCGGATGCTGACGCAGGACGTCGGGCTCGTCGCGGCCCGGGCGGAGGCTTTGCAGATCTTGCTCGCCGATCTCAAATCCCTTGATTGCACCCTTGTTGAAACATTCGGCTACGCTGGCGGCGGGGCCATGCCGATGCACGCTTTGCCGAGCCGCGCGCTCGGTTTGACGAGCGCCGTCATGGGTGCCGAAGCGTTCGCGCGGCGCCTGCGGACCGGGCCGACCGCCGTCGTCGGTCGGATCGAGCGTGACTGCCTGCTGCTGGATTTACGAACTGTCGCGGATCACGAGGTAGCGGCTCTGGCTGCCGCCGTCCGCCATGCCCTGACCCTGGAGCCCCGATCATGACCTTCCCGATCCCCAATGTATCTACCGACCTGACGGGCCAGACCGCCCTGGTGACCGGCGCGTCCTCCGGCCTCGGCGTGCGCTTTGCCAAGACCCTGGCGCGCTGCGGGGCCAAGGTGGCCCTGACCGCGCGGCGCCTGGACAGGCTGGAGGCGCTGGCCGCCGAGATCCGCGCCGAGGGCGGCGAGGCGGTGGCGCTGGAGCTGGATGTCACTGACGCGGATCAGTTGCTGGCGGTGGTGGGCAAGGCCGAGGCGGCGCTGGGCACTGTGACCATCCTGGTCAACAACGCCGGCATCCCCGACGCACAACGGGCGGTGAAGATGTCGGTGGACCTGATCGACCGGGTGATCGGGGTCAATCTGCGGGCCCCCTACATTCTGTCCTGCGAGGTGGCGCGCCGCCTGATAGCTGCCAAACAGCCGGGCCGGATCGTCAACATCGCCTCGGTCGCGGCGTTCGAATACAGCGGCAATGGCGCGGCGCTCTATTCGATCACCAAATCGGCGGTGGTGCGCATGACCGAGGCGCTGGCCGTCGAATGGGCCAGCGCCAGGATCAACGTCAATGCCATCGCGCCGGGGGCGTTCTCGTCCGAAATGATGGATGGCATGCTGTCGCGGATCGGCGACATTTCGCAGCACTTCCCGCGCAAGCGGATCGGCGATCCGGCGCAGCTGGACTCGACGCTGCTGTTCCTGGTGTCCCCGGCCTCCGAGGTGGTGACCGGGGCCTGCATCCGCGTCGACGACGGCCAGAGCGGGCGTTGAGGTCTATGCGGCCAGCGCCTTCCGCCGCCGCAACATCGCACCCGCCATTCCGAAGCCGCCGATCATCAGCGCCCAGGTCGCAGGCTCGGGAACGGCGCCGGCGTTCGGATCAACGCGGCGGTTGTTGACCAGCCAGGTGCCCGAGTTGGCGGTGATGCCAGTTGGGAGTTCAAAGGCGTCGGACCCCAAAGGAATTTCGAACGTGTTGGCAAAATCGACAAAGGAGAAGTTGTCGGCATTCAACGAAAACGAGCGCGCCCTCAGTACAAAGCTGATCGGGACGGGAACGTTGAGCGGTATGCTTGCCATATCGGTACGCAGCACTGCGTCGGTCTGGCCGGCCGCCGCATGCAACGGGCCATTGACCAATTCCAGCCCGTTGAAGGTCAACTGCGAGCCACCCTGACCGAATCCGAATCCGAACGACCGGTTCACAAAGACCCCTCCGCCCTCGATCGTCCCGCCGGTAAAGCCGGAATTGGAAAACAGCCCGTGCAGGTCAAGGTTCATGCGGGCGCTGGTGCTGACGGCGTTCGGGTCGGTTGATGTAAAGATCACCGTGTCCTGAAATTCGGCCTGGGTTTCCACGACCATCAGCTGTCCGTTGAACCTGGTCGCTGCGCGCGCCTGAACGCCGACGCTCCCAAAGCCTGCCGTGGCACTGCCGGATCCTTCCCAGCCTGCGTCGCAACGCGCCGCAATCTGCCGACTGAAGGGCTGGGCGTTCGTCGCGTCGATGCCGGGCGCACTGCAACCGGATATCCCTGCGCCAGCGACGATCCGGAAGGTGGCGGCGGAGGCGGGCGCCGCCAGCGCTGCGGCGAGCGTCGCCAGCAAGGCCATACGTGCAGTTCCAGCAAACAATGACATCGGGCGGCTCCTGAATGGTCGTTCGAACGACGGGTGCGTCCGGGTTTCCTTGGCTTAAACCTACGTCCCAACACGACCCCCGCCCATTGGCCGGAGGGCCTAACCAAATGGCCTAACCAAATGGCCTAACCCGATGGCCTAGTCCCTTGCGTTGGCCGGTGATCGGGCCGACTGGATATCGTCTTGAGGAACAGGTGACCGCACGACCATGAACCTGATGATGCGCATGCATCTGATCGCTATCGTGGTGGCGATCGCCTCGATGGCGCTGATCCATGTCTGGCTGGGGCGGATCATTCCGTCGGCCAGTCTGGTGCTCTACGACCTGATTTTCGGGGGATTTATCCTGTGGTGGACAGCGTCCATTGTCTGGAAGCGAGTGCGCAGGACAGTCACCGATGACACCGCTGACGGGTGGTACCCCCACACGCTGTCCGTCTTCTGGATCGGCAACGCCGCCGTGGTCGCCACCTTCTGGATATCCATGCCCTATGCCAGCGAGGCGTTGCAGCTGCTGGTGACCATGATGTGCCTGGGCACCATGACCGTCGAGGCCATAGGCACCGTGCGCACGCCCACCTATGGTCGCCGCGGCCTCTGGGGGACCTTGGCACCGCTGGGTGTGCCCGCCGGCCTGGTTGCCTGGTACGCCCAGTCGTGTGCGGAGTTTGCGATACCCGTGATCGCGTGGCTGGTGGCGTTCGGCGCCACGCTATTGGTCATGCGCGAGACCTTGCAACGATCGGTGGATGCGGCCTGGCGGGCCAAGCGGGCGGCGGAGGTCGCCCGCGATAGCCGCAGCCAGTTCCTGGCCTCGGCGTCGCATGATCTGGGTCAGCCGTTGCAGGCCGCCCGGCTGTTCTTCGATCAGGTCCTGCAGAGCCCGGAAGGGCCCGCCCGAGACAAGGCCGTCCGCAATGTCCGCTGGGCGTTCGACACCACCGGCAACCTGCTGGACCAGATGCTGGAGCATCTGCGACTGGAAGCCGGCGCGATCACCGCCCGGATAGAGCCGGTCGCGTTGGGGCCGCTGATCGCCGGTGTCGCCGAGATGCACGAACCGGCGGCACGTCTGGCGAACCTCAGCATCGTCGCCATGCCTTCCCGCAGGATTGTGCAAGGGGATCGTTCACTGATCGAGCGCGCGGTGGGTAATCTGGTTAGCAATGCCATCCGCCATGCCAAGGCGGAGCGACTGCTGATCGGCGCGCGCCTACAGCAGGGGCGCGTGCGAATCTGGGTGATCGACGACGGGTTGGGCGTTCCCGCCGCCGACCAGCCCCGGTTGTTCGAGGATCACGTGCAGGGTTCAAACCACGGCGACGAAATCCGCGGCGGCTTTGGCCTCGGACTGGCGTCGACGCGTCGGATGGCGGGCTTGATGAAGGGTGCGACCGGCCACGATCCTCGCTGGAAGAATGGCAGCGCCTTCCGGATCGAGCTTCCGTTAGCCTGATATCAGTGTTTCTCTGGCCTGTTGGCTTTCGCCAACGGAGGCGGTCCAGAGTGCGTTCCTGTCTGATCTGTGACGATCACGCCATGCTGCGTGAGGCGCTCAGCGGCGCTGTCGCGGTCAATTGGCCGGATACCGCCATCGTGCAGTGCGCGGATTTCCCCTCGGCCTGGGTGGCGGCGGAAGCCCAGCCGGATCTGATCCTCAGCGACCTGATCATGCCCGGTGCCAGCCCGCTTGAGGGTGTCGGGCGGCTGCGGGCGATCGCACCGGCATCCCCGATCCTGGTGGTCACCGGCAATGAGGATGATGCGACGCTGCTGGCGCTGTTTGATCTGGGGGTGTCGGGCTTTGCTCCGAAGACGTCGAAGAGCGCGGTGATCGAGGCGGCCATGCGCTTGATCCTGGCGGGCGGCCGCTATCTGCCGCCCCGCTTCATCGACATCGCCGCCCGGCGCGGCCACGAGGCTCCGGCCCCGTCCGCACGCCTCACGGCGCGCCAGGTCGATGTGCTGAAACTGATCTCGGTCGGCCAGTCGAACAAGGAAATCGCCCGCGATCTGGACCTGTCGCCGGCCACCATCAAGGCTCACACCGCCGCTGCCATCGCCACCCTGGGTGCCAGCAACCGCGCCGAGGCCGTGTTCAAGGCCCGGGAGCTGGGCCTGATCTAGTGAAAGCGACGTGCTCTAAATGTATGAAATCGAGACTGTCTGTCCGTTTCAGATGATTCCATCTGAAACGGACAGGCTCCAGGCCGAGACTGGCGTTCTTCACGCCCTCGCGCTGGCAGACCGCCCCATGATCCGCCTCGACAATATTTCCAAGCAGAACGGCCACCAGATCCTGTTCATTGACGCCTCGATGGGCGTCCAGAAGGGGGAAAAGGTTGGGCTTGTCGGCCCGAACGGTGCCGGCAAGACGACGCTGTTCCGCATGATCACCGGTCAAGAGGAACCAGGCTCTTGCGCAACAGGTCGGCGGCAGCAATTTCCGACTATATCATTTCCTTCCGTCGGACATCGGAAAAGCCGTGAGCATCCCGGTCGCCGCCGCTGCGCCGCAATCTGTTGACGCAGGCCCAACACGGTGAGGTGGCCGGGCATCATGGTTGATCGCTCCCGCGTATGTGGCTTCGCTCATGGGGCTTGATCTGTGCTGGATAGGCGTCGAGGCCCGCGTCAAAGAGCGTCTGCTAGACTTTCTTGGTCTGGAGCCGGCGGGTGATGTCAGCGACGAACTTGGCGCGGACTCCACCTTGGCCGAGACTTCTAACGCGTGGGTTGTGGTGGTCAGCAGGGCGGGAGGGCTCGATCTCGACGAGGCGCTGGCCGGGGTTTCGTCCGTCGCGCACTTTGCGATTGGATTCGAAATGATGGAGGTTGCAGCGTTTAGCCGTGCGTTTGCGTCGCGTGACGGCGAGCCTCTTTGGTCGGTGATCTACAATGATCGCGATCAGGGCGAGTTCGTCGCCGAAGGTGACCTTCCGGTCGGGTTCGCCAACATTAGAGTTCAGCGAGCCTCAGAAGACACAACGGCATCCCAGACGGAGATTTCCTCTTCGAGGTACCTGCTGATCTAGCAGAGGAGGTAACGGGCTATCGCCCTGGACAACTGGGGCTCGAATGGAAGGCGCTGCGTAAGAAGCGGACGAAGCCTGTGGGATCCGCCAGCGCGCCACGCTCGCAGAGAACTGCTATGTTCGCCGTGCTCATTCCGCTGCTTCGGTCCCTTGGCTGGGAAAGTACCGACCGTCCGGTTCTCAATGACATGGACCAGATCCGTCGAACAGTGAACGGCGTCGAGCAGACCCTCTGGTTCGATTACGGCAGCGGTCAGGAAACATACGTTATCGTGCACTTCTTTGCCCGAGCCGGTGCCGGCCAGGAGGAGTTCGCAGTCGGCGGCCGTGTCACCGCGCCGCGCATCAGATTGCCGATCTGGAAGCGGTCCACGTGGAAGCGCCTTGGCGAATTGACACGAAGCGAACCGCCGCCCGCCGACATCGTGGCCGCTGTGATCGACCGCGCCTGCGAAGAGATCGGTACTGCCGACAGATATTTGCGGGACTGGGCTCCTGATCCTTGCATACTGCTTGACTACTCTCGCCCCGAAGCTGAGTGGCCGACGCCCACGAGCGACGCAGATGCCCAGGCTCGGCATTGAGACCAAGTTGCGCCAACCGGATCATCTTCTGGATTCAATTGAGGTCGAACGGGAAGACGAAACTGCTCAGGTCGCAGGTCGGCAAGGGTATGCCCTGAGGTTTTCGCGGGAAAGAATGGTCGTGGGTGTAGTTCATGAGACAATAGTCTCCGAATTTTAAGAAAAAATCGCCTTCACGCGGTCGTTATTATTCATAGATTTCCTGTGGTCTTAATTGTTCCGCCTCCAATCGGGTCGGTATCGGTCTCGATTGTTTGAAGAGTGCGGAGATGACGGTGAAAACAGCCTTTCAGATACCAGCTGACGAGATTCCTGCGGCCGTTACTGCGCTTGAGACGATGTCGCTACAGGGCCTCCGGCGCTATTGGGAAAAGCGTTGGGGCGTCGCGCCACGCTTGCAGTCAGTACAACT
>Ga0105047_10010877_pt1 | contig 14825 bp, 14 predicted proteins | sample MAT04_FD_78384 | JGI IMG/M metagenome (GOLD analysis project Ga0105047, IMG submission 78384) | Freshwater microbial communities from Lake Fryxell liftoff mats and glacier meltwater in Antarctica - MAT-04 (megahit assembly) | ecosystem: Environmental > Aquatic > Freshwater > Ice > Liftoff... | reverse complement strand
GCGCGGCCGTGCGCCGAGTGGAGCAGATTACGAATCAGGATGAAAGTCAGAGCGACGAGAAACCAGATCAGCAGCAGATAAATAAACTGGCGGCCTTTGTTCGATTCGCCGACCAGCCGGTAGATCGCGTCGTTGCCGCCGTTGTACCCTTCGCCGATTGAAAAACCTGCGGCTCCACCCAGGCCGCGTCCGCCGGGCCATTTTTCGAGCCCCTGACCCAGGCTGTGCCGCCAGCGTTCAACAAAAGTCCAGCGATCGGAATTGCGCACCGCGATGATAAAAATTTCGGCGAAGCCCAGTGTGGCGATAGCGAGGTAATCGCCTTTGAGACGCAGGCACGGCGCGCCGACCAGCAGCCCGAAGAGCGCAGCGGCGCTCATGCCCGCCGCCAGCGAGAGAAAAAAGACCAGCAGGCTGCCGTCCGGCGAGCTGCACATCCAGACCACCGCGGCCGCAACGTACGCGCCCATCGCCATGAAGCCGTGATGCCCGAGCGAGAAGACGCCGAGCGAACCGTTGATCAGATTGAGCGAGAGCGCGAGGATGCAGTAGATCCCGATGAGGATCAGATGATTGGAAACGTTGACGAAATCGGTCAGGCCTTCAAACATGCGCGCACTTCTTCACCTTAGATCCGTCGCAGCCCTAAAATCTCAGCAAGGCACAATATCACGAACGTCAAGGCCACGGCGACCCCAAGAGCGATCCGCGTGTTTCGTCGTTTACGCTGGCATCCATTGCACATAAAGCCGAAGACGGAATTGTCGCCTCGAGCGACTGCGGCATCCATTCTTAATTGACTGCGCGCACTGCTCACTTCGGGTAGTTCCATTGATCCTTCGTCCGGTTCATTCCATGTATGGCAACGCATGCACAGCTTGTGACGCGCGGGGTCTGGAGAGCCGGAGATAGGCACGAATTTTCCTCCTCCGAAATCACACCTTCTCGCCTTCGATGCGTCCGAAAAATCCGCGCGGCCGGATCAGCAGCACAAGGATCAGCAGGATAAACGCGATCGCGTCGCGGTACGAACTGGCGCCCTGGAAGAGCATCCGGTCGGCGTAATTCTGCGAGTACTGTTCGATCAATCCCAGCGCCAGTCCGCCGAGCAGCGCGCCGGGAATGTTGCCGATTCCGCCGAGCACGGCGGCGATGAAGGCTTTGAGGCCGAAGACAAAGCCCATCGCCGGATCGACGGTCGAGATGAACATTCCGCCGGCGAGCACGCCGCCCATTCCGGCCAGCGATCCGCCCACGGCAAAGGTCAGCAGCACGATCCGGTTGCAGTCGATGCCCATCAGCGAGGCGGCCTGCATATCATGCGAGACCGCGCGCATCGCGCGGCCCATGCGCGTCTTCTGGACGAGCAGATAAAGCGCGAGCGCCGAGACGAGCAGTCCGGCGAAGACCAGAATCTGGTTGCGCGTGATCGTCAGCGCCGGATAAGCGATGACTTCGAGCGGCTTGGCTTCGATGGCTTTTTCCAGATCGTCCTTGTCGATCACGGCTCCGGCTTCGACCAGCGTCTCGGTGAGCATCGTCGGCTTGCCGTCGGGGCCCACGTCGATGTTGCCATCCAGATCGCGGTGGGGCGCGCGATAGAGAATCTGCCGGTCGGAGAGCGTGCCGGGTTTGAGTTCATTGAGATTCACAAGCGTGCGCGGATAGCGTGGATTCTCGACGGGCTCATTGAAGAATGACATTTGGCGTGCGCCGAAAACAGTGATGCCGACATTCTGAAGGAGCAGCGAGACGCCGACCGCCGTCAGCAGCGCTGAGATGCGCCCCGCTCCGCGCACCGGCCGGTAGGCGAGCCGTTCGCTGAGCATGGCCAGTCCACCAACGGCGAGCCCGGCGAGCAGGATCGTCACCACCAGCCGAAGTTCGACGGGCATCGCGTGCAACGGCGCGCCGGGACCGCAGAGCCACATCCAGACCAGCATGCCGCTGAAGCCGCCGACCATGTAGAACTCGCCGTGCGCGAAGTTAATCAGCTTGATGATGCCGAAGACCATGGTGTAGCCGATGGCCACGAGCGCGAAGAGCGCGCCGAGCGTCAGGCCATGCAGAGTCTGGGATAAAAATTCAATCATGCGCAACCGTGAGTGGCGCGGGCCTCTGTGCCCGCACAAGCGTCCGCCTTAGTGCAGCGGACATTCTTGTCTGCCGATTCGAGCAGAGAGGAATATGACTTGAACGGGTTTCTGACTACGGCCAACGCGGCGCTTTTTTCCCTCTCCCCCCTTTCGGGGGAGAAGGTCGACGAGCGAAGCTCGCGGGATGAGGGGAGCGCGTCACTTCTAGAATACATCGAAAACCCCTCACCCCCGACCCCTCTCCCCCTGAACAGCGGGGGCGAGGGGAGAACGAATTCAACCCCTGCAAGTTATAAGAATGTCTGCTCCACCCTATACGTTTATTCCGGCTTCACTTCGGCCACAAATTTGAAGGTGCCGCCGGCTTTGCATTCCACGATGACGGCGCGCTTGCGAACTTCGTGGTCCGGTCCGATGGTGATCGTTCCAGTGACCAGTGGCAGATCTTTGATCGCGGCAATCGCATCGCGCAGGCTCTCGCGCGTGACCTCGCCTTTGAGCGCGGCGCGCTTGATCGAATCGTGAATCGCCAGAACGACGTCATATCCGAGGAAGGCCATCGCGTTCTGCGGTTCGTGATTAAATTTGGCTTTGTACGCCTTGACGAACGCCTGCACGCGCGGTTCGGGATCGTCGTTGTGCGCGTGATTGCAAAGATAGACGCCCGTGCCCGCGGCCGGTCCGGCGATATCGAAGAACTGTTTGTCGTCGAGGCCATCGCCGCCGATGAACGGCTTGTTGAAGCCGGCCTCACGCGCGGCCTTGAGCAGCAGCGCCACCTCGGCCGAATAGCCCGAGCAGAAGACGCAATCCACTTTCATGGCCTTGAGCTTCTCGACCTGCGACGTAAAAACTTTGTCGCCGCTCTGGTAGGTGAGCTCTTCGACGATGATGCCTTCGTTCTTCTTGTACGTCTCTATAAAACTCTTCGAGAGTCCGCGGCTGTAATCCTGCGCCGCGTCGGTGATGATGACGGCCTTTTTCGCCTTCAGTTTCGTCAAAGCGAAGTTGGCGCAGACCTGCCCCTGGAAGTCGTCGTGAAAGCAGATGCGGTAGAGCCAGTCGCTGTCCTTGGTGAGTTGCACGTTGGTCGAGGCATGCGTCACCAGAGGCAGTTTGAGCTTGTTGGCCTGCTCTTTCATCGGGCGCGTGTGGCTGGAGGCAACGGCGCCCAGCACGGCTTTCACATTCTTGACATTGGCCAGGGAGATGAACGCGTTGGCGGATTGTTCAGGGGTGGATTTGTTGTCTTCAATGAAGAGTTGAATCACGATGCCGTCTTTGCCTTTGAGCTCTTCGGCGGCGAGGATCATGCCTTCTTCGCTCGCTTTACCCCAGTTTTCAAGAGCGCCCGATTTTTCAATGACCACGCCAATCGGATAAACGGTCTCCGCGGCGGCGGCCGAAAAAAGCAGAGCGAATACAAAAACGCAAAGGGCTGACACGCGATGCATACTTTTCTCCAAAGGCGTAGCGCCGGCGTCCCGCCGGTCCGTAGCGTAAAAACACGCCGGCGGGACGCCAGCGGCACAAGCGACAAGGGTGGCAGAATTCAGGCAACGACGCAAGCGAAAAGCAGGCTCACTTCTTTTCGTAGCTGGCCGATTTGCTGACGGTGGGCGACATTGAGGCCAGGTCGTTTGCAAAGCGCGGCGTGTCGGCGACGGTGCGCGTCAGTGTGATGCGCGTGCCATCGAGTACCACGGTGAACTCGCGTTCAACATCGCCCGAAACAAGTCTCAATACGTCTTTCTCGGTGCGCGCGGTTCCTTTGACGCTCACGCCGTTCGAATCCGTGTAAATGAAATTTCCGTCATCCTTGAGAGTGAGGCTCTCGGCGATAAAAGGATTGGGTTTGTAAATGTAAACGCCGCTGATCGATTGTCCGTCGGCCACCAATGCGGGCTCGCTGCTGGTTGTGGTTGAATTGGCATTCGTGATCGCCGGCAGTTCTGCTTTTTCGATAGCCTTCGGCAAGAAGGGTTCGCGCGGAGGCTCCGGAGCAACACTTTTTTTCTCCGGCGGCGGTGCGCTGACTGGAATCTCGAGCGGTTGCACAGGCGGCGCGGGACTCAGCACTTTATTCGGCACAACGGGCGCAGGCGCATGAACCTCCGGCACACCCGGCGGCGGCGGCGGCTCGACCTTGGGACGAACGGCGCCGAGATTAAGTGGCCGCACCGGCACCGTCGTTGTTTCGGGCGCGGCAGGCGTCGCGGGCGGGGCAATGACTGTTTGCGGCTGCACCGGCAGTGGCGGTGGAGGCGGTGCGAACCGTGGCGCGGGCGACGCATTAATCGCACGCACTTCAAATGCGGAAAGTCTAGGTTTGATAGGCGGCGACGGCGGATCGGTGGTCGGAACCGGCGACGCGACCGTTGGGCGCGGGTCGTACGCTGAAGGATTGGGCGGAACTTTGATCTTGCGCACCGGCCACGGGTCGGTCTCGGGCGGAAGCGGGCGGCTGATGGCAAGCGCAGGCGGCGCAAAAAGCGGGCGCTTCTTCTTCACCCAGTTTTCTTCAGAGATCCAATTCAAGGCCTTGTTGCCGACGGGGGGCATCTGGCCAACCGGAGTACCTTTGGTAATGACATCGTCGTCGCGGCGCTTGATTTCCATATCGCCGTTGCCTTTGAGTTCATAGCGAAACGAGCGCCGCACACCGTCGGCCGTGAACGAGATGTACTCTTCAGTCGTTCTAAAAACGCCGGCCGAACGTTCGCCGAACGGGGTGTAGAAATCGAATGTCTTATCCGCGCGCATGACCAGGACGTAGCTGACCTTTTCACCTTCCATGTAGAAGGTGTTGTGCAGAGGATTGCGGTCGCCCGAAAAAAGCAGCGCGCACTGCCCCGCCAGAAGAAGAATCAGGATTTTGTGCACCATAAAGCAATCCCAGTCCAGAGCTATCCTTGAGTCTTGACGATCCAGTCGCCTAAAACTTCAACCTGGCAGGCCAAACGCAGATTGGGCGACGCCGCGAGCTTCTTCTCTTCGACCGCATTTCGGGGCTTCAACCCATTGCCGGAGATTTCGACCATGCAGGTTCCACACTGGCCGTTGCCACGGCAATTTGCAACCTTAGCTACGCCTCCATATATAGGGATGTCATTGGCGACCGCAACTTCGCGCAAATTTGAATGCATGGGCACGATGACCTGGATGCGCTCTTTTTCAAAGGTCACTTTGGGCATTAAAAATCCTCCGCACGTCGCAGAGGATTATAGGATTATCAGGATGGAAGCGCAACAGCCCTCGGGGAAAACAAAAACCGGCGTCTGGCTTTTTATCCCCACACGGCCTTGTTTGGGACCTGCGGCGGAGTCTGGTTTCGTCCGAAGAGCCAGCAGAACGAGACGATGGCCACCGCCAGGAATCCCATGAGGACGAGCCAAGCGACTCCAAACAAAAGTATCCACTCGATTGCATTCCACATAAGTAAGCTTCTCCGCGCGCCTGATCTATAAAAGGAAGCAAACAAGTGGCCGAATCTCGATTTGTCGAGCGCCGCCCGATCTTAACGTGTAAGATAATGACAACGATGTTCTTGCAAAATCGCTGAGGGGTAGTATAAGTTTTCCCTTTCACTGCGGTCGGGGCGGAGAGTCCCAGGCCGCTTCTTTTTTGAGAAAAAAGCCTCTCTTTCGAGACAATTTAGAGAGGCCACGAGGAGTTCGAAATGCCAAAGTTGAAGACACACAAGGGTCTGGCCAAGCGCGTCAAGGTGACGAAAAAAGGCAAGATTAAGCGCATGCAGGCCTTTCACCGCCATTTGATGACGGGCAAAGGTGGAGCACGCCGGCGCCGCGGCAAACGTGGCGTGATCATGGTCGGCGCCGAAGCCAAACGCATCGGCCGCCTGCTCAATTTGCGATAACATTTTACGGCGAACGATGGCGGCGTATTTTGATACTCGCCCTGTTCGCCACTTTCAGGCCGCTCGGGACGCGCACTCCCGACGACTTTAGCATAGGTCCTGGTCGCCCTTCCGCTTTTTCGGAGAACCCGCAAGGGGGAAGGCGCTTAAAAACCCAGACTTTCATTAAGGAGGACCCAAGATGCGCACTAAAACGAACGTTGCCCGAAAGAAGTACACGCGCAAGATTTTCAAGCGCGCCAAAGGCTTTGTCATGGGGCGAAACAAGATGTTTCGCACCACGGTGGAAACCGTTGAGCGTGCCGAAGCGTACGCCACGCGCGATCGCCGCATGAAAAAGCGCACCCTGCGCTCGCTCTGGATCGTCCGCATTGGCGCCGCCACCGAGCTGCTCGGACTCAGCTATTCGCGCTTCATCAATGGACTCAAGAAGGCCGGCATTATTCTTGACCGCAAGATCCTCGCCGATCTGGCCGTCCGGGATGAAGGCGCCTTCAAGACTCTGGTCGAGCAGGCGAAGGCCAAGCTGGCTTCTTAGACCTGCATAGCACGCACATTTCCGACGCAGGGCCGGCATGGATGCCGGCTCTGTTTTTAGCTGGCAAAAGTTTTTTCGACACGCGGCAACCACCATGTCCCTATTGGATGAGCTTGAACAGACCCGCACCGAAGCGCTGGCAGCTTTTGCCGCAGCCGCCGATGCCAAGGCGCTCGAAGGTGCGCGCGTCAAATACATCGGCTCCAACGGCCAGATGAAAGCGCTGCTCGGGCAGCTTGGCAAGGCACCGCCAGATATCAAACCGCTGGCCGGCAAGCGTGGCAATCAGATCAAGAACGAGCTCGAAGACGCCTTCGCAAAAGCGCTGGCCGAAAAGGGCAAGGCGGTCGCGCCCAGCGGTCCGGTCTTCGATGTGACCGAGCCGCTGCCCAGCGCCGAACGCCATGTACTCGGCAAACGCCACCCGCTCACGCGCACCGTCGACAGCCTGGTTGAAATCTTTCATGCCTTGGGTTTTGAAGTCGTCGAAGGGCCCGAGATCGAGGACCAGCGCCACAATTTCGACGACTTGAATATTCCGCCCGACCATCCGGCGCGCGACAGTTTCGACACTTTTTTCCTGAGCGGTAATGATCAGGCGCTGCTGCGCAGCCAGACCTCGACGGTGCAGGTGCGCATGATGGAAAGCCGCCTGCCGCCGCTGCGCGTGGTTGCGCCCGGCCGCGTCTACCGGCCCGATCCGATCGATGCCACGCATCACAGCACTTTTCACCAGATTGAAGGACTCTACGTCGACAAAAATGTGTCGATGGCAGACTTAAAAGGGACGCTGAAACTTTTCGTCGGCGGACTCTTTGGTGCGGATACGAAAGTTCGTTTCCGCCCGAGCTTTTTTCCATTCACCGAGCCCAGCGCCGAGCTGGATTGCTCGTGCCCGGCCTGTCTGGGCAGCGGATGCAGCGTCTGCAAACAGAGCGGCTGGGTCGAGCTGGGCGGATGCGGCATGGTCGATCCGTCGGTCTTTGAAGCGATCAACCGCGCGCGCGGCGATAACGCCTACGACCCGACGGTCTGGTCGGGTTTTGCATTTGGTTTTGGAATCGAACGCATGGCGATGCGCCGGCATGGCATCACGGACCTGCGCCGGTTTCTGGAGAATGATCTGCGTTTTCTGCGGCAGATTTGACGCAAGGCGATATAATCTTCGTCTGAGAATCAATTTGGAGTCGTGCCATGAGACAGGTCGTATTATATCCCGGCGAAGACGGCTATTGGGTGGCGGAATGCCCCAGCCTGCCCGGCTGTGTCAGCCAAGGCCGCACGAAGGCGGAAGCTGTCGTGAACATCAAGGATGCAATTGAGGGCTACGTCGCCGCGTTGAAGGAAGATGGCTTGCCCGTGCCCGAGGACAAATTCGAGACGCTTGTGGTTGCGGTATGAGCAAGCTGCCAGGCGTTTCAGGAAAGGAATGCGTTAAAGCCTTGGCAAAGGCCGGATTCGTTTTTAAGCGTCAGACCGGCAGCCACATGATCCTTCGCAGGGCCCAGCCGTTTGCGCAGGTAACGGTGCCAAATCACGATGAGCTGGACCGCGGCACGCTGAGAGCAATCATTCGGCAATCGGGCATGAACGTGGACGACTTTGCCGCACTCCTGAAAAGTTAATTTATCACTCATGAAACTTCCACTGAAATGGCTGCTTGATTACCTCCCCGCCGACTTGCGCGGCGAAAAGCTTGCTGACGTATTGGCTGCCGCCTGCGCGCGCTGGGATCTTGACGTGCAGCCTAGCGCCACGCCGGGCCGGACTCTGGCGCGCCTGATGACATTTTCCGGATTCAACTGCGATGCGATTCACGGCGATGGTGAAAACATTGTTCTCGAGCTGGACGTGCTATCCAATCGCCCCGACGGCCAGAGCGTGCTCGGTTTGGCGCGCGAAGTCGCCGCGGTGCTCGGCGTGCCGCTGCAATCTCCGCCGTGTGATTTGAATGGCAAGGAAAGCGGCGAGCCCGCCAGCGCGCTCGCCAAGGTCTGTGTCGAAGAGCCGGAGCTCTGTCCGCGCTACACCGCGCGCATCATTCGGGGCGTCAAGGTCGGGCCCTCGCCACAGTGGCTCAAAGATCGCCTCGAGTTGATGGGTCTGCAGTCGCGCAATAACATCGTCGACGTCACCAATTTCGTTTTGTACGAACTCAATCAGCCGCTGCACGCGTTCGATTACAACACGCTCGCCGGAAAACAGATCGTCGTCCGCCGCGCTCGCGACAAGGAATCGTTCGCTCCGCTTTACGGCGAAATTCCGGCGCTGACGCGCGAGACGCTGGTGATCGCCGACGCGCAGAACGCGCGCGCCGTCGCGGGAGTGCTGGGCGGAAAAGGCTCCGAAGTCACGCCTGAGACCACCGACATTCTGCTGGAAGCCGCCTACTTTCACCCCGGCAACACGCGCCGTACGGTGCGCCGGCTGAAGGTGATGGATGGCCGAGGCACCGATTCCAGCTACCGCTTTGAACGCGGCATCGATGCCGACGCCGTGGACCGCGCCTCGGCGCGCGCCGCGCGGCTGATCGTTGAAATCGCCGGAGGCACGATTGCGCCCGGTCTTGTCGACGTGCGGAGCAATCCACGACCGGCCAAAACTCTTGTGCTGCGATATCGCGAACTGGACCGCGTCTTCGGCGCAGTTGTTCCCAAAGACGTCGTGCGCAAAACACTGGAGTCGCTGGGCTGTGTTGTGAGCGCGGAAACGCCTGATCAAATCACGCTGGCCATTCCCTCGTGGCGGCGCGGCGACCTCGAACGCGAGATCGATCTGATCGAAGAAGTCGCGCGGCTCTATGGCTTCAATCACGTGCCCGAGACCACGCAGATGAGCGCGCGCGTCCCGGAGCGATCGAATCTTGAACGCGCCGGCGCGCAACTGCGCGGCGTGCTGACCGCGCTGGGCTATTTCGAGACGATCACCGACAGCTTGATCGATCCCAAGTGGAGCGCTCCCGCGGTCTGGACGCATGAAAAGCCGCTGCCGCTGGACAAGGCCAGCGTGCTGCGCGAGGACCATTCGGCGCTGCGCAACAGTCTGCTTTCGTCGCTGCTTTCGGTGCGCCAATTCAATCAGGATCACCGCACGGGCGAGGCCCGTTTCTTTGAGCTCGGCAAAATCTTTCTGCCGCCGCCGGCTGGCAATGCAAAAGCGCGACCCGATGAACGCCACGTGCTGGCGCTCATTGACGACCGCGGCTTTCAGGTGCTGCATGACACGCTGTCGCGTCTCGGCGAGGCGCTGGAAATAGAAGGTGCGCATCTAAAGATCGCGCCCGTATCGGAGAACGCACCGGATTTCCTGCAACCGGGCAAGGCCTGCAAAATTATCCGGGTGCGCGAAATGCCCGGCGACGAGCGCGCTGAAGATTCGCTCGGCTGGATGGGCACGGTCAGCGCCGCGCTGCAAAAATCGTTCGACATTCGCACGCCCGTGGCAATGTGCGAGATCGACCTGATGAAGCTGGCCAACTTGCCTTGCGCGCCGCACCGTTACAGCGAGCCTGCTGCATTCCCGGAGGTCGCGCGCGATATTGCCATGATCGTCGACGAGACCGTCACTTGGGGCGAGATCGAATCGTTTACGCGCGACTGGGCCAAACACGATCCGTTGCGCGATGCCAGCGAAGCTCCGCGCTTCCTTTCGGCTTTTCGCGGCAAGCAGATCGGAGAGGGAAAAAAGTCCGTCGCCTTCTCGCTGGTCTATCGCGCCGCCGGCCGCACGCTCACCGACGACGAGGTCAACACCGCTCACGCCAAACTGCAACAGGCTCTGCTGGAACGTTTCAAGGGCTTCCTGCGCGCGTAGTTTCCAATACAATGGAACAAAAAAAACGGCCTCCTTGCGGAGGCCATTTTTCGTATTCTTGATCTGTCGTTGGAACCTTACTTGTTCTCGACGCCAAAGTGCTTGGGCAATTCGTCTTCACGCATGATTTTGATTCCCAGGCGCTTGACCTTGTCGTAGAACGCCTGATCCAGACCGGTTCCCACAATGACGTAATCGACCTTCTCATCAAGTTCCGTCACAGCTACGCCGCCATGGTCCTTGATGTAGGCGCGCACGTGGGCCACGGAGCGCTGCTGCGTTTCGCCGGCGACATAGAAGACGCTCCTGCCGGGCTGCACCGTTTTGCCGCGCAGCAATTCGGCCTTGCGCTGCCGCTGGTTGAAGAAGGATTCCACTTCGTCTTCGGCAATGATGATCGAACCGATCTTCTTGCCTTCCTGCATGTCCGCCAGCGCTTTGCGCTGCGCCTTGATCTGCGCGCCTACTTCTTCCTTATCTTTGCCCTTGGCAAGCTTCTCTTCAAGCAGCGCGATGTTGGTCAGTCCCGCCGAGGTCACGATGTAGTTCACGTCGGCGCTCATCACGTCGGCCGTCTTGCAGCGATTGCGTTCGCACAGCCGGCGGAAGTACTCTTTGCGGTACGGAGTGATCAGGTCGGTGAAGTAAAACGTGAGCGTGGAGAGATTCACGTCGCGCATGCTGAGCAGTTCGTCGACCGCTTTGCGCTGATACTCCTTGTCGGGAACGATCGGCACGAAGTCCACGTTTGAAATCCAGTCGCCTGGCAATATCGGCGTGAATCCGGTTCCCAGGTCGCTCGGCGGCTTGGTCGGCGCTTCCTTCTCTTTGCGCATGGTCTGCACCGCTTCGCTGCCCAGGTCGCGTTCCAGCTTCTCCTGGCGGTATGTTTCGATCTTGTCCTGGCGCGTGATCGGCTTCACCAGTTCCTGCGCCTGTGTTTCATCGGGGCCGCCGCCGGAGTAAATCGAGAAGCGCATGCGCGCATCGGTCGGCACCCAGCCGGTCTGCGGATCGTAAACCTTAATCTTGTTGGCGGGCAGTACGATCGCGCGCGAGGAGGAGCCGTCCACGTACACAACCCGGATCGTGGCCTTTTTGACCTGACCGGCGTGCGACGCCGAATACACGTCGAACTCCAAATCTTTGCGCACACCCTTGTCGCGGCCCATGTCGATCGTGACCGATTTCAGGTCGTCGTTGGATTCGATCACGCGCCCCTGGGCCACAACTTCATTCTTCTTGCGTGCTTCGCGCGTCACGTCGGCGATCTTCTCGACAAACGCTTCGTGAGCCACCCGGACGCCCGAAAGTTCTTCGACCATCTTCAATTTCGCGGCGACCGTTTCCTTTCTCTTAACCTGCTCGTTGGTCAGTTCGCGGTCCATTTCGAGGCCCGCTTCGGCCGTCTTGACCTGCTCTTCGGCGAGCTGCGTTTTCAGCTTGGCCACCAGCTTATCGTTGTCACCGTTGTACTTGGTCCACTCGGTGTACAGATCCTGCCACTTCTTTTTGGTGGGGTCTTCCTTGCCCTTCAGTTCCTTCTCGATTTCCTCGTAGCGGATCTGGCGTTCGATCATGCCGCTGGTCGGGCTGCCCTTCATGTCCGCCGTGCGCTTGGTCATTGCGGCCAGTTCATCGCGCAGCTTCTCTTCGACGATGGGGCGCAGGCCCGGTCGCGTGGCCGTGCCGTTGATCTCGTCTTCGATCGTTTTCCTGGCCAGCTTAAGCTGATCGATTTCCTTCTTCTTGCTGTCCAGTTGCGAGCTGAAATGGAACCAGGCTCCCAGGCTGAAGAGCGTCACCGCCAGGAAAAGAATCATAAAGGTGAAGATGACAGTCTGTTTTGTTGACATCGCTTTTTCCTTCAATCTAGTTGGGCTGTTGGGCCGTACCGCCTGAATTCCTTGCCTCACCCGCCCTCTCATCTAGCGAGAGGGCACTCGTGTATCCTGCCTTGCAGGTGCTTAGCGTTTATCCAGGAACCGGAACAGTTCCCACTCGTAGATCACCGGAATGCCCAGCTCGACCGCCTTCTGAAATTCGGCCTTCTCGGCGTCTGTGCCTTCGGTCTTCGGATTTTTCTGCGCGATGATGTAGTCCACGCCCACTTCGGCCGTCGTAGCCACCTTGCCGCCGTGTGCTTCGATGGTCGCCTTGATTTCAGGCCAGCGGTAGCGGATGGCGCTCTTCTGGCGGTCGTTCAAGATTTCTTTCGCACCGGCGATGTAGAAAGTGTACTTCTTGCGCGGCGAATAGAACGGGTTCTGGATCAGGTCGCCTTCGATGATCGGATCCAACTTCGGCGCGCCGCTCATGACGGTCTTGGCATGCCCCGACAGCACCTGAGCCGACGTGCTCTTCTGGCCCGACTCCTGGTACGGACTGTAGATCGCTTCCGGACCTTCGGCGAAATAATCCGAGAGCGGATCCTTGGGCAGCGTCACCGGCCGGCGCACCACCATGCACTCCGACTTGCTGACGTCCGCATGCCGCACTTCGATGAAGGCCTTATGCACTTTCTTGTTGTCGCGACGGGTGAACACTTCAAAGCGGTATCCATTCTTGATGCCATCAGCCGTGCCCAGGTTGATCACGACCAGGTGATGGACCACGTCGGCAAGCAGGATGGTGCCATCTTCTTCGTCCAGCACCGTGGCACGCTCAACTTCGCGCTGCGTCAAATAGGAGAGCACATTCTTGGAATCGTCGCTGGCCGAGGATTCAAAATTCATCTGGTCCATGTGTTGCTTTTTGGACTTGGTCAGGCCTTCGGTGTCGACGCGGACGCGTGCAATGGCGTCGTCCTTCTTCTGAGTCTTCTCCTGAATGTCCCGCTCCATGCGCTCGCGCGCCTCGGTGATCTCTTTGTTGATGCGCGTCTGCGTCTTGCTTTTTTCGGTGGTGATCATGCCCTGCAGGTTGGTCGCCTGCGCTTCGTAGTCGTTGAACCACTTGAGCAGATTATTGCGGCGGCTGTGTTCGATGCCGTAATATTCGTAGGCCACGTTGTACTGATTGTACAACGCTTCCTGCACGCGGATTTCGGCCAGCTTGGCTTGCGCCGTGGCCTTGAAATCTTCGCGCGTGGACGAAAGCTTGGTGATCTCAGCTTTCAGCTCTTCGATTTCCTTCGCCTTGGGCTTGATCTTTTCGTCGCCCTCAAGCTCCTGCAAATTGAGCCAGGCGAGCACGCCGAAGACCAGCGACAGGATCACAAATACAATGAGGGCGATGAACGGCCCGTTCTCTTCTTTCATGTTCTGCCTCCGCCACGCGCGTGTATTTCCGCCAGCCGCACGGGATAGGTAATGGGATCAGCCGAAGACTCTATGGAATTTTCAAAATCCTGTCAAGAACAGAGCACCTTAAAAAAGCCTATTGCACGGCGCAGCGGCTCGGCCGCGTGTTTTCGGACTCAGCCCGGCCCTTTCCGTCGGCTTACACAGGGTGACTCACCGACCCCTTCCGCTCCGACAAGATTCTGCTCAAACGCCATATTTTGCATAGCGCACTTCTTTTCACAGAGAAAAATTGAACCGCCAAGGCGCCAAGGACGCCAAGAACGGCTCTATATCTATATAAGGAAGGTGGTTTGAAACGTGGCCACATCTCCGGTGCATATGTCATTCGCGGAGCGACGTGGATTATTTTCCGGGGGCGCGGTTTTGGGCTACGACGGTGAAGACGTTGCCGTTCTGGCCGTAGAAATAATTCAAGGAGCGGATCGCCAGGATGTCCCAGGTGCTGGGGGGCAATTGTCGCGGGAAGATTTCCCAGTTGCGCGATGTCTGCGCAATGCGGAGTCCCGCCGATTCCAGAGCGCCGGTCAAAACGTCCTTCTCGATCGGTGCTTCGTCCGGCGGTTCGGCGTGCTGCGAATAGTGCAGACGCATCGCGATCGAGGTCGCATTCCAATCGCGGATGCGGGGCGGAACACTGTTGGGATCGACGCGAATGGGTTCGGAAGTCAGCATGACGGCTTTGTTGGTCATGACTCGCGCAAACTTGCGAATGGCCGGCCCGATTTCGTCGGGCTTGAGGTGATGCAGGAAGCCTGTGCAACAGACGGCGTCGAATGAATCAGGGGGCGCGGTTTCGATGTAATCGAAGACCGACTTGCAGATGAACTGGACATTTTTGAGTCCCGCGGCGGCGCTTTTGGAGCGCGCTCTTTCAAGCATGGCTTCGCTGTGATCGACAGCCACGACTTCCTTGAAATACTTTCCAAAACGGAGTGACATGTGTCCGGTGCCGCAGCCCAGATCCAGCATGCGATTTCCGGACATGAAATGAGCAAACTTTTTGTAGAGGGCATTGTTGGTCACCAGACGCGGCGCCACCACCACTTCGTCGTATTCTCTGGCAATGGTCTGGTGATATTGCAGATCTTTATCGAAATGTTGGTCCAAGCTGACTCCTGAGTGGTTCGAGGGTGCGGCGAAAGGGTCAGACCATACAAAGGGGGGCGAGGGCTGTCAATGAAGGGTTGGCCGACGGC
>Ga0105047_10010875_pt1 | contig 14826 bp, 12 predicted proteins | sample MAT04_FD_78384 | JGI IMG/M metagenome (GOLD analysis project Ga0105047, IMG submission 78384) | Freshwater microbial communities from Lake Fryxell liftoff mats and glacier meltwater in Antarctica - MAT-04 (megahit assembly) | ecosystem: Environmental > Aquatic > Freshwater > Ice > Liftoff... | reverse complement strand
GAGTACCACACGCTACTGACCGAGAACCGGATCTGGAAGCAGCGCACCGTGGGCATCGGCGTGGTCACGCCGGAGCGCGCCTTGAACATGGGTTTCACCGGCCCGATGCTGCGTGGGTCCGGCATCGCATGGGATCTGCGCAAGAAGCAGCCCTACGAGGTCTACGACCGGATGGAGTTCGACATTCCCGTGGGCCAGACAGGCGACGTGTATGACCGCTATCTGGTGCGCATGGAGGAGATGAAGCAGTCCAACGGCATCATCCGGCAGTGTCTGCAGTGGCTGCGCTCCAACCCGGGCCCGGTGATCACCGACAACCACAAGATTGCGCCGCCCAGCCGTGAATCCATGAAGACCAACATGGAGGAGCTGATTCATCACTTCAAGTTGTTCACCGAGGGCTTTCAGGTGCCCGAGGGTGAGGCGTATGCGTCAGTCGAACATCCCAAGGGGGAGTTCGGCATCTACATCGTCAGCGATGGTGCGAACAAGCCCTATCGACTCAAGATCCGGCCGCCGGGTTTTGCCCACCTGGCGGGTATGGACGAGATGTCGCGCGGTCACATGATTGCGGACGCGGTTGCGATCATCGGCACCATGGATATCGTGTTTGGGGAGATCGATCGATGATCTCGGAAGCGGCCAAGGCGCGTTTTGCCCTGGAGGTTGCGAAATACCCGGTCGACCAGAAGCAGTCCGCAGTCATGGCGTGCCTGGCGATCGTGCAGCAGGAGCGGGGTCACATCAACGCCGAAAGCGAACAGGTGGTCGCAGACTATCTGGGCATGCGCCCGATCGCGGTGCATGAGGTCACGACCTTCTACAACATGTACAACCAGCGGCCGGTGGGCCGGTACAAGCTCAATGTCTGTACCAATCTGCCATGCCAGTTGCGTGACGGGGCCAAGGCCCTGAAGCACCTGGAAGAAGAACTCGGCATCACGATGGGCGGGACCACCGAAGACGGCATGTTCACGTTGCAGCAAAGCGAGTGTCTGGGTGCCTGCGCCGACGCTCCGGTGATGCTGGTCAACGACCGTACCATGTGCAGCTTCATGTCCACCGAACGGCTGGATCGACTGATTGCGGGCCTGCGGGCTGCGGAGGTGAAATGACGGCAATAGACCAGGTGCTCGCGCAGTTCCAGGCCAGCGGTAACGAATCCTGTTTCCACGGGCGCCATATCGAGCCGCAGATCTATGCCGGCCTTGACGGCGCCAACTGGCGGCTGGCTGAATACGAGGCGCGTGGCGGTTACCAGGCGCTGCGCAGGATCCTGGGCCAGGACGGGGGCGAGGGCATGACCTCCGAGCAGGTGATTGCAACCGTCAAGGAGTCGGCTCTGCGCGGCCGCGGCGGCGCCGGTTTCCCGACCGGCCTGAAGTGGAGCTTCATGCCGCGCCAGTTTCCGGGCCAGAAATACCTGGTCTGCAATTCGGACGAAGGTGAGCCCGGTACCTGCAAGGACCGCGACATCCTGCAATACAACCCGCACATCGTGATCGAAGGCATGGCGATCGCCGCCTATGCGATGGGTATCTCGGTGGGTTACAACTACATTCACGGCGAAATCTTCCAGAGCTACGACCGTTTCGAAGAGGCGCTGCAGGAGGCTCGCGCCGCGGGATTGCTCGGCGACACGATCCTGGGCAGCAACTTCACGTTCCAGCTGCATGCGGTGCACGGATTCGGCGCCTATATCTGCGGCGAGGAAACCGCGCTGCTCGAGTCGCTCGAAGGCAAGAAGGGCCAGCCGCGCTTCAAGCCGCCGTTCCCGGCCAGCTTCGGCATGTACGGCAAGCCGACCACGATCAACAACACGGAAACCTTTGCCGCCGTGCCCTGGATCATCCGCAACGGCGGCCATGCCTACCTGGCCTGCGGCAAGCCGAACAACGGCGGCACCAAGATTTATTCGGTCAGCGGCGATGTCGAGTTGCCCGGCAACTATGAAATCCCGATGGGAACGCCATTTTCCAAGCTGCTCGAACTCGCCGGGGGAGTGCGCGGCGGGCGCAAGCTCAAGGCGGTGATTCCAGGCGGTTCGTCGTCGCCGGTATTGCCGGCCGACATCATGATGCAGTGCACGATGGATTACGATTCCATCGCCAAGGCTGGCTCCATGCTGGGCTCGGGCGCGCTGATCGTCATGGACGACACCCGCTGCATGGTCAAGTCGTTGCAGCGACTGAGTTATTTCTACATGCACGAGTCCTGCGGCCAGTGCACGCCGTGCCGCGAAGGCACGGGTTGGTTGTCGCGCATGGTCGACCGGGTGGAGACCGGCCACGGTCGCGCCAGCGACATGGATCTGCTCGATTCGGTCGCCGACAACATCCAGGGCCGCACCATCTGCGCGCTCGGCGATGCCGCGGCGATGCCGGTGCGCGCGATGATCAAGCATTTCCGCCACGAATTTGAACACCACGTAGAACACAAGACCTGCATGGTCCCGTCCTACGTCTAGCCAGGCGACCGAAGATGGTAGAAATCGAACTCGACGGCAAGAAGGTGGACATCGTCGAAGGCAGCATGATCATGCATGCCGCCGACAAGGCGGGCACCTATATTCCGCATTTTTGCTACCACAAGAAACTCAGCATCGCGGCCAACTGCCGCATGTGTCTGGTCGATGTGGAGAAGATGCCCAAGCCGATGCCGGCCTGCGCGACCCCGGTGTCGCAGGGCATGATCGTGCGCACGAAGAGCCCCAAGGCGATCAAGGCGCAGCAGTCGGTGATGGAGTTCCTGCTGATCAACCATCCGCTGGACTGCCCGATCTGCGATCAGGGCGGCGAGTGCCAGCTGCAGGACCTGGCCGTGGGTTATGGCACCTCATCGTCGCGTTACGAAGAAGAGAAGCGCGTCGTGTTCCACAAGGACGTCGGCCCGCTGGTGTCGATGGAGGAGATGTCGCGCTGCATCCATTGCACCCGCTGCGTGCGCTTCGGCCAGGAGGTGGCCGGCGTGATGGAACTGGGCATGTCGCATCGGGGCGAACACGCCGAGATCGAGACCTTCGTCGGACAATCGGTGGACTCCGAGCTCTCGGGCAACATGATCGACATCTGCCCGGTCGGAGCGTTGACCAGCAAACCCTTCCGCTACAGCGCGCGGACCTGGGAATTGTCGCGTCGCAAGTCGATCAGCCCGCATGATTCGACTGGCGCCAACCTGGTGGTGCAGGTCAAGAACAACAAGGTGATGCGAGTCCTTCCGCTCGAGAATGAAGCCGTCAACGAGTGCTGGATTGCCGACCGCGATCGTTTCTCTTACGAAGCGCTGAACGGCTCGGAGCGTCTGCTCAGGCCGATGATCAAGCAGGGTGGCGACTGGCAGGAGGTCGACTGGCAGGTGGCGCTGGAATATGTCGTCACCGGCCTCAAGCAGATCAAGGCCGACCATGGCGCCGCCAAGATCGGCGCGCTGGTCAGCCCGCACAGCACGCTTGAAGAACTGGCGCTGGCCGGCGCGCTGGTGCGCGGCCTGGGCAGCGAGAACATCGACTACCGGCTGCGCAACGCCGAATTCGCGCCGCCAACGGCGGCGCGTTGGCTGGGCATGCCGATCACCGAACTGACGCTCCTGCAGCGCGTGCTGGTGGTCGGATCGAACCTGCGCAAGGACCATCCTCTGTTTGCGCAGCGTATCCGTCAGGCGGTGCGCCAAGGCGCCCAGGTCAGCCGGATCAATGCCGAGGTGGCCGATTGGGCCATGCCGGTGGCGCACGACATGCAGGTCGAAGCCGCCGGCTGGGCGCAGGCGCTGGCCGATGTTGCGGCTGCCGTTGCCGCGGAACAAGGCGTTTCGGCGCCGGCCGCTGGCACGGCGACCGACGCGGCCGTGGCCATCGCGCGCAGCCTGCTCGGCGGTGAGCACAAGGCAGTCCTGCTTGGAAATGCTGCCAGCCATCATGCCAAGGCCTCTAGCCTGTTGGCGCTGGCCCACTGGATTGGCGAGCAAACCGGTGCGCGGGTCGGTTACCTGACCGAGGCAGCCAACACGGTAGGCGCGCAATTGGCCGGCGCCTTGCCGGGCGCGGGCGGCCAGCATGCCGGGCAGATGCTGTCAGGCGGCCTGAAGGCGGCGCTGCTGCTCAATACCGAGCCCGTGTTTGATTCCGCTGCCGGTCCGGCTGCGGCTGCGGCGCTCGATGCTGCTGCGATGGTGGTCACGCTGAGCCCGTTCAAGGCGAATATGGAATTCAGCGACGTGTTGTTGCCGATCGCGCCGTTCACCGAGACCCCAGGCAGTTTTGTCAACGCCGAAGGCCGCCTGCAAGGTTTTCAGGCTGTCGTCAAGCCGGCCGGTGACGCTCGTCCGGCCTGGAAGGTGTTGCGCGTGCTGGCCAACATGCTGGAGTTGCCCGGCTTCGAACAGGAATCGTCGCGCGAGGCACTGGCGCTGGTCGGTCTGGTGCAGGTCGAGAGCGGCGCGCTGGTTGCCGCGGACAAACTGGGCAACCAGACCTCCGCATCGATCGACCTGGCTCCTGCGGCCTGCGCGCCCTGTGTGGCCTCGATCTACCAACTCGACTCACTGGTACGCCGCGCGGGCGCACTGCAGTTGACAGCCGACGCGCGGCAGGCCGCTGCTGCAACACCGGCCCGGGCGGAGGCGCTGGCATGATCGACCAGTTCCATTCTGCGGGTTTGGGCCTGCTGGCAGCACCGTGGTGGTCGGCGGTTGCCTGGCCCGTCATCTGGACCTTGATCAAGATCATGGCGCTGGTGTTGCCGCTAATGGGCGCGGTGGCCTACCTGACTCTGTGGGAGCGCAAGTTCCTGGGCTGGATGCAGGTGCGTATCGGCCCGAACCGGGTCGGGCCGTGGGGCATGCTGCAGCCGATCGCCGATGCGCTCAAGCTGCTGACCAAGGAAATCCTGGTGCCGACGGCGGCCAGCAAGGGATTGTTTGTCATCGGTCCGGTGCTGACCATCATGCCGGCGATGGCCGCCTGGGCGGTGATCCCGTTCGGGCCGGACGTGGCGCTGGCCAACATCAACGCCGGACTGCTTTTCGTGATGGCGATCACCTCGATGGAGGTGTATGGCGTCGTGATCTCCGGCTGGGCGTCCAACTCCAAGTATTCTTTTTTGGGCGCCATGCGGGCCTCGGCGCAAATGATCAGCTACGAGATTGCGATGGGTTTTTGCCTGGTCGTGGTACTGATGGTATCGGCCAGCATGAACCTGACCGACATCGTCACCGGCCAGGGTGTTGGCCGTTTCGCCGACATGGGGCTGAATTTTCTGTCCTGGAACTGGCTGCCGCTGCTCCCGATCTTCGTCGTCTACATCATCTCCGGCCTGGCCGAAACCAATCGTCATCCGTTCGACGTGGTCGAGGGTGAGGCCGAGATCGTCGCCGGCCACATGGTCGAATATTCCGGCATGTCGTACGCGATGTTCTACCTGGCCGAATACGCCAACATGTGGCTGATCTCCATCCTGGCGGCCACCATGTTCCTGGGTGGCTGGTTGTCGCCGGTCGCTGCGCTGGATTTCATCCCGGGATGGATCTGGCTGGGCATCAAGACCTTTGTGATCGTGAGCCTGTTCATCTGGGTCCGCGCGACCTTCCCGCGGTTTCGGTACGACCAGATCATGCGCCTGGGCTGGAAAATCTTCATTCCGGTGACACTGATCTGGCTGGTGGTGGTCGGAGGCTGGATGCAGACCCCCTTCAATATCTGGAAGTAAGACGATGACAACTGTGACCTCCACATCCGGCGCCCATGTGGCTGCGCCATTCTCGATCCGGGACTTCCTGTCCAGCTTCATGCTGCTCGAGTTGTTCAAGGGCATGGCGGTGACGGGACGTTACTTGTTCCGGCGCAAGGTCACGATCCAGTTCCCGGAAGAAAAGACCCCGACCAGCCCGCGGTTCCGCGGACTGCACGCATTGCGCCGCTACGAAAACGGGGAGGAACGCTGCATCGCCTGCAAGTTGTGCGAGGCCGTATGCCCTGCGCTGGCGATCACGATCGAGTCCGATGTCCGCGAGGACGGCTCCCGCCGCACCACCCGCTACGACATCGACCTGACCAAGTGCATCTTCTGCGGCTTCTGCGAAGAGAGTTGCCCGGTCGACTCCATCGTCGAGACCCATGTGCTGGAGTACCACGGCGAAAAGCGCGGCGACCTGTATTTCACCAAGGAAATGTTGCTGGCGGTGGGTGATCGTTATGAGACGGAAATCGCGGCCCGCCGCGCCGCGGATGCCAAATACCGTTGATCCGCGGTACCAGAGAGATAAAGCCAGCCATGGATGTCAAAGCAGGATTGTTTTATGTTTTTGCGGCCTTGCTGCTGTTCGCCGCGCTGCGCGTCGTGACGGCGCGCAACCCGGTGCACGCCGCGCTGTATCTGGTCTGGACCTTCATCCAGGCTGCGATGATCTGGTTGCTGTTGCAGGCCGAGTTTCTTGCCATGGTGCTGGTGCTGGTCTATGTCGGCGCCGTGATGGTGCTGTTCCTGTTCGTTGTGATGATGCTGGATATCGATTTCGACGCCATGCGCCTGGGTTTTCGCCGCCATTTGCCATGGGCTGGCTTGATCGGCGTGGTTGTCACGCTGCAGATGGCCGCCGTGCTGATGGGTGGTTTCCGCATGACCGAGCCCAAGGCCATGGCCGTGCTGCCACTGGCGGGCGAAGCCTCCAACACCCGTGACCTGGGCGTTCTGCTTTACAGCGAGTATGTGTTGCCGGTGCAGATTGCCGCAGTGATTCTGCTGGTGGCGATCGTGGCTGCGATCGCGCTGACCTTGCGCGAGCGCAAGGACACCAAGCACATTGGCGCAGACGCGCAGGTGCGGGTCAAGTCCCGCGACCGGATGCGTGTCGTCCAGATGGCGGCCACGCAACCGGCCCAGGAGCCCGCCCCGCCACCGGCCGAGCCCGCTGCCGGTGCCCCGGCAGCGGAGAGAAAACCATGACCTTGACCCTGGGCCATTTTCTGTCGCTGGGCGCGATTCTGTTCGCTTTGTCGGTGATCGGCATCTTCCTGAACCGCAAGAACCTGATCGTCCTGTTGATGGCCATCGAACTGATGCTGTTGGCAGTCAACATGAACTTCGTCGCGTTCTCCTATTACCTGGGCGACATGCGCGGCCAGATCTTCGTGTTCTTCATCCTGACGGTGGCAGCAGCCGAGTCGGCGATCGGGCTGGCGATTCTGGTCCAGTTGTTCCGCAACAAGTCCAGCATCAACGTGGACGAACTCAACTCGCTCAAGGGCTGAAGAACACCATGAGCCAAACCCTCTCAGCCTCCACCCTGCTGGCCGCGGCCCTGGCGCCCTTGGTCGGTGCCATTGTTGCAGGGGTGTTCGGAACGGCATTCGGTGGCAACCGCATCGGCCGGCGCGTCTGCCACAGTTTGACGATCGCTGGCGTCGCCTTGTCCTTCGTGCTGTCGGTCAGCGTGTTGTGGGACGTCGTCATGCATGGCGCCCGCTTCAACGACACGCTCTACCACTGGATGCAGGTCGGTGGCCTGAAGATGGAGATCGGCTTCATGGTCGACGGCCTGACCGCCATGATGATGTGCGTCGTGACCTTCGTCTCGCTGATGGTGCACCTGTACACCATCGGCTACATGCACGACGACGCTGGCTACAACCGCTTCTTCGCCTACATCTCGTTGTTCACCTTCTCCATGCTGATGCTGGTGATGAGCAACAACCTGCTGCAGCTGTTCTTCGGCTGGGAGGCGGTTGGCCTGGTGTCGTACCTGCTGATCGGCTTCTGGTTCAACAAGCCCACGGCCATCTTCGCCAACATGAAGGCCTTTTTGGTGAACCGGGTCGGCGACTTCGGCTTCATCCTGGGCATCGGCCTGATCGTGGCCTATACCGGTACGCTGAACTACACCGAAGTGTTTGCGTTGTCGGGCGAACTGGCCAAGCAGGGCCTGCCGGGAACCGACTGGATGCTGATCACCGTGATCTGCATCTGCCTGTTCATCGGCGCCATGGGCAAGTCGGCGCAATTCCCGCTGCACGTCTGGTTGCCGGACTCGATGGAAGGCCCGACCCCGATCTCCGCGCTGATTCACGCCGCAACCATGGTGACGGCAGGCATCTTCATGGTCGCCCGCATGTCTCCGCTGTTCGAACTCAGCGATACGGCGCTGAACTTCGTGCTGGTCATCGGCGCGATCACCGCGCTGTTCATGGGTTTTCTGGGCATCATCCAGAACGACATCAAGCGGGTCGTGGCCTATTCGACGCTGTCGCAGCTCGGCTACATGACGGTGGCACTCGGTGCCTCGGCCTATTCGGTCGCGGTGTTCCACCTGATGACGCATGCCTTCTTCAAGGCGCTGCTGTTTCTGGCCGCGGGCTCGGTCATCATGGGGGTGCACCACAATCAGGACATCCGCTGGATGGGTGGCCTGCGCAAATACATGCCGATCACCTGGATCACGGCGCTGCTGGGGTCACTGGCCTTGATCGGCACACCCCTGTTTTCCGGCTTCTACTCCAAGGACAGCATCATCGAGGCAGTGCATTTCAGCACCCTGCCGGCCGCCGGCTTCGCGCACTTTGCGGTGCTCGCTGGCGTGTTCGTCACCGCGTTCTATTCCTTTCGCATGTACTTCCTGGTGTTCCACGGCAAGGAGCGCTTCGACCAGAACCCGGACGCGCACCATGGCGATCACCACGGTCATGGCGATCACGATGCGCAACCCCACGAGTCGCCCTGGGTCGTGACCGTTCCGCTGGTGCTGCTGGCGATTCCCTCGGTGCTGATCGGCTATTTCACCATCGGCCCCCTGTTGTTCGGCGATTTTTTCAAGGACGCGATCATCGTCGACGCCGCGGCCCATCCGGCGATGACCCAGCTGGCCGGTATTTTCCACGGTCCGATGGCAATGGTCATCCATGCCTTCTCGACCGCGCCGTTCTGGCTTGCCCTGGCCGGTGTCGTGGCGGCGTATTACATGTACATGGTCAACCCGGCCTTGCCGGCCGCGATCAAGCGCGGCGCCATGCCGCTGTACACGCTGCTGGAGAACAAGTACTACCTGGACTGGTTCAACGAGAACGTGCTGGCCCGCGCCACTCGTGGTCTGGGCACCGCTCTCTGGAAGGGAGGCGATCAGCGCCTGATCGATGGCCTGCTGGTTAACGGGTCCTGGAAAATGGTCGGTTGGGTTGCATCCATCGTGCGCCGCCTGCAATCGGGTTTCCTGTACCACTATGCCCTGTCGATGATCCTGGGTGTCTTTGTGCTGATGACCTATTTCGTCTGGCGCAGTTAATCGTCGGGGAGAACAAGAATAATGGGATTGCTGAGCCTGGCCATCTGGACGCCTGTCCTTTTCGGCGTCGTGCTTTTGGCACTGGGCCGTGATGAAAATGCCCCGGCGGTGCGCTGGATCGCGCTGATCGGAGCCTTCATCAGTCTGATGGTCACCGTGCCGTTGTATACCGGCTTCCAGCTTGGAACCGCCGAGATGCAGTTTGTCGAGCAGGCGCCGTGGATCGATCGCTTCAACGTCAACTACCACCTCGGCGTGGACGGCATCTCGGTGTGGTTCGTGCTGTTGACGGCTTTCATCAATCTGGTCGTCATCATTGCCGGCTGGGAAGTGATCACCCGGCGCGTGAACCAGTACATGGGCGCGTTCCTGATCCTCAGCGGCCTGATGATCGGTGTCTTCTGCGCGCTCGATGGCCTGCTGTTCTACGTGTTCTTCGAAGCCACCCTGATTCCGATGTACCTGATCATCGGAATCTGGGGCGGGCCGAACAGGATCTATGCCGCATTCAAGTTCTTCCTGTACACGTTGCTCGGTTCGTTGTTGCTGCTGATCGCGCTGATCTACCTGTACACCGTTGCCGGTGGCAGCTTCGACATCCAGACCTGGCACACCTTGCCACTGGGTGGCACAGCCCAGACGCTGATCTTCTTCGCCTTCCTGGCCGCGTTCGCAGTCAAGGTGCCGATGTGGCCGGTCCATACCTGGTTGCCGGACGTGCACGTCGAGGCGCCCACCGGCGGCTCCGCGGTACTGGCGGCCATCATGCTCAAACTCGGCGGTTATGGTTTTCTGCGTCTCTCGATGCCGATCGCACCCGATGCCGCGCGCGAGTGGGCCTGGTTGATGATCGGTTTGTCGCTGATCGCCGTCATCTACGTCGGCCTGGTGGCGATCGTGCAGCGCGACATGAAGAAGCTCGTGGCGTATTCGTCGGTCGCGCACATGGGTTTCGTGACGCTGGGCTTCTTCGTGTTCAGCGACCTCGGTGTGGCCGGCGGCATCGTGCAGATGATTGCGCACGGCTTCGTCTCAGGCGCCATGTTCCTGTGTATCGGCGTGTTGTATGACCGGGTGCATTCGCGCGAGATCGCCAGCTATGGCGGCGTCATCAACACCATGCCCAAGTTTGCCGCATTTGCGCTGCTTTTCGCGATGGCCAACGCCGGCCTGCCGGGCACGGCCGGCTTCGTCGGCGAGTGGATGGTGATCCTGGCGGCCGTCAAGGCCAACTTCTGGATCGGCCTGGGCTCGGCCACGGCGCTGATCCTGGGAGCCGCCTACACCTTGTGGATGTTCAAGCGGGTCTACCTCGGTCCGGTCGCCAACGACGACGTGAAGAACCTGCAGGACATCAATGCGCGCGAATTCCTCATGCTCTCGCTGCTGGCCATCGCGGTGCTCGCCATGGGCGTCTATCCCAAGCCTTTCACCGACGTGATGGACAGTTCGGTGGCCGAACTGCTGCGTCATGTCGCGTTGTCCAAGTTGAATTGACAAGAAGAGATCCGCGCCCATGATTGACAACTACAGCTGGATCACGGTTTTTCCGGAGATCGTCCTGTTGACGCTGGCCTGCGCGATCGCCCTGGTGGATCTCTATGTCAAGAGTCCGAGTCGCACGCCGACCTATTTGTTGACACTGGCGACGCTGGCCATCGTGGCCTTCATGCAGGCCGGCTACGCGATCAGCGGATTGAACCAGTATGGCTTCAGCAAGCTGGTCGTGAGCGACCAGATGGGCAACTGGCTCAAGTGTTTCGCCGCGTTGGCGGTGATGGTGACGCTGGTCTATGGCCGTGGTTATGCCGCCCACCGCGAGATGATGCGTGGCGGCGAACTCTTCACGCTGTCGATGTTTGGGCTGCTAGGCATGTTCCTGATGATCGGCGGCAATAATTTCCTGGTTATCTACATGGGCCTGGAACTGCTGACGTTGTCCAGTTATGCGTTGGTGGCGCTGCGCCGCGACAACACCCTGGCGATCGAGGCGGCGATGAAATACTTTGTGCTGGGCGCGATGGCGTCCGGCTTCCTGCTCTACGGCATGTCGATGTTGTACGGTGCGACAGGCACGCTGGATGTCAACCAGGTGGCGCAGGCGATTGCCAGCGGCAATATCCGGCACCAGGTGCTGGTGTTCGGCCTGGTGTTTGTCGTCGCTGGCCTGGCGTTCAAGCTCGGTGTGGTGCCGTTCCATATGTGGCTGCCCGACGTCTACCAGGGCGCGCCCACGGCGGTCACGTTGCTGATCGGCGGTGCACCGAAGCTGGCCGCGTTCGCGATCATGATCCGCTTGCTGGTCGAGGGCCTGTTGCCGCTGGCGCTGGATTGGCAGCAGATGCTGGGCATACTGGCGGTCAGCTCCTTGCTGGTCGGCAACCTGGCGGCCATCGCGCAGACCAACATCAAGCGGATGCTGGCGTTCTCGACCATCTCGCAGATGGGTTTCGTGCTGCTGGGCATGATGTCGGGCGTCATCAATGGCAACACCATCTCGTCGGCCGACGCCTACGGTTCGTCGATGTTCTATGTCGTCACCTATGTCTTGACCACGCTGGCGACGTTCGGCATCATCTTGCTGCTCTCGCGCAAGGGTTTCGAGAGCGAGGAGATTGCCGACTTCGCCGGCCTGAATCAGCGCAGTCCCCTGTATGCCGGGGTGATGGCGATCTGCATGTTCTCGCTGGCAGGCATTCCGCCCATGGTGGGGTTTTATGCCAAGTTGTCGGTGCTGCAGGCGCTGATGTCGTCCGGTCAGGCGGTGGATATCGGGCTTGCCGTGTTCGCGGTGATGATGTCGCTGGTTGGGGCCTTCTACTACCTGCGCGTGGTCAAGCTGATGTACTTCGACGCCCCGGTGCAAACCGCGGCCATCGACGCTCCCGCCGCCGTGCGCATCGTGCTGGGCATCAATGGCGCGCTGGTCCTGTTGCTGGGCATCGTGCCGGGCGGCTTGATGGCCTTGTGCGCGAGCGCGCTGGCCAGCATGATGGCGGGCTGAACGCCGCACAATCACAGAACCGTGGCGCATCACCTGCCTGCCGCTCCCGTGGCACAAGAGGGGGCCGACGCCCATCTGATCGAGCAGATGGTCGAGCGCCGGCAACTGCTGCAAGGCCATTTCCTGCAGGTCCGCCGCGACTCGGTGCGCCTGCCCGACGGCACGGACGCGACCCGCGAGTATGTGGTGCATCCCGGCGCGGTGATGATCGTGCCGCTGCTCGATGCGGGCCATGGCGAGTTGCGTGTCGTCCTGGAGCGGCAATACCGGCACCCGATCGGCCAGGTGATCCTGGAGTTTCCTGCCGGCAAGCGCGACGGTGACGAAGACCTGGGCTTGTGCGCGCGGCGCGAGTTGCGCGAGGAGACCGGTTACAGCGCCCGCGAGTGGGCGCATGCGGGCGTCATGCATCCGCTGGTCGCGTATTCCGACGAATTCATCGACATCTGGTTCGCGCGTGGCCTGTCGCAGGGCGAACGCCACCTGGATCCGGGAGAGTTTCTGGACGTGACCACGGCCTCGTTGCCGGAACTGCTGCAATGTTGCCGCGACGGCCGTGTCACTGACGGCAAGACGCTTGCCGGCGCCTTGTGGCTGCAAAATGTGGTGTCTGGCGCATGGCTACTCGATTGGCGCGCAGACACCGCTTCCCCGGCTGCCGGATAATCGTGTCACTATGAAAGTGCTGGATCTTCAATGTGCACAGCAACACGCTTTTGAAGGCTGGTTCGGGTCCGAGGACGACTTCACCAGCCAGTTGGCGCGGGGTCTGGTCACCTGCCCGATGTGCGGCGACACGACGATCACCAAGAAGCTCAGCGCGCCAAGGCTGAACCTGGGCCACCACGCCCAGTCGCCCGGTGCCGAGGCACAACCAGCCCGGCAGGATGTCGTGGTCACCAACGACACCCATACCGCGATGCAGGCCGCCTGGCTCGCCATGGCCCGGCGCGTCCTGGCCAACACCGACGACGTGGGCGACCAATTCGCCGAAGAAGCCCGCAAGATCCATTACGGCGAGGTGCCGCAGCGCGGTATCCGTGGCAAGACATCCCAGGCCGAATCCGAGGCGCTGGCCGACGAGGGTATCGAGGTGATGCAGCTGGCGTTGCCGGACATGATCAAGGGGCCGGTGCAGTAAGGGTTGCACTTCCGCGTGGGGCGTCGTACGGGGCGGCAGCCCGCGCTCACGCCACGAACTGCAACTCCGCCAGCCGCGCGTAAATTCCGCCCCGCGCCACGAGTTCCGCATGCGTGCCCTGTTCCACCAGCCGCGCCTGGTCCAGCACCACGATGCGATCGGCCTTTTGCACCGTCGCCAGTCGGTGCGCGATCACCAGTGTTGTTCGCCCCCGCATCGCGCTCTCCAGCGCCGCCTGCACCATGCGCTCACTCTCCGCGTCCAGCGCGCTGGTGGCCTCGTCGAGCAGCAGCAGCGGCGGGTTCTTGAGCATGGCGCGGGCAATGGCGATGCGCTGGCGCTGGCCACCGCTCAGACGCACACCGCGTTCACCCAGGAAGGTGCCGTAACCCTCGGGCAGGCGGCGGATGAATTCGTCGGCGAAGGCCGCGAGCGCAGCGGCCTTGACCTCTTCGTCGCTGGCACCGGGTTTGCCATAACGAATGTTTTCCATCGCATTGGCCGAGAAAATCACCGCGTCCTGCGGCACGATGCCGATGTGCTGGCGCAGGTCTTCCAGCGACAGTTCGCGCGTGGGAACGCCACCGAGCGTGACGGAGCCCGACTGTGGATCGTAGAAACGCAGCAGCAACTGGAATACCGTGCTCTTGCCGGCGCCGCTGGGCCCGACCAGCGCCACGGTCTCCCCCGGCGCCACGGTCAGCGAGAAGTCATGCAGCGCGGGATGGTCCGGCCGGGACGGATAACAGAAATGCACCCGGTCAAATACCACGCCGCTGCCGGCGGCCTGTTGCTGCACGGCACGCGGCTGGGCCGGCGAGCGGATCGGCGAATGGGTGTCGAGCAGCTCCATCAACCGTTCGGTCGCGCCCGCGGCGCGCAGCAGATCACCATAAACTTCGCCCAGCACCGCGAACGCGCTGGCCAGGATGATGACGTACACCACCGTCTGGCCCAGGTGGCCAGCGCTGATGCGCCCGGCCATCACCGCCTGCGTGCCCTGGTACAGGCCCCACAACAGGGCGGCCGAGGTGGCGATGATGATGAAGGCCACCAGCACCGAGCGGGCACGCGAGCGCCGCACGGCGGTGTGAAAGGCGTTGTCGGTCGATGCGTCGAAACGGGCCGCCTCGCGCGCCTCGGCCACATAGCTCTGCACCACCGGGATCGCATTGAGTACCTCGGCCGCGATCGCGCTGGAGTCGGCCACCCGGTCCTGGCTGGCGCGCGAGAGCTTGCGCACCCGCCGCCCGAACCACAGGCTGGGCAACACGATGACGACCAGCAGGCCCAGCACCTGGATCATCACGTAAGGGTTGGTCCAGATCAGCATCAGCAAGGCGCCGATGCCCATCACGGTATTGCGCAGCCCCATGCTCAGCGACGAGCCGACGACGGTCTGCACCAGCGTGGT
>Ga0105047_10010873_pt1 | contig 14831 bp, 8 predicted proteins | sample MAT04_FD_78384 | JGI IMG/M metagenome (GOLD analysis project Ga0105047, IMG submission 78384) | Freshwater microbial communities from Lake Fryxell liftoff mats and glacier meltwater in Antarctica - MAT-04 (megahit assembly) | ecosystem: Environmental > Aquatic > Freshwater > Ice > Liftoff... | reverse complement strand
CAGATCCTGCCGCCAACTGTCGAGCGTTTCGCCCGGCGTGCCAAAAATCAGATCGAGCGAAACGCGCAAACCCGCCGCCCTGGCAAGCTCCACGCTCCGCGCAACGTCGGCGGGACCATGATCTCGCTCGAGCAGCTTGAGCTTTTGCGAGTTAAAGGATTGTCCCCCCAGGCTGACGCGCGTGACGCCGCGTTCGGCCAGCAGGTGGGCCATCGCGGCGGTCAGGTCGGCGGGATTTGCCTCGATCGTAAACTCGTGTCCAGGTGAGAAGCTGAACCAGCGATGGATCGTGTCGAGCAATTGCGCGAGCTGCCCTGGTGGCAAATGTGTTGGCGTTCCGCCGCCGACGAATAACGTTTCGATCTTGCGCTGCTGCGCGAGGCCGCTCAACTCGGCATCGATCGCGGTCAGATAGTCGCCGATTAGATCGTCGCGGCCGGCAATCACCGTAAAATTGCAGTAGCCGCAATGGTGACGGCAAAACGGCACGTGAACGTAGGCGGCGCGTGGCTGGATCGTGGACGTGGACATGAATCGATCCGGCGGAGAGAGATTTTACGGGCGCTTTGCGGCCTGCTGTGCGGCATCGGCGGCCGTTAAGGCTTGATTGTACAGCCGAGCGCCGCGGATCGTGCCGCGGAAATACTCCGTGGCGCCAAACCCAATCCGCAGCGGCGCGTCGCTCGTCAGGTCATAATCTGCCGCGTCGAAGGTGTCGCTGGTGGCGGCCAGCGCGCCGTCGATATAGAGCCGTAACCGGTTCGCCTCACGCACCGCCAGCAGATGATGCGGGCCTGCGGCCAATGCGTGATCGCGCGTAGCGCTCCTGCCCGCGCGAATGGAGTAAACATGGCCTGAGGGTAGCGTGCCACTGTAGAGGGCGCCCTCGAAGACGGTCATGGCAAAGACGCGGCGATACTGCACGTCGGGCGTGCGATCCAGGTCGAACAATTTCGTCCAGCGGTCACTCTCTTCGTAGCGAAACAGCGCCGCCAGCGGCAACGTGCCACCGTAGAACTTGCCGTTGTACGAGACGATGGGCATGACTTCTTTTTCTTCGCCCAGTCGGCCGACATTCGTCCAGCGGTCCTCGGCTTCGAGTCGAAACACATCACCATTGGGCCACGCGCCCACGTGCAGTTTGCCGCCGTAGACGCCAAAGCCGTAAGTTTGCGTGACGCCCGGCAAGGCGCCGACGATCTTCCAACCTTCGTCCGGGCGATAGCGGTAGACTTCGCCTTTGTCGTACGCGCCGCCGTACAGCGAGTCTTGAAAGACGGTCATCGCCTCCACTCGCCGGCCTTCAGGCGTGCCGAGCGATTTCCACGTTCCGTTTGCTTTGAGGCGAAAGACGCCGGGCGAATAGATGCTGCTGGCGTGCAATTGGCCCCGGTAGGTAGTCATACCGCCAATCGCTTCGCTCTCGCCGAGCTTTCCGCAATCGGTAAAACGGCCCGGCGCCTCGTAGCGGTAGACATGCCCTCCGTGCGTCTCGTTGGGTGACTCCTGTAACGCCGAACCGCGGAGGCGATACTTGCCGGTCGCCGCGTAAAGTTTGCCGTCATGCACGGCGAGCGACGTCACTCCGTTGGCGCGGTCCGGACTACCACAATCAGTCCAGCGTTGCTGGCCTTCGTAGCGATAGAGATGGCCGGCTTGATCCAGACCGGGCTCGCAAGTCGCGGCATATAGACGCCCCTCGTGGACGATCAGGCCGAAGATATAGACCGCCTCGCCGGGGCGGCCATGATCGATGGGGGCTTTGTCGAGCCGGCCATTATCGACGCCGAATTCAATCTGGCGCGGATTGGATTGACCACTGGTCGCGGCGTCTCTGCGAGCGATCGAGAGTTGAAAGCCACGCCGAGTGGTCGGGTCGTACATGCTAATCAGATCGCCGGCCCGATCGTCGGCGTCGGCCGGAATATCGATCCAGGCCGAGACACTGAAGGGCTTGGCGCCGAGTCGCAAACTTTCGCTGGCCGGGATCTCAATAAACTGGTCGCGCCCGTTGAGGCGTGCGCCGGGCTTACCGGGCGTAAAGACGTCGCCATGAGCGCGGCCGTGGTTGGCGTTTGGTGAGTTATCGCGCGCGTCGCCGTCGAATTTCCAATCGCCGATCAGCGCTGGCGCCGCCGGTTGTGCAGCCGCTTCGCGCGAGGTCAGACTGAAAGCAATCGCAATCGTCAGGACGTAAAAAGGAGCGTTCATGGGCGCCATTCTAATAGCGCCCTGGGGCGGTAGATAGCAGCGCTGCGGCGTTGGCAGAGTCAATCGACTGCGTGGAGCGGAAAGATCTGCACCCTGGCCAACTTGCAGTACAGCAGATGGCACGGAGGTTCTTCCAGCGGAACTCCGGCGGCCGCTGTCAGAGTTTGATTGCACTGCAGTAGTTCGGCCTCGCGTAGGCGGTAGGGAAGGTGATGGACGCGCGCCTGGGAAAGCGGGCTGGCGCCCATCTGCGAATAAAGAATGTACCGCTCCGCCAAAAAGTGTTCGAGCGTGCCAGGTAGTGCGCGTCCGGGAACGAGCGGGCGCTTGGGTTCGCTCTCGCCGATCAAGCCGCCAATCCGCGCGGACAACATGGCGGTGGCGTTCGGTTGATTGCGGCGGGTTGCCTGATATCGCATTGTGGCGCCGGTCCGCTGCACTCGCATCTGGGCGCGATAGTAATTCAACTTCCACTGCCAGCGCGCCAACTTTACGGCCAGCGCGTGATTGGCGTCGAGCGAGAAAAACCACACGCCAGGATCGCGCCCTTTGTGATGCACGTACGTGCGGACGTTGATCTCGTCGAAGGCCGACAGACCAGGCACAGGGGGCGCCCACCAGGTTCGCAAGCCTGTGATCCGAAACGGAACCAGGCCCATCCAAGCGCTGCCGTCGAACGTATCTAGCGAGAGCCCAGCGGGGAGCAGGCTGGCCATCAGCGCCGGATCGACACGCCAATGGGCAAACAGCAAATTGTGCCAGCGATGGTATCCGGCCACGCCGCCGCTGGGGCGACGCGCGGGGGACAATCGGTCGATTTCCAGTTCGAGAGTGGACATCGCTGGCAGACGCCTATGCAGTGATCGTGAAACGCGGGCTGGCGGCCAACATTCGTGGTGGCTATTCGCCGTTGAATGCTGCGCCGCGGAATGTAACCTTTCACGCTGAAAACCGCAAAGCGAACCGCGAATTAACCGCAGCGCGGGATCGTAGCGAATGCCGACGATTGCGTGGTTTGTGATGGCGCGATTGCTGCTAGTGACTACAGCGGAACGCCGGTCGCATTCGCCTGGGGCGTTACCGGTAAGCGGTTGCCTGCCGCGCGGGCGCGCCTGGCTCCGCGGCGCAGATCGCGGCGGAGCGATTTGAGAAAAGGGTCGAAATCGACTTGCATCGTGTGTCGTTTCGATCGGACATAACGCCGCAACATGCGCTGGCGATCGCGCTCAATCGTGGCTTGCATTTGCGGGTTGCTGGGAGGGAGATACCTGCCGCTGAGATATTCGGCCGCCAACACCGCCTGTTGTTCGGCCAGCGGAAAGATGGCGCCCAGCGGTTGCATTAGCCCAATGAAAAACAGGTTGTTCACGCCAGGCTTGAACATTCGCAGATAGAGCGGAAGTTCATTATCCGGGGCGGACAGAAACTGCTCGTCGAAGAACGGGAACTTCACCTGATAACCGGTGCAGTAGATGACGGCGTCGACCTCTTCGCTGCTTCCGTCGACGAACTGGACGCGATTTCCATCGAGCGCCGCGATGTTGGGCTTGGGCTGGATTTCGCCATGCGCGATCCGGTCCAAAATGCCAGACGACACGCTGGGGTGCGCTTCGAGCAGTTTATGATCCGGCTGCGGCAGTCCGTAGTCCTGCATGCGTCCGACTTGCAGTCGCAACATTTGCGCGAGGACGATACGCGAGCACCACCAAGGGAGACCTGGCAGCCCCCATTGATCGGCCGGCCGACCTAACAGGTACTTGGGAACGATGAACGCGCCGCGACGCGCGGCCAGATAAACCTGCCTCGCTGTATAGCTGCACTCGACGGCGATATCCATGGCGCTATTGCCCATGCCGAGCACGACGACGTTCTTGCCGCGGAAGGCCTCGGCGTCGCGATAGTCGTGCGAGTGCATGACCGTGCCATTCAGCGCGCCGGGGAACGCCGGCTCTGGCCAGCGCGGACACCAATGGTGGCCGTTGCAGACAAAGAGCGCGTCGTACGCGCGGGTTTCGCCCGTCGAGAGTCGCACGCGCCACTGGCCGTCCGCCGTGCGATCGGCCCGCTCGACGCTGGTGTTGAAGGTGACCCGCTCGCGGACGCCGAAGTGATCCGCGTAGCTGCGAAAATAGGCCAGCACCTGCGTGTGATGGCAATAGTTGGGGTACTCCGCAGGCATCGGGAAGTCCGAATACTGCATGCGGCATTTTGAAGTATCGATATGCAGCTTCTGGTAGGCGCTCGACGTTTGATTGGGATTGTTGAAATACCAATTGCCGCCGATGTCGTCGCTGGCGTCGAAGCAGTCAAACGGCAGTCCGCGCTCCAACAGCGCCTTGGCCGTGGTGACGCCGCTCGATCCGGCGCCAATGATGCAAGAAGTGGGCAGCTCGCGCATGTGCAGGTTCCCCCTTGGTAAGAACCCGCGCAGTGTACACCAGCCGCTAGCAACTCACAGCAGCAAGATTCCGCGGCGCTACGTTTTTTGCGCTGCGCGTTCCTCGTCGCTGAGGATGCCGCCGAAGATGATTTGGATCATTGAGTTGGCTTGTTCCGCCAACGAGACCGAGCGGCCGTTGAAGTGGTTGGTGAACATCGTGCCGTAGAGGAGATTGCCGACGACGTCCATGATCCGTTCGACGGGCAAGTCGTTGCGCTCGCGCCCTAGGTCGATCATATTTTGGTGCAAGTCTCGCCACTTGGAGAGGTTGGCGTCGCGGTACTCAAAATACGTGGGGCGTTTGCGATTCTTGAAGTTCGCCCGCTCCTGAATCAACAACTCCACGTGCTCTGGATGCTCGTCAAAGAATTGCAGGTAGGCGCGGATACCGCGGGCGACGCGCTCGAACGGTTCCAGCGAGACGTCCGCCGCTTGGGAGACCGTGGCCTGCATCTGTCGCATCCCGGTATCGACGCAGGCGTAAAATAGATCTTCCTTGCTGGCAAAGTAGAGGTAGAGGGTCCCCTTGGCGATTTTCAGCTCCGTGGCGACCCGTTCCATCTCGCAGGAGGTGTAGCCGAGCTCCGCAAACAACCGGGCGGCGACCTCAATGATCGCCTGCCGGCGCTCTTCGCGCCGGTCTGTGGCAGTTGTTTCACCGATGCTGGTTGGTATCGCCATACAACGAGCTCGCAATAAACGGCATATGCCGCAAGTATAGGCGCCGCCAGGGATTGCAGACGCGCGCGGCCCACCTATAATGTATCGAGCGACTGGGTGACTGACCAGTCAGTCATGGCAATAATCGCGAAACTGCCCGCCGCCTGCCCGTTTCCCACCAACTAGACTTATAGGTTCTCTGCAAAGGAGCGTCTCTACCTGGGGGGTGGCCTACGCCAAGCCCACGGTAGCTGACTGCAGTCCGGGGCAACTGTCGCGTGACTGTTTTGCATGCAATTGTCCACCAGATGTAACATTCGTGGGACGCTCCTGCCTGTCGGAACAAGTTTGATAACGATGCCAAGTACTTGTAGTGTCACAGATCGATGGGCTGCTCGCCGGACCTGGCCATTGGCCATGGCGTTTTTGACGATCGCCCTCGGTTGTAATCGCCTCCCTCCACCGGCCGGGCCTCCGAAAGCGCAGGACGTCCTCTACACGACCCCGGTCGAAGAGATCGTTACGGAGTTCGAGGAATTCACCGGGCGGACGTGGAGCGTGAAGTCGGTCGATATCCGCGCGCGAGTCAGCGGCTATCTGGACAAGGTGGCGTTTGTGGATGGCGCCGACGTCAAGACGGGGGACCTCCTCTTTGAGATCGATCCCCGCTCCTACACGGCCGAGGCCGCGCAGTCCGCGTCGATGGTCGAACAATACAAGGCGCGGATCGAGCGTTTGGAGCGGCAAGTCGCCCGCGCCAAACAGTTGATGGAAGTCGAAAAGAAAGCGATGTCGATCGAGCAGTACGAACTGCAAGAGTTCGACCTGGCCGAGGCCAAGGCCACGCTGCAAGGAATGATTGCCGCGAATGATCTTGCTGATTTGCACCTGAGCTTTACCAAGGTCACGGCCCCGTTCGATGGCCGCATCAGTCGCCGCCTGGTCGATCCAGGGAATCTGGTGCAGGCGGACGTGACGCCGCTGGCGACGATCGTCGCGCTCGATCCGATTTACGCTTACTTTGATATCGACGAACGAACCGTGCTGCGATTGCAGCGACTGGTGCGCGAAGGAATCATCAAGGCCACGCGCGAAGCCAAGGTGCAGGTGCAAATCGCCTTGGCAGATGAGACCGAATACAACCTCCGCGGCGAAGTTGACTTTGTCGACAATCAGGTCGACCCTACGACGGGGACGCTCCGCATGCGAGCGGTGATTCAAAATACAGATCGCCTGTTGACACCCGGTCTATTCGTGCGGCTGCGATTTCCGGTCGGCGACCCACATCCGGCGCTGTTGATTCCGGAAGAGGCCTTAGCGACCGATCAAGGACAGCGTTTTGTCTACGTGATCGACGACAAAAACCACGTCGTTTACCGGCCGGTGAAGATGGGCATCCTGCTGACCGGCCGCCGCGTGATCACCGAGGGCTTGCAACTGAACGACCGCGTGGCCGTCACGGGCCTGCAGCGATTGAAAAAAGACGCGGAAGTCGTCCCCAAGCTTTGGACTCCACCCGGAAGATCCATGGCGTCCCCCGGACAGCCACCATCGAAACCGATCGTGACGGCGCCTCCGCCGGAGCCATCCGCAACACCACCGGTCGGCCTGAGCGCAGCCCCCAAGGCGCCGGAACCGAGCGCGCGGCAGTAGCTTACGGACCACTGGATGCAGAGCGCTTGAGATTTGTCGTCGATTGCCTTGAGATGTGTGCCCGAAGCGTGACGAGAGAACGCGGCGCCAAGGATTGAGCGCAGTGGCGTGACACATGGAACGAGTGGCGGCAAAGTAGTATCTCTCCTTCGGCCACTTGCGCGTGGGAAGGGGATCAACCGATGCAGGCGTCGGCGTGTTTTCAAAATTCTTTATTGATCGGCCGATCTTTGCGTCGGTCATCTCGATTTTGATCACGCTTGCCGGCGGCGTGGCGTTTTACACGCTGCCGCTGGCGCAGTATCCGCCCGTCACGCCTCCGACCGTCCAGGTTGATTGCAACTACCCCGGCGCAAGCGCCCGCGTTGTCGCGCAATCCGTTGCCGAGCCGATCGAGCAGCAAGTCAACGGCGTGGAGGACATGCTCTACATGTCTTCGCAGAGCACCAACGACGGTTCCTATACGCTGACCGTCACCTTCAAGCCTGGCATCAATCTGAATGTGGCGCAAGTGCGCGTGCAGACGCGCGTCGGCCTGGCGACGCCCTCGCTTCCGGAAGTCGTGCGGCAAACGGGCGTGACGACCAAAAAGCGCTCGCCCGACATGCTGATGACAGTCAGCATTAACTCTCCCAGCGGCCGGTACGACCAACTCTATTTGAGCAATTACGCGCTACTGCGAATTCGCGACGAGCTGACCCGATTGGGCGGAATCAGCGATGTGCTGGTCTTTGGCCAGCGCGACTACAGCATGCGGCTGTGGCTCGATCCAGATCGTCTGGCGGCCCGCGGGCTGGTCGTTTCGGATGTTGTGGCGGCGGTGCGCGAACAGAACGCCCACGTGGCGCTCGGATCGTTGGGGCAGCCACCAGCGCTGGATGGGCAGGTGCGGCAGATCCCGCTTTCGATCCAAGGGCGTCTGACTGATCCGGAAGACTTTGGTCGGATCGTCGTCCGCAGCACGCCGGATGGCCGGCTATTGCGGATTAAGGATCTGGGCCGGGTCGAGATGGGACCGCGCAGCCAGGACATCAGCAATCGGTTTGACGGCAAGCCGACGGTGGGTTTGGCGATCTTTCAGTTGCCGGACGCCAACGCGCTCGAAACGGCCGACCGCGTGCAGGCCAAGATGGAAGAGCTGTCGCGAGATTTTCCGGACGGCGTCGTTTATGAAATCGGCTACGACACAACTCCCTTTATTCGCGAGTCCGTGCAAGAGGTTTTCAAGGCGCTTCGCGACGCGATTATTCTCGTCGCGCTGGTGGTGCTCATTTTCTTGCAAGGCTGGCGCGCTTCGATCATCCCGCTGATTGCGGTTCCGGTGGCGATCATCGGCACGTTTGCCGCGATGGCGATCGTTGGCTTTAGCCTGAACAACCTGACGCTCTTCGGCCTGGTGCTGGCGATTGGCATCGTCGTCGATGACGCGATCGTGGTCGTCGAGGCGGTGGAATATCACATCGAACAAGGGATGGCTCCGCGCGCCGCCGCCGTGCGAGCGATGGAAGAGGTCTCCGGGCCGATCATCGCCGTGGGGCTGGTCCTCTCGGCCGTGTTCATTCCTTGCGCATTCATTTCCGGAATTGTCGGTCAGTTCTTCAGGCAATTCGCCCTGACAATCGCGATCTCGACAGTCATCTCGACGATTAACTCGCTCACGCTCAGTCCGGCGCTGGCGGCGCTGTTGTTGCGACCGCGACACGGCAAGCAGGATTTTCTGACACGGCTGCTGAACTTTTGCTTTGGCTGGTTCTTTCGGCTGTTTAATTTCAGCCTGCAAAAAGGGACTGACGCCTACTTAGGGATGGTCGGCAAGTTCCTGCGTGTGCCGGCGCTGGTGTTGATTGTCTACGGCGGTTTGCTCGCGCTGACCTATTGGGGCTTTGGCCAGTTGCCCACCGGATTTATACCGACGCAGGACAAGGGCTACCTGGTCGCCAGCATTCAACTGCCAGACGCGGCGTCCGCCGAACGGACGCGGCAAGTGATGATGGATATCGAAAAGATCATCATGGATACGCCGGGCGTTAAGAACGTGAACACCGTCGCTGGTAACTCGTTCATGCTCAGCGCGTACGGCTCGAATTTTGGTTCGATGTTTATCATCCTGAATCAGTTCCACGAGCGACGGACGCCGGACCTGAGCGCAGACGCGATCATGGCCAAGTTGCGCAAAGAGTTCGGGATGCACATCACTGGCGCGCTGGTCAGCGTCTTCCCGCCACCGGCGGTTTCTGGCTTGGGACGCGCCGGCGGAATCAAGCTGATGGTCGAAGATCGTGGTGACTTTGGCCTGGTGGAACTGCAGCGGCAGACGGACAACCTGGTGGCCACGGGAAATAAAACGCCCGGCCTGACTGGCTTGTTCACGGTGTATAAGACCGACGCGCCGCAGTTGTACGTCGACGTCGATCGCGAAGCCTGCCTGACGCAAGGCGTCAGTTTGAACGAGGTCTTTGGCACGCTGCAGGCCTATTTGGGCTCGCGCTATATCAACGACTTTAATCGTTTCGGCCGCACCTGGCAGGTGATCGTGCAAGCCGACTCGCGCTTTCGCGACGAATTGGACGACGTTAAACGCCTGAAGGTCCGCAATTCGCATGGACAGATGGTTCCGCTAGGGACGCTGATCAGCGTGCAACCGGTCGGCGGGCCGCTTGTACTGACGCGCTACAACATGTATCCGGCCGCTTCGATTCAAGGAAACGTCGACGCCGGCTACAGCACTGGGCAGGCGATTGCTTCGTTCGAGAATCTGGCCATGCGCGAGTTACCGCAGTCGATGTCTACGGAATGGACGGAGTTGGCGTTTTTGGAAAAGCTGTCGGCTAATACCGGCATGATCGTCTTTGCGTTCTCGGTGATCTTCGTGTTTCTCGTCCTGGCGGCGCTGTACGAAAGCTGGTCTTTGCCGCTGGCCGTGATCCTGGTGGTGCCGATGTGCGTTTTGTGTTCGATCGCCGGCGTCGCCGTGGCCAACATGGACATCAATATCTTCACGCAGATTGGCTTCGTGGTGTTGATCGGCCTGGCTTGTAAGAACGCGATCTTGATTGTGGAATTCGCCAAGCTCCGCCGCGAAGAAGGATGCACCGCCCGCGAAGCCGCGCTGCAAGCCTGCCGATTGCGGCTCCGACCGATTCTGATGACTTCGTTCGCGTTCATCCTGGGTGTGTTGCCTTTAGTGATCGCCACCGGGGCCGGCGCCGAAATGCGTCGCGCGCTGGGGACCGCCGTCTTTAGCGGCATGTTGGGCGTGACCCTGTTTGGGCTGGTGCTGACGCCGGTCTTTTTTGGCGTCGTCGATCGGGCGAGCCATTGGCATTTGTTCTCGACGGGCATCGTGAGCCAATTGGGCGCGGGACTCTTGGATCTGTTGCGATTCCGCCCGCCAAGGCCGGTCGTCGCTTGGATGAAAGCAAGACGCGAGAAGCGCGCCACCGCCGCCCAATCGGCCGCAAACGAAACCGCGCCCAAGGCCGCGCCGATTGTCGTGACCCGTTCGCGCGGCGGCCGCTGGGCTCGCTGGTTCAGACGCAATGGCAAGGCGACGCCGGCGGAACAGGGCATTGCGGCAGCGAACGATCTCGTCGACGACTCATTGGCGGGGCAATCGCCGCCGGTCGCAATCGATATGGACCTCAATCCCACGGCAACGACCTCGATCACCAGCACTACGACCACAACCACTACGGAATCGCGGTAGTCCTGTTCCGCACTTGCAGTAAGGCGTTCGATGTTTTCGCGTTTCTTTATTGACCGGCCGATCTTCGCCACGGTGATGTCCGTGGTGATCACACTGTCTGGCGCTATTGCCATTTGGGCGCTGCCGGTCACGCAGTATCCGGAGATCACGCCGCCGACGGTCGAAGTCAGCACGACCTACGCCGGCGCCAACGCCAAGGTGGTCGTCGAGACCGTGGCCGCGCCGATCGAGCAACAGGTCAACGGCGTCGAAGGCATGATGTATATGTCTTCGCAATGCACGAACGATGGCAACTACGTGCTGACGGTGACGTTTGAGCCAGGCACGGATTTGAACCTGGCCCAGGTGCTGGTGCAAAATCGCGTTTCGCTCGCGCAGCCGATCTTGCCAGACCTGGTGAAACGCCGCGGAGTGACGGTCAAAAAAAAGGCGCCCAGCGTCTTGATGATCGTCAATCTCTATTCGCCGGACGGCAGCCGAGACAATCTTTATTTGAGCAACTACGCCACCATCCAGTTGCGCGATGAACTCTCGCGATTGCCCGGCGTGGGGGACATCACGTTTCTTGGACAGCGTGATTACAGCATGCGGGTTTGGCTCGATCCGCAGCAGATGGCCGTGCGCGGCATCAGTTCGACTGACGTCATTCGGGCGATCGAACAGCAGAATACGCAGGTAGCAGCGGGGCAGATTGGCCAACCTCCGGCGCCTGACGGGCAGGTATTTCAGTACACCATGACCACGCTGGGCCGCCTGGCGAATGAAGAAGATTTTGGCGACATGGTGCTGCGAGCCGATGACGAGCGGCGCGTGGTTCGCTTGCGAGACGTCGCCCGCACGGAGCTTGGCGCGCTGGCCTACAACCAGGTTTGCACGCTGGATACGCAGCCGTCGGTGGCGTTATCGATCTATCAGTTGCCAGGTTCGAACGCGCTGGAAACGGCGAGCACTGTCCGTGAAAAGATGGACGAGATGAAGTCTCGCTTTCCGGACGGGGTCGATTACGCAATCGTTTACGATACCACTCCGTTCATTCGCGAGAGCGTTAACGAAGTCTTCAAGGCCCTGCGAGACGCCATCATCCTGGTGGCGATTGTCGTGCTGGTGTTCTTGCAAGGTTGGCGCGCCGCGATCATCCCACTGGTGGCCGTGCCGGTGGCGATTGTTGGCACCTTTGGCGCCATGTTGGCCGCCGATTTCAGCCTCAACACACTGACCTTGTTCGGGCTGGTGTTGGCCGTGGGTATTGTCGTTGACGACGCGATCGTGGTGGTGGAAGCGATCGAGCATCATATTGAACATGGCATGGCGCCGCGTGCCGCCGCCATGCAGGCGATGGACGAAGTGGCCGGGCCGGTGATCGCCGTCGGGCTGGTTCTCACGGCGGTGTTCGTGCCGTGCGCGTTTGTCTCCGGCATCGTTGGCCAGTTCTTCAGGCAATTCGCCGTGACCATCGCTATTTCGACATTGATCTCGGCATTTAATTCTTTGACGCTCAGTCCGGCGCTGGCGGTGCTGCTCTTGCGGCCGCGCTCCTCAGGGCATGGCGAGGCGCTCCCGAGGTTTTTACTCGTGCTCGGCGGAGCGTGGCTGGGAGGTCGCGTAGCGGCGCCACTGCTCGAATCTGCTTCCGGCGGCGCCCTCTCCGCCATGCTGGACGCGTGGCCCCACTCGTACGGATCGCCGGAGCAATGGATTGGCGCGGCGCTCGGTGGTTTGATCGCCGGGCTGGCGAGCGGTTGGATTAATCGCGGATTGTCAGCGTTCTTTCGCGCATTCAATTACGGCTTCAACATTCTAACGAACGGTTATGTAGGATCGGTGCGTTGGCTACTGCGCGGCAGTCTGCTGGTGCTGATTGCGTACGCTGGCCTGGTCTACCTGACATACGATCTGTTTCAGACGACTCCCACCGGATTCATCCCGGCCCACGACAAGGGCTATTTGATCGTCAACGTGCGCTTGCCAGATTCCGCTTCGCTGGCGCGAACGCAACAGGCGATGGAGAAGATCGAAACGCTTGCCGGCAAAGCCAAGGGCGTGCATCACACCGTGGCGATTGCCGGGCAGTCTTTGCTGTTGGGCGCCAATGCCCCCAATTTCGGCTCGATGTACGTAATGCTCGACGAATTCCACGAGCGCGCTTCGGAGGGTCTCTCCGCGGACATCATTGCCGAAGATCTCAAGAAGCTGTTCGAGGAAGAAATCACCGATGGCGAAATCAATATCCTCGGCGCCCCGCCGGTCGACGGCCTGGGAACCGCCGGTGGTTTCAAGATTGTGATCGAGGATCGCGCGGAGAATGGACTCGATGCGCTGGAGATCGCCAGTCGTGAGATCGTCATTCAGGCCAGCAACACGCCGGGGCTACGCGACGTCTTCACCAGCGCCCGCGCGAACACGACCTGGTTGTTTTTGGATATCGATCGCGATGCGGTGAAGGCGATGGAGCTTTCGATGGCGGACGTCTTTTCCGCGCTGCAGGTCAACTTTGGCTCGCTGTACGTCAACGACTTCAATCGCTTCGGCCGCACCTGGCAAGTGAACGTTCAGGCGGACGCTCGCTACCGGATGCAGCCTGAGGATCTCAAGCGGCTTTACGTTCCGGGTCCACACGCCAAGATGGTCCCGTTCTCAGCGTTTACGACAATTCGTGAAGTCACGGGCCCCGTGATGCTGCTGCGATACAATCTTTATTCGGCTTCGATGATCAACGCGGATTCCGCGGCCGGAACGAGTAGCGGCGAGGCCATCGCGATGCTGGCGACGGTGGCCGATGAGAACCTCGGTCAATCGATGCGCGCGGAATGGACGGAGTTGGCGCTGCTGCAACAGCGCGTTGGCAACACCGCGATGTACGCCTTTGTGCTGGCAGTGGTGTTGGTGTTTTTGGTGCTGGCCGCGCAGTACGAAAGCTGGGCGCTACCGCTGGCCGTGATTCTGGTGGTGCCGATGTGCTTACTCTGCTCAATCGTCGGCGTGATCGCGGCCCGGATGGATATCAATATTTTCACGCAGATTGGCTTTGTCGTGCTGGTGGGGCTGGCCTGCAAGAACGCGATTCTGATTGTTGAGTACGCCCGCGCGCGGCATCAGGCAGGTACGGACCTTTATGAGGCGACATTGGCCGCCTGCCGGCTCCGTCTGCGGCCGATCATCATGACTTCGCTGGCGTTTATCTTTGGCGTGGCGCCGCTGGTGCTAAGCGAAGGGGCCGGCGCCGAAATGCGTCGCACGCTGGGCGTGGCCGTGTTCGCCGGCATGTTGGGCGTGACGCTGTTCGGGATTTTTCTGACGCCGGTGTTTTTCTACGTCATCCAAAAAATCTCGGACCTGCGCGGACGCGAAGTGGACAGCGAGAGTGAAGATTCCGCAAAACAGAAGGCGTTTCCGTAAAACGTGAATATGTCACCGCGCAAGTTCGCGGAACTCATTTTTCAGCCATCTTGCGTTTCAGCCGCTTGAGGAACCGTTCCAACTCCACGACGTAACGGACGTGCGTGCCGCGGCCGATGACTTCGATCGGGTCGCTGGCTTCAATCCGAAACGTGACGCGGGCGCCATCCACCGCCAGGATTTCTGCCTCGGCGGAGACCATGACTCCAGCGGGGGTTGCGGCCAGGTGCTCGAACTCAAATCCAACGCCCACGGATTGTTCGCCTGAATCCAAATAGGGCAACAACGCGTTGAACGCCGCGTGCTCCATCAACATCAACATGAATGGCGAGCCAAACACTGGTGGGCCATCTGCGTAGAAATGGCTGACCAGGTCGGCGCTCACAACCCGGTGCGTGGCTTCACCACGAACGCCGGGGACCAAGGTATTCTTCATGGAAAGGCTCTCTGGCAGGGGGGAGAAGCGGTCTATTATGCGATTCCGCCAGTAAACGCGAAAGCCGGGCTACGTGACGCTTTGCGCCGGGCAAGATACACTTGAAAAAACGAGCGGGGGGCGAGACATAATGCAAAATCCGACCAAAAGCGAGCCCGCTGCCGACAATGGGGCGCTGCGCACTCAGGTCGAATCGCTGGAGCGTCAACTCGCCGCCACAAAACGCCAGCTTGAACAGATGGCGAAAATATCGCCGCGCGGGACGGGGGAGCGCGAGCCGTTTTTCCGCGCGATTGCCGAACTGGTCGCCGAGCAATTGGGAACCGATT
>Ga0105047_10010872_pt1 | contig 14831 bp, 13 predicted proteins | sample MAT04_FD_78384 | JGI IMG/M metagenome (GOLD analysis project Ga0105047, IMG submission 78384) | Freshwater microbial communities from Lake Fryxell liftoff mats and glacier meltwater in Antarctica - MAT-04 (megahit assembly) | ecosystem: Environmental > Aquatic > Freshwater > Ice > Liftoff... | reverse complement strand
TGTTGGCCGGGCCTTGGCCGGCGCTGCCGGAGGAGCTGGCGCATTGGCACAGCAGATTGCAGGAAGCGAGCAGGAGGAGCCATTTGAGTTTCGACATGCGTGGGTTTTGCCATGCGGCGGGCGCTTGGGCAAGAGCGGAGACGGGGACTCGTTATCCGTTAGTGGTTATTTGTTATTGGTGGTGGAATCCCGCTTCAAAATAACTTCTAACAGATAACGTCTAACCGACCTTCGGCAAAGTCCGCAACGCGCGTTTCACGATACGGGCGGTTTCCGGGGTGGGGGACTCGTTTTCCCAGCGGACGCATGTTTCCCGGACGAGGGCGGGGGCGGATTTGCTGGCGTCGTTGAGCCAGTTGCCGACGGAGAGGCGGACGTAGTTGGACGGGTCGGACTTGAGCGGTTCAAGCAGGGAAATGCCGGGAGCGGGATCGTCTTTGAGCGCCTGGACATGTCGGCACCAGACGCCGCGCGGACGGGTGAGTTCCGAGGCGAAGCGCCGGATGCGGTCGTCGGGATCGGTGGTGAATGGCCGGAGGATTTTAAAAGCCCCGGTCTGATTTTCGATGAAATCCTCACGCAGGGCCAACCACGCGATTTCCGGCACGGCCATCTGGGCATCCGCCGCGAAGGGACGAATCATTCGGAATTTTTCCTCAAGGGAAAGCCGCTTGCTCCTGCCTATCATGTAGGGTGCCCACGCCCTCGCGGAGTCCGAGGCCTCGGTAATCAGAGCGGCGGCGGCCCTTTCCACGTCCACTGAGTTGGTGAAAATCCCGCTGAGGAAGCCGCCTATCGTCGCGATTTTCTTCGGCACGGTCGTCGGCGCGGTTTTCTCGAAATGCTTCCTTAGGGCAGGCAGATGCTCCTTCCAGCCCAACCTTTTGAAAACCACATCTGCGAGGGCGATCTGATCTACCACCAACCACTCGCAGAGATTGACGCTCTGGATTTCCCCCGTGTTGAGAAGTTTCCGTATATCGTCAGGCACTGAGGCGGTGTTGCGCGCGCCGGTGCGGTTGAGGATGGGGTCGGGGATCACGAAATGAGGGCTTTGAGCCGCTCGCAGACTTCCACGACGTTCTCGCGGGAGTTGAAGGCGGAGATGCGGAAATAGCCTTCGCCAGCGGAGCCGAAACCGGAGCCGGGAGTGATGACGACCTGGGCCTCGTTGAGCATTTTATCGAACATTTCCCACGAAGTGAGGCCAGCCGGGCAGCCGACCCAGACATAGGGCGCGTTCTCGCCGCCGAAGACCTGGAGGCCGAGCGCGACGCAGACTTCGCGGAGAAGTTTCGCATTGCCCATGTAGTGGTTGATGAGATCGGAGACTTGTTTTTTCCCCTCCTCGGAAAAGATCGCCGCAGCGCCTTTCTGAACCGGGTAGGAAGCGCCGTTGAACTTGGTGGCGTGGCGGCGGTTCCAGAGCTGGTGGATGGAGACATCGCTGCCGTCACCGGCTTTTCCGGTGAGAGTTTTCGGAATGATCGTGTAGGCGCAGCGGATGCCGGTGAAGCCGCCGTTTTTGGAAAATGAACGGAACTCGATCGCGCAGTCATGGGCGCCCTCGATCTCGTAAATGGAGTGGGGGATAGCGGCATCCTGGATGAAGGCCTCGTATGCGGCGTCGAAGAGGATGATCGCGTCATTTTCCCGTGCGTATTTCACCCATGCGGTGAGCTGCTCGCGGGTGGCGACGGCACCGGTGGGGTTGTTGGGAAAGCAGAGATAGATGAGGTCGGCCTTTTCCGAAGGGACATCGGCGACGAAGTGGTTCGCCGCGTTGCACTCCATGTATAGGAGGCCGGCGTAAGCGCCTTTTTCATCCGCGTCTCCGGTGTTGCCGGCCATGACGTTGGTATCGACGTAAACGGGATAGACCGGATCGGTGATGGCGATGACGTTGCCTTTTCCGAAAATATCCAGAATGTTCCCGGTATCGCACTTGGAGCCGTCCGAGATGAAGACCTCATCGGCGGCGATTCCGAGTCCGGCGAACTGGTTGTCCACGATGGCCTGGCGGAGAAACTCATAGCCCTGCTCCGGACCGTAGCCCCTGAAGGTCGCGCGGTCGCCCTGCTCATCGACAGCGACGTGCATCGCATCGCGGACGGCGGATGGGAGCGGCTCGGTCACATCGCCGATGCCGCAGCGGATGATACGGGCGGCCTTGTCCGGGGCGGATTCCACATAGGCTTTCACCCGGCGGGCGATTTCAGGAAAGAGGTAGCCTGCCTTGAGCTTGAGGAAATTCGAATTGATCGTTGCCATGCGGGAGGGTGTAGGCGGCGGCGGGAAAAGGGGCAAGCGCGGGATTCCGGAAAAATTCCCGAACCGCCAGTCGAGTGGATTTTTCACACCGCAAAGACGCGAAGGCGAAAAGCCCATCCGTCTTCCTTGGAATTTGAGTTTTGAAGTTTGAAATTTCAAACAAACTGCTCCGCCAGCACCGCCTTGCCATAGTCGCGGTTCATGCGCGCGATGTGGTCCACGGAGATTTCCTTCGGACACGCGGCCTCGCATTCGTAGTGGTTGGTGCAGTTCCCGAAGCCCTCCGCGTCCATCTGGCGGACCATGGCGAGCACGCGCTTGCGGCGCTCCGGCTGGCCTTGGGGAAGGTGGCCGAGGTGGGAGACTTTCGCGGCGGTGAAGAGCATTGCCGAAGCGTTCGGGCAGGCGGCGACACAGGCCCCGCAACCGATGCAGGCGGCCGCGTCGAAAGCGTTTTCGGCATCGTCCTTGGGGACGGGGATGGAGTTCGCGTCCACGGCGGAGCCGGTGCGGATATCTATATACCCGCCTGCGGCGATGATGCGGTCGAAGGACGAGCGGTCTGTGATCAGATCCTTGATCACGGGAAACGGATTCGCCCGGAAAGGCTCGATCCAGATCGTGTCACCGTCGCGGTATTTCCGCATATGCACCTGGCAGGTGGTGATGCCGCGCTCCTTGGAGTGGGGGATGCCGTTGATCGTGAGCGAGCAGGAGCCGCAGATTCCTTCCCGGCAATCGTGGTCGAAATGGATCGGGTCGTCGCCCTGCACGATGATGCGCTCGTTGACGATGTCGAGCATCTCGAGAAACGAAGCCTCAGCCGGTATGTTCTCGGCGGGGTAGGTGTGGATGCTGCCTTTGGAGAGCGGGCCGGTCTGGCGCCAGACTTTCAGGGTGAGGTTCATGGTGCGTTGAATGGAGTGTCGAAAAGTAGGCCGGATTCGGGAAATCTTAAAGTGGAAAAGTCACTTGTCCCAGTTCAGGCCCTTTTCCGCGCGCCATTTCCGGTATTCCTTGAACTGTTCTTTTTTCGAGAGGTTGCGGCGCTGCGGGTCTTCGCTTAGAAATTCGTCGAAAGGTGTGCCAGGGCCGGCTTCGACAATGTTCGGTGTAGCCTCCGGTTCGGCGAGTTTTGACGAGCGGCTGGTCTTTGTAAGGCGGATGGACAGAGCCGTGAGCTGGCCGCTGACCCGGAGCAGCACAAGCATGATGATGACCAGCGCCCCCGTCGCTACATAGGCGAGGATGGTGATGGACAGCGGGAAGAGCGGTTCGATGGGAGTTGGCATGGTGGAAGGAGGTAAATGCTGAAAAACTGAAAACTGAAAGGCTGGAATTAATTTGTGGTGGAGGTGATGTCGCCGTCGATGAGGCGGGTCGTGAGTTTCTGGCCGGGCCGGATGTTTTTCGCGGAACGGAGGATTTTTCCATCGTCGGTGAGGGTGATGGAAAAGCCGCGGTCGAAGGCGGATTCCGGGCCGAGTGTGCGGAGCAGGGATCTGAGACGGTGCAGCCTTTCACTGTGGTGGGACATGTGGTGGGCGGTGGACCGGGAGAGACTTTTTTTCAGGGAAAGGAGATTGTCGAGCCGTTGTTCCACGATTCTTCCCGGGCGCAGCGCGAGCTGGCGGGCGCGGATGGATTGCAGCCGCTGGGTGTGGATGCGCAGCGCGGAGAGAGTGAGCTGGGAAAGCTCCGCACGCAGGGAATCGAGCCGCTGGTAGGGCTCGCGCAGGAAGTTCCGCATCGCCCGGTCCATGCGTTTCCTGGCGTTTTCCAAAAAAGTCCGAAGCTCCGCCACATCCGGCACGGCGAGTTCCGCGGCGGCGCTTGGCGTGGGTGCGCGGAGATCCGCCACGAAGTCCGCGATGGTGAAATCAATCTCATGCCCCACCGCGGAAATAATAGGAATGCGTGAGGCCGCGATCGCTCTGGCCACGACCTCCTCGTTAAAGCACCACAGGTCCTCCAGGGAGCCGCCACCGCGCCCGACGATCAGCAGATCGCAGGCCGGATAACCGTATTTCCCCGGCGTGTTCAGCCGGGCGATTCCCTCCGCGATTTCCCGCTCCACCCCTTTTCCCTGCACCCGAACCGGGTAAAGCACCGGCCGCACCCATGGTGCGCGCCGCGTGAGTATATTCAGTATGTCCTGCAGCGCGGCCCCCGTCGGCGAGGTGACGATGCCGATGGTGCGGGGGAAAAACGGGAGCGCCTTTTTCCGCGAGGAGTCGAACAGTCCCTCGGCGTGCAACTTCCGCTTCAGTGCCTCGAAGCGCGCCTGAAGATCGCCCTGGCCGGACCGCTCCGCCTTTTCCACGATCACCTGGAGCTGCCCCCGCGCCGCATAGACCGTCGCCTCCGCGAAAACTTTCACCTGCGCCCCGTCCTCGATCGTCTCCGAGCCCTCCTTGTTCCGCGCCCCGAACATCGCGCACTGGATCTGCGAGCCTTCGTCTTTCAGAGAAAAATACCAGTGCCCGCTTGCCTGTTTTTTCAGGTTCGAGACCTCCCCCTCGATCCACAGCCGCCCGACTTCCGCCTCGATGGCGCGCTTCATCTTCCGCACCAGTTGCGTCACGGAAAGTGCCTTGGTTTCCTTTTTCGGAATGTCTGAGAAGAGATCCACCGGGGGTAGGATTGAACATCGAACATCGAACGTCCAACATTGAACACCATATCGAGAAAAGATTTTACCCTACGCCAGAGGGCATGGACATGCGTTGACATTGCAGGGCGGACGGGGCATTTTTCCACCGTGAACACGATGACCATACTCCTGGGAGCCACCTTCGCCCTGCTGCTCGCCGCGGTGGTGCTCTCCATCAACGGCATGAACGATGGCGTGAAAAACGCTCCGCCGGACGAGCTTGCCCGGCTGCAGAGCCAGATCAAGGAGCTAAGGCTGGAGCAGGACAAGCTTGCCTTTGAAAAACAGCTCCAGCAGATGAAAAGCGCTCCGTCACCCGAGCTCTCCTCCCCCTCGGACGTCGAGAAAATGAAGGCCGAGCTCGCCGCCAAGGAAGCCGAACTCACCGCCCTCGCCGCCGAGAAAGACCTCGCCGAAAAAAAAGCCGACACCTACAATAAGGAAGCCGCCTACATCGGTGGACGTGAGGTTGAGAAGGGCGACAACGAGCTCCGCCGCGCCCGCCTCATCCGCGACGCCCTGCTCATCGGCACCGTCACCCAGTTTGTCGCCAATCCGGAAGTGGGGAATTTCGCGATCATCAAGGTCGCACTTCCCGAGCACGTCCAGGTCGGTTCCGTGCTCGGCATCCGCCGCAACACCGGCATCCTTGGCACGGTCAAGATCACGGATGTCACCGGCGAAGAGGCCATCGCCAGCCCCATGCCCGGCTTCGGCCCGGTCGAGCCACAGGAGGGCGACGAGCTCATCATCCCGCCCAGCGTTTGATTATTTTGTTGCGCATCCGCCCCGACTGACAAACACGTCCCCGCCATGGAACAGATCACCGTCGGCCTCATCTCGCTCGGATGCGCGAAAAACCTCATCGACTCCGAAGTGATGATCGGTCACCTCGCGCAGGCGGGCATGGCCCTCACACCCGATCCCGAGTTGGCCGACGTCCTCATCGTCAACACCTGCTCCTTCATCGACATGGCCAAGCAGGAGTCCATCGACGCCATCTTCGGCGCGGTAAACGAGCGCTCGGAAAATCCCGACCGCGCCCGCCAGAAAATCATCGTCGCCGGCTGCCTCTCCCAGCGCTTCGCGAAAGACCTCCCCGGCATCATGCCGGAGGTGGACGCCTTCATCGGCCTCGACCAGATCACCAAGGTCGCCCCAATCATCCAGAATCTCCTCGGGAAAAACAACCACTCGGAAGTCACAAAAGACGAAGGCCCCGCCGCCACCGACGACCCCCGCGACTTCGTCACCCTGAAGCCGAAATACGTCCCGGACTACAACACCCCGCGCTTCCGCCTCACGCCGGACCACTACGCCTACGTGAAAATCGCCGAGGGCTGCAATCACACCTGCACCTTCTGCATCATCCCGAAAATCCGCGGCGTCCACCGCTCCCGCACCCAGGACTCCGTCCTCCGCGAAGTCGAGGCGCTCGTGAAATCCGGCGTCAAAGAGATCAACCTCATTTCCCAGGACACCACCTACTTCGGCATGGACCAATGGGAAGGTCAGCGGCCAAACCCCAGCTCACCCGTCGATTCCACACGCGGCAACTCGCTCTGCACTCTCCTTCGTGAAATCAACAAGCTCGAAGGCGATTTCTGGGTGCGCCTGTTATATACCCACCCCGCCCACTGGTCGGACGAGCTCATCACCACCATCGCCGAGTGCGACAAGGTCGCGAAATACGTGGACATCCCGCTCCAGCACATTTCCGACCGCATGTTGACCGCCATGAAACGGGTCACCAGCGGCGATTACATCCGCGATCTCCTGCGCCGCATGAGAGCCGGCATCCCCGGCCTCGGCATCCGCACCACCTTCATCGTCGGCTTCCCCGGGGAAACGGAAGAGGATTTCCAAGAGCTGTTAGAGTTCATTGAGGAATTCCGCTTCGAGCGCGCCGGCGTTTTCCAATACTCCAAGGAAGAAGGCACCCGTGCCATGAAGCTCGACGGCCACCTCCACCACGCCACCCGCAAGAACCGCTGGTCCCGCTCGATGCGGGCACTCCAGAGAATCGCCTCGGAAACCAACCAGGCCCAGGTCGGCAAGGACGTCCGTGTCTTGGTCGAGCAAAAAGGCGTCGGCCGCACCCAATGGGACGCACCGGAGATCGATGGCTCCGTCATCGTCGATGAAAACCTCCCCGTCGGCTCCTTCGCCAACGTGAAGATCGGCGACTGGCGCGGGTATGATCTCGTCGCGGCGCGGTGAACTCACACGATATCCAGTTGAGTCAAGCGGGTGTCTTCACCCGCTGTCCGAAATCCGTTTTCCACGGGCGGCGGAGACGCCACCCGTGACTCAAGGCGCGGAGACGCACCTGCTCCACTCCATCCAGCCGGCACGCAAGGAGGGGCTGCATCCTGCTGCCCGGCAACCCCAGGAAATAGCATCCAAAGACAGGTAGGAAAAAACTTCACCTCCCCTCCATCAAAGGATCTTCCCACCCCGCGACCCGGAGAACACGCAGTGGCAGCGCGACCTCTACGTCAGCCACTGGAAGCTCGCCGATCTCTCTGAAAAACAGGGGGAAGCAGCGGCAGCCACGAAACATTGGCAGCTCAGCCACGATGTTCTCGATGGAATCGCGAAGGCAGGAAAACTCGTTTCCCCTGCCGATCGGGATTTCCTCAAGTCCCTCAAACAAAAACTCGACATCGAGTAACAGAGGGACTGACTCCACTATTAAACCCACCCCCAAACTCAAGGAATCCACTCGCTCATCCGAAAAATTCTTTTGCTCATAAAATCTTTTTAAGAGACCTAATTTCTGTTTGAGACAAACGTGCCGTGAAGGTTGGACAATGTGATCCCATTGTGGGCTCGCGTGTTTCCCTTCTTTCACGGTGAATCCCAAGCTACCAAACCAAGGGCCAATACAGAACGATCCTATGCCGACCGCTTGCAGCGCGGTCGTGAACTTCATGCCGCGAGCAGCGGTTTCACCCCGGGCTTCGCGCCGGTGGATGGCAGTCTCGAGCCGGATGCCTTCGAGGAATTTCTCGACGGGCTGGACACTCTGAACAATGCGGTCGTGACGGCGGTATCGGGCTGGCAGGACTCCGCGGGGAGCCGCTCGGAGCTGGTGACTGAGATCAAGGCACGCGCCCTTCGCGCCTCCTCCCGGGTGAAGAGCAACACCGCATGGAAGGCGAAGCTGCCGCAGGTGAAGGGCCGCCAGCAGGGGGACCAGAGCTTCGGCGATATCAAGGTGCTGCTGGACAAGCTCATCGCCGCGCTCGGCACGGTGCCGGGATATGATACGAGCGCCCCGGCGGACATCAGCATCGCGGGGCTGCAAGCGCTTTCCACCCAGCTCGACGGGCTGAACAAGCTCGTCGCCGGGAGGGAGCAGGCGCTCGCCTCCGCCCGCTCGCCACGGAAGGAAGGTTATGACGGGGAGAACGGCCTTTCCGAGAAAATGAAAGCGATCAAGGAAGCCACGAAATCCCAGTACGGCTCCCAAAGCCCGCAGTTCCTCCAGGTGAAGGGGATACGGGTTTAGGAGTAGAGGTTTCTCCACCCCTTGAGTCAAGCGGGTGTCTCCACCCGCTGTCCAAATTCCGTTTTCCACGGGTGGCGGAGACGCCACCCGGCCGGCACTCAGGGCGCGGAGACGCACCTGCTCCGTTCGTTATTTCCGCTTCATTCCCAGCCTCGGATCGCGGCTGGAGTATTTCACGATGAGAACACGGATGGATGTTTCGTCCACGACACGATAAACGAGGACGTAGGGAAAGGTTTTGAACTGGGCTTTGCGCTTGTCCGGGCTGTCTGCCAATGGCGGCCAGTGGAGTGGATGGGCCTTGATGCCTTCCACACAGGCGAGGACTTCGTGGAGGAAACGGTCGCCGAGGCCAGGTGATTTTTCGTCGTAGTAATCGCAGATGTCGTTGACCTCGCGATTGACGTGCCGCTGGTAAAAGACTTTCACGCGGTTTTCACGAGGCGGTCGGCGAAGGAGGCGAGGAATTCGTTTTCCGAAAGGACGTTGGACGGGTCGTCATCCATCTCACGGTCGCGGCGGTTCGCTTTGTCGAGGAGTTCACGGTCTTCGCGGGTCTCCTCCATTTGCTCAAGGACGCGGCGGACGAGTTCCGATTTTTCGGCATCGGGAAGTTGAAGCACCTCTTCGACGAGTTCTTCGGTTTTCATGGTGGTGAGTTTAGTTTGGCGGAAGGGTGAAGTCCATTTCATTTGATCAGATCAAAAATCAGCAATCAACGATTGGTGATTGGAATAGGCGGCGCTCCTCACCCCGTCGTCCGCAGGCCGGAGGCGATGGCGTTGATGGAGAGGAGGAGCTTCGGAAGGAGAGCGTCGGCGGCGGTCTGGTTGTCCTTTTCCAGGTGGGCGCGCCATTCCTTGAGGAGGGCGATCTGCTGGTGGTGGAGGATTTTTAAGGGCGCTTCGCGGATGGCGAGAGTCTTGGCCATGCGCGGGCGGCGCTCGGCCATGGAGCCGTCGAAGAGTTCGGCGAGGAGTTTTTCGGTAAGTTGGAATTCATCGGTGATGGTTTTGACGAATTTTGAGCGGGTGGCGTGGTCGGTGACCAGACCGGCGTAAGCCTGCATGAGATCGAGGTTGGCGGAGGCCAGGTTGGTCTCGACGTTGGTGAGGACGTAGGCGAGGAAGGTGGATTTTTCCAAGGCATCTTTAAGCGCGGCGAAGTCCTCCGCCGAGTTGTTTTTCAGCTCGGAAAGGGCGCTGCCGACTCCGAACCAACCGGGAAGGTAGTAGCGGGCCTGGGTCCATGAGAAGACCCATGGGATTGCGCGGAGGTCCGAGATGGAATGGGATTTTTTCCCTGTGCGGCGCGCGGGGCGGGAGCCGATGCGGGCGTTTTCCAAGGCATCGATGGGTGTGGCCTGGCGGTAGAAACCGATGAAGCCGTCGGATTTCAGGAGGGACTGGTAGGACTTTTGTGAGGCGGAGGAGAGATTATCCAGGAAACGCTCGGCGGGGTCTTCGGTCGGCGGAAGGTGCTTGTGACGGGCGGTGTTGATGGCGGCACCGGCGAGGAGGAGTTCCAGGTTGTAGGTGGCGCTGGCGAGGTTCGCGTATTTCTGGGCGATGGTCTCGCCTTGCTCGGTCATGCGGAAGGCTCCGGACATAGCTCCGTGCGGGAGGGCGGCCATGAACCAGTGGGTCGGGCCTGCACCTCGCGAAATCGTGCCGCCGCGACCGTGGAAGAAGCAAAGCTTCACGCCCTTTTCCTGGCCGACTTTCGTGAGGGCGGTCTGGGCGCGATGGAGAGCGACCTGGGCGGCGAGGATGCCGCAGTCTTTGTTCGAGTCCGAGTAGCCGAGCATGATCTGCTGCTGGGGGCGGCTCTGTTTTTCCAAAGAACGCTGCGTGAGGGGATGCTCGAGAAAGGCGGCGAGGATGCCGGGGGAGTTGTCGAGATCGTCCATTGTTTCAAAAAGCGGGACGACCGGTAGCGGACAGCTCATGCCCTCCGGAGAGTGATTCATAAGGCCGGCCTCCCTAGCGAGGAGATAGACGGAAAGGAGATCGGAAAGCTGGCGGGTCATCGAGATGATGAGCGAGCCGAGACCCGCCCGACCCCATGCGCGCATGTGGGCGAGGAGGACGCGGTAGGTATCGAGGACGTTGTCCGCGTGCTCGCCGATACGGGTGCCGTCGTGAAGGAAGGGGCGGTTCGATCGCAGCTCGGCGTTGAGGAATTCGAGACGTTTCTCCTCCGGCCATTTCGGGAAATTTTCCCCATCGGAAATACCGGCGGCGCTGAGGATCTCGGCGATGGCCTGATCGTGGAACTCGGAGTTCTGGCGGCAATCCAAGGTGGCCAGGTGGAATCCGAAGATCTCGATCTTGTGGCGGACCGGGCGGATGGCCTGCTCTTCGAGGAGGTGGCAACCGGCGGCTTTCAAGGTGCGGGAAATGAGATCGAGATCGGCGGTGAGCTGGGCGGGGGAGATGTAACCTAGCTTGCCTTTGATTTGCTCACGAAGATTGAGTGCCATGAGGCTGGCGAGCTGCCGCCATGGCTCCTCGGACTGATGGTCGAGGATTTCCTTCACTCCGGTGCCGTCCGTGATCATGAAGCTGAACTCGTCGATGCGGTCCTGGAGTTCCTCCGGGACATCGGTGAGCTGGCGGGAGATGGTGAGCTGGGCGGCGAGCTCGCGGAGTTCCTTTTCCAAAAGCTGGAAGGCGGCGACGCGTAATTCGCGGAGGCTGTGCTCGGTGACGGACGGTGTGACGAGGGGATGGCCATCGCGGTCGCCGCCGATCCATGAGCCGAAGCTGAGGCGGGGGACGTTGCCGGCGGAGCGGAGCAGATCGAGCGGGAGATTCGCGTCGCGCCATGCCTCGGTGAAGTGGAGGTCGAGGCGGTTGATCGCGGTGGGGAAAAGATCGCGGAGGTAGTGGACGGCGTTGCGCAGCTCGGAGCTGATATCCGGGCGGACGAGGTGGATCTCGGCGGTGAGCCAGAGGGTTTCCAAGGTGGTAACGACTCGCTCGCGGATGCGGCGTTTCTCGCGGTCGGTGTATTTCGGGTATTCGTTGCGGACGAGTTCCTCGTAGAGTGCGCGTTGGCGGGAACGGACGGATTCGCGTTTCGCCTCGGTCGGGTGGGCGGTGAGGACTGGCTCGACGTGGACCTCATCGAGGACTTCGAGAATCTGTTTCGGATCGAGTCCGATGGCTTGGAGATCACGGAGGGCCTGGGGCCAGAGGCCGCGGATGGAGTCCGCTCCCAGGGCTTTTTCCCGCTCGCGGCGGATCTCGGCGGCAACCCTTTCCTCGATCATATTGAGAAGCTGGAAGCCGATGGAGTAAAGTTTCGGCAGGCCCTCTGGCGGGGTGGAGCCGGGTTTCGATGCTTTTCCCAACCATGGCATGTGGGCGAGGAGCTCGGTCTCACCGGCGCTGGCGAGCGCGTCCTGCAGGCAGCCGAGGAGGTAGGTGAGGCGTTCGTCGATGAGGCCGAAGCCTTCGATGCGGAGTTGTTCGCGGGTGGAGGGCATAAAATTCAAAACTCAAAATTCAACTTTCAAGGAAGAGGCTGTGTGCGGGAGAGCATGTTGCAGGCCGGGTGTTGGGAAAAGAAAAAGCGCGGGAACCTGGGGAGGTTGCCGCGCCCTAAAGTCGGAAGGTCGGAAGGTTGCGATTTTTAGACATTGGACTCTCTTTTCCTAAACGCTGAAAAGGGAGGAGACGGACTGGCCGCCGTTGATGCGACGGATGGCCTCGCCGAGGAGGGGGGCGATGGAGACTGCCTGGACTTTCGGGCCGTGGGCCTGGGGAACGGAATCCGTGGTGATGACTTCCTCGATGGGGGAGTTGGCGAGTCGCTCGTTGGCCAGATCGCTGATGATAGCGTGGGACACGCCGGCGAAAATGCGGCGGGCGCCGTGCTTGTGGAGAATTTCCGCTGCGGCGGTGAGGGTGCCGGCGGTTTCCGTCATGTCATCGACAAGAAGAACATCGCGACCCTCGACCTCGCCGATGACGTTCATCGCGGCAACCCGGGTGGCGGAGATGCGGTGCTTCGCGACAATGGCGAGTTCGGCCCCGAGGGCGTCAGCGTAGGCTCTGGCCATTTTCACGCCGCCCACATCCGGGGAGACGACGGTGAGGTTCGAGGTATCCGGGTGGCGCTCGCGGAGGTAGCCGATGAGGGCGGGTTTGGCATAGAGGTGATCGACGGGGATGTCGAAGAAGCCCTGGATCTGCGGGGCGTGGAGATCCATGGTGAGGACGCGGTGGACGCCGGCGGAGGTGATGAGGTTCGCGACTAGCTTCGCGGTGATGGGGACGCGGGGCTGGTCTTTCCTGTCCTGCCGGGCGTATCCGAAAAAGGGCATGACGGCGGTGATGCGCTCTGCGGAAGCACGCCGCGCCGCATCCACGAGGATGAGCAGCTCCATGATGTTGTGGTTCGTGGGCGGGCAGGAGGGCTGGATGATGAAGACGTCCTCGCCGCGGACGTTCTCGTTGATCTGCACCGAGGTTTCACCGTCCGGAAAGGCCTCGACGGTGACGTCTGCCAAAGGCTGTCCGAGGGTTTCGGCGATCTTTTCGGCGAGTGCGCGGTGGGCGGTTCCACTGATGATTTTCATGGGCGGAGGGATTGTTGACAGACTGGACGGCATCGGCAATACTTTGCGCGCCGAGAATGAACTTTAGGCGATTTCCATTTTGAACGAAACCCATCCAGCATCCGAAAAACCCGTGGCGCCTTTCGTCAAGAGAACTTCATGGGATCCGATTGTGATCGTTTCCGCAGTGGTTTCCCTGTTAGTGGTCGTCTGGTTCTATGCGATCGAACCCCGCTTCGGGGGGGATCGCTCCCAATCCTTGATCACCTGGCTGCGGTCCGCATGGAATCCGGAGACCGGCTACGAGCATGGACCGATGTTTCCCTTCGTGATCCTTGGGCTGATCGTTTACCAGTTCAGGAATCTTCGCGCCGCAGCGGGGAAAGGGAGTTACCTGGGACTTGTCGCGGTGTTCATCGGCGCGGCTTTCTATGCGATTTCCTACCGGACGCTGCAACCCCGGATCGCGGCCGGCGCGCTTCCATTCATCCTGTGGGGCGGGTGTTATTTCCTATGGGGTTGGAGGGTGGCGCGAATCCTGTTGTTTCCGCTGTTCTTTTTCTGGCTCGCCGTTCCGCTGCCCAGCTTCCAACAGGCTACGACGCACTTGCAATTGCTCGCGACCTCGCTGGCGCACCATTTGTCCGATCTCTTCGGTGTCGAAACAACTGTGGAAGGAACGACGATCCTGCCAGTTCACGGGGATTGGAAACCGCTCGATATTGCCACAGGTTGCAGCGGTATCCGCTCGCTCATGGCACTTCTGATGATCTCGGCGGCGTGGGCCTATGTGGCGAAAATCAAAATGTGGCAGAAGGCAGTGCTTTTCCTTTCCGCACTGCCGCTTGCGATCATCGGAAACGCGTTGCGGGTGACCTCCATTTTTGTGATCGCGGAATACGGGGATGCGGAATGGGCTGCGGGAACGTGGCACGACTGGTCCGGCCTGCTGCTGTTCTACCCGATTTCCCTTTTCACAATGCTGATGCTGCACTCAGCCTTCGAAGGGGGGCTGCCATGGAAAAAAGGCGCTAGGCGAAAACTCGTCAGACAACGGGTGGGGCAACCCGAAGAGTCGAAATCATTTCTTCCTGAATCATGACTGCGCGCGCACTTATTTTACCGATCTTCGTGGTGGGGACCCTCAGCTCCATCTATTTCCTGCCATCGGCCGGGGAAACGGCGGAATCAGCAGTGAGGATGAATCTGCCGGATGGCTACGGGAGCTGGCAGTTCGAGAAGATACCTCCCAGCGAGAAGGAGATCACGGCATTGGCTCCGGACACGAAGTTTGCCAAAGCGATCTGCATCGCACCACGCGACGGGGAATATGATGAACAAGGTCGTTTGCTACCCGACAGGATCGATCTTTCCGTCGTGCTTTCCGGAACCGATATCAACAACTCGATCCACCGTCCCGAGCGTTGTATGCCCGCGCAGGGGCACAGTATCCTTTCGTCCTCGGACAAAATCATCCCTCTGAGTGATGGGAAATCCCTGACGGTGAAACGTCTCCTCAGTGTGCAGCGAATCCCGACGAACAACGATGGAAGCGGCTCTCTTGAGCTGAACTGCGTGACCTACTACTTCTTCGTTGGTCACGATCACATCACCAACGACCATCTGGGAAGAACGTTTCTCGACATGAAGGACAGACTGATCCAAGGAATGGACCAGCGCTGGGCCTATGTTTCCACCTCGATGTGGTTCGGCCAGATGCCGTGGATCAAGGACAAGGTGATCAGCGAGGAGGAGGCGGAAAGGAAACTCACGGACTTCGTGGCGATGTTCGCCGAAGAGCAGATCAACTGGGAGCAGATTGAGAGGTA
>Ga0105047_10010869_pt1 | contig 14832 bp, 11 predicted proteins | sample MAT04_FD_78384 | JGI IMG/M metagenome (GOLD analysis project Ga0105047, IMG submission 78384) | Freshwater microbial communities from Lake Fryxell liftoff mats and glacier meltwater in Antarctica - MAT-04 (megahit assembly) | ecosystem: Environmental > Aquatic > Freshwater > Ice > Liftoff... | reverse complement strand
CGTTCCTGTCTCCCGTGGCGATATCCGGAGGCTCGTCATCGGTAATCGTTCAGTTGAACGATCGGAATTAACGCCGCCGGCCAGTCAGTGCAAGGATTAGTACAATCAGCAGGACTAGACCCAGTCCGCCTGAGGGGTAATAGCCCCACTGGTTGCTATGTGGCCAGAGCGGCGCGGCGCCCAGAAGCGCCAAAACTAAGATGATAATCAGAACTGTTTTTAACACGATGCGTCCTCTCTCTAAATGTGAAACGCCTTCATCGACTGAACTGTTTTTTATGGCCAGTGACTATGTGATGATACGCAACTGATGAGCCAAGCGATTGGTGTGATAATTTGCAGTGGGTGCGTTGTTGTGGAGTTGCGGAACGATCAGCGATGTGGGTACAGGTTTTCCCACGGCTCACGCCGTGGGAAATTTGTGTCACGCTCCGCCGAAAATGAAGCACAAACGAACGGGCAAATTGCTGTAGTTAGCCCAGCGCCTTGCGCGCTTCAGCGTATAGCGGAAACGCTTCGCATAGGTCGCGGGTCTGTTTGCGCGCATTCTCGAGGACGCCCTTGTCTTTCGGGCTGCTCAGCACCTGGTCGATGATGCCGCCGATCGCTTCGAACTCCTTTTCCGTCATGCCGCGTGTCGTACAGGCAGGCGAGCCGATGCGGATGCCAGCGGGATCGAGCGGCGAGCTGGTGTCGTAGGGCACGGCGTTTTTATTGACGGTGATGCCGATTTCATCGAGCACATTGCTGGCGATTTTGCCGGTGATCTTTTTGTTGCGCAGATCGATCAGAATCAAGTGATTGTCCGTGCCGCCGGAGATGATGTGGTAGCCGCGGTCGGTGAGCGACTTCGAAAGCGCCTGCGCATTGCGGATGACCTGCGCGGCGTAGGTCTCGAAGGAGGGCTCCAGGTTTTCTTTAAAGCCGACGGCCTTGGCGGCGATGACGTGCATCAGGGGGCCGCCCTGGATTCCGGGGATGACCATGCTGTCGAGAAGCTCCGACATCATCTTCGTGCGTCCGCTCTTGGCTGCTTTCTGGCCGAACGGATTTTCGAAATCCTTGCCCATCAGAATCAATCCGCCGCGCGGGCCTCGCAGCGTTTTGTGAGTGGTGGTGGTGACGACATGCGCGTGGGGCAGGGGACTGGGCAGCAGGCCCTTGGCGATCAGGCCGGCGGGATGAGCGATATCGGCAAAAAGGAAGGCGCCGACCGAATCGGCGATCTGGCGGAAGCGCGCGTAATCGATCGCGCGCGAGTAGGCGCTGGCGCCGACGGTGATCATCTTCGGCTTCTCTTTTTTGGCGACCTCGGCAACGACGTCGTAGTCGATGCGCTCGGACTTCTGACAGATGCCGTAAGGCGTAAACTGATAAAGCTGGCCGGAGAAATTCACCGCTGATCCGTGCGTCAGATGCCCGCCGTGATTGAGATCCATGCCCAGCACTTTGTCGCCAGGCTTGAGGAAGGTGAAGTAGACGGCCATGTTGGCCTGCGACCCGGCGTGCGGCTGAACGTTGGCGTATTCGGCTCCGAAGACTTTTTTCGCTCGATCACGTGCGAGATTCTCGGCCACATCGACGTGCTCGCAGCCGCCGTAGTAACGCTTGCCGGGATAGCCTTCGGCGTACTTGTTTGTCAGCGCGGTGCCGAGCGCTTCGAGCACGGCCTCCGAGACGTGATTCTCGCTGGCGATCATCTCGAGCTGATCGTGCTGGCGGCGAATTTCGGCGCGAATCGAATCGAAGACTTCGGGGTCAGAGCGCTTTAGCTGGTCGAGCATTCTTAGGATTCTCCTCTTAATGAAAGGGTCGTCATTGTCTCGATTTCAGCACTAAGACACAACGTCCCGAAGACGAACTTTATGTTCGAACTTTCCTCTTTTGTCGTGAAGAGCCGTTGCTGGACCCAAGTCGCTTGCTAACAGGAACTGAAACTTTCACGACGTTCAAATCAGTTTCAGCAGTAAACAATAGCGCCTATGCGGATGCAACCGGATAACATTTTTTTGAGTAGAAAAGATTTGACCTTGAAAAAGAACATAACATTAGGTATATGTTAGAAGACTTAGGAGATTCATTGGTATTCGTGGTCATTTACATCTAAGAGGAGTGAGAGGAAATTATGAACTACACACCTAAGCAACTTCGAATATTGAAGATGATTTACGACTACCAGCAGGAACACGGTTTTTCGCCAACTTACGCCGAGTTGGCCAAGCAGTTGAAAGTGTCGACGATCACAGTCTTCGAACATTTGCAGGCGCTCGAACGCAAGGGCGCGATCCGGCGCCGGCGCCATGAAGCGCGCTCGGTGGAAATTGTCGAGACCGATTTCATCCGCGAAAGCCACGCGCGAAAGACGCTGCCGTTGAAGGGAACCATCGCGGCCGGCGCGCCGATCGAAGTGATCGCCGAAACCCAGGAACAGATTCCCGCCGGTGAACTCTTCGACACCAAGCCGACCACGTACATGCTGCGCGTGAAGGGCGATTCGATGATCGACGACCACATTCTCGACGGCGATCTGATCGTGATCGAAGGCCGCGACACTGCGCACGACGGCGAAATTGTCGTGGCGCTCGACGAGCACGGCCAGGCGACGCTCAAGCGCATCTATCGCGAGAACGGAAAGATCCGGCTGCAACCATCGAACGCCACCATGCCGCCGATCATTGTCAATCATTGCAGCATTCAAGGCGTGTTCAAAGGGCTGGTGCGAAAGGCGAAGTGAACGGAGCAAAATTCGTATGAAGCATGACATACGATTGTGCCGACTTGTCCGGCAATAATGTCTCGATTCTGCGTTGCTGCCCTATGGCCGCGCTGAAGGTTGAATGATCCCGGTGCCCGCAAGCCTTGCTTGACTCGCACCGCGACTCTGGTGATGCATCCCGGCAATCGAAAACCCTTCTCGAAATTTCGTTATCGAAAAAATCGCCCTGCCGTTGTATTACTTCCTCATGGCAAGTAATCCGATCTTCAATGTTGTTCTTGGCACCGCCGGCCACATCGACCACGGCAAGTCCACGCTTGTCCAGGCCCTGACCGGTATTCATCCCGACCGTCTCAAAGAAGAGCAAGAGCGCGGCATCACCATCGACCTCGGCTTCGCGCCGCTGGAGCTTGGCGGACTGCGCGTCGGCATCATCGACGTCCCCGGCCACGAGCGCTTCATCAAGAACATGGTTGCCGGCGCCAGCGGCATCGACTTCGTGATGATGGTCGTCGCCGCCGACGACGGAGTGATGGCCCAGACGCGCGAGCATCTCCAGATCATCCAGCTTCTGGCCGTGGGCGACGGCTTGACGGTGATCACCAAAAAAGATCTGGTCGAGCCCGAATACCTCGAACTCGTAAAAGAGGACATTCAAAATCTCGTCGCCGGAACCGTATTGGAAGGCAAGCCGACGCTGATGGTTTCGTCCAAAAGCGGCGACGGAATTCCGGAACTAAAAAAGGTTCTCGAGAAAGCGCTGACGAAAATTTCGCGGCGCACCAGCAGCGGCCCGTTCCGCATGCCCGTGCAGCGCGTCTTCTCTAAGGAAGGATTCGGAACGGTTCTGACCGGCGTGCCGCTCAGCGGTCAGGTCGCGATCGGCGACACGCTCGAAGTGCTGCCGCCGGGATATCAAGGGCGCGTCAAAGGATTGCATGCGTACAAGCAAGCCATCAGCAGCGGACAGGCGGGGCACTCCACCGCGATCAATCTGCACGGTCCGGAGATCGACAAAAAAGAAGTCGTGCGCGGCATGGTCGTCGTCACGCCTGGAATTTTCAAGCCGTGCAAGCTGATCACCGCGTATCTCACCCACCTCGCCAGCACGCCCTGGCCGTTGAAGCATCGCGCGCCCGTGCGCTTTCATGCAGGGACCGCCGAGATCCAGGGCAAGGTGCTGCTGCTCGAAGGCGATCAGATGGCGCCGGGCACCGCGGGTTGGGTGCAAGTGCTGCTCGAAGATCCGACCGTTCTGGTCCCCGGCGACCGGTTTATTCTGCGCCATCAGACGCCGATGGTAACGCTCGGTGGTGGACGTGTTGTCGATGTGGCCGCCCAGAAACGGAAGCGAAAAAATCCGGAGGTACTCGCCGAACTGCAGAAGCGGCTCGCGAGCATCGACAGTCCCGAAAAGTTCATCGCCCATCTGCTCGAATTCTCATCGACGCCGCGCAGTGTCTCAGAACTATCGAGCGATAGCGGTCTTCTGCCGGAGCAACTCACGCCGCTGCTTGCATCGCTGATTCAGAAGAAAAAAGCCGTTGCGTTGAAGGTCGATATCTTCATCAGTCCCGCGCTGCTTGACTTGCTCTGCAAGAACATTGTCAGTTGCGCCTACGACTTCTTTAAGGAGCACCCCGCGCTTGGCAACGTGGAGTTGCCCGAGCTGCGCCGCAGACTCGCGCTGAAACACGGCGCGGAAATTCTGAGCCATTTCGACGATCTGCTCACCGTCCTTCGGCAGAAGAATCTCGTCAAAGTGGATTCGAACTCGGTCTCACTGCCCGGCCGGGAGCGCAAGCTGGAAGGCAATATTGCCGACGTGGCCCAGAAAGCCGAGGCCGCGATCCTGGCCGGAGGCCTCGCGCCCGCGTCGCCGGCCGAAGTCGAGACGCAGCTCAAGCTGCCGCCCAAGCAATTGCGCGAGATTATGAAATATCTGCTCGATACCGCCAAAGTTGTCGAGGCCGCGCCGGACGTCGTCTTCCATCAAAGCGTCTACGACAAAGCAAAAGACGAAGTGCTCAAACTATTTGCGAAGCAGAGCGAGCTGACGACGTCCGAAATCCGGCAGCATTTAGGCATGAACCGCAAATACGTCGTGCCGCTGGTGGAACTCTTTGATCGCAAAGGTGTGACGGTGCGGATGGGGGACAAGCGGCGGTTGAAGAGCTGAAGGGGGCGCGCCGCTCGCAGACAGCCGCAAAGAACCGAGATTTACTGTTCAGGCGAATGCCAAGAAACATTTATGGGGCAGATTCCGAACGACCGGCAGATGGTCTTTCCTCTACGACTAATGGAGATTGCATGAATCTATTTTCCACGGAGCTGAAAGAACGCGAGCAAGCAGCCTCGAAATATAGGACATTCTCGCGTGGCACTGAAATTCCAAAACAGTATGCGCCCTATTGGCGTCACTGCAATGGCGATGGTGACGAGTGGCCCAATGAAATTGCAGAATTCACAAGTGATAAGATATGGCCAGAACACGCATTCGGAACGGCCAACGCGGCATTAGTTATCTTTTGGCATAGGCCTGGGCTAGGTAGCGCAGAATTACCTGCAGGTGCGCATATCGGTCCACGTTTTCCAGTCCTCGGTGGTTCACCACATCCACATGTAAAGCATTGGCCGTTGCTGCACCCGAGTCCATCTTGGCGTCGACTGCAGAAATATCTTTCTCAAGCGCTGAGCGGACTTGGGATGAGGGATTGTTTTTCACAAGTAATGATCGCGTGTATAAACCCCATTCCTGGGGCAACCGGCTCTATTGACACTGCCGCTAATAGCGCCAGCGCTGAACCGGGAGGAGCGATGGATATTGTGACGCAACTCTGTCGGCCCCGAGTGGTCTTGCTTTGTGGACGCCAAGTACAAGCCGTCGGCGCTATTTACCGTAAGTATCATTCTGCGGCTCATAATATTGAAGTTCCGCATCCGCTCAAATGGGATGGGCATGGCGGCGAGAAAATGAGAGGAGATGAAATCGCACGCTTGATACGGGACGTATTAACTCAAAAAAACTCGAACAAAAACTTTTGAAAGGACTGGAATAGACAAATGGTCGGACATAGCGGCTTCGACGTGGATTGGGAATATCAAGAGCATGCCTGCAAAGATTCTGCTGACGGACTCGATTCTCGAGTTGTCGCCCGGGACATACTGTATGATTGCGGCAGAGCAGGTTGGCAATCCATAAAAGGGAACGCTGATTTGGCGGAACTACTTGATTTCTGCAAACGTGAGTGGCGTTACAAAGCTGATTCTGCAGAAGAGAAATGGCGTGCACAGACGATCGGTGGAATAGACTTCAGCGAGTTCGTCGAGGGACTCATCCGCGCCGGAAAAGTAAAACATAATGTAATGCTCACGTCGCTTGAAAGCTTTATCCTAGGCGTTTCACGAGGCGAGCACTTGTATGCGGACGAACTCATGCTCCCTACGTCAGAAAGGTTTGCATCGGCTCTTGATCTCCTCGATGGACTTAACGTTCTGCAAGATCGCTTGAAACTCTTAGACTGCAATCCATTTTTGTCAGAAGATAAAGTGCGTGATATGATAGCTCGGCAAGAGCTAGGTTTTGAATATGACATGGGGGTTGACTTTGGTCGCTTATGGGGGATGTGCCGCTACGTCTTCGCTTCAGCATCAAGGCCGGAGGATACTGCTCGGCGCGTGTATGCTATCTGGGAACATTTTCATCGGATAACAAGTAACGCAAAGTTCGAAGGCTCGCTTTTGGTAAAGGTACAGAGTTGTTTTTGGTCTACCTTAGCACTTGGCCTTGGAAGCGATTATGAAAATTTTGAAGCCGCGAAAGCCGATATATTAGACTCAATTCAAGATAAAGAACGCAACAGTGGTTTGGCTCGAGAACTCGAATGCGCCGCTGTGTTGGCTGTGGGGGCAGTCAGCGGAATCTTTGCGTCGCAATCCCGCAGTTCCGGGCTGCCGTTGGCGAGCGCCAGCTTAGATGCGTCTGTAAGCGAACGTCTAGACAGGTTCCCAGACGTTAAGTCCCGATTGTCTGAAGCAGAGAACACGTTGAAAAACGGCAACTTTATAGGAACCGTGGGAGTGCTGGGTCCGCTCGTTGAAAAAATTGTTGGAATGAGGTTCAAAAGGAGTGGTGTCGGTGGCGGCAAAACTCCAGATTGGTTTGAGATGGTGAAACTTCTGAGCCATTCTAAAAATGCCGAAGATCGCGAATTCGCAGAGGTCGCCGATTTGATTCGGCGCCGTAGAAATCAAGATCAACATCAAATGAGATCCTGGTCGAAATCCGAGGCAACTTTCTTGTTTCATGCGACATGTTTATTAACCAATATGGCGGTATCCTAGAAATTCCCTTGCGGTAAGGGGTGGTGCAACCGTCTTTCGGAAGTAGCAAGGTCGTGTCTCCTCCGTGCGTGCGGGAGGCGCTCACATTGCTTCGTTCAATAGCCCGGTGCTTCATGGCCAACCTTCTATATGTAGCATGCCTCCATGCTTGACATTAAAGCCTGTTCCGCTTAACATTTCATATAATTCGGCTCGACACATATACGTTTCGATGCGGCTCGCCAGAGACGCGCGGAACGAACCGGGCCGGACTTCGATATCAGGAATGCATTCAACAAAACAAAATTCAGATGGCGGACTTTGATCCGCTGACGCGTTGCCACGGGCAGAAGTTTTCCTGAGCGACGCGACATAACATGGCCGCACCGGTGAGTGGCGCCGCCGGTGTGTTCGAACACGGGCCGTGGTGATTTGAAATTAACTCAATCGCGAAATTCATCGCGAGTTTTGGGGTGGGGAGATTTTGTCTCGTCATGAAATCGGGAAAAGGGCGGGCGCGGGGCGCCCGCGGTCCATAAAGGGCGCGTAGTGCACTTTTGGACAGGTTTGAACGGGGCCGTTTACATAGGAGGAATGATTGAGAGCGCGATTGCAACGCGTGATGTGCACTTTATTTCAGCATCGTTTCCGATTGAATGGCGAACGCTACAGTGACCGAGACAACGCAAATCTGCCGTCGATATTTCGGGGCTGCGCCGTAAATTCAAACGTTCTCTAAAAACAGAACGGGCTTAATCTAAGAAGGAACTCACGCAAGCATGGCAAAGACGAGCGGCAACGGAACGGGACCGAACACACTTTCAGGCAGCGCAGTCTTTGCGCAATCCGGCGGGCCGACCGCGGTGATCAATGCCTCGATCGGCGGCGCGGTGCTTGAAGCGATGAAGCATAAAAAGATTTTCAAAACGCTCTTCGGCGCCAAGAACGGAATCCTCGGCGTGCTGCAGGAAGAGCTCTTCGACTTCGGCAAGGAAAAGATGGAAGACCTGCGCGGTCTGAAGACGACGCCCTCCGCCGCGGCCGGTTCGTGCCGCTACAAGGTGAAGACCGAGGCCGATTACGCGCGCATCATTGATGTTTTCCAGGCCCACAATATTCGCTATTTCTTCTATGCCGGCGGCAACGACAGCATGGACACCGCCGACAAAGTCTCGCGTCTGGCCAAGGACAAAAACTACGAGATGCGCGTGATGGGCATCCCTAAAACCATCGACAACGATCTGGCGCACACCGACCACTGCCCCGGATACGGCAGCGTCTCGAAATACAACGCGACGATGATCATGGAGGCCGGCCGCGACACCGAGTCGCTCTACACGACCGACACGGTCACCGTTCAGGAAGTCATGGGGCGCAACGCAGGCTGGATCGCCGCCGCCTGCGGCCTGGCGCATCGCGAGGAAGCCGACGCGCCGCACCTGATCTACATTCCCGAAATTCCAGTCTCGCTGGAAAAAATGACGGAGCAGATTCGCGACTGCCTGAAACGCCTGGGCCGCTGCGTCATTGTCGTCTGCGAAGGCTGCAAAAACGAAAAGGGCGAGTACCTCTCCGAGATCGGCGGCGCGTTCGGAAAAGATGCATTCGGCCACAAGCAACTCGGCGGCGTCGGCGAGTTTCTCGCCAACCACATCGAAGCAGAGATCGGGGTCAAAGCGCGGCGCAACAAGCCGGGCACGCTGCAGCGCGCGGGCATGCACTGGGCCAGCAAGACCGATCTGGACGAAGCGTACATGTGCGGGCAGGAGGCCGTCCGCCAGGCCGCCAAGGGCACCACCGGGTACATGGTCACGCTGATTCGCAAGAGCAACAAGCCGTACAAATGCGTGACGGGAATCGCAAAACTTTCCGACGTGGCCAACGGTGAATCGATGCTGCCGCGCGATTTCATGGATGCGTCGGGCACACTGATTTCGAAAAAGTTCCGCGATTACCTTGCGCCGCTGGTGAGGGGCGAAGTAAAAGTGCCATTGGCCTCTGACGGATTGCCACAGTATGTGCGCCTCAAGCGCAAGCTTGTTCCGAAAAAGTGCGGCGAGTGGAAGAAGAGCTGAGCTCTTTTTCCAATAACGAAAATGGAAAATCAAATGTCCACGGTCAAACCTATTCTGCTCGCGCTAGTGCTCTGCGACACGATCATCCGGGAAGCCGTAACCAATAAGCTCTCGCTGATCGGCACGTTCAATGGAGTGTACGCCAACACTTTTCCGTGCAATCACCCGACGCTCTCGGTCTACATCGCCATCACCGAAGGCCGCGGCACCGTGCCCTGCAAACTGCGCATGACGTGCCTCACCACAGACGCGGTCATCTTTGAACTTCCGGGACAGATTGAATTCGGCGGACCGACCAGTGTCGGAGAACTGGTCTTTCAGCTTCAACAGATCCGTTTCGAACAACCCGGTGTGTATGCGATCGAATTCTGGGCGGGCGGAGATCTGCTGGGATCGCGAAAGTTGAGTGCGCAGAAGTTGGAGCAACGCCAGGCGTAGAGTTTTGTTTCCGTCAGTTAACGGGCAGAGCATAGCGTGAAAAAAGACGACCTATTGGCCGCTTTGCGTGCGCGATCGCCACGTCAGCGCACGCAGGCGGTTGAGGCGCTGGTTCGCATGCGCAATGCGCCGTTGCTGGAACTTCGCCGCATGGCCGAGGCGTCGCGTTTCATTGCGGAGCGGCGTTGCGCGCTCGAAGTCCTTCGCCGGAAAAACGACCGCATGCTGCCCCAACTGGCGCTGCAGGGAATCCGCCATCCGTCCGAAAACGTGCGCCGCGTGGCCGTGCTTGCTCTGGTAAATGCGGGCGGCAATAGCGTTATCGCGCGCGTCTCGCCGCTGCTGACTGACGCATCGGGAAATATTCGCGTGCTCGCCGCCATCATGCTGGGCGAGATGCGCCAAGCGCGGGCGGTGCCGGCGTTGCTGCGTTCTCTGGGCGACGAAAAATGGTACGTGCGCCAAGCGGTCGCCGATGCGCTCGGAAAAATCGGCGATCGCCGCGCAAAGTCCGGGCTTGAACGCGCCAGCGCAGATGGAAATGCATATGTTGCAACCGCGGCGCGCCGCGCGTTAGCACAGATTTCAATACCCGCGAAAAAGTCCGCTTCAAAAAATGGCCGGAACAAAAAAGCTCCGTTCGTCACTCGAAACAAACGTTGAACACTGCTGTCTCCTGCCACCGAATGATTTAATCGTATATCGAATTCAAACGAAATTTTGGTTGGCTGATAGGGCGCGCCGTCGATTCACCAGCAGCTCAAGCGAATCGTTCTGCCGCTCATCGTAATTCGTGACAACGTGCGGCTGCCGATGATGGTGCGACTGCACCGCATGGCCGGCGACTATGTCAAAGAGTGGGGGCCGCTGATGGCGGGCTACGCGATCGCCAGTGTTCCAGTGATTATTCTTTTCATTCTGTCGATGAAACTTTTCGTGAAAGGAATGACCGACGGCGCCGTTAAAGGTTAATAGAGGAAGAAGTGATCGATGCGCCGTGGTCACTCTGAAGAAATATAAACTGAAAGGATGCCATTATGGCGACAGCAACGTTTTCCCTCAGTATCGAAGCGCTCGCGGATGCCACGCAATTGCTGCACCTCGAAGGCGAGATCGATGCGTGCACGTGCTTGAATCTCGAGGCACAATTGGCGCAACTGCTCGCGCAGGGTCATAGGCGCTTGATATTGGATATGTCGCACGTTCAATATATTTCTTCGCATGCCGCGAGTGTCATCAGCAAAGCGTCGCTGGATCTGGTCTCGCAGGGCGGCCGGGCCGTCATGATTCACGCGCATCCGTTTCAGCGGCAGGTTTTCCGCTGGCTGGGGCTGCGCAGTGTCGTGGAGTTCGCTCCAACCCGAAGGGCGGCGCTTAGCCGCTTCACCCGATAGACCATCAATCGAAAAATTGTTCGAGAACCCCGAATGACTGATCTGAAAATCGAAGAGTACGGCATTCCCGCGGCAGACCTTGGGCCGGAAAACCCGTTGCCTGTTTTTCGAAATGCCGATCCAAATATCAAAGTCGGAATCGATCCGAGCGTCCCGCCCGACGACGCGCGATACCTGGGATGGCAGGTCGGATTTCGAACGCTGCCGCACCGTATGCAGGATGGGTATAGCCGCAACCGGCAGCCGCGCGCGTTTCGCGCTGTGGTTCTTGAGAATGACTTTGTGCGCGCAACGATCCTGCCTGAAGTGGGCGGGCGTATGGTCTCGCTTTTTTACAAGCCGCACAAACGCGAGTTGCTCGACCGCAATCCGGTTTTTCAGCCGGCCAATCTGGCGCTGAGGAACGCGTGGTTCAGCGGCGGCGTGGAATGGAATACATCGCACTTCGGGCATTACTATCTGACTTGCTCGCCGATTTTTGCCACGAAAATTGAGGGCGCGGGCTATCCGGTGCTGCGGATTTATGAGTGGGACCGCGTCAAAGGTTTTCCGTGGCAGATTGATTTTCATCTGCCGCCGGATTCGCATTTTATTTTCACGCGCGTTCGACTGGTGAATCCGAATGCGCACGAGCTGCCGATGTATTGGTGGACGAATATGGCGGTGCCCGAGGCGCCCGGCGTGCGCACGATCTGCCCGGCGGAGACGTCGTTGCATACGACAAACGGCACGCAGGTTTCCCAAATGAATCTGCCGCGTTTGACTCCCGAGACGCCCGGCGTCGGAAAGAATTTTCCGGCCGAAGGCGTGGAGATGACGTACGGCTCGAAGCTTCCATCATCGCGCGAGTTCTTCTTTCAAATTCCCGAAACGCAGCGGCGCTGGATTGCGGCTCTGGATAAGGACGGAACCGGATTTGTGCATGCGTCCACGCCGCGATTGCGCGGCCGGAAAGTGTTTTACTGGGGCATGAATCCCGGCGGGCGGCGCTGGCAGGAATTTTTGTCTGCGCCCGGTCGCGCGTATCTTGAAATACAGGCGGGTCTCTCGCGATCACAGATCGAATGTTTGCCGATGCCGGCGCAAACTGAATGGGCGTGGACCGAAGCGTTTGGATACCTGCAGGCCGATGCCCAAAAAGTTCATTCCGAAAACTGGAGCGAGGTTTGGCGGGCTGCAGACACCGCGCTGAATGTAGCGCTGCCGCAAGAACACATCGATGCGCTCGACCGGGAATTTGCGCGAACGGGAACTGTTCGCGGAAACGAAATGATTCTTCGCGGTTCAGGTTGGGGCGCACTGGAACGTAAGCGCCTGGAATTGCAGAAGCAGCCGGACCGCATTCCGCAGGAATTGTATTTCGACGAGTCCGGCGAGGATCAGGCGCCTTGGCTGACGCTGCTGGAACGCGGGTATCTGCCCGCGCGCGATCCGCAGCGCGACCCGGGTCAGGCCATGGTTCAGCCCGAATGGAAAGCGCTGCTCGAAAAAAGCGTGCAAACCGAGCCGCTCGGTGACCACTGGCTGGCGTGGTACCACTTGGGAATCATGCGCCTTGAAGCCGGCGACAATGACGGGGCTCGGCGCGCGTGGGAGAAGTCGCTGCATCATCAGCGCTCGGGCTGGACGTTGCGCAATCTTGCAGTGCTGGCAGCGCGAACCAACAACGATCACGAATCCACCGAGCTGCTTAAGCAGGCCTGGGAATGCGGTCCGCAGATCGCGGCGCTGGCTGTCGAGTATGGCGCGGCGCTGGTGAAGGAGGAGCGCTTTGACGAGCTGCGCCGCTTTGCGTCCGAATTGCCGGAGAGTATCCGCAGTCACGAGCGACTGCGCATTTTCTCGGCGCGCGCGGCGTTGCATGCGGGTGCATTTGAAGAGGTCGAGCAATTGTTCGCGCATGATTTCGCCACGGTTCGCGAGGGCGAAGTGACGCTGACGGATATCTGGTTTGCGCTGCAGGAGAAAAAACTGGCGGCGAGCGAAAAGGTGCCCGTCGACGAGGCTCTGAAGAAGCGCGTGCGTCTCGAATTTCCGCCGCCGCCGAATATTGATTTCCGAATGATCCTGGATATTTCTTAAACTGTAACGACTTAGCGGGCTCGCTCCTGAATGGAGCGAGCCCGAATTGTTCGTGATTAATTTTTGATCAGCTTGCGCGCCTTATCGGCGATATTTTCCGGTGTGAAGCCGAAATGTTTATAGAGCGTTTCGGCCGGGGCCGACGCGCCGTAGCTGCTCATGCATTGCAGGTCGCCCTGCGGTCCGACGTATTTATACCAGCTCATCGGATGAGCGGCCTCGACGGCGAGCCGCGCGGTCACGTCCGGCGGCAGGACCTCGTTTCGATAATTCTCGGGCTGCTTATCGAAGAGCTCCATTGAGGGCATGGCCACCACACGGACGTTGACGTTCTCCTTTTGCAGAAGCTCGGCGGCGCTGATGCAGTATTGAACTTCGGAGCCTGTGCCAATGATGATGACGTCCGGCTTGGTTTTGGAGTCGCCGACAAGGATGTATCCGCCCTTGAGCAGATTCATGGCGCTCGGATATTTGCTGCGGTCGAGCACTGGAACGTTCTGACGCGTGAGCGCCAGCGCCGTCGGACCGTCGCGATGTTCGATCGCAAATTTCCAAGCCACGGCGGTCTCGGTTGCGTCCGACGGACGGATTGTGGTCAGGCCGTAGATCGCGCGCAACGCAGCGAGCTGTTCGATCGATTGATGCGTCGGGCCGTCCTCGCCAAGGCCGATCGAATCGTGCGTGAAGACAAAGACCGATTGCACACCCATGAATCCGGCGAGACGAATCGCCGGCTTGCAGTAATCGCTGAAGATCAGGAACGTCGCGCCGTAGGGAATGAGCATATTCGAGAGAGCCATGCCGTTGAGCGCGCTGGCCATGCCGTGCTCGCGCACGCCGAAATGCAGATTGCGGCCGGCGTAAGTGCCGCTGTCCATATCGTGCGCGCTGCCTTTGGGATTGGCCGGGCTCTGGAAATCGCCCAGTCCTTTCATGTATGTCGAGGTCGACGGCGCGAGGTCGGCGCTGCCGCCGAGCAGCATGGGCAGCTTGGGTCCGATGGCGTTGAGAACTTTCGCTTGAGCGACGCGCGTGCTCATGCTTTTTTCGCCTACGAAATTGGGCAGCGCATCGGACCAGCCTTCGGGCAACTTTTTCGCCTGCCAATCGCTGAACTGTTTTGCAAGATCGGGATGCGCTTTGGCGTACTCAGAGAACTTTTTCTGCCACTGTTGTTCCTGCTCTTTGCCGCGCGTCAATTGCGTGCGGAATTTTGCCAGCGCCTGATCGGGGACGAAAAAATCTTTCTCTGGATCCCAGCCGTAGGATTTCTTGGTCAGCTTGACCTCGTCGGCGCCCAGCGGGGAACCGTGGACTTCATGCGTGTCTTTTTTGTTGGGCGAACCGAATCCAATGATCGTGCGGACGTTGATGATGTGGGGCTTGTCCTTGACGCCTTTGGCGATTTCGATCGCTTTACTGATGGCCTCAATATCGTTGCCGTCGCCGTCGATGGTCTGGACGTGCCAGCCATAACTTTCAAATCGCTTGGCGCGGTCTTCGGTAAAGGCCACCGTCGTGTGTCCTTCAATCGTAATGTGATTGTCGTCGTAGAGGTAAATCAAATTGTCGAGCTTGAGATGTCCGGCGAGTGACGCGGCCTCGCTGTCGACGCCCTCCATTAAATCGCCGTCGGAGACAATCGCATAAATCGTGTAGTCGACAATATCGTGGCCGGGGCAATTGAAATACGCGGCGAGATATTTCTGCGCCATCGCCATTCCGACGCCGTTTGCAAAACCCTGGCCCAGCGGACCGGTGGTGGTTTCCACGCCAGGCGAGTGGCCGTATTCACTATGGCCGG
>Ga0105047_10010867_pt1 | contig 14832 bp, 7 predicted proteins | sample MAT04_FD_78384 | JGI IMG/M metagenome (GOLD analysis project Ga0105047, IMG submission 78384) | Freshwater microbial communities from Lake Fryxell liftoff mats and glacier meltwater in Antarctica - MAT-04 (megahit assembly) | ecosystem: Environmental > Aquatic > Freshwater > Ice > Liftoff... | reverse complement strand
TTTGGACGGCAAGAACGCCAACAACAACCGCTCCGCCGCGATGGCGATGGTCTCCACGGTCGCCAAAGCCAACAGGGTGATGAGTCAACCGATCCTCGATGCCAACGTCACCGCCGTGACCACCGGCGTGTACCGCTACAACACGACGCTGACTCGCTTCCAGGCCGACATGAACACCACTCCGACGACCAACGAAGCCTGGTCGGCGATGCGGACCACCGTCGCGTGGAGCGAACCGACGTGGTTCGCCCGGTTCTTCGGGGTGAACAACATGAACGTCAACGCGACCGCGACCGCAGTGCATCGGCCGCGTGATATCGCCATCGTGCTGGACTTCTCCGGGTCGATGATGTTCTCCAGCGAGTACGAACACAGCGGACCGTTCGGCATCGCGTCGCTCAACCCCGACAACCGCTTCCCGCGCTTCGGCCCGTGGTCGATCTACAACGGCCCCGGCATGGTCCTCGATTACGCGAGCCCGCCGACCACCCCGGCCAACCTCAACACCTATTCGCCGACGACCCCGTTCCAGCGGGTGTTCCCGCATGTGGACGGCGGCGGCGAGACCCCCGCCGAGAACAACCACACCATCACCACGCGCAACGGCCCGCCGATGATCTCCAACTTCTTCCAGTCCGACAGCACCACCAACGCCTTCGTCGGGACGTTCCCGACGGTCGGCAACGTGCGCAACGGCGGGACGTGGCCGACGACGATCGCCATGCCCGCTCCGGACGGGTTGTGGAACCAGAACGACACCCAGTTCGCGGGCGACAAGTTCCCGCTGCGCTCGGGGGTGACCGTCACCGGGACGACCGCACCGACCCCGCAACAGTACGCGCACACCGTGCAGGCGTACCTGACGGGGGCGAACACCGGGGCGACCAACACCACGCGCAACGCCACCTTCGAGACCGAAAGCGCCACCGGGGGGTTCGACTGGGACTTCACGGCCTCGGCCGCGAAGCCCGCCAACCAGCGGATGCAGGGCTTTACGATGGGGCCGGGGTACACGGGCAAGACGTTCTACATGTGGCCGCCCGACCCGCGCACCCCGGTGGGACAGATCGGCGATGCGAACTACATCCCGGGCGACTGGCGCGAGCGGTTCTTCCGGCCCCGCACCGCTTCGGGCGTGGACCCCAACGACAACCTGCTCCTGTTCAACACCAACGGCACGCGAAAAAACCAGACCCCCGGCGCGACCGCCAACTACATGGTCAACTACGAAAACGTCCTCGCGTGGCTTCGTCGCGGCCCCCAGACCATGCCGGTCAACGGCATCCGCTCGGGCCGGGTGGTTTACTACGATGCCATACCCACGACGATCCCGGTCGATGATGCCACCGGGTTCGCGGCGGGGACGGCGACCACCGAACAGCGGTTCTGGAAGGACTACATCGACTACGTTATCGGGTCGGGCCGTTGGGCTCCCAATGGCACCCTGATCGGTATCAACTCGGCCAACCAGTGGACCGGGGGCGGTTCGACGCAGTTTTACAATACCAGCACTTCCGCAGCCCTCGCCGGGACGGTGACCGCCCGGGCGACCCTGGTCGCCGCCGCCGGGGTCAATCCCGTGCCTTACATGCACTATGCGGACAACCCGATCCACCCGCGCATGCACTACTGGTTCGGCCCGGAGACGTTCCTGGCGTTCATCCAGGCGGGCTGGAACTGGAACCCGGGGACCAGTTACGAGGCCCACTGCTGGCAGCTCAAAGCGGGGATCAACTCCGCACTGACCGACATTCAGAACAACCACCCCAACGACCTGGCTTCGCTCATCTACTTCTCGACTTCGGGCGGGTTCGCCACCCCGCGTGTGGCGATGAGCAAAGACTACGTCCGGATGAAAAACGCATTGTTCTACCCGTTCTCGAAGCTGAGCGTCCTGAGCAACCCCGCTGAGGTCGTGCGGCCGTATTCGAACGCGGGGATCAACCCGGGGAACCCGTCGGGGATCAACAACAGCCAGGACACCGACATCCCGTCTTCGGGGTCGGGGACCGGTCCGGAAATGGGCTTCAAGGTCGCGTTCAACCAGTTCAGCCGGGCTCCTGGGTTCAACGGCCGACGCGGGGCGACCAAGATGGTAATCTTCGAGACCGACGGCGTGCCCAACTCGACCGCCGTCGGGACGCTGGGTTCGACGGGTAGCGGCGGGCCGGGCGAGTGGAGGTACACGGGGATCGGCGGGACCACGTTCATCGCCAACAGTACCTTGCTCCTGGTAGCGGCCAAAGACAACGCCCGTGCGGTAGTGCGGCAGATCTGCGCCCTGGAAACCGCGAGCCCGCCGGGGTATTCGACCTCCCGGTCGCCCGCCCGCGTCCACGCGCTGGCGTTCGGCGAGTTGTTCGAGCCGACATCGTCCTCGCCGATGCGCGTCCCGGCCCTTCGATTCATGGCCGCGGTGCAGATCGACGGCAACACCACTCCCAACCCGGGCGGTTCGTGGGCCAACGATTCACTCGATCCGGCTTTGTACACCGGACCCGAACCGTATAAGGTAATCACCGGCGACTTCAACACCCGCATCGATAAGATCCGTCAGGCGATGGAGCGGATCATGCAGGGCGGGGTGCAGATCGCCCTGATCCAGTAATCGGTTCCCGACGATCGACACTCGGATCGGCCCGGACGGCAACCCCGTCCGGGCCGACTCCGTTTCCCGGAGTGCTTTATGACCCATGCCGTAACCTTCGACAACGTCCGCAAAGTGTACCCGGGCGGTTGGCTCTCCGGCGGCAAAATCGAGGCGGTCAAAGGGGTATCGCTGACGATCCCCACCGGCAGCGTTTTCGGCCTGCTCGGCCCGAATCGCGCGGGCAAGACCACCCTGATCCGCCTGCTGTTGTCGCTGTGCCGACTCGACGGCGGATCCGTCGCGCGACTGGGTCGGCCGGTCGGGGACCGCTCGACGCTCGCCCGCGTCGGCTACATGCACGAGAATCAGCACTTCCCCCGCTATCTGACCGCGACCGAGATCCTGTACTTTTACGGGTCGCTGACGATGGTGTCCCAGGACGATCTGCGGGTGCGCGTGCCGAAACTGCTCGCCCGCGTCGGACTCGCGGATCGGGACCGCGAACCGCTGTCGCGCTTTTCCAAGGGGATGGTCCAGCGTCTGGGGCTCGCCCAGGCTCTGATCAACGAGCCCGATCTGCTGATTCTCGACGAGCCCTCGGAAGGGCTCGACCTGACGGGTCGCCAACTGCTGCGAGAAGTGGTCGCCGAGCAAAAGCGGGCGGGTAAGACGGTGGTCCTCGTTTCGCACGTTCTGACCGAAGTCGAACACCTTTGCGATTCGGTCGCGGTAATCGTCCGGGGTTCGATCGCCGCAACGGGTCGCATCGACGAGATGCGACGCGACCCGAAGACGGGCGAGATGCGTTCGCTCGAAAGCGTATTGCAGCCGATTTACACCGCGGGTTGAGTCGCCGCGTGTGCCACTTCTGCGTTCGCGTCATAAAATCCACTTCGATCTCAATCCGTCGCGGATTCTCTTCCGTCGTATAGGCAGAACCCATGAACAACCTCGACGCGAGTTCTGTCGATCTTCCCCCTGCGGCCCCGACCGGGCACGCGGCCGCCGACGTTCACCTCGTCGCTACCTTCAACGGGATGCGCGACGAACTCGTCAGCACCCTGATGTACCTCGTGGGCAACCGCGACGATGCCCAGGAAGCCGCCCAGGAGGCGTTCCTCAAGTGCTGGCGGGCGAGAGCGACCGTGGGGTCGATCGACAACCTGCGGGCGTGGATCTTCCGGGTAGCCCTCAACGCCGCCCGCGACGTGCAGCGTTCGGCATGGAACCGCCGAAGTCGTCCCTTTTCCGGAGACCAGAACATGCTCACAGGCCGCGATGAGGCTCCTTCAGCCGTTCTCGAAGACCGCGAAAATCTCGAACTCCTCCGACGCGCCATCCTCGGACTCCGCGACGAGGAAAAGGAAGTGTTTCTGCTGCGTCAGAACGGCAATCTCACCTACGAGGAGATCGCCGTTATCCGCCGCGCTCCCGTCGGTACCGTCAAAACCCAGATGCGATCCGCGCTCGCCAAACTCCGCCGGACACTCGGACCCACCCCCGAACTCTCTTAACCCGCTCACGAGATCTATTCTCGCTTCCGTCGGCGTACGACGGACCGGAGACCCGTTCCCATGTTGACCTGCGAAATGTGCCAGTCGATCCTGCTCGACCACCTGTACGGTCTGCTCGACGACACCGAAGAAGCGACCCTCCGCGATCACCTCGCCGCGTGCCCCGCGTGCGTCCTCGAACTCGAACGGGTCCGACTCCTCGCCGACCGCCTGGCCCGCGCCGCCCGCGAAGAGTTCCGGAACGTCACCTTCGTCGTTCCCACCGATCTGCCCCCGACCGCCGTCGCGGTCCCCGCGCCGACTCTCATTCCCATCGTTCGCCCGGTCGCCCGACAGGTCCCCGGTATGCCCAGCAAGCGCACCCGCACTCTGCCTGCGGGCACGACCGGCAGCGTCTCCACGGGTTCCTCGCCTCGCTGGCTGCGCTACGCAGTCGCGGCTTCGCTTTTGCTGGTCCTCGGCGGTCTGGGTATCCCTTCGGCGATGCACTACCGCGACTGGAATCGGCACGCCGAAGCCGCCCGAATCGCCCGCGAAGATCTGACGGCCCGCCAGGCCCTCGTTGCCGCCGCACAAAACGATTTTTCCGGACGCTCGCAGAAGATCCAGGCCGAGATCGCCTCGAGTGCCAGGGCCGTCGAGCAGGTCCGGCAGGATGCCGACCTCCAGCGACAGCACGCGCTGATGAGCCTCGCCAAAGTCCAGCTCCGCGTCCGTCTGACCGGGCCGGATCAGCCGATCCCCGGCGCGCCCAACGAGTGGAAGATCGAGACCATCAACCGCGCGAACGTCTATCAGGAAGCGAAGGTCGATGTCGTCGTTAAAACGCAGACCGACCGGGAAATCTACCGCAAAGCTCTGCCGAAAAGCAAAGAGCCGCCGACGTTCCAGCTCCCCGTCGAAGCCTGGAAGAATGTCGAACCCGACGACTCGCTGTTCCTGGAGATCGTCAGCTTCGATGCCAACGGCGCGACCAGCAAACTCTCCGAAAAGGTCTCGCTCGCCCAGCCGACGTTCCTGACGCAACTGGTCACCGATAAGCCGATGTACAAACCGGGCGAAAGCGTCTACTTCCGCTCGCTGACGCTCGACCGCACGTCGATGTTGCCGCCCCAGCGCGAACTGCGCCTCCAGTACAAACTCAAACGTCCCGACGGTTCGGAAGCCGCAACGATCGTCGGCCGCGACCGGCTCGAAAAGGTCGCCGCCAGCGGCACGGTCGTAACGATCGACGGCCCGGACAAAAAGCCGCTGCGCGGAGTCGGGTCGGGGGCATTCGCAATCGAAGACGGAGCCGTCGGCGGAGAATACCTCCTCGAAGTCGCCGAACTCGTCCGCGACCCCGCGACTCACCAGGACAAAACCGTCGTCCTCGACTCGCGTAAAGTGCTGGTCAACAAGTACCAGGCCGACCGCCTGATGAAGAAACTCGAGTTCGACGGGCGCTCCTACGGTGCGGGGGACAACGTCCAGATCCTCGCCGAAGCCAGCCGCGATGCCGGCCCGCTGACCGGAGCGAAGTCGTTCGTCTCCGCGACGGTCGATGGTGTCGTCGTTCTCAAAGATCAGCCGTTTACCACCGACGAGAAGGGGGCGATCGCCGCCCGCTTCGTCCTGCCGACGAACATCCTCGCGGGCAACGGCAGCGTTTCGGTCCGCTTCGACGACGGCGACATCAGCGAAACTATCGTCAGGCCGATCCCGATCGTCGGGCGGTTGCTCGGTGTCGAGTTCTTCCCCGAAGGTGGGGACATCGTCGCAGGGATCGAAAATCGCGTGTACTTCCAGGTCCGCACGCCTTCGGGCAAGCCCGCCGACCTGACCGGGTATCTCACCGACGGCACGGAGAAAGTCGCGGATGTTGCCACGACCACCTTCGCCCGCGAACCCGAGTTCAACCGGGGCGAAGGCTCGTTCCGCTTTACCCCGAAGCCCGGTAAGGTGTATTCGCTCAAACTGACGACCCCCGCGAACATCGTCGAACCGCTGCTGGTCAAAGCGACCGGGGCAGAGGCCATCGTCGGCGGGATGCTCGAAACCCTCCCGCGAGGTTACGCCCTTCCCGCGACCAAAGCCGACGGCGTGGTGATGACGATCGCGGAAGGCGTTTCCGATGCGACCGTGCCGATCCACGTCAAACTCGCGTCGGGCAAACCCCGTTCGCTGCTGGTGGGGATGTACGCCCGCGGTATGCTGCTCGCACAGAAGTCGGTCGAGGTCGAGGCCGGGAAACTCGCGGATGTCGAACTCAACCCGGAACTCGCCGCCGGTGGTGTGGTCCGCGTGACGGTATTCGAGACGACCCCGGTCGAAGGCGGACACGCGGAGGTCCGCGAACGCGCCGAACGCCTGATCTTCCGTCGTCCGTCGAAGACCCTGCAACTGAACGTGACCCCGGATGCGTCCCGTTACGGCCCCGGGTCCAAAGTCGGGCTGACGATCTCGGCTTCGACCGAAACCGGGACGAAAACCGCCGCCGTGGTTATGGTCGGCGTGGTCAATCAGTCGATCGTGAGCATGGCGGACAACAAAACCGAACGCCAGCTCCCCGCCCACTTTCTGATCGCGGGCGAGGTCCGCAATCCCGAGGAACTCGAATACGCCGACTTCCTCCTCCGCAACGACGATCGGGCGGCGACTTCGCTCGACCTGCTGCTGGGAACGCAGGGGTGGAGGCGGTTCGCCGAGCAGAATCTCAACAAAATGCAGCAGGCGAACCCGGCAGATGCCAATCGGCTGATGGTCGCGCTGGGGCAGCAGTCGCAGATTCCCCGCGATCTGACGCAGCAGAAGATCGCCGAAGTCAATCGCGAGTACGCCGGGCGACTGGAAACCGCAACGGATCGCGCGGTCGCTGCCCGACTCGCTATGAACGAGTTCCGCGCCGATGCGAAATGGCTCGAGCCGATGCGGACCGGTCAGGAAGACCTCAATCGGGCTGTGGTCGCCCACCGGGAGGCGACGACCCGACTCGACAACTTCGACCGGGAAGCGGGAGAAACGCGGGCGTGGGTACTACCGGTATTTTCGCTGCTGGCGGTGGGCATCAGCGTGACGCTCCTGATCGTCGGGCTCAACCGCACGCCTTCGGCCCGACGGGGCTGGCTCGTCGGGGCAATGGCGATGTTCGTCGTCTGCGGGGTGTCTCTGACGGGGATGGTGCAGATGAGCGAGCGGGAGGCGACCGACCACCAATTCGCTTCCAACCGGGCATCGGGTCGCGCCGACAACCCTGCGGCGATCGACGAACTCGGGGCGGCGATCGACATTACGGAAACCGATTTAGGGTTCCACATGGCACCGGGGATGGATCCGAAGGGGGGCGGTGGCTTCGTCCAGCGAGAGCGGGAAATGCTGCGAAAGCCAGGGATGATGCCGGGAATGCCGAGGCCGATGGCGATGGAGGCACACGCACCCCAGGCGATGCCCGTGGCCCCCGCCGGCCCTTTCGGCGACATGAAACTCGCCGAGGAAAAAGCGAAAGCGGGGGGCGATGCGAAAGCCGAGGGCAGGGCGGGAGCGGACAAAGCAGACCGCTTCGACGATGCCCTCGCGGCCAACAGGCAGAAGCGCGACGAGAACCTCGCCAAAGGTGCGAAGGATGTCGGCAAACTCAAAGACCTGGCCGAGGCGAAAAAGCAGATGGCAGCCGGACGGATGATTGCCCCGATGCGGGGCGGTGCGAGGCCGATGGGCGGACTGGCACCGATGGCACCCCCGATGGATATGGACAGACGCATGGGCAAGCTCCGCGACGTCATCGGTATGGCCGATCGGGAGATGCAGATGGGGGTAGAAGGCGACGCGATGTCGCTCGTCCCGCCCGCGAACCTGCCGATCCGCGAGTACGCGCACACCAGAGCCGGTGAAGAAGGCGGCATCCGCCTCGACTTCGTCGATACCGTCCTCTGGCAACCCGCGCTCGTCATTCCCGGCGAAGGCGAAGCCAAAGTCGAGTTCCACCTCGGCGACGACCTGACCCGCTATCGGGTGCTGGTCGCGGGGCACACCCTCGACGGGCGCATCGGTGCGGTGGCCTCGGATCGCTTTCAGATCGAAGCCCGCAAGCCGTTTTCGCTCGATGCCAAACTCCCCCAGGAGATCGCCCTTTCGGACACGCTGATGGTCCCGCTGGTGGTCACCAACGACTCCCCGGAGTCGCGTTCGGTCCAGTGGAAGTTCGGCACGAAGAACCTCAAAGCGGTCGGCAATAGCGTCGAACTCGATGCCGCCCAACTCGCGGGCTCGGTCAACAATCGTCCGGTGGGTACGCGACGCTACTACGCTTTCCAGGCGCAGGCGGTCGGCGATGCCCGCGTTCAGCTGTCGGGTACGAGTATGCCGCTCGCCCCCGCCGACGAACTCGTCCGCACGGTCAAAGTCGCCCAGGAAGGCTTCCCGGTCGTCGGTTCGGTCGCGGACATGCTCGAGACCTCGGCGACGGGCCGGGTGGTGCTGCCGAAGGACATGATCCGCGGTTCGCTGAAGATGAACCTCACGGTCCACACTTCGACGCTGTCGGACCTGCAAAACGGGCTCGAAGGGCTGCTGCGCGAGCCGAACGGCTGCTTCGAGCAGACTTCGACGAGCAACTACCCCAATACGCTGATCCTCGACATGCTCCAGAGTACCGGGACCGTCAACCCGGACCTGAGTCGGCGGGCGAAGGATATGCTCGAACGCGGGTACACCAAGCTCGTCGGCTACGAGTGCTATATGGGGACGAACGAGCAAAAAGGCTTCGAGTGGTTCGGCGGTTCCAAACCCGCCCACGAAGCCCTGACCGCGTACGGCCTGCTGCAATTCCGCGACATGAGCCGCGTGATGAATAAGGTCGATCCGAAGATGCTCGCGCGAACTCAGACGTACCTGATGAGCCGCCGCGACGGCCAGGGTGGGTTCCTCCGTAACCCGCAGGCTGTCGATAGCTACGGTGGAGCCCCGAAGGAATTGACCGACGCTTACATCGTCTGGGCTCTGACCGAGTCGGACCCGGACAACAAGGAGCAACTCGACCTGTCGAAGGAAATCGCGTCGCTCAAAAAGCAGACCGCCGACGGAGCGATGAAAGACGACCCGTACTTCCTGTCGATGGTCGCTAACGTCCTGTACAACAAGGGCGAACGCCCCGAAGCCGATGCCCTGGTCCGGCGGATCGCCGAGAAGAACCTCAAAGCCGGTTGCGCGACCGGTGCGAAGACCTCGATCACGTCGTCGGGGGGGCGCGATCTGGAGATCGAGACCACCGCGCTGTTCGTGCTCGCGGTGCTCAAAGCCAACTCGCCCGAGAACGAAAAGATGCTCCGCGAGTGCGTCAAATGGATCGCCGGGCAGCGCGGCGGTTACGGCGGGTTCGGCTCGATGCAATCGACCACCCGGGCCCCGAAGTGGCTGATCGAGGTCGCTAAAAAGAACCCGCGCCTCGACGGGGACGGCACAGTAACGCTGACCCTGAAGGGTAAGAAGATCGGCGAGAAGGCGTTCAAAAAAACGGACACCGACGGGATCATCATCGACATCGCGGATGCCGAAACGCTGTTCCCGCAGGGGAGCGACAGCGAGATCGAGATATCGATCACGAGTAAAAAGCCGATCCCCTTCACGCTCGGGTGGTCGTGCAGTGCGCTGACCCCGGTGGCCTCCGACAAGCGGTCGATCGACATCGCCGCGACTCTGAACCGCACGAAGGTCAACGAGGGCGATGTGGTTTCGGTCGATGTGTCGGTGAAAAACAAGAAAGCCGAACGCACGGGGATGGTGACGGCGATCGTCGGCCTGCCGGCGGGTTTGAAGATCCCCGAGGATCAAAAGCAGTTGATTCGCCTGCGAGACGAAGGCAAAATCAGCTTCTTCGAGATTCGGGGCCGGGAAGTGGTACTGTACTGGCGTTCGATGACGGACGGTCAGGAAGCGAATGTGTCGATCGACACGATCGCAGCGTATGCGGGCGAGTATCGCGGGCCGGCCAGCCGCGCTTACCTGTATTACAATGCGGACCACAAGCATTGGATCGAACCGCTGAAGATCTCGATCGCCCCGCTGGCGGAATGAGCCCCGGACGCGGGTGCGAAGTGCCGAATGCACTTCGCACCCGCGTTGCCGATCACCGGTGCAATTCGGGGATCGGGTCCCATTCCACGATCTGCTGCAACTCCCTCGGCAGACCGCGAACGACTCGCAGTTTGCCGATGTCGAAGAGGGTGTGCATGATGGTCGATATCAAATGCTTATTCCCGATCGGTTCGGTGTTGGGGACGCTGCCGTCCCTCGCGGATCGGCCGATCGTTCGACCCATATTCAACCCGCCCCCGGCGAGCAACAGCGGCGACAGATTGCCCCAGTGGTCGCGGCCCCCGGTTTTGTTGATCTTCGGCGTGCGACCCATCTCTCCGCAAACCACCAGCAGAATCTTATCGGACAATCCTCGGGCTTCGAGGTCGTCGAGGAACGCGGAGACGGCGTAATCGAGCGGGGGACCCATGTAGCGCATGCCCTCCGCGACCGGGGCGTTGTTTTCGTCGGAGTGCATATCCCAGACGAAGTTGGTCGTAACGGTCACGAACCCGCAACCGCGTTCGCACAACCGGCGCGACAGCAGCAGCAACTTTCCCAGCGACTTCGCGTTATCGACGTAGTTGTTATAATTCTTCCATTTGCGGTCGATCGCGTCGGGGCGGACGAGTGGGGCGGTGTCGTAGCGGGCGACGGTTTTGGGGTCTTCGCGCGACAAATCGAAGGCTTCGCCCGCAGACCCGAGGACGATGTCGAACGCCTTTTGCGCGTTCGCGTCGAGCCCCTCGGCCGAGGCCGAATCGAGCGACGACTTCATCCGGTCGAGTTCGCGCAGCAGCCTCCGGCGGTCGTCGATGCGGTCGAGACCCAGCCTCAGCTTCATGTCCGATTGCAGATCGCCGCCCGCACCCGGCGCGAACGGACTCAGCGCCGAACCGAAGTGGCCCGTGGAGGCGAAGTTGCCGAATGCCGCCGTCCCCGCCTGAGTCGAGGGATCGACCGCACGCGGGAAAAGCAGGGCGTTGAGCGGCAGTCCGGTTTGCGGATGGTTGTTGCCCGCGACCTGCGCGTACAGCGAACCGATGTTGGCTTTGAAGGTGTCGCGCCCGACGAGCGGCTTGATGTCGTGGTTGGCATCCCCGGTAGCGAACGAGCGGACGACGGTCAGATCTTTGGCTCGGGCCGCGAGTCGCGGGAACGACCCGCCGAAGGTCACGCCCGACAGCGCGGTCTGTACTTCGCCGGTCGTCGAACGGATCTCGGCGGGGGCATCCATCTTCGGGTCGAAGGTCTCGAACTGGCTCGGCCCGCCGTGCAGGAAGAGGAACACCACGGACTTATCGGTGACGGGGCGCGACGCGGAGGCCGCGAGTGCGCGCTGGCGGAGGAGCCACGGGAGTGTCAATCCGCCCATGGCGAGCGAACCGATCTGAAGGAACGACCGGCGACCGTGTCGGGAGTCGGAAAATGAGAGCATCGGCAAAACCCTCGGAGGAGATAGAGGGGTTCGGGCGGGAGGAAGGCTTCAGTTAATGTGAAGGATCGCCGCGCACAATTCAAGGGGACGTACGAGGCTTCGGCTATTCGGTGGGTCGCCGATGTCCTCCAGGGTCCGACCGGATCGAGAAATCGCAATTCCGATCTTTCGGAGTCGGCTCGATTGTCGCTATAATCGATCGAACCCGACACTCGCAACCCCGGTGTACCGCAGAGATCCGCCCGATGAGTACCGACGCTTTCCGCTCGGGTATTACGAACCTGAATTTCCAGCTCTATACGCGCTCGCTGCACCCCGAACTGTTCGAGACGGTGATGGTCCGCCGCGTCGTCCGCGAGGACTTCGCCCTGACCGTTCGCATGACCCCCGATGGGCACGCGCTCACCTGGGAGACCCCCCGGGCGGTGCTGACGGAAGTCACCGGCCACATCAATCGACTCCTGCCGCGCGGGGAAGTGTTCCGACATCGCGTCGTCGGGGAGCGATCCGAGAGCGTGCGACTCGCCAACGGTATCCTCTACCGGATGGCATCCCAACTGGAAGTGCTGTCGCCCGAAGAATACGTCCACGTCCACGACGAGTTGCTGCTCGACGGGTTGAAGCGCGGGATCCTGCATCGGGTGTACCCGCACAACCGCTTCGCCATTTCCCCGCTCGGCTTCGTCACCGTCGAATCGTTCCATCGCTCGGTGTGCATCAACACCTGGCACACGTTCCCGGGCGATTTCGCGGTCGCCAAAACGCAATCGCTCATCGAACGCGAGTAGACCGGTTTCGAGTTCTCAATTCTTCCCTCGGTCGCAACTTATTACCACTCCTGCGCTAGCCAGGAAACCCTCATAGTTTCCGCGCGGAACCTTCATTGGGTCCACCCGGTTCCTTCACGTCCGGCCTTATATTAAGTTTAATTCATCGCCCTTCCCGATCGGACGGAGCTGGCTTTCTCATGATCTCACGTCGAGTCCCACGATTTGCATTCACGCTGATCGAACTGCTGGTCGTCATCGCCATCATCGCAATCCTGATCGGTCTGCTGCTGCCCGCAGTGCAGAAGGTGCGCGAAGCCGCCGCGCGCATGTCCTGCCAGAACAACCTCAAACAGATCGGCCTGGCGTTCCACAACCACCACGATAGCATGACGATGTTCCCGACTGCGGGCTCGGACGGCCCCAACCAGAACTGCTGCAACGCCACGAGCCGCGCGGGCTGGTCGTGGATGTATCAGATCCTGCCTTTCATCGAGCAGGACAACGTTTTCAATAACCCGACCGATGCCGTCGTCATCTCATCGGCGATTAAAACCTATTACTGCCCTTCGCGTCGGCAACCGACGCTCTACGGTACGGCTCAGTCGGGTCGCAGCGATTACGCGATCAATGGCGGGATGAACATGGCCGAGGAAGGCAGTCGCGGGGTCGGGGTCCGTCAGTGGAAATCGCCGAGCTCCACCAAGCCCGCCAACGCGCCGGTCGAACAGCGCCGCGTTATGACCGACATCACCGACGGGCTGTCGAACACGCTGCTGGTCGCCGAAAAGCAGTGCCACCTGACGGTCCTCGGCTCGGCCGGTGGCGACAACGAAGCCTGGAACAACTCGGGGTGGGATCAGGACATGGCCCGCTTCGCCGAAGCCCTCCCTCAGCCCGACGACCAGCACCCGACCTCGGCCTCGCCGACGTTCTGGAGCGTCCGCTTCGGCAGTTCGCACCCCGGGGCGTTCAACGCCGCGATGGCCGACGGCTCGGTCCGTTCCATCCGCTACCTCACCGACCTCGCCAACTGGCGGCGGATCGTCCTCATCAACGATGGCGAAGTCATCGCCGAATATTGACCGATGTCCGACCCCACTCACCCCTCATTCCGGAGACGACTCATGCATCGGTTCGATATTCGTCGCGCGTTCACATTGATCGAATTACTGGTGGTGATCGCGATCATCGCCATCCTGATCGGGCTGCTGTTGCCTGCGGTCCAGAAGGTGCGCGAGTCCGCCGCCCGCGCCAGGTGCCAGAATAATCTCAAGCAGATCGGCCTCGCGCTGAACAACTTCGAGACCCAGAACGGCTTTTTCCCGCCGGGCGGGGCGAGAACCCCGGCGACGGGAGCGATCAACGCCAACTTCCGCAAGATGGGTCTGACGACCAACGGGACCGACCACAGTTGGGCCGTTTTCATTTTGCCATTTATCGAACAGGATAACCTGTATCGCCAGTACAGTCTCGCGGCGACGTGGTCGTCGGCGACGAATCTGACGGCTCGGGAAACCCAGATCCGGACCCTCCAGTGCCCTTCGGCTCCCAACGGTTCGGACCGCTTCAATGTCAAAACCGTCGCCGGGGTTTCGGTACGTCTCGCGGCGGCGGACTACTCGCCGTGTTACGGCTACTCCTCGACCCTCGAAAGCGCGGGGTTCGCCGATGTCTGCGCCAACCGCAACGGGGTACTCGCACCGAACCTGGCTTACAGCATGCCCGAACTCAAGGATGGCGCGTCGAACACGATCCTGATCTCCGAAGATGCCGGTCGGCCCGATAGTTATTCCTCTGGAGGACTCGTCAGTGCCGGAACGCAGACCGATGGCGGCTGGGCGGATTACGACAACGCTTACATCGTCCACGGGTTCACCGCCGACGGGGTCACCTCGCCCGGCCCGTGCCACACCAACTGCAACAACGGTAATGAGGTGTTCTCGTTCCACAGCGGGGCGGCCAACCACGTCTTCGGCGACGGCTCGGTGCGTGCGATCAACGCCTCGATGAGCATCCGCGTGTTCGTCAAGTACTTCACCCGCATCGGCAACGACACCACCAGCGAGTGAACGCAGTTATGGAGACGACAATGTCGAAGTGGTTCGTATGTCTGCTGGTTCTGACTGCGGGCGGTTGCTCGAAGGAAAAGCCGCCGCTGGTGATGCAGTCGGCGAGCGGTCGGGTGATTTACAATGGCACTCCGGCGGCGGGGGTAAAGGTTTACCTGCTGCCGACGAGTGCGCCGATGGTCCCCGAGGTCCCCAATAATCCGCACGGCCTGACGGGTCCGGACGGGCAATTCACCGTCGGCACGTTCACCGACAGCGACGGCGCGGGCGAAGGGGGCTATCAGGTGGTGCTTCTGTGGCCTGCGGAGAACAAAGCCGAGAACCAGGAGGAGTCGGACGAAGACCGATTGAACGAGTGGTATACAGCGGCGAACTCGCTGCTGAGTTGCCAGATCAAAGC
>Ga0105047_10010866_pt1 | contig 14833 bp, 11 predicted proteins | sample MAT04_FD_78384 | JGI IMG/M metagenome (GOLD analysis project Ga0105047, IMG submission 78384) | Freshwater microbial communities from Lake Fryxell liftoff mats and glacier meltwater in Antarctica - MAT-04 (megahit assembly) | ecosystem: Environmental > Aquatic > Freshwater > Ice > Liftoff... | reverse complement strand
TTTTTACATATTTTTATTATGTATATCTAAAATTTACTTGTATTGTTTTGGTAAAGTTATTTTTACTTTTTTATTAATATTTTTGTTATTCAGTTCAAAATGTAAATTTCCAACAAATGTACCTTTTAATATATTAGTGCTTGTTGTTTTACCTAAAACTTTTCTAACGTTTGCAATATTTGCAATAAATTCTATATAACCTTTTGTGTTTGATATATATCCATTTTTATCTATAGTATATGAAATTTCAAGTCCTTTTTCTCCAAGTATCTTTAGATCTTAAATAAATTAATCCATACACTCATTTTTTTAAAATATTTAGAAATAATTTTCTTATAAATATAATATATAGGAAATATGTATCTATATTTTTTGTTGAATGGTAACATTGTTTTTGTTATAATTGTATAAATGAAAGTTGATATAATAAAGTGAATCATTCATTTATTACCTTTTGTTAATTCTTATGTTTGTAGGTGAAAATATTGTCAGATTCCCAGATAACTAAAAAAGCTCTAGCCCAATCAATTAAAAAATTAATGGAGACAATTCCATTAGCTAAGTTATCAATTCAAGAAATTGTTAATAACTGTGGCATTAACAGACAAACTTTTTACTATCATTTCAAAGATAAATTTGATCTTGTAAACTGGATTTATTATACCGAGGCTATAGAAAACATCGACGATTTCATTAACTATGCGCATTGGACTGATTGCATGTATAAAACTTTAGTGTATTTTATTAAAAATAAATCCTTTTATATCAATGCCCTTAATACTCCAGGCCAAAACGGATTTGATGGTTATCTTTTCCAAAAAACTTATGATCTTATTATAGGAGTAGTAAATGCTATATCTTCCGGCCTAAAAGTTCCTGACACTGACAAAAACTTTATTGCAGATTTTTATACTTATGCTTTTGTAGGTATAACAGTACAATGGATAAAAAATAATATGTATGAATCACCAGAAAAAGTGGTAGAAAAGTTAAATAATATGGTTGAAGGAAGTATGCTCGGTGCTTTAACCAGATATTCTACTTATCACAAATAAAATCAAATATAACTATTATTGAATAGCAAAAGGATTGTATCAGATTGTTTTTGATACAATCTTTTTAAGTGTATTTTTGGTATAATAGTAAATGATAGATTTAAACTTGGAGTTAAATCATCTCCTGGGGAGCTGCAATTAACGACATAATAACTGCTTATTTATTGTGTATCTTTATACAACATGAGACACTATCAAATTGTATAAAGTTTATGATTTTTGGATATAGCACAGAGAAATCAAGTCCACTTTATACAATAATTAAAGGAGGTGGAATTATTTCAATGCTGAAAGCATCACTTGTTATATTTGTAGGCTCTGCCATTGCAGGTGTAATAGAAGAAAGTAAAATGTTACATAATATTGAAGTTATAACTTTAACGGCAACTTCTAGGTATGGAGTTTTCACAAATGTTATTATTACAAGTATATTCACTGCTGCCGTGGGTTGCAGTCAGTCCTTTGCTGTTATGTTAACCCATATGCTAAATAAAAAGGCTTATGAAAAAAATAGATTAGACAATTCCTGCTTAGCTATTGATTTAAAAAATACAGCAATAATGATTTCTGCTTTGGTTCCTTGGAACATTGATTTACTTGCTCCACTTATGATCTTAGGTACTAATGCTGCCTGTATACCTTTTTTATTTTATATATATATGGTACCTATAACTAATTTGATATCAATCGGTTTTAAATATAATAAAAAGCCTAATATTAATACTGCGGAAATTAATACTAGCAATTAAATCATCATTTTCGGAGTTAAAATATCATTAAAACAAAAGCCCATAAATTCTTCGATAAAATCCTCTTCATATAGATATACAAAATTGAATTCTCTATATATACTTAGCCCCTTAATTGCAACCTCTTTTATTGTTCCAATTTTAAGCTCTTTCTTTATAGTTTCTCTTGATATAATTGTATAGCCAAGATTTAATTCTACTAAAGATTTAATAGCACTAATGCTTCCTATTTCCATATAACACTTTAAATCATTTAAATCATAACCAAGTTCAGTAAGACTATTTTCAAATATGTCTCTGGTACCTGATCCCCTTTCCCTCAATATAAGATTACCATTAATTACAGCTTCTAGACTTACTTCCTTTACTTTTGAAAAATCATGCTCTTTAGATACAGCTAAAACTAATTCATCATCTTTAAATTTTTTGAACTTGAATTTCTTTTTATCAAATAATCCTTCAATAAGTGCAAAATCCAGCTTTCCACTTACTAACTTTTCCAATATTTCTTCTGTATTATTCACCTGAAGTAGAATATCTATATTTTCATATAATTTCTTATGTTTTCCTAGCAAGTATGGTAAAACATAGCCGCCAATGGTCATACTTGCACCTATATTATAGGTCTTCGCAATTGCTCCTTTATTCTTTAACTTCATTTCCATAGCTCTATATAATACATCTATTTCTTCCGCATATTTTAATAAAATCAATCCTTCTTCCGTTAAATCAAATATTTTCCCATGTTTTTCAATAAGATTAACTCCATATTTTTGCTCTAAGAATTTTATATGCTGCGATACAGCCGGTTGAGTTATATTTAACACTTCTGCAGACTTTGTAAAGCTTTTAGCACTGGCAAAAGTTATGAATGTTGTAAGCCTAATATCTATCAAACTTATCACTCCTATTATAATATATATTTATATTTTATAATAACATATAAGTTACACTTATACTTGTATAAGCAATTATAATTTGATTTTAGTATAAACTGATACTATTATTAATGAGTGACAAATATAAAAGATGAGGAGACTTTATTATGAATTGGTTTAAAGAAAATATTCAAGGAATACTATTTTCATTTATTCTAGCACTTATTGCTACATTGCTAGGGAATGTTTTACCAATAATTGGCGGTCCTGTATTTGGAATTATCATAGGAATCATTATAAATAATGTATTGGGCAAGCCTAAAAATACACTAAAAGGAATAGGATTTACTTCTAAAAAAATACTTCAATGGTCAATAATTGTGCTTGGTGGTGGATTAAGTTTAACTACTGTGTTGCAAACGGGCATAGATTCATTATCTGTAACAGTTTTCACCTTATCAGCAGCCTTTATATCTGCTTACGGATTCGGAAAATTACTAGGCATTCCCTCAAAGTTAAAAACCTTAATTGGTGTTGGTACTGCTATATGTGGAGGATCAGCAATTGCTGCAATTGCTCCTATAATAGAAGCGGATGAATTGGAAATAGCATACTCCATATCTACCATATTCCTATTCAATATTATTGCAGTTCTTATTTTCCCACCCCTTGGCCATTTACTTCATTTTTCAGATAAGGCCTTCGGGCTTTGGTCTGGTACTGCTATTAATGACACTTCTTCAGTGGTGGCTGCAGGTTATGCATTCAGCAATGCCGCCGGGACCTATGCTACCATAGTTAAGCTTACAAGAGCTACATTGATCATACCCATCTCAATTATATTCAGTATTGTGGTTGCATTTAAAAAGAAGAAAGAATCAAAAATGGATAATACCGTAAACTTTAGCTTCAAGAAAATATTCCCTTGGTTTATATTATGGTTTTTAGTAGCCTCTTTATTAAATACTTTGGGACTATTTAAAGGAAATAGCATTACATACATAAATATACTGGGTAAATTTATGATAGTAATGGCTCTTTCAGCAATTGGATTGTCTTCAGATTTCAAAAAGATGATGAAAAATGGTCTTAAGCCTATCTTTCTTGGTCTTATAGTCTGGTTTACAGTTGCGATTGTTAGTATAGCCGTTCAAGTTATAACAAAACAATTATAAAATATTTAAGTTGCAAAAAAATATATAAGGCAAACAAAATAATGTAGCTAGATTTGTCTTCACAAATCTAGCTACATTCCCAATCCAACAGAATACTATTCTATTGGATTTTTTGTTTGTTTTATTTTCTTAAAGGTACCTAAAGTTATTTATTACTCTTTCTAAGGTACTCCTCAATGAAAATATCAATATCTCCATCCATTACTGCATCTACATTTCCCATTTCTGTATTAGTCCTATGATCCTTAACCAAATTATATGGATGAAATACATACGATCTAATTTGACTTCCCCAGCCATTATCTTTTAAATCCCCAGTTAAGTCTTCTATTCTATCTTTTTTAGCTCTTTCCTTTAAATCTAAAAGTTTAGCCATAAGCATTTTCATTGCAGTTTGTTTATTGCTATGCTGACTTCTTTCATTTTGACACTGGACTACTAGTCCTGTAGGCAAATGGGTAATCCTTACGGCTGAATCAGTTTTATTTACATGTTGGCCTCCAGCCCCTCCAGATCTATAAGTGTCTATTCTGAGGTCATCAGGCCTTATATCAATGTCCTGACTTTCAGTTAGTTCTGGGAGCACTTCACAAGAAGCAAAAGAAGTTTGCCTTTTACCATTTGCATTAAAGGGTGAAATTCTTACAAGTCTGTGTACGCCTTTTTCAGCCTTTAAATATCCATAGGCAAACTCACCAGTTATTTTTAAAGTAACTGCCTTAATACCTGCCTCATCAGAAGGCTGATAATCTAAAACTTCGATTTTATATGCCTTCTTTTCACACCACCTTGAGTACATTCTATAAAGCATTTCTGTCCAATCTTGAGCATCATTTCCACCTGCACCGGTGTGAAGTGTTAGGATTGCATTATTTATATCATATTTCCCAGACAGCAAAATTTCTATCCTAAACCTATCAGTGTCGTGAGATAAATCCTTTATCTCGCTTTTCATTTCTTCTAAAGAGGAATCATCATCTTCCTCCTCACTTAATTCAATGAGCACCTCTAAATCGTCTATTCTACTAATCACTAGATTATATCTATCAATTCTATCCTTAATCCCCTTAGCTTTCTGAGCAATTTCTTGTGCTAGCACAATATCCTCCCAAAAATTAGGTTCCTGCATTTTAAACTCAAACTCTCTTAACCCTTTTTCCAATGATGCTACGTCAAAGAGACACCCTTATTTCTTCTACGTTAACTTTTACTAGATTCAATTCACTTAATATCTCTTCCATTTGTATTATCAATTAATGCACCTCTTTCATTATATTTAAAAAGGAGCGCGCAAGAATAAATTGCCCACCCCTTTTTAAGTTATTAACCCCTATGTAAGTTCTTAGGAGCAGTTGATAATTATTATCCCCTTTGTCGTTCTCTAGGGCAACTAATAATTATTAGCCCCTGCCGCAGCAGTTTTTATATTTCTTCCCTGAACCACAAGGACAGTCATCATTTCTTCCTGGTTTAGTTGCTTTTTTAGTCGGTTCTTTTTTAACGGTATCATCATGATTAGTTGATGTAATTTTCGCAACCATTTCTCTTTCAGGTGCTTTTTCTATTTGCACGTGAAATAAATATTTAACGGTTTCTGTTTTTATGTTATCAATCATTTCAGCGAACATATCACTACCTTCCATTTGGTAGGCTTGTGAAGGATCTTGTTGCTTATATGCTCTAAGTCCAATACCTTGCTTTAAATGCTCCATATCATCAATATGGTCCATCCATTTACTATCTACAACCCTTAAAAGAATAACTCTTTCAACTTCTCTCATTTGTTCCTCGCCAAAATGTTCTTCTTTCTGTGCATACATTTTTTCAGCTATATCTAAAAGAGTAGTTTTAATTTCCTCATTAGATATTTTAGAAAGTTCCTCTATTGATACCATTCCCTTAGGAAGATAAATTTGTTCAAGGAAATTAACTAGTTTTACCAATTCCTCATCAAGACTTTCTTCTACTCCAGTAATATGAGATGCAATTGCTGCGAAAATAACATCTTTGATCATTTCTTCAACTTGTTGTTTTATGTTTTCTCCTTGAAGAACCTCTGTTCTTTGTCTATAAATTATTTCTCTTTGTTGATTCATTACATCATCATATTGAACAACATTTTTTCTAATATCAAAGTTATTTCCTTCAACTTTCTTTTGAGCACTTTCTATAGCTCCACTTACCATCTTACTTTCTATAGCATCCTCATCAGTTAAGCCTAATTTTTCTACTACTCCTTGAAGCCTTTCTGAACCAAATATTCTCATTAAATCATCTTCAAGTGATATATAAAATCTTGAGTTTCCTATATCTCCCTGACGACCAGAACGACCTCTAAGTTGATTATCGATACGTCTAGATTCATGTCTTTCAGTTCCAATTATCTTGAGTCCACCAGCTTTAACAACGCCTTCTTCAAGCTTAATATCTGTACCACGCCCCGCCATATTTGTTGCTATAGTAACCATTCCAAGTGCTCCTGCATGAGCTATTATTTCTGCTTCTTTTTCATGGTATTTAGCATTAAGTACTTGATGAGGAATTCCTTTTCTTTTAAGCATTTCAGATATTAATTCTGATTTTTCTATACTTACAGTACCTACAAGAACAGGCTGCTTAGCCTTATAGGTTTCAACTATTTCATCTACTATAGCTTTATATTTCCCCTTAACAGTTTTATAAACCAAATCTGCATTATCAAGTCTTGTTAGTGGCATATTAGTAGGGATTACTAATACGTCTAGTCCATATATTTCTCTAAATTCATTTTCTTCTGTAAGTGCCGTACCAGTCATACCTGATATTTTATTATACATTCTAAAATAATTTTGGAAGGTAATAGTAGCGAGTGTTTTTGACTCTTTTTCAATTTTCACGCCCTCTTTTGCTTCAATAGCTTGATGAAGTCCATCGCTATATCTTCTGCCTTCCATAAGTCTACCAGTAAACTCATCTACAATGATAACTTCTCCATCTTTATCCATATAATCCTTATCTTTTCTCATAATGAAGTTTGCTTTTAAAGCTTGAACTACATGATGCTGTACAGCCATATTTGCTGCATCAGCATAATTTTCTAAGTGAAAATAATTTTCTGCTTTGTCTATACCAGCATCAGACATTATAACAGCACTAGCTTTTTCATCTATAGTGTAATCTTCTTCTTTCACTAATCCCTTAACAAAATAATCTGCTACCTTATAAAAATCCGTAGATTTTTCTCCTTCTCCAGATATTATAAGTGGAGTTCTAGCTTCATCTATTAATATGGAGTCAACTTCATCTACCACTACAAAGTTTAATTTTCTTTGAACTCTTTCTTCTTTATAAACAACCATATTATCTCTTAAATAATCAAATCCAAATTCATTATTAGTACCGTATGTAATATCTGAATTATAAGCCTCTTGTCTTTGAGTTTGGTCTATATCATGAATAATTACACCTACAGAAATACCTAAGAATTCATGTATTTTCCCCATCTCATCTCTATCTCTTTTTGCAAGATAGTCATTAACTGTAACTATGTGAACACCCTTTCCTGTTAAAGCATTCAAGTATGATGGAAGAGTCGCTACTAAGGTCTTACCTTCACCAGTTTTCATTTCGGTTATTCTTCCTTGGTGTAATATTATACCCCCAATTAGTTGCACTCTAAAATGCTTGAGTTTAAGAACTCTCCACGAAGCCTCTCTAACTGTTGCAAAAGCTTCAGGCAATATATCATCCAAACTCTCTCCATCATCAAGCCTAGTCTTAAATTCTCCTGTTTTTGCTTTAAGTTCTTCATCACTTAAGCTAGCCATTTTTGAATCTAATCCCTCTATCTTATCTACAGTTGATATTATTCTTTTTATCTCTCTATCACTATAAGTACCAAATAACTTATCAATAAATTTCATATTTTTCATCCTCGCTATTCATTTTAATAATTCCTATTAATAATTTCTAAGTATACAATCTAAATTATACCACGTAATTTGCTTGTATTCAACTTATATGATTTTGAAAAACTATCATATTTTACAAGCCTAAAAAAGGACTAAAAGTAAATATAATTTTACTTTTAGCCCTTTTAATTCAATATAACTTAGATAATCACCTGCTGTGTTGAAATGTCATTAAAATTCCGGTTCAATCAGCCCATAATTCCCATCTTTTCTTTTATATACCACATGTACTTCTGATGTCTCATCACTCATGTATACGAAAAAACTATGACCAACTAATTCCATTTGAAGTACTGCTTCTTCATCTGACATAGGTTTAAATGCAAATTTCTTTGTCTTTACTATCTTAGGGTCAATATCTGATTCTTCACTACTATTATATAATGGTATACCCTTAAATTTAAGGGAAGTTCCACGATTTCTTTTTTCTAATTTTGTTTTATGTTTTCTAATTTGTCCCTCTAATTTATCAACAACAAGATCTAGAGAAGTATACATATCGTCATTTTGCTCTTCTGCTCTTAAAACAACCTCATTAAAAGGAATTGTAATTTCTATAGTATGTCTACCCTTATGAACCCCTAAGGTTATTTGAGCTTCCACATCTGGATTAAAATATTTATCAAATCTTGATATTTTCTTTTCCATAATATTTTTTAAGGCCTCTGTTATCTCTATGTTTTTACCTATTACTCTAACTTTCATACGTCCAGCCCCTCTCTATTATCTATATACCACTTTTTTAAAAAAGTGTGTATTATAGTTGTATTTATATAATATTACTTTTAATACTAAATAGCAACCACCAAAATCAGAATTTACATAATATTAACTCAATTTAAAGTTTATTCTCTTAATATTGCTTGTTATTACCACGTTTCCTTACATATATCGTACATTGTTTGTAAGATTTCTTTATGATACAGTTAAATCACACGAGTTTTTAAAAAACACACTTATATAATCCATTTTTTATACCTAAAAAATAAAAACTCCTAATATGACATTAGGAGTTTTTATATATTAAGTTAGTTGACCTGGTCTTTGACCCCACACTCGCCTGCTGGAGCTTTTGCTACCCGGAATTATCCTCTCACTACTTACACTCTCGTCTACTAAACGGCAGGACTAACCTCTAAGCCGCACCATGCTCATCAAACTTTGTTTGACTTACGTGGATCGTTTCGCCTGCGACTGGCATCGACTTTCAACCACAAACCTAACTTACTACAATAGATATTATACCTTACTTTTGGCTATAGTCAATATGCAAACATTATTTTTTCCACTTTCTTTTAAATTATGAGCACAATGAAACGCTGTAGCCCCTGTGGTTATAACATCATCAACAAGTAAAATATTTTTATTTTTCATAAATTTATCTTCCTGAATATCGAAACACCTATCCATATTATTCCATCTTTCTTCACCGCTTAGACCAATTTGATCCTTAGTATCCATTATTTTAATTAAATTTCTATTCAAAGGTATATTAACATGCGTCGATATATAATTCGCCAAAAACTCACTTTGATTATATCCTCTTTTTTTAAGTGCTTTTTTACTCATAGGCACATAAGCTATTAAATCAAACTTCAATTCTTTATTTTTTACAAGTTCCACCATATACTTAGCTAAAATTTCTCCACATATAAAATCACTTTTATATTTAAGCCTGATAATTAATTCTTTTACTATATTTGAATAATAAAATACAGACCAAACAAGATATTTTTCTTCTTTATGGTATATGTAAAAACTTTCGTCACATGCTTTCAATTTTTTCCTACACCCAGTACACAGCGCTTCGCTCTCTTCGCTGTATTCATTACAAATTACGCAGTACTCATCCCCTGAGTATATGAGTGAAGCTAAACAATGAAGTATTTTTTTTATATATTTAATAATCCCTTTTCCCACGCTTTCTTATTGAATTTTCTAGCTATACTTCTAGCTTTATCCATTTGAACTGTTTCAATATTAGCTAAAAATATTGCCTCTCCCCTCTGTACTGTATCAAATCTTCCGACTTTACTTGATAAATATAATAATTGCTTATAAGTAAACTTAGCATTATCTGCAAAGTAAACAATAACATCAACTGCATGAAATTCTAAGTAACTTTCTTCAAAGTCATTAGTTACTATTATCCCCTTTTCTTTATTCATAAACTCTACTAAAATATCATCATCACTCTTCTTACTAATATATAAAAATAACTCTTCACTTAGCTTTTCTTTGAAATTACTTAGATATTGAAATACCACTGTAGCTTTTTCCTCATCCGGTGTAAAAATTATTACCTTTCTATTAGATATAATTGACCAATTTAAATACTCATAAACTACCAAAGGGATATCAATACTAAGATTTATTCTTGTAGTTATGAGTCTAGGCTCTATAATCGGAATTTTATTATTTTTTAATGGAAACAAGATTGAGGCACTTTCACTTAAGACATTCTCCACTGAATAAGCTATAGCTATTCCATCCGAATTGCACATTCTTAACAATATCTTTTTTATTTGTTGTTTATTGTATTTTGGGAAACTTCTAATATCGTTATAAATAACCAGATCAAACTTTTCTCCCAGTTTTAATGCATTTTCATGATTGCAAATATGAAAATATTCATTTATACTGCCATATTTTTTTTCAGGCGAATATACATACTCTCCCAAATTACTAAACTTATTTATAAAGTAAATAATATCAATACTGCTCTGTTCTTCATTAGTTATATACAATATGCTTTTCTTTTCATTAGCATGTGCAATTATAGTTTCTAAAAATAGATCAGAGGAATTGTAAAATACAGATACAACATCAATTCTTCTTTTGCCAATTAAAGAATATCCTAAAATTTCTTTGCTTATTTCATTTTTTTCTTTACTAAGGTTTAATTTTTCGCAGAAAAACATTTGAATTCTCCTCTTCAACTAAATATTTATTTAATTAAATTATGCTAATTTTCTTCATGGCTCAGATTTTCATCTACTATTTGTCTTATTCTCCAGCCCAGTGCAGAGTACCTTTCAAAACTTCTATTATTGTCCTTCATAAAATTAATAGCTTTTGTCTTTCCCACTAAAACAACCATATTCTTCGCTCTAGTTATTCCTGTATAAAGTAAATTTCTATTCATTAAAAGCGGTGGTCCCATAAACATAGGCATAATTACAACTTCAAACTCGCTTCCTTGACTTTTATGTATTGTAATAGCATAAGCCAAAGTTAGCTCATCTAAACATATACCCTCATATTCTACACGCTTATCATCATCGTAAACTACAATAACATTTTCATTATCTTCATCAATATCTTCAACATATCCTACATCCCCATTAAAAATTCCAATGCCATCTTCTGAATGCTTTGCATTGATTTTATTCCATTTCATAGAATAATTATTTTTAATTTGCATAACCTTGTCCCCTACTCTAAATATAGTATTCCTATATTCTTTCTCTTTTTTATGAACAGACTTGGGGTTCAATATTTCTTGAAGCTTTTCGTTTAGATTTTCTATGCCCAGTATCCCTTTTCTCATAGGTGAGAGTATTTGAATATTCTTCATTTTATCCCACTCTTTATTGAATTTAGGCAATCTTGTATTAATTAAATTAATTATACTATTTAAAATTTTATCTGGCTCATTATTTTCAATAAAATAAAAATCCTTGTCTTTTTTATTTAAAATAGGCATTTCACCATTGTTAATTTTATGAGCATTCACAATAATCATGCTTTCCCTAGCTTGCCTGAAAATTTCCTTTAGCTTAACTATTTTAACGCACTTACTATCAATAACATCTCTCAGTACATTCCCCGGCCCCACAGATGGCAATTGATCAACATCACCAACAATTATAAGCCTAGTTCCTATACTTATAGCTTTTAACAAACTGTTCATAAGCATTATATCTATCATTGAAGCTTCATCAATAATGATCACGTCACAATCTAAAGGGGCTTCCTCACCTTTAAAAAACTGTGATCCGTCATCCCCACCCATTCCAAGCTCTAATAACCTATGTATAGTTTTCGCTTCGCGGCCAGTAGCTTCCGTCATTCTTTTAGCGGCGCGTCCTGTAGGTGCAGCCATATAAACTTTCATTCCAGCTTTTTCAAATAGTTCTATAATACAATTGATTATAGTAGTTTTTCCGGTACCAGGACCTCCAGTTATTACCTCCATACCATTTTCTACTGCACCACAAATAGCAGCCTTTTGAGATGTAGCAAATTTTATGTTTTTTTCTTTTTCAAACTTTTCAATTTCCTCGTCTATGTCTATTTCTAATGCATCATAACTAGCTACAGATAAAGTTATAATTTTTTTAGTAATACTTAATTCGCAATAATAGAAAGGCATGGTAAAAACACATTTTTGTTCATCTATAATTTCAATTTTCAATTTCCCTGCTACCACATTATCAAAGATATTATTTTCAATTTCTTTCTCAGAGACCTCAAGAATATTTTTAGCTTCCTTCTGTAATTTTTCAAGTGGCATATAAGTATTCCCCATAGCACAAAACTCATTAACCACGTAGTTAATTCCACTTTGTATTCTAAAAGGCGACTCCTTGTCAATTCCTAAACTTCGCGCTATCTTATCTGCAATTTTAAATCCTACCCCAGAAATGGTTTCAGTTAATACGTACGGATTGTCTTGTACTACCTTTATAGAGTCTCCTCCATATTTTTTATATATTTTCACACATTGGTTAGGCGTTACTCCGTATGTTTGAAGAAATATCATTATATTCTTAACTTCTCTTTGCTTAGAGTAAGATTCCAAAATTAATTTAATCTTTTTTTCGCCTACTCCATCAATTTCCTTTAATCTTTGTATTTCATTATCTAGAACATTCATAGTATTTTCTCCAAAGTGCTTAACAATTTTCTTAGCAGTTACTGGGCCAATTCCTTGAATAACTCCTGAAGCTAAATATTTTTCTATACCAGCAATAGAACTTGGCATTACTTCCTCACAGTGTGTTATTTTGAATTGTTTACCAAATTGAGGATGAGTAACCCATTCACCAGTTAATTTTAAATTCTGTCCTTCGCTTATGTAAGGTACAATACCTACAACCGTTGTTTTCTCTTTTTTATCATTCATATGAGCAATCATAAACCCATTTTCTTCATTTTGAAATACTATATCTTCAATTGTTCCTTGTATTTCTGGCATAAAATCTCCCCTATTAATAAATTTCTAAAATTGCTATTGTTGTTATTATATCATATCTATTTTAAGCTTTTTATATTTAGTATACCTCTATCTTAAGTTTTATCAAAATACCAATTAATAATCCACATAATGGATTATTATTTTATATTATTCAATTATTTCAATAATATTAATGCTAAATTCATAATGAGAGACGCAAAAAAGGGTAACAATTAATAATCGTTACCCCTCTTACCTATTAGATAATTTTATTATATATATTTTATATATATTTTTTTATTTCTTCAACTTTGTTTAATTTTTCCCAAGTCAGGTCTAAATCAGCTCTTCCAAAATGTCCATATGCCGCTGTCTGTTTATAAATGGGTTTTCTTAAATCTAATTCTCTTATAATAACAGCCGGTCTTAAATCAAATACTTTTTGGATTATTTCAACAATTTTATCATCTGATATTTTTCCAGTTCCAAAAGTTTCGGCCTCTATAGATACTGGTTTTGCCACGCCTATAGCATAAGCTAATTGAATTTCTAATTTATCTGCCACGCCTGCTGCTACTAGATTTTTAGCAACCCATCTTGCAGCATAAGCAGCAGATCTATCAACCTTTGTTGCATCCTTACCAGAAAATGCTCCGCCGCCATGTCTTGCATATCCCCCATAAGTATCTACTATTATTTTTCTTCCAGTTAAACCAGAATCTCCTTGAGGGCCCCCAATTACGAATCTACCTGTAGGATTTATATAATATTTAGTGTTTTCATCTAACAATTCACTTGGAACTATTGGTTTTATTACATTTTCTATTAAGTCATTTTCTATTTGCTCGTGTCCTATTTCATCTCCATGTTGAGTTGAAATAACAATAGTATCTATTCTTACTGGCTTATTATCTTCATACTCTACAGTAACTTGAGTCTTTCCGTCTGGTCTTAAATAGTTCAGCGTACCATCTTTTCTTACCTCACTTAATCTTCTTGCAAGCCTATGAGCCATAGAAATTGGTAAAGGCATATACTCTGGTGTCTCATTAGTTGCAAATCCAAACATCATACCTTGGTCTCCAGCCCCTATTGAATCCGTCTTAGGAGTCTTACCTGTCTTAGATTCTAAAGCTTCGTTAACTCCCATAGCTATATCTGATGATTGTTCACCAATAGATGTAATTACTGCGCATGTACTGGCATCAAATCCATATTTTGCTCTAGTGTATCCTATACCTTCAATGGTATTTCTAACAACTTTAGGAACATCTACATAACAACTAGTTGTTATCTCTCCCATAACTAAAACCATTCCTGTAGTAACTGCTGTTTCACAAGCAACTCTAGCATAAGGATCCTGTTCTAAAATAGCATCAAGTATAGCGTCTGAAATCTGGTCACAAATTTTATCTGGATGTCCTTCTGTAACTGATTCTGATGTAAATAGTCTTTTCATTATAATTCCCCTTTCTAATGCTGAAAATTTCTTTTTAAAAAATAAAACCCCTTCTAAATATAAGAAGAGGTGTTTTAAACATCTTTCTTATCTCGCAGAATATATCTGCAGGAATTGGCACCTTGGTGCGTCGCACCGGTTGCCGGGTTTCATAGGGCCTTTTTCCCTCCACCTCTCTTGATAAGAGTTATCAATATTAAGTTTTAATCATAATACCATATTTTTTTTTTAGTGTCAACAGATCCTATTGACTTAAAACAAAACAATAAAAAAGACATCTTAAGATGTCTTTTGGTGGAGGAGGACGGATTCGAACCATCGAAACATTACGTAACAGATTTACAGTCTGCCCCCTTTGGCCACTCGGGAACTCCTCCATATATGGAGC
>Ga0105047_10010864_pt1 | contig 14835 bp, 8 predicted proteins | sample MAT04_FD_78384 | JGI IMG/M metagenome (GOLD analysis project Ga0105047, IMG submission 78384) | Freshwater microbial communities from Lake Fryxell liftoff mats and glacier meltwater in Antarctica - MAT-04 (megahit assembly) | ecosystem: Environmental > Aquatic > Freshwater > Ice > Liftoff... | reverse complement strand
CGCGGTCGGGGAAAAAACCAAACCCCCCCGCCCCCTTCCCTAGGAGGGAAGGGGGAGTCAGAGGGTTGCCGTCTTGGTTTGGCTCCCCCTTCCCTCCTAGGGAAGGGGGCGGGGGGGTTAGGTTCTTCCGCTCCGCCACGACCACCGGCAGCCCCGCCCGTTCCGCCCGCCCGACCCCGCCCGCGGCGGCCCGGCTCGACACGACGCCGACGATCTCGGCGGCGAGGCGGCCGGCGGCGATTCGGTCGATCAGGTTCTGCAACGTCGTCCCCCCGCCGCTGACGAGAACCGCGAGCCGAATCGGGGCGGGCATGAACGACCTCCGGGCGAAAGCGCCGGCCGGCGGGGGCTGGGGCTTTTGAAACGCGCCCGGTTGTTTTATGCTGAATGGATACCGGGGGTGACGCCCCGCGCCGAAAGGACTGACCCGCGGATGGACGGCATCTACCACGAGCTGAGCCGGAAGACCGACCCGGCGAAGCTGCTCGGCTACCTCAACTTCTCCGACGGGCGGCCCGACCCCCGGTTCCAGAAGGGCCTCGCGGACGCCTTCGGCCTGCTCCTCGAAGCCGGCGACGCCGCCCCGTGGGCGACGCTCCCGGCCTGGCTCGGGCACGCCCTCGCCGAGCAGGAGACGGCCGGGGCGGCCGCGTTCCGCGAGGCGACGCAGGCGCGGGCCGTCGTCGCGGCCGGCCTCGTCCGCGTCCCCGCGGCGTACCGGGCGCACCACGCCGACCTGCTCGCCCACCACGACGCCGCCGGCCTGTTCACGCCGTTCTTCCTCGCCCGCGCCTGCGAGGCCGTGCTGCGCCAGGGCGGGCCGTGGGACGAACCCGACCGCGTCGTCGCCGGGGCCGTCGGGCTGCTCGACGACTACGTCGGCTACCGCCCGATCGCCGTCCTCGAAACCCGACCGAACACCGACTACTACCCGCACGAGAAGGTCCGCCCGATCCCGGTGTACCTCCAGGGAGCGGGCGTCGCCCCGGGCCGCTACGCCGACCTCGTCCGCCCCGCCCTCGACCTCTTGACGAAGACCGAGCCGGTGCTGCTCGACGAAGCCTGTTTCGACCCGGACAAGCTCGACGAACTCGCCTTCGACCCGCGCGCCCACGACCACTTCCACCCGGTCAACAAGCGGCCGAACGTGCTGTTCGGCGAGTGGGATCCCCACACCATCGACGGCAGCGGGTACTACCGCCGCTTCGTCCTCCGGCAGATGACCCTCGACGCCCTGCTGACCTGGGTCCGCCCGCCGGCCGGGGTCGCGGGGGGCGACCCCGGCGAGCGGCTGTTCGAGGCCGCGGCCGTCCTCGCCGGGACGATCCTGATGGGGGCCGGGGTGAGCGGGACCGGGCCGAACTACTACGACTCGGCCGTCACGCTCTCGAAGCTCGTCCCGCGGATCGCCCGCTACCGCGACGGGTTCTACCAGCGCCTCCTCAAGGCCGTCCCCGGCCCGCACGGGGACCGCCTCCGCGCCGAGGCCGAGTCGCGCAAGCAGGCGTTCGCCGGGGTGCGGCAGTACCTGAACCAGGCGATCGCCACGCAGCGGGCGGCCCACCTGCAAGACCGCCGCCTCGCCCAACTGTTCGCCGCGATGGGCTACCCGCGGGCGGCGCGCGACCAGGCCAAGAAGATTCCCGCCCCGGCCGTGCGGTTCGGGACCGAGATTCGCGTCCGCCAGACGGAGGCCGGGTTCGCCACCGACCGCGGCCGCCCCGCCGACGCCCTCGTGCTGCTCGAAGAGGTCGAAGACCTGCTCCGCCGCGGGATCGACTGCGGGGCGGTGATCGACCCGTGGAACGTCCTCGGCCACCAGGGGCTGTTCCCGATCTTCCCCGGCCGCGAGGACACCGTCCGCGACCCGCGGGCGGAGGAACTCATCACCACCGTCGGCCGGCAGTTCGACCTGTACGCCCGCGCCCTCGCCGCCGCCGCGGTCGCCGCCGACGGCCCGACCCGCGACCGCCTCGCGGCCGCCATGCGCGCCCTCGCCGGGTGGTGGGACCGGTTCGCCACCGCGACCGTCGCCGACCTGCCGCGCATCCACGGCGGGGAGCGGGCCGATGCGGCCGGGCACGTCGCCGGGGCGCTCGCCGCGTGGTCGAAGCGGAACCCGGACGCCAGCCCGCTCGTGTTCTGGCGGCAGCACCGCGACGGGTTCACCAGCCCGGCCGCCTTCGCCCAGGTGATCGAGGCGCTGACCAAGCACGGCGAGTGGAAGGCGGCGATGGCGCTGCTCATGACGTGGCTGTCCGAGAGCGACGCCGTCCCGCTCGAAGACCCGTCGGCGTCGTTCGACGAGCTGGCCGAGCGGTGGCTGCGGGCCGTCGTCGCCGCCCCCGCCGTCCCGCCCGGCGAGCGGGCCGCCTACGTCCGCCGCTTCTTCGAGCTGCTCGAAGCCAACGCCGAGGACCGCTGGCTGTCGCCCGACCACTGGCTCGGCGGCGAAGGCGACGACGAGGACGACGACGAGGATGAGGAGGACGACGAGGACGACGGGAACGAGTTCGCCTCGGCCTACGAGGGGATGACGTTCCGCGACTCGGCCGACGACGGCGAGGAGGGGTCGGTGGCCGGCGGCGAGCCGCCGCGGTCGCCGGGCGAATTCTCGCTCGAAGGCGAGGCCGAGGAGCTGGAAGTCCGGTTGAAATTCTTCCACGCCATCGCCCGGCTGTGGCGGGCGGCCGCCCGGCCGGGGGTCTGGCCGCGCGGCGACGCCGCCGCCCACGACACCCTCGCCGGGTGGCTGGGCACCGCCCGCCGCCACCGCGCCCACCTCGCCCGCTTCCTCGACCGGGTGCGGGAAATCCCGGTCCCCGAGCCGATCGGCGGGCACGAGGGGATGATCGAGTTCGACCGCCGCCGGGCGATGAAGGGGCAGCTCCTCGACCTCGGCGTCGCCACCTGCGTCGAAACCGGGCGGGCGGCGCTCGCCCTCTCCGCCGTGCTGGTACAGGGGGGCGAACTCCCGGCCGGCCCGACGACCGGCAAGGCGAAGGGGGGCGGGGAGGTCGCCGCCGACGCGGTCCCGGCGTGGGAGCCGCTGCTCATCCAGATCGAACGGGCCATCGGCAACCGCGACGCCGGGCAGGTCCGCAAGCACCTACCGGGGTTCGTCTCGCTCTTCCGCGCCGAACCCCTCCTCTACTGCCCGCCGTCGGACGGCGGCCAGCCGGCCGACGTGCTGCGGGCGCAGACCGCCCTGCACGCCCTCGAAGACCTGCTCACCCGCCTGCCCCGGCTCGGGCTGGTCCGCGAGACGTTCCACCTCACCAAGCTCGCCCGCCAGATGGAATGGAACGCCCCGCCGTCCGGACGCCGCGTGAGCAGCTTCGACCAGCTGTTCAAGACGGCCCTCGTCGGCGTGGTCGAAACGCTCCTGGCCGCGGCCGCCGACTGGGGCGACGAGGCCGGGGCCGACGGCCCCCTCGCCACCATGCTGTTCAAGGTGGCCGAGGAGTTCCAGAAGCTGTGGACCGAACACAGCCAGTCGCTGCGGTTGTCGGTCCTCGAAGCCGTCGCCGACGACAGCGATTGGGAGGCCGTCCGCGGGTTCGTGACGGCCTACGGCGGCGACCTGTTCACCGTCCCGTTCCTCGGCCTGTCGAACATGCGCGGCATCCTCGCCCGCGGGGTGGCGGCGTGGCTGGACCACGAGGCCGAACACGGCGACCCGGTCAAGCGGCCGAAGCTGGTGGACGAGTGGGAGGACGGCAAGGCCGACCACACCCGCACCGCCCGCGCCGCCGAACTCGTGCTGCAAGCCCTGGTCGAACACTACGACGAGTACCGCGACTACAACACGACGACGACGCAGTCCGACTACGGCGAGAACATCCACATCCTGCTCGACTTCCTCCGCCTCAAGGTGAAGTACGACCGCGTGGCGTGGCGGATGCGGCCGTTCGCGCTGGCGCACGAAGTCCTCTGCCGCCGCGGGCACGACGCCCTCGCCATCCGCTGGCGCGACTTCATCGGCGGCAAGACGCGGGCGCTGTCCGAAGGGCTGCTGACCGAGCTGGCGAAGAAGGAGGCCCGCTACGCCGTCCGGTTGCGGACGGTGCGCGACCGACTCGAAGAGCGCTTCCTGCTGCCGCTGGAGATCGACCGGGCCGCGGCGCAGGTCGGCCCGGCGGCGGAGGCGGCCCGTGCCGGCGAACCCGAGGACAACCCGGCGTTCGTGCGCCTGCTCGTCGCCATGTCGCCGCTCGGCGAGACGGTGAGCGGCGTCGGGTTGGAGGTGCCGGTGTGGGTGCGGCGGCTGGAGGAGTCGTTGCGCCAGAACCGCGACCCGGACGCCGACGACGCGGCCCACGAGTTCGGCGGCGTCGCCGGCCTCGACTTCGCCGAGTTGAAGCGCCAATTGCAGGAGTGGGATAAGCCGTTGGGGGAGTGAACGTCGAAAGCCCACCCCTCGCTATGGGTGGGCTTTGCCCATTAAGTGAACGTCACCTCCGTCATCCGCACGGCCTTGCGTAGGCGGCGTAGGTAGTCGGCCCTCGGAACGTTGATCGCCCCCATCCGCTCCGTGTGGTCGGTCGTCATCTGTACGTCGAACAGGGCGTAGCCGCGCTCGCGCAGCCGGGCGACGAGCGCCGCCAGCGCGACCTTCGAGGCGTCCGTCTTGCGGTGGAACATCGACTCGCCGGCGAACAGCCCGCCGACTGCGACGCCGTAAATCCCGCCGACCAGCGCTTCCCCCTGCCACACCTCGACGCTGTGGGCGTTCCCGAGTTCGTGCAACTTCGTGTAGCCGTCAATCATCTCGGCCGTCACCCACGTCCCTTCCTCGCGGTTCTCGCCGCACGCCCGCATCACGTCGGCGAAGCAGCGGTTGACTGTGACGCGGAACGCCCCGGAGCGGATCGTGCGGGCGAGCCGCCGCGAGACGTGCAGGCCGTCGAGTTCGATCACCGCCCGCGGGTCCGGCGACCACCACAACACCGGGTCGCCGTCCGAGAACCAGGGGAAGACGCCCTCGGCGTAGGCGCGGAGCAGCAGGTCGGGCGTGAGGGTGCCGCCGACCCCGACGAGGCCTTCCGGCTCGCCGAGGTCGGGGGGGATCCACGGCACGTCGCGGTCGGGGTCCGAGCCGCGGCGGAAGGGCCACGCCCAACTCACTTGTCGAGCTTCTCCAACACCAGTTTGGCCTCGGCCGCCGCCTTCGTCTTGGCGAACTTGGTCGTCACGAGCATCAGCATCAACTTCGCGTCGGCCGGCTTCCCCTTCTCGATCAACTCCTTCGCCAGCGCCAGCCGCCCCGCCGCCTTCTTCTCGTCGTCGTCATCGACCGTGGACGGCACCACGACCGCCGCCCGGCCGCGCTCGTCGCCCTTCGCGACGCGCACCCAGCCGTCGCGCGGTTGGTCGTCGAGCGACAGCACGACGTACCCGAGGCCGTGCGTCTTGAACAGCTCGTCGAGTGCGGCTTCGAGCGGCTTCGCGGAGCAGGTGTACGTCACCTTGACTTCGGCGGGCACGCCCTCGGCGTAGGTCCACAGTATCGGTCGTTCGGAGGCCATGTCCACCTGCGCGGCGAACTCCTTAAACGCCTCGCGCAGCGCGACGTTTCGGAAGCTCACCGTTACCTTCACCTTCAACAATTTCGTGCGGGTTAGCTCGGCGGCGGGGGTGTCCTTGCCGGCCGGCGTGGGCACCTCTTTCGTCGCCGGCTGCGCGGCCGCGAACGCCCCGAACTCCCCCGCGACCGCGGCTGCGAAAAGCACTGCAAGACCCGTTGCGAGACGCATCGCGTCGTTCCTCCCGATGGAATTCTTCCCACCCGCCCGAAGCCTAATACCGGCAACGCCTTCGGCGACAAGAAAAGGTTGTCGCCCGGCGTGTTACGCGGGTGGTTCGGACGCACTCATTCCCATAAAATAACGCGGATCGCTACGGACAGTCACGGAATCTTGCCCGGACGCCCGCACGGGTAGCCCGAACTGCATACGAGGAGCGACGTTGGCCGACGCCCCGCCCCCACCCACCGACCCGCCCGTTCCCCCCGCCGCGAACGACGACGGCGGGCCGGTCAGCCCGCTCGACATCGTCGACGAACTCCGCGACAGCTACCTCACCTACGCCCAGTCGGTGATCGTCAGCCGGGCACTCCCGGACGTGCGCGACGGGTTGAAGCCGTCGCAGCGCCGCATCCTCGTCGCCATGAGCGACCTCGGGCTGACCCCACAGGCGGCGACGAGCAAGTGCGCCGGCATCATCGGCGAGACGATGAAACGGTATCACCCGCACGGCGACGCGTCCATCTACGACGCCCTCGTGCGGATGGCGCAAGACTGGGTGCTGCGCTACCGCCTCATCCACGGGCAGGGGAATTTCGGGTCGATCGCCGGCCTCCCGCCCGCCGCCCACCGGTACACCGAAGCCCGCCTCACGCCCGTCGCCGCCGAACTCCTCGCCGACATCGACCACGAGACGGTCGATTTCATCGACAACTACGACGGCAAGTACCGCGAGCCGCTGGTGCTGCCGGCCCGGTTCCCGAACCTGCTCGTCAACGGGGCCGACGGCATCGCCGTCGGCATGGCGACGCACATCCCGCCGCACAACCTCAAGGAAATCTGCGCCGGCCTCGTCAAGCTGATCGACGAACCCGAGACGGGGCTGCACGAACTGCTCCAGATCATCCCCGGTCCCGACTTCCCGACCGGCGGGGTCATCATGGGCCGGCAGGGGATCGTCGAGGGCTACCGCAACGGGTACGGCCGCCTCACCCTCCGCGCCCGGGCGAAGGTACTCGACGAGGACACGAAGGGGAAGACCCCGAGCATTCTCATTTCGGAAGTCCCGTTCCAGGTGACGCGCAACAAGTTGATGGAGGACATCGCCGAGCTGGTCAAGGACGGTGGGAAGGACAACCCGGCCCGCATCCCGGGCATCACCGCCATCCGCGACGAGTCGAGCGCCCGCAACGGCGAGCCGGTCCGCATCGTCGTCGAGTTGAAGCGGAACACCGACCCGCACATGGTCCTCAACCAGCTGTACCAGTTCTCGCCGCTCCAGCGGACCGTCAGCGTCATCATGCTCGCCCTGGTGGACGGCCGGCCCCAGGTGCTGACGCTCAAGGAGATGATGCAGAAGTTCCTCGACCACCGCGTGGTGGTGCTGCGCCGGCGGACGGAATACCTGCTCCGCGAGGCGAAGCGGCGCGGGCACGTCCTCGAAGGGCAGCTCATCGCCATCGCCGACATCGAGGAGGTCATCCGCATCTGCCGCACGTCGCCGAACCGGGCCGAGACGAAGGTGCGGTTGCAGCAGATGGAGGTCGCCGCCGCCCTGATGGAGCGGGCCATCGGCCCCGAGGCGTTCGCCGCCCTGCGCCGCGAACTCGGCCCGGCCACCGTCTTCCGCATGACCGAACTCCAGGCCGAGGCGGTCGTGCGGTTGCAGCTCGGCCAGCTCGCGGCGCTGGAGAGCGACGAGATTTTGAAGGAGTACACCAAGCTCCGCGACGAGATCCGCGGGTACGAGACGCTGCTGTCCGACGAGGCGAACATCAAGGCCGTGATCCGGGCCGACCTCGAACACCTCGGCACCCGGTACGGCGACGCCCGCAAGACCGAGATCAGCGGCGACGCTGGCGACATGGACTTCGAGGACTTGATCGAGGACGAGCAGGTCGTCGTCACGATCTCCCACGAGGGGTTCATGAAGCGGATGCCGCTGACCGAGTACCGGGTCCAGAACCGGGGCGGCAAGGGCGTGTCCGGCGGGCTGCGCGACAACGACTTCGTCGAGCACTTCTTCACCGCGTCCACGAAGGACTACCTTCTTTGCTTCACCGACAAGGGGCAGGTGTACTGGCTCAAGGTGTACAAGGTGCCGCAGGCGGCGCGCACGTCGCCCGGCCGGTCGATCGCCAACGTCCTGTCGCTCAAGCCCGAGGAGAAGTTGTCCGGCATCATCCCGGTCCGCGAGTTCACCGCCGGGCACTTCCTGATCGCGGCGACCCGCAAGGGGCTGGTCAAGAAGACCCGGCTGACGGAGTACAGCCGCCCGCGGGCCGGCGGGATCATCGGCATGGCCTTGGAGGACGACGACAACCTGATCGGCGTCGGCCTCACCCGCCCCGGCGACGAAGTGGTGCTGAGTACCCGCAACGGCATGGCCATCCGCTTCTCCGAGGCGAACGCCCGGCCGACCGGCCGGGCCACCTTCGGGGTGCGGGGGATCAAGCTCGGCAAGGACGACGAGGTCGTCGGCATGGTCGTCGCCGACCCGGACGGCTTCCTCCTGACCGTGTGCGACGGCGGGTACGGCAAGCGCACCCCGTTCGGGGCGAACCAGGAACTCGGGGCCGGTAGCCCGGAGTTGGCGGAAGACACGGCGCTCGAGGACGAGGACGTGCCGGAGGAGCCGTCGGTGGACGAGGCCGAGGGCGAGGGCGGCGAGGGGGAGGCGGCCGACAAGTCGTCGATGCGCTACCGGCTCCAGCGCCGCGGCGGCAAGGGCGTCCGCGACGTGCGGGTGACGGCCAAGAACGGCAAGGTGATCGGCGTCGAGTCGGTCCGCGACGGCGACGAGATCATCTTCATCACCGTGCAGGGCATGGTGACGCGGAGCAAGGTGGACGACATCCGCATCGTCGGCCGGAACACCCAGGGCGTGCGGGTGATGAACCTGGGCGACGGCGACCGCATCGTGTCGCTCGCCAAGGTCGCCCGCGAAACCGTGGGCGACGCCCCGGCCGTCGTCGCGGACTAACCGAATCCACCGCAGAGAACGCAAAGACCGCAGAGGGCGGAATACGTTCGGAAAGACAAAGGGCATCGACCGGGTTGCTTGACACTCGGAACGCCGCGATCACACCACTCAAACTCTTCCTCTGCGATCTCCGCGTTCTCCGCGGTGAATCGGATTTTGGAGCCTCGCCATGCGCGTGCTAATTACCGGCGGGTACGGGTTCATCGGGGCGTGGATCATCCGCAACCTGTTCGCCCGCGACGACCGGGTGTGGGTCTACGACCTCCGCGAGGACGCCCGCCGCCTGCGCCTCGTCCTGCCCGAAGAGCAGGTGAAGCAGGTCACGTTCGTCCCCGGCGACGTGACCGACCTGCCGACGCTCGCGGCCGCCATCACCGCCCACGGCATCACGCACGTCATCCACCTCGCCGGGCTGCAGGTGCCGACCTGCCGGGCCGACCCGGTCCTCGGGGCGAAGGTCAACGTCCTCGGCACCCTCGCCGTGTTCGAGGCGGTGAAGGCCGCCGGCGATCAGGTGAAGCGGCTCGTCTACGCCAGCTCCGCGGCCGTGTTCGGCGGGCCGGACAAGTACCCGCAGAAGAAGGACGGCGGGGCGTTCGACTGGCCGCTCGGCGACGACGTACCGCTCGTGCCCAGCACCCAGTACGGCGTGTTCAAGTGTTGCAACGAGGGGAACGCCCGCATCTACTTCCAGGACCACGGGATTTCGAGCGTCGGGCTGCGGCCGTGGACGGTGTACGGCGTCGGCCGCGACCTCGGCATGACGAGCGAGCCGACGAAGGCGATCAAGGCCGTCCTGCTCGGCCGCCCGTACCACATCAACTTCGGCGGGTGGACCGACTTCCAGTATGTGGACGACGTGGCGAAGGCGTTCGTCCTGAGCCTGGAGCGGCCCTACTCGGGGGCCAAGAGCTACAACCTCCGCGGGGCCGTCGTCACCCTCGCCGACTTCCACGCGGCGCTGGCGAAGGTGCTGCCCGAAGCGGCGAAACTCGTGACCTACGGGACGACGCAGATCGCCATCGCCTACGACCTGTCCGACGCCGGGATCACGCGCGACCTGGGGGCGATGCCGAAGACGGCGCTGGAGGCCGGCATCCGCGAGACGGTGGCCATCTTCCGCCAGTTGCAGGCCGAAGGGCGGCTCGACACGGCCGACCTCGACGGCCCCAAACCCCCGCCGGCTATCGTGGTGGACGAAGTGTGAAAGTGTGTTTAATAACCGGCAAGTAGGAGGGAGCGACCAGGGGGAAGGCGCTCACTCTGACGCCGGGACGACCCCGGGCACCCTCGCGAAGTGCTGGAAACGGTGCAAGGCGCTCAAGGCGCTCAAGGCGTGCGCCTATCGGAAGTGAGCGCCTTGCACGGGTAAGAATGTCTACTTCGCCCGGGCACAAATGCGCGACAATGGTGGGTTTGCGAACATCATCTCGGAGGGGCTTCTTGTCTTGTGGCACGGGTCTCTGACCCGTGTGGCCCACACGGGTCAGAGACCCGTGCCACAAGCGAGACAAAGTCCCGGCCCCAGCTACGCGACGATGGCGGGCTTTCGCACCGCTTTCCCTTACCCCTCGTAGAACCGCACCTGGTTCTCCAGCGTCACCTGGTCGGTCACGTCGCGGGCCACGGCGAACACGACGCCCTCTTCCGGGATCGGCTTGGCCGCCCACTCGAACCAGCGGTACTCGCCGCCGAGGTCGCGGTAGCGGTTGCGGAACCGGACGCACGGCACCCCGGCCGACAGCCCCTTCATCACGTCGGCCGTCCGCGCCCGGTCGTCCGGGTGGACGAACTCGACGAACGGCCGGGCCAGCAATTCCTCCGTCGTGTACCCGAGGACGCGGGCGAAGTTCGGGTTCACCCGGTAGAAGAACCCGTCCAGCCCGGCGATGCAGAACAGGTCGGGCGACAGCTCGAAGAACCGCACCAGGTCGCGCTCGGTCCGCCGCAGGTCGTAGTCGAGGTACTCGGTCAGTTCCTCGGCCAGCACCCCGGCGTCGCGGGGGCGGGCGACCGGGTCGGCGGCGAGGCAGCGCTTGCACAGAGCGACCAGTTCCGGGTCCGCCCCGCACCCGTCGAGCCGGGCGAACGGCTCGGCCAACTCCGCCGCGACCGCCTTGCGGTAGACGGCCCGGGCGTCGGCCCCGGCGTAGGGCGGGGTGCCGGTCAGGATGGTGCAGAGGATGCCGCCCAGCCCGAACACGTCGGTCCGCTCGTCGAGCCGGTCGATGTGGCCGCCGGCCTGTTCCGGGGACATGTACTGCGGGGTGCCGAGGACGCGGCCGTGCTGGGTCTGCTCCCCGTCCCCGCCCGCGGCCGGCGGTCGGTCGTCGCCCGGCGGGTCGGCGGTCGGCGGCCCGGCGAACCGCCCGCCCGCCAGCACCTTCGCCACCCCCCAGTCCATCACCTTGACCATCCCGAACGGGGCGACCATCACGTTCGCCGGCTTCAAGTCGCGGTGGATGACCCCGGCGGCGTGGGCGTAGGCGAGGGCCGCGCACACCGTCTCGAACACCTTCAGGAACCGCGAGCGGTCGGCGGGGGTGTCGGCCCGGGCGTCGAGCAACTCGCCGAGCGTCTGCCCGTCGACCAGCCGCATCGCGTAGTACGGGCGGCCGCCGGGGAACTCGCCGACGGCGTAGATCGGGACGATGCCCGGGTGCTGGAGGCGGGCCGTGATCCGGGCCTCGTCCACGAACCGCCGGCAGAGGTCCGGCTTGCGGAGGTGTTCGTCGCGGAGGACTTTCACCGCCACGTCGCGGCCGAAGTCGGCGTCGCGGCCCCGGTACACCACCCCCATCGCCCCGCGGGCGATCTCGCGGTCGAGGTGGTAGCGGCCGTCGGTCGGCGGGGGCGGGAGGGGCGGCAGGTGGAGGTTCGCCGAGGTCCGGGCGGCGGGGCCGACGAGGGGCAGGGTCGCCCCGGCCGGGATGAACTCCTCGTGCGGGAACAGCGGGTCGTCCGGGGCGAGGCCGTCGCGGTCGAACGAGTCGCCGGGCACGGTACCGGTCATAACGCCTCCCGAGGTTCGGAACCTCGTGGTCGTGAGGCCGTCGGGACCGCGGTCCGTCGGGTCGGCGTCCTCGCCCGCTCGCCTCCGGGCGGGTTCACGGCTCCATAGTGGCGGAGAGTGGCCGGCTTGTCAAAGGCTAATCGGAGACTAAATTCCGGCGGTCGGACGATTCTGTGCTACTCACAAGTCCCAGGTTTCGGACCCGGCCGGCTTCTTGCGGCGGGGCTTCGGCGGGGCGGCCTCGGGCACCGGCTCGGCCTTCCCCGCCTTCGGCTTCTTCGCCGGGCGGTCGGGCCGGGTCCGGCCGACCGGCACGGGTTCGGTCGGGTCGGCGCTCTGGGCCAGCGCCTCCTCGCTCGACAGGTCGGCGGCCGCCTTCCCGCCGCCCTCGCCCTTCGCCCGGAGCACCAGCTTGACCGCCACCTCGGTGAACGGGAACGAGTCGCGCAGCACCTTCGTCAGGTAGCGGATGTACGTGTCCTCGAACAGCTCCGGGCCGTTGGTGAACAGCACGATGGTCGGCGGGTGGGTGCCGATCTGGGTGGCGTAAAAGACCTTCGGCTGGCGGCCGGCCCGCATCGGCGGGGCGTTCGCCTCGATCGCCCCGCGGAGCGCCCGGTTCAGGTCGCCGGTCCCGACCCGCGTACCGGCCTGCTTGAACAGTTGGATGGCGAGCTGGAGCAGGCGCAAGACGTTCTTCCCGCTCTTGGCCGTGACGAACGCGATCGGGACGTATTCGAGCATCGGGAACACCGACCGGATGTAGTTGCCCATCTTCTCGGTCGGCATCTGGTCCTTGACCAGGTCCCACTTGTTGACGACGAAGATGGCCGGGCGGTGGTTGTCGAGGATGTACCCGGCGAGCTGCTTGTCCACCCGCCCGACCCGGTGGCGGGCGTCGAAGAACTGGAGGACCACGTCGGCCCGGCGGATCGACCGCTCGGCCCGGTGGGCGCTGTAGTACTCGATCCCGTCGGCGATGCTCGTCTTCTTCCGCACCCCGGCCGTGTCGATCGCCACGAACGCCTTCCCGTCGCGCTCGAACCGCACGTCGATGCTGTCCCGCGTCGTGCCGGGCACCTCCGACACGATCACCCGGTCGGCCTCGGCGAGGCTGTTGATGAACGTGCTCTTGCCGACGTTCCGCCGGCCGACGATGGCGACCTTCAGCGCCGGGTCGGCCGGCGGGAGTTCGCCGGTGTCGGCCGGGAGCTTGGCGCGGATGGCGTCGAACAGTTCGCCCTTGCCGAGTTTCTGGTCGGCGCTGACCAGCACCGGCTCGCCGTAGCCGAGGCGATGGAACTCGCCGCCGAGGGTGGCGATCTTGTCGGTGTCGGCCTTGTTCGCCACGAACACGACCGGCTTGCCGACCTCGCGGAGGCGGGCCGCCACGTCCTCGTCGAGCGGGACCACGCCGTCGCGGATGTCTACCACGAACACGACGACCGCGGCCGAATCGACGGCGAACTGGATCTGCCGCTCCACGTCCTCGGTGAGGTTGTCCTTGTCGACGATCCCCATGCCGCCGGTGTCCATCAGCTCGAAGAAGCGGTCGTCGGACTCGACGACGATGGACACCCGGTCGCGGGTGACGCCGGCCGTCGGATCGACGATGCTGACGCGCTTGCCGGCGAGCCAGTTGAAGAGCGACGACTTGCCGACGTTCGGGCGGCCGACGATGACCACGATCGGGAGGGACACGGTGCGGACCTCGACTATGCGCGCGGCGGAACCCCAGGAGCGTGTACGCCCCGGCGGGTCATTGTATCGGATCGCGGGCGGTTCATCCCGGCAGCGGGTTCGGGGCGAGGAACGTATCGGGCGGTTCGGTCTTGGCGACTACCACGACCCCGCTTTCGGTCACGGTGAACCCGCGCCGCCGGTCGAACTCGGAGTCGTACCCCAGCACCGTGTACGGCGGGAGCTTCACGTCCTTGTCGATGATCGCCCGGCGGACGCGGCAGTACCGGCCCACGTCCACCCCGTTGAAGAGGATCGAGTCCTCGACGACGGCGTAGCTGTTCACCCGCACCCCCGGCGACAGGATGCTCCGCCGGACCTGCCCTCCGGAGACGATGCTCCCCGGGCAGACGAGGCTGTCGTGGGCCTCGCCGCGGCGGGCGTGGCCGGGCGGCCCGTCGGCGCTGAACACGAACTTCGGCGGCGGGGCCTGCGACTGGAACGTCCGGATCGGCCAGTCGGCGTCGTACAGGTTCAGCACCGGGTCGATGGCGACGAGGTCCATGCTCGCCTGGTAGTAGGCGTCGAGGGTGCCCACGTCGCGCCAGTACGGGATGGCCTTGCGGTTGGCGTCGCGGAAGCGGTAGGCGTAGGCCCGCTGCCCGTTCTCGATCATCTTGGGGATGATGTTCTTACCGAAGTCGTGCTCGCTGGCCGGGTTCGCCGCGTCCTCGCAGAGTAGCTCGAACAGCAGGCGCATGGGGAAGACGTAGATGCCCATCGACCCGAGGGCGTGGCGGGGGTCGCCGGGCATCGGGTCGGCCGTCGGCGGCTTCTCCAGGAAGTGGTGGACGCGGTCGTCGGCCGTCGTCTGGATGACCCCGAAGTGGCGGACGTCGGCGAGCGGGACGGGGATGCACCCGATCGTCACGTCCGCCCCGCGGTCCTTGTGGGACTGGATCATGTGGCCGTAGTCCATCTTGTAGATGTGGTCCCCGGCCAGGATCAGGACGTACTCGGCGTCCTCGCGTTCGAGCGAGTAGATGTTCTGGTAGATGGCGTCGGCCGTGCCCTTGTACCACGTCTCGTCGATCCGCTGCTGGGGCGGCAGCACCTCGACCGACTCGCCCATCTCGGGGCTGAGGAAGTTCCACCCGGCCCGGATGTGGCGGTCGAGGCTGCGCGACTTGAACTGGGTGAGGACGAGGAGCCGCCGCAGCCCGCTGTTGATGCAGTTCGAGAGGGTGAAGTCGATGATCCGGTACAGCCCGCCGAACGGGACGGCCGGCTTCGCCCGGTCGCGGGTGAGGGGTTCGAGGCGGGTGCCCTTCCCCCCCGCGAGGATGACCGTCAGGACGCTCCGCATGCCCGCCTCCGTCCGTCGCCCCGGTGCGTGAGAGAGGGTGTCATTGTGG
>Ga0105047_10010863_pt1 | contig 14836 bp, 13 predicted proteins | sample MAT04_FD_78384 | JGI IMG/M metagenome (GOLD analysis project Ga0105047, IMG submission 78384) | Freshwater microbial communities from Lake Fryxell liftoff mats and glacier meltwater in Antarctica - MAT-04 (megahit assembly) | ecosystem: Environmental > Aquatic > Freshwater > Ice > Liftoff... | reverse complement strand
CGGCACCGCCACGGCGCCGGCGTACATCACCAGCACGTGTTGCAGGCCCAGGGTGAAGAGGCGGGCAGGCGGCAGGCGCTCGTCCACGGGGTGGACGGGGGTGCTGGTCATGGGCAGGCTCCTGATGATCCATGGTGGCACGGACGTCCCCAGCCACTTTGTGCACGAAAGTGTATACAATTTTGCAGGGCGTCTCATCCGGGAAAACCCCCGCTCCAGAGGTTGCCTGGTGCCCGGTCTTCCGGGCTGCTTCACTTCACAACGGGCTGCGGTCGCGCTTCGGCCTTAGACTGGCATCCTGTATGCGCCGCAATCCCCATGAATCAAGACACGTGCCCGCCCGACCTTGCGCGCCGGCAGGCGCCTTACCGCAGCTGTCGCTGCTGCCGGCGCACGAGGAGATGCAGTGATGGCATGGAGCGCGGATCCCTTCGCGGCGATGGCTGATTCACCGGTCGGCCTGCTGCTTTGCGCGGCGATCGCCATCGGATCCCTGGCGACGCATCTCGCGCTGCGCCGACAATGGGCCCGGCCCGGTTACCCGCGAGCGGCACGCAACATGGAGCGCGTGGCGCTCGTCGTGACGACCTTGGCGGCACTGCTGCTGGTGGTCTACGGCAGCGCCGCCCTGCAGGAGCGCGACTCCCGGGCAAGGATGCAGGCCGAACTCGAGCAACGGTCGGCACAGGCCCTCGCCCTGCGGGCCCGGATCGCCGTCGACATCGGCACCGCACGCGCCTTGCTGGCAGACCGGGCGGTCGACAAGATCGCCCAGGAAAAACTCGTGGAGGCACGGGCCGAACTGGCGCGATTCATCCCGTTCAAGGATCCCGGGATCATGCAGATGATCACGCTTATCGACCGGGAACTGGAAATCCGGGAATCGTTGCGTCAGCGTCTGCTGCAGGGCGACCCCAAATAGCCGCGGCCGTTCGTCCGCACCGCTGCGGGCGCGTACCGGCCTCAATCCGGCTTGGCGCCCGACTCCTTCACCACCCGCGCCCATTTCGTGGTTTCCGCCTGGATGTGGCTGGCCAGCGCCTCCGGTGTGCCAGGCGCCAGGTCGAGGCCGAGTGCCGCGAGTTTCTCGCGCACATCGGGTAGGGCCATCACGCGCAGCGTCTCGGCGTTGATCCGGGCCAGTACCTCCTTGGGCAGGCCGGCTGGTGCCAGCAGCGCAAACCAGGACGTGGTCTCGAACCCGGGCAGGCCGGATTCCGCGATGGTGGGGATGTTGGGGGCGGCGGCCGAACGTGTCGCGCTGGTCACACCGATCGCACGCAGTTCGCCGGACTTCACCAGTGGCAATGCAGAGGGCATGTTGTCGAACATCATGGTGACGCGAGCGCCCAGCAGGTCGGGCATGGCCTGGGCGCGACCCTTGTACGGGATGTGCTGCATCTTCACCCCGGCCAGCGTGTTGAAAAGTTCACCCGACAGGTGGATCGACGTGCCGCTGCCCGACGACGCGAAGGTCAGTGGCGTCTTCTGGGCCAGGGCAACCAGTTCCCTGACGTTTCTGGCGGGCACCGTGTTGTTGACGACCAGCAGGTTGGGTGTCGCCGCCAGGAAACTGATCGGTGTGAAATCCTTGATGTGGTTGTAGGGGAGGGTGCCGTACAGCGCCGGGTTGATGGCGTGTGTGCCCACGGTGCCCACCAGCAGCACGCTGCCGTCGCCGGCGCTCTTGGCGACGAAATCCGAGCCGATGTTGCCGCCGGCCCCGGGCTTGTTGTCCACCGTGAAGGTCTGGCCCAGGGTCTGGCCCCACTTGTCCGCCAGGATGCGGGCCAGCGTATCGGGTGCGCCGCCAGGCGGAAAGGTGACGACGATCTTGACCGGTTTGGTCGGCCAGGGACCGGTCTGGGCCTGGGCCGCAGGCCCGGCCAGGCCAAGGAGCAGGCCGAGGGTGATCAGAAGTCTGGCAAGGGCGGCGTGGGGCATGGGTGTCTCCGCATGGTGGACGGCCATTGTGCCAAACGCCGCGCGCACCGCGACCGCGACTGCGGCCAGGGCGCTGGCTGCTACTTCGTCGCGCTGGCGGTCTGGCGGCGCACCCGTACCGGCGTGGTACCCGTCGGCGTCCTGGCCGGCCGCGCGGTGACAGATTTCGAGGTCGGGGCCGGCGTTCCTGCCGTGGCCCCGGGCGCGCGCCTCCTGGCGGCCCGGCCGCGCGCCGCGGCCTGTTTGGCGCGCGCGGCGAGCGCCAGCGTGCGCACCCGGGCGATGTCTTCGTCGCTGAACACGCCGTTGACGCCGGAGATCGCCGCCAGCCGCATGCCGTGCTTGAGGCCGAGCTGGTAGATCTCGCGCACCTTCTCCCATTCGATCGCGCGGCCCACCGTGAAGGTCTCGAAGCGGCCTTCCAGCGCCAGCACGATGGTCTCGGCCAGGCAGGCATAGGCCACGTTCTTCGGCAGGCCGATGTTCTTCATGCGCACCTCGCCGGGCAGCAGAATCTCGCCCGACTCGATCACCAGCACGTCGGGGCGGCGCGCGACCTCCTCGGGAGGCAGGTCCAGCGGGCGCGCCACGTCGGTGATCACGCAGCCGGGCTTGACCTTCATGATGTCGAGCACCTTCTTGCCCGCGCCCGAGGTGGCGGTGACGATCATGTCCATGGCCGCGATGTGCGTGTCCGCCTGTGCCGACAGCACCACCCGCGCATCGGGGGTTTCCCGCAGGATCGACTCGCGCAGCGCCAGCAGCTTGGCGGTCTCGGGCGAGACCAGCGTGACCTCCTCGGTGGCGCGCACCAGCAGCCGCGCACAGGCCGCGCCGATGGAGCCGGTGGCGCCCACCACCATGGCCTTGAACTTGATGCGCTCCTTGCCCTTCGGAGCCGGCAGCAGCTGCATGCGCAGCACCGCGTCGTGCGCCGCCCACAAGGCCCCCGAGGCGCTGTAGCTGTTGCCGGTGGTGATCGGCAAGGTGGCGCGCCGCGCCACCGTCACGCCGGCATCGCCCACCACCTTGGTGAAGGCGCCCAGGCCCATGATCTGGGCCCCGAGGCGCTTGGCCATGGTGGCGGCGTCGAGCAGGCGCCGGTAGGTGAATTCGGGACTGTGGCTCATGATCTCGTGCGGCGTGCCACCCACCGATATCAGCCAGCCCTCGGCCTCGACCCCGGTCGGTGAGCGGATGCCCTCGACCTTGGAGTAGACGAACGGGGGCGCGTAGGCCATCAGCTTTTCCAGCGTGTCCATCAACAGCGGCGGCGACACGCGCGACAACATCTCGATCGGCTTGACGACCTTGAAATACTCCTGCGACAGCGGATGGATCACGAACGCGAAACGGTTGACCCGCTTGAAGCCGTTCGGGTACAGGATGCGCGGCTTCATCTGCAGTGCCGCGATGATCTCCAGGTAGTCGTCCTCGAGGATCCGGTCGGCGGCCTTTCCGGTGGCGGCCAGGATCATCGCGTCGAGCAGATCCGGGCCGAGCACATGGCCGTCCAGCACCGGTGCGCCGTCGACCACCATGTGCACGCCCTTGTCCCGGAAGTTGTCCAGGCGCTGCGCGTTGACGGTCGAGGTGATGACGGTCTTGCCGGCCAGGTCCTCCAGGTCGAAGGCGTCGAGTTCATGCACCGGCGCCACCACCACGCTGGCGCTCTGCAGGGCCTTGCGCAGCACGAAACCGGTCCATTGCTTGAGCAGCGCGTCCGGGATCAGCTGCGGCGGCGCCCATTCCGAGACATAGTGGGCGCCCCCGGCGTACAGGCCCAGTGCGTCGAGCGAGGTCAGCAGCTTGGGCACGCCCAGATGCAGCAGCGGATCGGCGAACTGCAGGTTCTCGGTGTACTCGGCCATGGCCATCGCCAGCTTGTGGTTGGCCATGCCCGAGAAGAACAGGACCCGGGCGTTGTCGAAGTAGTGCCCGAGCTCGGTCTGGGTATGGCGCACCGCCCATTCGAGCAGGATTTCGCCCAGCCGTGCGCCCAGGGTCAGCGGCGCGTGGTCGACCACCTCCCGGATGCGCGCCGCATCCTGCTGCACGGCGCGCCGCGCGCCGATGCGGCTGCTGTCCCGGACCAGGCCCAGGCCGATGGCATCGCAGCGTTTGTCCCAGTGCCGCGCCAGCGTGACCGCATTGGCCATGCTGCCGTCCGTGCCCAGGCGGCGCACGCGCATGTCGACACCCAGGAACCGGGTCTTGAAATCGAAATCCTGGCTATTTGCGCCAAGACTGATGCTGATCACGTTCTTCATAACGATTTGCGGGCAAAGTGGAGGCCCTGATGATGAACCAGAAATACGATGCACAACTTGATCAGTGACATGGCACGCGCATTTGGCCTGCCCGCGCTCAAGCAGGCGGCCGGCGTGGTGACGCGGCGGCTGCCGATTCCGCAGCCGCTGCTGCTGACCGGGCCGGGCGCGAGCGCGCGCCTGGGCCAGGTCATCGGCGACTTCGGTCACCGCAAGGTGCTGCTGGTGACGGACACCGTGGTGGCGGGCCTGGGCCTGATGGCGCCGCTGACGGCCGCGCTGGAGGCCGCCGGCACCCCGTTCGTGGTGTTCGACGCGGTGACACCCGATGCGCCGATCCCGGTCGTCGAGCAGGGCATTGCGCTTTTCGAGCGGGAGCGGTGCGACGCGATCGTGGCCTTCGGCGGCGGGTCGGTGATGGACGCGGCCAAGGCGATCGGGCTGGCCGCGGCCAACAAGAAACACCCGCGTGACCTGGTCGGGTATTTCAGGGGCTGGCACGGGCCGGCGCCGCTGTATGCGGTGCCGACCACCGCGGGCACCGGTTCGGAGGTGACCGTCGCGGCGGTGATCTCCGACCCCAAACACGGTACCAAGCTGGTGATCGCCGACACCCGCCTCGTTCCCGACATGGCCGCGCTCGATCCGTGCGTGATGACCGGCTTGCCGCCCGCCATCACCGCCGCCACCGGCATGGACGCCTTGACCCATGCCGTGGAGGCCTATATCGGCGGCTGGTCCACCGCCGGCACCGACCGCATGGCGCTGGCCGCCGTGGGCATGATCTACCGCTACCTTCCGATGGCCTACCGGCACGGCGACAACCTGGAGGCGCGCGAGAACATGGCGCTGGCGTCGACCTTTGCCGGGCTGGCCTTCACCCGCGCCAACGTCGGCAATGTGCACGCCATCGCGCACCAGCTGGGTGGCCGTTACCACACGCCGCACGGCCTGGCCAACGCGATCCTGCTGCCCCATGTGCTGCGTTTCTGCGCACCCGACATCGGCGCGCAACTGGCCGTGCTGGCCGTGCGCGCGGGTGTGGGCAAGTGGGGCGATGGGCAGGACGTGCTGGCGCACCGGTTCCTCGACTCGGTCGAGGCACTGAACGCCACTCTGGGCATTCCGCGCCACCTCGACGCGCTGCGCACGCAGGACATCCCGGAACTGGCCGAGGCAGCATGCTGGGAGGCCGACACCAACTACCCGGTGCCGCGGCGCATGACGCTGGCCGACTGCGAGGCCGTGTTGCACGCGGTGCTGCGCCCCAAAGCGGCACGGAAGCACACGGCGCGCAAGCCTCCGCGGCGGGCTGTCGCCCGGGCGCCGTCCTGACGCGTCAGAGGCTGAGAAGATTTCGTCGGCAGAAAGATTCTCAGCCTCTCACGCCAGCAGGTCGTGCAGCGCGCGTGCAATCACCTTGGTCGCGCGGCGCAGGTCTTCCAGTTCCAGGCGTTCGTCGGCGCGCTTGGCATGCGACTCCAGCACGGTGCGCGGACCGGCGCCGTAGATCACGCCAGGGATGCCGGCCTCGCAGAACAGGCGCACGTCGGTGTACAGCGGCGTGCCCAGCGCTGGGATTTTTTCGCCGAATACCTGCTCAGCGTGTTTCTGGATCGCCTGCACCAGGGGGGCGTTGCCGGGCAGCGGGCGCATGGCGTTGGCCAGCAGGATACGTTTGACATCGACGCTCACGCCGGGGCGTGCCGCAGCCGTGTCCTGGATGATCCTGCGCAGCGTGGCCTCGACCTCGGCCGGGTTCTCCTCGGGGATCATGCGCCGGTCGAGCTTGAAGCTGACGCGCCCGGGCACCACGTTGGTGTTGGTGCCGCCTTCGATCAGGCCCACGTTCAGGTAGGGGTGGTTGATGCCCTCCACCCGGGACGTGATCGACTGGTACAGGGTGTTCTGCGCATACAGCGCGTTCAGGATCGCCACCGCGGCCTGCATCGCGTCCACGCCGGAATCGGGAATGGCCGCGTGGGCCATCTTGCCGTGCACCGTCACCTCCATCTGCAGGCAGCCGTTGTGCGCGGTGATCACCTGGTAGCTGAAGCCCGCCGCGATCATCAGGTCGGGATGGATGATCCCGTGCCTGAGCAACCAGGCCGGCCCGACCTCGCCGCCGAATTCCTCGTCGTAGGTGAACAGCAGTTCGACGCTGCCCGTGGCGGGCTTCGCGACCGCCTCGAGTGCGCGCGTGGCAAAGGTGTAGGTCGAGAAATCGCATTTGCTCACGGCGGCGGCACGGCCGTAGAGCCTGCCGTTCTCGACCTGGCCGCCATACGGGTCCCGGGTCCATCCCTCGCCGGGGGGAACGACGTCGCCGTGGGCATTGAGCAGCACGGTGCGCCCCGGCCCGTACCTGCGCCGCACCACGAGGTTGGTGATCGACTCCAGGCCACAGGCGCGCACTTCGTCCCCGGGTACCGGGTAGTGCTCGGCCTCGATGCCCATGGCGTGCAGCAGGGCGGCGGTGCGCTCGGCGTGCGGCGCGTTGTTGCCCGGTGGCGTGTCGGTGGGAACGCGGATCAGCTCCTGCAGGAAGCGGACCTGCTCGTCGAAGTGGGCGTCGATCCAGGCATCGAGTTGTTCGTAGGGGGTCATGGGTGCGCGCCTTCGTCGGCCAGTTGGTGGAGCAGGTGGGTGAACGCGTCCACAGCAAGTTGCATATCGTCGCTGGTGGTGGACTCGAGCGGGTTGTGGCTGATGCCGGAATTCTGGCCGCGCACGAACAGCATCGCCTGGGGCATCACCTCGTGCAGTTTCATCGCGTCGTGGCCGGCGCCACTGGTCATGCGGTGCAGCGGAACACTTAGCGCATCCACCGCGGCCTCCCAGCGTGCCTGCCATGCAGGGGCGCTGGGCGCCGCCGCCGCGCGCAGGGTCTCCTCGACCGTGCAGCGCACCTGGCGCCGTTCGCACACCGTGTGCAGATGGGCCAGGATGTCGTGCACCAGCGCGTCGCGCTGCGCATCGGTCGGCGCGCGCATGTCGAGCGAGAACTGGCAACGCCCGGGCACCACGTTGATGGAGCCGCTGGGCACAAGCAGCTGGCCCACGGTGGCCACGGAATCACGATCCTGCAAGGCCCTTTGTTCGGCTGCGAGCACCACCTCGGCTGCGGCCGCGGCGGCATCGCTGCGCCGGTCCATCGGCGTGGTGCCGGCGTGGCAGGCGGTGCCGATGATCTCGACCATGCAGCGCACGCTGCCGTTGATCGAGGTGACGACGCCCAGCGGCAGGTCGATCTCGTTGAGCACCGGCCCCTGCTCGATGTGCACTTCGACGAAACCCAGGTAGTCCTGGGGCGTGCGCTGCAGCGCCGGGATGTCGTCGATGCGCAGGCCGGCGTGGTGCATGGCGGCGCGCATGCTGATGCCGTCGGCGTCCTGCTGGTCGAGCCAGTGGCTGTTGAACTGCCCGATCAGTGCGCCGGAGCCGAGAAAAGTCGCCTTGTAGCGCTGGCCCTCTTCCTCGGCAAAACCGACTACTTCGATCGCAACCGGCAGGCGCCGTTGGGCCCGGTGCAGTTCGCGCACGCAGGCCATGGGCACGAAGATGCCCAGGCGGCCGTCGTATTTGCCGGCGTTGCGCACGGTGTCGTAGTGGCTGCCGGTCAGCAGGGTGCGTGCACCCGGTTGCGCGGCGTGGTAGCGGCCGACGACATTGCCCACGGCGTCGATGCTGACCGCGTCGAAACCGCAGTCGCGCATCTGCGCGGCGATCTGTGCGGCGCAGGCGCGGTGGGCGTCGGTGAGGTAGGTGACGGTGAGCTGACCCTGCTCGGCATACCCCGGGTCGCTGTGCACGCTGAGCGCCTCGTGCCAGTCCCAGACAGCGTTGCCCAGCGCCGGCGTGCAGCCGAACTTGTCGTTCAGGCGGATCTCCACGATGCGGTGGATATTGCGCAGGCACTCCTGCAGCTCGAACTGCGGGGTGTGCTGCAGGCGGCGCTCGAAGGTGGCGAGGATCTCGCCCTTGGTCAGCCCGGTGCCGCGCGGGCCGCGCACCGCCAGGATGAAGGGAAAACCGAACTTCGCCATGTACGCGGCATTGAGTTCGGCAATCCGGGCCAGTTCCTGCGGCGTGCAGTGGGTCAGGCCCGCCTTGCCCTGCTCGTGCGTGGACTCGGCCGTGAGTGTGTTGTCGACCATGGCCTTGCCGGCCAGTTCCGGGTGGGCCCGGATCAGCGCGACCTGGGCGACCCGCCCGGCCGCGGCCAGCACCTGCACCATGCAGTGCTTGAGGTGGGCCAGGGAGCGGAATGGCCGCTGCTGCAGCGCCTGTTCGGCAATCCACGGCGAATGCTCGTGCAGCCCGGCCAGCATGCGAGCGGCATCGTCCAGCGGCGCGGTGTTGAGTCGGTCCAGCGTCAGTGCCATGGCATCAGACTCCCGCCGGGAACGGATGCACCTGGCGCCAGTGGCGTGCGATGTCCAGCCGCCGGCAGATCCAGACCTGCGTGTGGCCCTGCACATAGTCCAGGAACTTCTGCAGCGACCGCATGCGGCCGGGCCGGCCCAGCAGCCGGCAGTGCATGCCGATGCTCAGCATCTTCGGCGCGTCGGCGCCCTGCGGGTCGCCCTCGGCATACAACACGTCGAAGGCGTCCTTCAGGTAGGTGTAGAAATCGTCACCCTGGGCGAAACCCTGGGCCGAGGAAAAACGCATGTCGTTGCTGTCCAGCGTGTAGGGAACGATCAGCTGCGGCACCACGCTACCGTCGGTCTTGCGCACCTGCATCCAGAACGGAAGGTCGTCACCGTAGTAGTCGCTGTCGTATTCGAAGCCGCCGTAATCGGCCACCAGGCGGTGTGTATGGGGGCTGTCGCGCCCGGTGTACCAGCCCAGCGGGCGATCGCCGGTGAGCTGGGTGAGGATGTCCATGCCGATGCGCATGTGCTCGCGCTCGATGGCCTCGTCCATCGTCTGGTAGCTGATCCAGCGCCAGCCATGGCAGGCGATCTCGTGGCCGAGCTCCTTGAGGGCCGCGGTCAGCTCCGGGTGCCTCTGCAGCGCCATGCTGACGCCGAACACGGTCAGCGGCAGCCTGCGGCGCTCGAACTCGCGCAGGATGCGCCACACGCCGGCGCGCGAACCGTATTCGTAGAGGCTCTCCATGCTCAGGTGGCGGTCCGGGAACGCCGCCGGATTGAACATCTCGGACAGGAACTGCTCGGACGCCGGGTCACCGTGCAGCACCGCGTTCTCGCCGCCTTCCTCGTAATTCAGCACGAACTGCAGCGCGATGCGCGCAGCGCCCGGCCAGCGCGCGTGCGGGACCGTGCGGCCGTAACCGACCAGGTCGCGCGGGTAGTCCAGGGTGGTGTTGTAGACAGGGGAGGGCATGGGCGGTCTCTCAGGACAGGGCGGTGGAAATATCGTGCGTCGGCACCTTGCGGTCGAAGGTCAGGTTCTCCTCGACGTGCAGCAGGTGTTCGGACATCAGGCGCACGGCCAGGTCCTCGTCGCGCGCCGCCATCGCGCGCACGATCTCGACGTGTTCATCGTTCGAATGTTCGGCGGCGCGGGGCGTCTGGTACATCAGCGTGATGAGCGCGCAGCGCGCGATCAGCTGACCCAGCAACTGGGCCAGCACCTCGTTGCCCATCAGTTCGGCCATGCGCACATGGAAGTCGCCCAGCAGCTCGGTGCGTCCCGGCGCGTCTTCCAGTTCGATGGCGCGTTTTTCCTGCGCGATGTGTTCGCGCAGGGCGCGGATCTTGGCCGGTGTGACCTGGCGCACGAAGGCGCGAGTCATCTCGGATTCGAGCATTCGGCGCACCGCGAACACCTGGCGCGCCTCGTCCACCGAGGGTGCCGCCACGAAGGCGCCGCGGGCCGGCTCCAGCGTGACCAGCTGGTGCTGCGACAGCTGCAGGAGGGCCTGCCGCACCAGCGTGCGAGAGACACCAAAATGGTCGGCCAGCTTTTGTTCAGCCAGCTTGCTGCCCGGTAGCAGGCGGTGCTCCACGATGGCCTTGGTCAGGGCCGACACAATGACGCTGGTGGAGGACGCATCCATGAAGCAATGATAGCGTGATGGGCAAAAAGTGTATACACTTTTGTTTTTCCCCACCTCGGAGAGTTCATCATGGGATTGAGCACACATGTCCTGGACACCATGCACGGTGGCCCGGCCGCGGGTATGGCGGTGGCGCTCTACACCACGCACGGCGATCAGGCCACGCTGGTCAAGCGCTTCGTGCTCGACGCCGACGGCCGCCCGCCTGGCGGGCTGTTGCTGGACGCCAGCGCGTTCGCCCGGGGCACCTACCGGCTGGTGTTCGATGTGGCCGGGTACTTCCGTGCCCGGGGCGTGGCACTGCCCGAGCCGAACTTCCTGAACCGGGTGGCGCTCGATTTCGGCGTGGCCCATGCCGAGCAGCACTACCACGTGCCGCTGCTGGTGAGCCCGTGGAGTTATTCCACCTACCGCGGCTCCTGAGCGACGACGCGTGGGCCTACAGCTGTCCTTCGGTCAGGGTGTCGAGCTGGAACTTGCCGCTCTTGTCCCACAGCCAGATGTCGGTGTAGGTCACCTTGCCCATGCGGGCCGGTGCCGGGTAGGGTGCGGCCGCGCGCACGGTGCGCACGATCTCGGCCATCACCTCCGGCGCGTGGCGGGGTGCGCGGCGCCAGTGGACCGCCGTCACCTGGCCGGAGCGGTCGATGTCGACGTCCAGCACCCCGATCGCGTACAGCTGCGGTTGCAGCATGCCTTTGTAGATACGGTCGGCATTGGCCGCGTACAGATGGCTGGCCGCGTCGCGCCGGTAGGCCAGCGGGGTCACGGCGTTGGACACGTTCGATGAAGGGAAGGGGGGCGTCACGGTGGATGGGGGTCGGGCAGCCGATGGTGGCGCCGGTGCAGGCACGGGCGTCGCGGAAGGTGCGGGGGCCGGCGCCGACGCCGTTGACGGCGCTGGTGGCGGCGGGCGCCGTATACCGCAGGCCGTCAGCACCAGGGTGGCCGCGGCCACCGTCAGGGGCAGCAGTACCCGCATGTTCATGATCACCATCGCTGTCTCCTGGGAGGGGTCGAAATGAAGTGCGCGGGCCGCATCGGTGGCCTGCCGCGTCGCGAACCTCTACTGTGCCTCACAATTTGCCGATCGGATCGCCGCGACACCCTGCCGGAAGGTAAAAATTCATGACTCTTGTTGCACGGGCCCTGTCCCGGCTGGAGCGGCAGCCGGCGGTGTGGGTGACGGTCGACAGCACCCGCGGCTCGGTGCCGCGGGATGCCGGCACCTGGATGGCCGTCTTCGAGGACAGCCTGGTGGGCACCATCGGTGGCGGACGCGTGGAGTTCGAGGCGCTGGCCGAGGCGCGCAGGCGTCTGGCCGGCGCGACCGGTGAACCGGTATTGCGCTACCCGCTGGGGCCGGCTCTGGGCCAGTGCTGCGGCGGGGTCATGCACCTGCGTTTCGAGCCGGTGCAGGCAGCCGATGCGCCGGCCTTGAGGGCGCGGCTGGCCGCGCTCAGGTTGCCGGTGGCCCTGTTCGGCGGAGGCCATGTGGGCCGTGCGCTGATCGAGGTGCTGGGCCGGTTGCCCTTTGCGGTGACCTGGATCGACAGCCGCGAGGAGGTCTTCCCGGCGCAGGTGCCTGACAACGTGCGGTGCGAATTTTCCGATCCCGTGCAGCAGGCCGTGGCGAGCCTGCCGGCCGGCAGCAGCGTGCTGGTCATGAGTTTCAGCCACGCCGAAGACCTGGACATCGTGGCGCAATGCCTGCGCCGCCAGCGCAGCCAGGGTGACCTGCGGCACATCGGCCTGATCGGCAGCCTCACGAAATGGGCCACGTTCCGGCACCGCCTGCGGGAGCGCGGTTTTTCGGACGCGGAGCTGGGCCAGGTGCACTGCCCGATCGGCCTGCCGGGTATCGTCGGCAAGGAACCCGAGGTGATTGCGGTGGCGGTGGCGGCGCAGTTGCTGCAGCACCGGCATGGCTGATACTTGAAACCCTTGTTTGCAAAGGACACGAGGCATGGAATCGTATTACCTGGACTGGGCCAATCTGCTGTTGCGGTGGGTGCACGTCATCACGGCCATCGCCTGGATCGGCTCGTCGTTCTATTTTGTGTTTCTGGACAGCAGCCTGGTCAAGCCGGAGTCGAAGGAACTGCAGGACCTGGGTGTCGGTGGCGAGTTGTGGGCGGTGCATGGCGGTGGTTTCTACAACCCGCAGAAATACGCCGTGGCACCGCGCGTGGTGCCCGAGCACCTGCACTGGTTCTACTGGGAGAGCTACAGCACCTGGCTCAGCGGTTTTGCGCTGTTTACCGTGTCCTACCTGTGGAGCGCCGGCACCTACCTGATCGACAAGTCGCTCATGGACTGGTCCAGCGGCATGGCCATCACCGCGGCGCTGTCCTTCCTGGTGGTGTTCTGGATCGCCTACGACCTGATCTGCCAGGTGTTCGGCAAGCGCAGCAACGGCGACGCCATCGTCGGCGCGCTGATCTTCCTGGTGGTGTGTGCGGCATCCTGGCTGGCCTGCCACTGGTTTGCCGGCCGCGCCGCGTTCCTGCTGGTGGGCGCCATGATCGCCACCACCATGAGCGCCAACGTGTTCTTCTGGATCATCCCCGGCCAGCGCACTACCGTGAAGGACCTGCGCGAAGGCCGCCCGGTCGACCCGATCCACGGCCAGCGCGCCAAGCAGCGCAGCGTGCACAACACCTACTTCACGCTGCCGGTGTTGTTCGCGATGCTGAGCAACCACTACAGCTTCACCTTCACCCACCCGCAGAACTGGATCGTGCTGATCCTGATGATGCTGGCCGGGGCGCTGATCCGGCAGTTCTTCGTGATGCGCCATGGCTTCAAGCTCGGCCGCAACGCCCACCCATGGCCGTATGCGCTGGTGGGTGTGCTGGTGATCGTCGGTGCCATCGTCTGGATGCAGCCGGCGCGCCCGGTGACCGCCGCGGTGACGGCGGCGGTCGTGCCCAGCTTGGGCGAGGTGCAGAAAGTCCTGGCGCAACGCTGTCTCATGTGCCATGGCCCCGAGGTGCAGATGAAGAACGTGCGCCTGGATTCGCCCGGGGCCCTGCGCCAGCACGCCCAGGGGGTGTACCAGCAGGTGGTGGTCACGCGGGTGATGCCGATGAACAACGCGACGCAGATCACCGAGGCCGAACGCGCGCTGATCGGGCAGTGGTTCACCGGCGGCGCGAAGACCGAATGACGCGGGAGCCGGCCGCGCCGGTCAATCTGCCATGTCGTGCGCTCCACCACGCCCCAGGGTTCGAGCGTGTCCGCGACCTGACCCGTGACCGCGCAGGCCACCTGGTAGAGATTCACCAGCCCGGGGCCCGACAAGGCCCGTTCGGCCGAAGCGTGGCCGAAGCGCCGCTGCATGCGCCGTCCCTGCGCCGGCCGGCATCGCCGCAGGGACGGAGGCCGAAAAAAAGCGGCGATGCGTGGAGGCATCGCCGCATGCGGGTGACCCCGGAGCTCAGGGGACGTTGGTGAACCCGATGACGCTGAGGTTCAGGCCGATCGCAAACACGGCCGGATTGGTGTTGGGCTCGGCCAGGGTGAAGTTGAAGGCCGTCCCCGGTACCGTCACCACCACACGGGCCAGATGCGACAGGACCGACGCCACCGCGGTGTTGTTCGTGTCGCTGCCGCACACACCCTTGACCGTGAAGCTCGACAGCGCCAGCTTGTACTCGGATGCCGCGCCGATGGTCTGGGTGGCGTTGAACGTCTGCCTGATCTCGGTGCCGCCCGATCCGGTGGCGGTGCAGCCGGCCACCTTGGGGCCTGCCAGGACCACTTCGAGGCCCTGCGGGTGGAAGGTCTTCTCGTACATGTTTTGCAGCCCCCACAGGCGGAATTTGATCTTGCTGAAGGCGCTGACATCGACCGTGCCGTTGTTGGGTGCGTTCACGAACAGGCCCATGTAGGAGTTCGGGATATTGGCGGCCTTCATCACGAAGTAGCGGAAGAAGTTGGGTGCGCCGTTGGCATCCAGGCTCGACCCGCTGACGTAGCCTCCCTCATCGACCTTCTGGGCCGAGTTGCTCAGCGTCGCGTCGTCCTGGAAGTAGCCGATGAGTCCACCCGCGAGGTTGCCGGCACTGCCGTAGCTGATGGTGTGCGCAATAGTCCGCCGCGAAGATGCCCTCGCCGGCTGCGAAGAAGGTGAGGCCGCCGTTCGGGGTCTTGATGGCAGCGTTGGCAATGCTCATGGTCTGGGCGCCGCCCGAGCCCATCTCGGCATTCGGGTTGATGGTGCCGGTACCGGTGCCGGTGCCCGAGAAGGCCGGGAAGGTCAGGTCATCCATGTACATGACCGTGTCGGCCGTCACCGTGGTACGGCCATGCGGGAACACTACAACCGTGGTGTAGGTTCCTGCATCCGTCATCACGAACGAGAGTGTCTCCCACTGATTGGCCGTGGTCGTCACCGGTCATCTGGGTCGCGATGGTTCCGCGCTTGAAGCCCTCGGACCACTCGTTGGACCAGGAGGACACGCGGGCATCGAGTTTCTGCTGGCGCACCTTGCGCGCCAGCTCGAAGGCCCGCACGAACCGGGGCGACGTCACCAGCACCTTGGACTGGCTGTCGAAATACAGCCCTTCGCCGGGCTGGATGCCGGTGCGG
>Ga0105047_10010862_pt1 | contig 14836 bp, 13 predicted proteins | sample MAT04_FD_78384 | JGI IMG/M metagenome (GOLD analysis project Ga0105047, IMG submission 78384) | Freshwater microbial communities from Lake Fryxell liftoff mats and glacier meltwater in Antarctica - MAT-04 (megahit assembly) | ecosystem: Environmental > Aquatic > Freshwater > Ice > Liftoff... | reverse complement strand
TTCCTGCAGGGGCGCTTCGAGCCCTTCGACGTCAGCAGCCAGGGCGTGGCGCCGGTCGACGCACGGCTGGCGCGCGGTGAAGGCGCCTTCCTGGTCGGCGCGCATGTCGGCAGTTTCGAAGCGCTGCGTGCGCTGGGCGAAGACCGCGGGCGGCGGGTCGCGATGGTGATGTACGAGGACAACGCACGGCTGATCAGCGCCACCCTGGCGGCCATCGCGCCGCACGCGCCCTTGCAGGTGATCGCGCTCGGCCGGCTGGGCGCGATGCTGCAGCTGCGCCGCTGGCTCGACGAAGGCGGCATCGCCGGCCTGCTGGCCGACCGCACGCTGCCGGGCCAGACCGCGCGGTCCAAGACCTGGCGGCTGCCCTTCCTGGGGCATGCGGCGGGGTTTTCCGATGGCCCGTTCCGGCTGGCCGCGCTGCTGCGCCGCCCGGTGGTCTTCATGGCCGGCCTGTACCATGGCGGCGCGGTCTACGAACTGCGTTTTGTCGAGCTGGCCGATTTCAGCCGCAGCGAGCCCGGCAACGCCGCCGCGCAGGAAGCGCGCATCCAAGAGGCCCTGCAACGCTACGTCGCCCTGCTGGAAGCGCTGTGCCGCGAATCGCCCTACAACTGGTTCAACTTCTTTGACTTCTGGGCCGACGATGCACCCCCCGCCTGAGCACTGCCGCCATGCTGCACCGGCGCTGGCCCGCGCCGCCGTGCTGGCCTTGCTGACCGTGGTGACCGTGCTGGCAGCTTGGCTGCTGGCCGCTGGCGCGGCCCGGGCGGCGGGCGAGTTCGATCTCGGCGCGCTGACCAAGGTGCTGGCCTTGGCCCGGTCCGGCGAAGCCACCTTCACCGAACGGCGCGAGGTGGCGATGCTCGACCGTGCCCTTGAATCCTCAGGCCGGCTGTCGTTCGAGGCGCCCGACACCTTTGTGCGCGAAACCCTGAAGCCCCGCCGCGAAAAGCTGGCCGTGGTCGGCAATATGCTGACCTTGAGCCAGGGCAACCGCAGCCGCACCATCGCGCTGGATTCATCGCCCGAGGCCGGCGTGATCGTCGAAGCGATCCGCGGCACGCTGACCGGCAACCGCGCGTCGCTGGAGCGGCATTTCAGCGCCCGCGTGTCGGGCAATGTGGCGCGCTGGTCGCTCGACCTGGTGCCGCTCGAGGCCCGGCTGCGTGGCCAGGTGTCGGCGATCCGCATCGCCGGTGAGCAATCGCTGGTGAGGGAAATCCTGCTCGTGATGCCGGACGGCGACCGCTCGGTGATGACGATCCAGCCGATGGCCAGCGCGGCACCTTGACCCACCCGATGCCCCAGCCGCCCCCGGCGCGCGCGGCCCGGCCCGGCGTGCGCTCGCGTGCCTGGGTGATCGGGCTGTGGCTGCTGTGCGTGGCGCTGGCCGGCTGGGTCACGGCGCGCAGCCACTACGTTGCCGACCTGTCGGCCTTCCTGCCGTCCTCGCCCAGCCCCGAGCAGGCCGTGCTGCTGGACCAGCTGCGCACCGGCGTGGGCGCACGGCTGGTGCTGATCGGCATCGAAGGCGGCAGCGCGCCGGCACGCGCCGCGGCCTCGCTGGCCTGGGCGCGCACGCTGCGCCAGGGCGGCGCCTTCGAATCGGTCAACAACGGCGACAACGCGCCCTACGAGGCCTTTGGCAGCTTTTTGTTCGCGCACCGCTACCTGCTCAGCCCGGCGGTCGATGCGCAGCACTTCAGCGTGGACGGCCTGCAGCAGGCGATCGATCAAACCGTGGCGCTGCTGGGCACACCGGCCGGCGCGATGCTCAAGCCGGTGATCCTGCGCGACCCGACCGGCGAGACCGTGCGTTTGGCCGAAACCCTGCTGCCGCGCCAGGGCCCACGCAGCGAAGGCGGCGCCTGGGCCTCACGCAGCGCACCACGGGCGGTGCTGCTGGCCATCACGCGCGCCGACGGCGCCAACCTCGATGCGCAGGCCGCCACATTGGCCGGCCTGCACACCAGTTTTGCGCCCTACGCAGCGCAGGGGCTGCGGCTGGTGGTATCGGGCGCCGGCACCTTCGCGGTGGCCTCGCGCGCGCAGATCAAGCAGCAGGTCGAGCGGTTGGCGATCGCCGGCAGCCTGGCCGTGGTGGCGCTGCTGCTGCTGGCCTTCGGTTCACCGCGTGCGCTGCTGATCGCGCTGCTGCCGGTGGCCACCGGTGTGCTGGCCGGCATCAGCGCGGTCAGCCTCGGTTTTGGCCAGGTGCACGGCATCACGCTGGGTTTTGGCACCACCTTGATCGGCGAAGCGGTGGACTACGCGATCTACTACCTGATCCAGGCCCGGCCCGGCCGCGCCGTTTCCACTGCCACTGCCGCTGATTGCGGCGCCTCCTCGGGCACCGGCACGGGCGCGCAGCGCTGGCTGATCGACAGCTGGCCGACCGTGCGGCTGGGTCTGTGGACCTCGCTCTGCGGCTTTGCGGCGCTGGTGTTCTCGGGCTTTCCGGGGCTGGCGCAACTCGGCGTGTTCTCGATCGCCGGGCTGGCCGCGGCCGCGTTCACCACGCGCTGGGTGTTCCCGCTGCTGGCACCCAACGGCACGCCGGGCCAGGGGCTGCGGCGCTGGCTGGGCCAGGCCACCAGCGCCTGCGCGTTGGCGCTGCCGCGGCTGCGCTGGCCGCTGCTGGCAGTGGCGCTGGCGGCTGCGGGCGTGCTGGTGCTGCAACCCTCGCCCTGGCGTGGCAACCTGTCCTCATTGAGCCCGGTGGGCGATGCCGCGATGCAACTCGATGCCGAACTGCGCAGCGATGTCGGCGCGTCGGAGTCGGGCACCTTGGTCGCGCTGTCGGCCGCCGACGAAGCCAGTGTGCTGGCGCTGGCCGAAGCCGCCGGGCAGCGGCTTGACACGCTGGTTGCGGCCGGCGTGATCGACGGCTACGACACGCCTACGCGCTGGCTGCCGAGCCCGGCCACGCAGGCCACGCGCCGCGCCGCGCTGCCTGAAGCGGCTGAACTGCAGCGCCGGCTGGCGCTGGCCACCGTTGACGGCCCCTTGTCGGCCGCGCGGCTGGGCGGCTTCGTCACCGACGTGCAAGCGGCGCAAAACCTGCCGCTGTTGACCCGCGCCTCGCTGCAGGGCACACCGCTGGCCACCGCAGTCGACGCGATGCTGGTGCCCGGCGCGGCCATGCGGCCCTGGCGCGCGCTGATCAGCCTGCAGGCCGGCCCGCGTGGCCTGGACGCCGACCGGCTGCGCCAGGCGCTGGCCGGGCTGCCCGGCGCGCAGGTGGTGGGCATCAGTGCCGAGCTGGCCGCGCTGTATGCCCACTACCTGAACCAGGCCAAGCTGCAGGCGCTGTTCGGTGCGCTGGCCGTCTGCGCTCTGCTGGGTGTGCACCTGCGCTCGTGGCGCCGGCTGCTGCGCATCGCCCAACCGATCGCCGCGGCGGTGCTGATCGTGATGGCCGGGCTGTCGCTGGCCGGCGTGGCGCTGGGCATCCTGCACCTGGTCGGCTTTCTGCTGGTGGTGGCGATCGGCTCGAACTACGCGCTGTTTTTCGACCAGTTGCGCGAAGTCGGCCGGCCCGATGCCGATACGCTGGCCTCGCTGGCGCTGGCCAACCTGACCTCGGTGGTGTCGTTCGGCTTGCTGGCCACGGCCAGCATCCCGGTGCTGTGCGCCATCGGCCAGGTGGTGGCGCCGGGGGCCTTGCTGAGCTTGCTGCTGTCGGCGGCGTTCATCCCGCTGCGGCCTGCCGGCCCGCATGGGAAGATGGCGGCGAGATGAACTCGGCAACCGGCATGACCCGGGCGCCGGCCGTTGCTTGACACGCCCTATCCACCCATGAACGCCCACCCCACCTCAGCCCCGGCCGGCGCACCGTCCAAGGCCATTGCGGCCCCTGCGGCCCCTGCGGCCACTTCGGCGACTTCGGCCCCTGCGGCCACTTCGGCCACTTCGGCCCCTGCGGCCCCTGCGGCGACTTCGGCTGCGGCGGCTGCGGCGGCCAGCGCGGGCGTCCGCCCGTCCGTGCGGGCCCAGCCGCCGCGCTGGCGGCCACCGGCATTGATCAAGGCCAGTGTGGCCTGCCACCTGGGCGCCGCGGCCGCCGTGGCCGCGGCGCCGGCACTGTGGCCGTGGGCGCTGGGTGCCGTCGCCCTGAACCACGCGTTGATCACGGGCACCGGGCTGTGGCCGCGCTCAACCTGGCTGGGCGACAACCTGCGCCGCCTGCCGCTTGCTGCGGCGGCCCGCAACGAGGTGTCGCTGACGCTGGACGACGGGCCCGATCCGGCCGTTACCCCGGCGGTGCTCGACCTGCTCGACGCCCATGGCGCACGTGCCACCTTTTTCTGCATCGCCCAGCGGGCGGCCTTGCACCCGGCGCTGTGCCGCGAGATTGTGCGCCGCGGCCACAGCGTGCAAAACCACAGCCAGCACCATCACCACAGCTTTTCACTGCTGGGCATGCACCGCTTCACGCAGGAAATTGGCGCCGCGCAGCACACGCTGGCGGCCATCACCGGCCAGGCGCCGCGCTTCTTCCGCGCCCCGGCCGGCTTGCGCAACCCGTTTCTGGCGCCGGTGCTGCAACGGCTCGATCTGCAACTGGTCAGCTGGACGCGGCGCGGCTTCGACACCGTGCGCCGCGACCCGGCCGACGTGCTGGCGCGCCTGAGCCACCGCCTGGCGGCTGGCGACATCGTGCTGCTGCACGACGGCAACGCCGCGCTGGCGCCCAGTGGCCGGCCGGTGGTGCTCGAGGTGTTGCCCGGCCTGCTGCAGCGTTTTGCCGCCGCGGGCCTGCGCACCGTGACCTTGCCGCAGGCGCTGCGCACCGAGGCGCTCGCATGAGCGCCCGCCACAGCGCCCGCCACAGCGCCTGCAACAGCACTGCCAGCGACGACGGCTGGCGCTCGCTGCGCGAAGCCGCCAGCGCGCCCTACCGCGCCAGCGGCCGCTTCAGCTGGCATTTCGCGCGCGGCAAGCTCGGCATGGACCCGGTGTTCCGCCATCTGCTGCGGCACGGCCTGATCGCCCCGCAAGCGGCCGTGCTCGACATCGGCTGCGGCCAGGGCCTGCTTGCCAGCCTGCTGCAAACGGCGGCGCTGCATGCGCAGCAGGGGCGCTGGCCGCAGGGCTGGGCGCCAGCACCCGCGGGCGCCCAGCTGACCGGCATCGAACTGATGCAAAAAGACGTGGACCGCGCCCGCGCTGCGCTGAACGACGCGGCGCAGTTCGTCTGCGGCGACATGCGCCAGGCGCCGTTTCCCGCGTCCGACGTGGTGGTGATCCTCGACGTGCTGCACTACATCACCATCGCCGAACAGGATGCCCTGCTCGACCGCGTGCGCGCCGTGCTGCGGCCCGGGGGCCGGCTGTTGCTGCGGGTGGGCGACGCGGCGTCGCGCCGCGGCTTTCGCGCCAGCCAATGGGTCGACCACCTCGTCACCTTCGTGCGCGGCCACCGCGTGATGCCGGTGTTTTGCCGGCCGCTGGCGGCCTGGACGGCGCGTCTGCAAGCGCTGGGCTTTGAGGTCGAGCCCAGGCCGATGAGCCAGGGCACGCCGTTCGCCAACGTGCTGCTGGTAGGCCGGCTGACCGACACCGCTCACGCCGCGGGCCGATCACCGACATGGGCGGCGGCCGGGGTGCAGCCGTGAGCCTGAACGGCCGCACCGAAAGGCAAACTCACTGCGGTGCGCAGCACGGCGGTGGCCAGATGAACCCGCTGGCAATTTCAGCCTATACCGTCACCAGCGCGGTTGGTGCGGGCTGCCGGCCCACGCTGGCCGCCTTGCGCCAGGGCCGCAGCGGCCTGGCGCCCACGCCCTTCATGGATGTGCCGATGGCCACCTGGATCGGTGCGGTGCCGGGCGTCGATGCTGTCAGCCTGCCCGCGCCGCTGGCCGCCTTCGATTGCCGCAACAACCGGCTCGCCTGGCTGGGCTTGCAGCAAGACAGTTTTGTCGAGGCCGTGCTGCGCGCGCGGGCGCGCTGGGGCGGCCACCGCGTCGGGGTGTTCCTGGGCACCAGCACCTCGGGCTTGCTGCAGACCGAACTGGCCTACCGCCACCGCCAAGCCGACGGCACGCTGCCGGCTGGTTTCAACTATGCGCAGACGCAGAACACCCATTCGGTGGCCGCCTTCGTGGCCGAGGCGCTGGCGCTCAGCGGCCCCAGCTTCGTGGTGTCCACCGCCTGCTCGTCCAGCGCCAAGGTGTTTGGCAACGCGGCCCGCATGATCGCTGCCGGGCTGATCGACGCGGCCGTGGTGGGCGGCGTCGACAGTTTGTGCCTGACCACGCTGTACGGCTTCAATGCGCTTGAACTGCTGTCGCCCGAGCCCTGCCGGCCCTGGGATGCCGACCGCCGGGGTTTGTCGATCGGCGAAGCCGCGGCCTTCGCGCTGCTCGAACGTGAGGCCGCTTCACCGCAGGGCTGGTTGCTGGGCGTCGGCGAAAGCAATGACGGCCACCACATGAGCACGCCGCATCCGGAGGGCGCTGGCGCCATCGCCGCGATGCGCGCCGCGCTGGCCAGCGCCGGGCTGGTGCCGGCCGACATCGGCTACATCAATCTGCACGGCACCGCCACGCCCAGCAACGATGCCGCTGAAGACCGTGCGGTGCACGCGGTGTTCGGCGGCACCACGCCCTGCAGTTCGACCAAGGGCGCGACCGGCCACACGCTGGGCGCGGCCGGCGGCGTGGAGGCAGCCATCGCGCTGCTGGCGATGCAGCACGGGCTGCTGCCCGGCGGGCTGAACCTGCACACGCTGGACCCGGCGACCCAGGTGAACTACCTGCGCGAGAACCAGCCCGGTGCGCTGCACACGGTGCTGAGCAACTCGTTCGGCTTTGGCGGCACCAATGCCAGCCTGGTGCTGGGGGCGGTGCGGTGAGCACGCTGCGCGTTTTTGTCGAAGGCATCGGGCTGCTCGGGCCCGGTTTGCCGTCGTGGCCGGCGGCGCAGGCCGTGCTGCTGGGCCAGGCCGCCCACCAATTTGCACTCAGCGTGCTGCCGCCACCGCCCCGGTTGCCGCCCGCCGAGCGGCGCCGCGCCGGCCTGGTGATCCGGCTGGCGATGGCGGTGGCCGAAGAGGCGGTGGCCATGGCCGGCGCCGATCCCCAGACGCTGGGCAGCGTTTTTACCTCGTCGGGCGGTGAAGGCTCGAACTGCCATTCGCTGTGCGAGACGCTGGCCAGCGCAACGCTGGCCGGCAACACGCCGATGATCTCGCCGACACGCTTCACCAACTCGGTGCACAACGCCGCGGCAGGCTATTGGCACATCGCCGTGGGCAGCCGGGCTGCCTCCACCAGCCTGTGTGCCTTCGACGGCAGTTTCAGCGCCGGGCTGCTCGAAGCGGCCACGCTGCTGTGCACCGATCCCCGGCCGCTGCTGCTGGTGGCCTACGACCTGCCCTACCCCGAGCCGCTGCATCAGGTGCGGCCGCTGCCCGACAACTTCGGCCTGGCGCTGGTTGTGGCGCCGGTGGCGTCGGCGCGCACGCTGGCGGCGCTGCAGATCACGCTGCAGCCGGCTGGTGCGGCGGGCCCGATCAACCGCTGCACCGACCCCTCGCTGGAGGCGCTGCGTGATTGCATCCCGGCCGCGGCCGCGTTGCCGCTGCTGCAGGCCATCGCGCGCCGGGGCCCGGCCAACGCTATCAACCTGCGTTACCTGCCGCAGCTTGAAATGCGCGTTGCCGTCGACTGCGCATCCGGAGATCGGCCATGACTGGACCCGTGGGCGATCACTGGCCCGCGCCGGTGGCCAGCGCCCCCCTCGCTACCCTCGCTACCCTCGCTACCCCCACCACCTCCGCCACCGCGATCACCACGCTGGACCACGCCGGCATCGCGCAGCGCATTCCCCACCAGGGCACGATGTGCCTGCTGGCCCGGCTGGTGCATTGGGATGCGGCCCATGTCGTGTGCACCGCCAGCAGCCACCGCGACCCAGGCAACCCGCTGCGTTGCACCACCGGCCTGCTCTCGCCCTGCGCGATCGAATACGCCGCACAGGCGATGGCCTTGCACGGCGCGCTGTGCGGCCAGGCCGCCGGCACCACCGCCCGCCCGGGCTACCTGGCCAGCGCACGCGGCGTGCAGCTGCATTGCCTGCGGCTCGACGATCTGCCCGGCGATTTGCAGATCGAGGCCTGGCGACTGGCGGGCGACGCGCAGCAAATCCTCTACCAGTTCAGCGTCAACCACGCCGGACAGCCCATCGCCGACGGCCGCGCGACGGTGGTGCTGAACACCCCGCTGGCCGGCTGAGAAAACCCAAGCCCCATGACGCTCACTCCCCCCAAACGTGCGCTGGTAACCGGCGCCAGCGGCGGCATCGGCCGCGCGATTGCGCTGCAACTGGCGCGCGACGGCCTGCATGTGATCGTGCATGCCCATTCGCGGCTGGCCGCCGCGCAAGCGCTGGCCGAGGAGATCGCTGCCGCCGGTGGCAGTGCCGAAGCCTGTGCCTTCGACGTCACCGACCGCGGCGCCACGCAACGGGCCTGCGACGCGCTGCTTGCTGCCGGGCCGGTGCAGGTCATCGTCAACAACGCCGGCACGCATGACGACGCCGCCTTTCCGGCGCTGCGCGAGGCGCAGTGGCAGGCCGTGATCGACGTCTCGCTGAACGGCTTTTTCCACGTCACGCAGGCGCTGATCATGCCGATGATCCGCACGCGCTGGGGCCGCATCATCAACCTGTCGTCGATGTCGGCGCTGGCCGGCAACCGCGGCCAGGTCAACTACGCGGCGGCCAAGGGCGCGATCAACAGCGCCACCAAGGCGCTGGCGCTGGAAGTGGCCAGCCGGGGCATCACCGTCAATGCGGTGGCACCCGGCATCATCGCCAGCGGCATGGCCGACGGCATCGACCCGGCCACGATCGAGCGCCTGGTGCCGATGAAGCGCGCCGGCACCGCAGACGAAGTGGCGGCGCTGGTCGGGTTTCTCGCATCCGAACAAGCCGGCTACATCAGCAGCCAGATCATTTCGATCAACGGGGCCATGATCTGAAACGCAGCCACCAGGATCAGCCGTGAACCCGACCGACACGCCCCACGCCGTGCACGATGTGGTGATCCTCGGCGGTGGGCTGGCCGGGCTCACGCTGGCGCTGCAGTTGCGGCAGCGCCTGCCCGGCCTCGACATCCTGGTGCTCGAGCGCCGCACCCACCCGGTGCCCGAGGCGGCGCACAAGGTCGGTGAATCGTCGGTCGAGATCCAGGCGCATTACCTGGCCACGGTGCTGGGGCTGAAGGACTACCTCGAACAGAAGCAGCTGAAGAAGTTCGGCTTCCGCTTCTTCTTCTCCGACCGCGCGATGGACATCGCCCGCGTGACCGAGCTCGGCGCCAGCCGCGTGCTGCCCACGCCAAGCTACCAGCTCGACCGCGGTTTGCTCGAAAACGACCTGGCCACGCTGGCGCGCGAACGCGGCATCCGCTTCCAGGACGGCAGCCTGGTGCGCAACTTCACGCTGGGCACACGCGGTGGCCCGCACCGGGTGCACTTTGAGGTGGCCGGCGCGGCGCACGCGGTTGAATGCCGCTGGCTGATCGACGCCGCCGGCCGCGCCGGGCTGGTCAAGCGCCGGCTGGATCTGGCGCAGGGCAATGCGCACGACGTCAACGCGGTGTGGTTTCGCATTGGCGCGCGCATCGATGTCAACGAGTGGTCCGACGACCCCGCCTGGCTGGCACGCTGCACACCACCGAACCGCTGGCTGTCGACCAACCACCTGGTCGGCCCCGGTTACTGGGTCTGGCTGATTCCGCTGGCGTCGGGGTCACATTCGGTGGGCATCGTGGCCGATGCCACGGCCCATCCGCTGGACCGGCTCAACAGCTTCGACAAGGCGATGGCCTGGCTGCAGGTGCACCAGCCGCGCCTGCACCAGGACCTGCAGGGCAAGCGCGACAAGCTGCAGGACTTTGCGTTCTTCAAGCGCTTCTCCTACGGCTGCAAGCAGGTTTTTTCGGGCCCCGACCGCTGGGCGCTGACCGGTGAGGCCGGCGTGTTTCTCGACCCGTTCTATTCACCGGGCGGCGACTTCATCGCGATCGCCAACACCTTCATCACCGAGTTGATCGTGCAGGATCGCTGTGGCACCGATGTGGCGCGGCTGGCCAGCATGTACCAGCGCATCTACTTCCTGTTCTACGAGTCGATGCTGCCGATCTACCTCGGCCAGTACCCGCTGTTCGGCAACGCCGAGGTGCTGCCGATGAAGGTGTTGTGGGACTACACCTTCTACTGGGGCGTGATGTGCCAGCTGTTTTTCCAGAACCGGCTGACCAACGTGATGGCCATGGCGCGGCTGCAGAAGAGCCTGACCGAGGCCCAGCGGCTGAATTTGGCGATGCAGGATTTCCTGCGCGCCTGGGGCGCGGTGAGTGCCGGGCGCAACCCGGCGCAGATGCTCGACCAGGCCAGCCTGCCGTGGTTCGTCGAGCTGAACCGCGGCCTGACCGACGAGCTCGACGACGCGGCCTTCGCTGAACGCATCGAGGCCTCGCTGGCTCGCCTGCGCCTGCTGGCTGGGCAGATCACCGCGTTGGCACTGGCCGAGCACCCGGCGCTGGAAACCAGTGCCCTTGAGGGCCTGCTGCCGGCGCCAGGCGCTGCCGTGGCCAGCTCGATGCTGTTCGGCTTGGACGCCGCCGCCGCGTAACGGCGCGCCACCGGCTGGGGCGCACGGCCTGCGCTGCCCGGGCGGGCGCTCAGAGCCTGAGAGTTTTTCGAGCGTGCCAGAGCAGCGCGCTCAAAGGCGTCCGATCTAGGCGCAAAGCGCAGCCATAGCTCGGGCTATGGCGAGCATTTGCAACGACGAGCGGGCGTTTTTGGGCGTGATGAGCGGGCATGAACGAAAGACTCTCAGGCTCTCAGACCGGCGCCGCGCCGCGCCGGCCTGCCGCCGGCCGCCAGCGCAGCGCCGGCAGCGCAAAGGCCGCGCCCAGCAGCGCGCCGGCCAGCAGGTCCAGCACCACATGCTGCTTGATCGCCAGTGTCGACCAGGCGATGACGACGAACCAGGCCGCGTTGGCCCAGCGCAGCACTGGCGGCACCCGCGCCTGGCGCAGCAGGTGCTCGATCCAGATTGCGGTGAACATGGCCGCCGCCACATGCATCGACGGGCAGGCGTTGCCCGCTGCGTCGATGCCCTGCAGCACCGAAAAGCCGAAGTGCCCCGACACATCCAGCGCCAGTGGTGGTACCGCGGTCGGCCAGAAGTAGAAGCAGGCCAGCCCGGTCAGGCCCATCGCGCTGATCCACAGCGCGTAGTCGGCCAGCTCACGCAAGCGCAGCATCAGGCCCGGCGCGATGCCGATGTAGAGCCACAGCGACACATAAACCGCCAGCGCCTCGGGCTGGAACGGGATCAGCCGGTCGAGCGCTGTCAGCGGCATCACCGTCACCGGGTACAGCGGGTGGCGCAGCAGGTACAAGTAGCCGATGAAGAAGACGCAGATGAACACCGTGACGCCGAGCAACTTCAGCACCACGTATCGGCGCATGCGCTGGGTGATCTCGGTGACCCAGGGCACCGCGCCCGGGGCTGGGGTCAAGGGGTCGGTCGGCCGGGGCCCGGTTGGGCCCGGATCAGCCACGCTGAAACGGCGGCTGGCGCCGCAGCCGACGCCAGATCAATGCCGGCAAACGCGCCATGAAACCGAGCATCAGGCGCAGGTGCATCCAGGTCAACAACAGGTTGTCGCGGCCATAGCGAAAGTGCGACACACCGCCCTCCTCGGCCGTCAGGTACTTCACCGGCGCGGCCAGGTTCAGCGGGCGCACGCCGCGCCAGGCCAGCCGCACGACGGCCTCGGTGTCGAAGTCGAAGCGCCGCATCCAGGGCTGGTGCGCCATCACCGCCAGCAGCGGCCCGACCGGGTAGACGCGAAAGCCGAACAGTGAGTCGTCGATGCCGGCGCCCAGCGTTTCGAGGTTGGTCCACCAGTTGGAGATGCGCCGCCCATGCACCCGCAGCAGCGGGGCCGAGGCATCGAACACCGGCCGGCCGAGCACCATCGCGCCGGGCTCCCGCTGGGATGCCTGCATGAAGGCTGGAATCAGGTCCGCCGGGTGCTGGCCGTCGGCATCCATCGCCAGCGCGTGGCTTAAGCCGGCGTCGTGCATCGCGCGCAGACCCTGCCACACCGCGGCACCCTTGCCGCAGTTGGCACCCAGCACCAGCAGGTGCAGCGCCGGTTGCTCGGCCGCGAGCTGGCGCAGGCCCTCGGCCGTGCCGTCTGTGCTGCCATCCACCACCACCCAGACGGGGTTCCATTGCGCCAGTGCAGCGGCCACGGTGGCATACACCTGGCGGCCGGTGTTGTAGCTGGGGATCAGCACGGCATGGGTCGTCGAACGCGGGGTCGGGTGTGGGGTCGGGTGTGGGGTCGGATGCGGGGTTGAAGGTGTCATCGTGCGCCCAGTTCAGCGGCAAAGTAGGCCTCCAGCCGCTTCAGCAGCGCCTGGTGGTCGGCCTCGGGTGGAAAGCGCTGCCCCAGCCGCACCCGGAACTGAACCGGAAACACCGGTGCACGCCAGATCGGCCAGCCCTTGCACAGGTAACCCGAGCCTGCAACGATCAGCACGGTCTGGATCGGTACGCCGGCCTTGTGGGCGATCAGCGTGAGGCCCGGGCGGAACGGGTTGATCGGCGGCACGACGGTGCGCGTGCCTTCGGGAAACAGCACCAGTTGCCCACCCGCCTGCAGGTTGGCTATGGCACTGCGGATCATGCTGCGCGGCGGGTCATTGCGGATGTAGCGCGCCAAGCGCGCGCCGGCGCCCAGAAACGGGTTGCGCATCAGGCTGGCCCGCATCACGCAGACGCCGCGCGGCACGCGGGCGATGATCAGCAAGGCGTCGAGCATGCTCGGGTGGTTGGCCGCGATGATCAGGCCGGCGTCGTTGCCCAGCACGTCCAGCGCCTCGCAGTCGATCTGCATCAGGCCCAGCCACTGCGCGGTCGCCCAGAAGCCGCGATAGACCGACGAAATGGCTGCGCGTCCGACGATCAAGCCCTGCCTGCGGCATGACGGGGTGCAGCAACGCGGCGATCAGGTTCCAGGTCAACGACATCGCGGCCAGGTGCAACAGCAGCAGGTAGAACAGCAGGATCTGGAATGGGCGCAGCACGGGCACTCTCAATCCGACGTCGACAAGCCGAAGCGGGCGCGCACCGAAGAGCCCTGCGCTGTCAAGTTGCCGCGGCCTGGACATCACGGATGTTGTGACGGCGCGCCCGCCAGGCCGCGACGGTGCGGCGCAGGTTGCCGATGCACACCAGGTAGTACAAGGCCTTGAGCGCATACACCGAGCGCCAGATCGGCGTCTTGCCGAAGATGTCACCGGCCAGCAGCGAAATCAGCGCTTCCTTGACACGCATCGGGTTCGCCTGTTCCATGAAAAACCCGCGCATCGTCGGATTTGTCACCCGGAAGATGAACCACGAGAACTCCTGCGGACCGCGCCGCATGTGGCGGTCGAAGCGCCGGCGCAAAGCCGCCACCTGGCGCGGTTCGTCCAGTGCAGCCTCGACCACGCCGAGGCCCTGAAAGCCGCTCTGCATTGCCAGGTACACGCCCGACGAGAAGACCGGGTCGATGAAGGCGTAGGCGTCGCCCAGCATCAAGTAGCGCGGCCCGCTGCTGCGCGTGCTGCTGTAGGCATAGTTGCCGGTGGCGTGCACTTGCTCGCCCAGCAGTTGCGCGCCCTGCAGGCGCTCCACCAGGCCAGGGCACAGCGCGATCGTGTCGCGAAAGAATTCCGGCAGGGGCTTGTCACGGTTCTTCAGGTAGTAGGGCCAACACACCGCGCCAATGCTGGTCGTGCCATCGGCCAGTGGAATGAGCCAGAACCAGCCGTGCTTGAACCAGAAGATGCTGATGTTGCCTTCAAGCTTGCCAGGCAAGCGCTTGACACCGGCGAAGTGCCCGAACAAGGCCGCGCTGTTGTGGCGGGGGTTCTTCTTCTTGCACTTGAAGTGGTTGGCCAGCAAGGTGTCGCGGCCCGACGCATCGACCAGGAAGCGGGTGCGCCAGGTCTGCCGCGCACCATCGTCAAGTTCGATTTGCAGCGTTGCGCCGTGTTCGTCGACCTCGACCTCGCGCACGTGGCGGCCTTCCAGCGTGCGGGCGCCCTTCTTGGCGGCATGGCGGAACAGCAGCTCGTCCAGGTCCGACCGCCGCACCTGCCAGGCATAGGGCATGGTTTTGTTCCAGGCCTCACCGAACTCGATGAACGCCGGCTGCGCGTGGTCGGGCGACACGAACTCAACCCCGTACTTGGCCATGCCGATGCGCTCAACCTCGCTGCGCACGCCGAGCTTGTCAAACAGCTCGGCATTGGCCGGCAACAGTGATTCGCCAATGTGGAAGCGCGGGTGATGGGCCTTTTCCATCAGCACGACATCGCGGCCGCGCTCGGCCAGCAAGGCCGCCATCGTCGACCCCGCCGGGCCGCCGCCGACCACGAGCACATCGCATTCGAATGGGCCCGTCGCGGGGGGCGGCGTCAGGCAATCGGCAAGGGGCATTGAATGCGCAATATTTCTAATGTTTTCGGGCAGAAAGTGTACCGTTGATCGCCCGTTGATCGCCCGTTGATCGCCCGTTGATCGCCCTCGAGAGGGTGCCGACACAGTGCCGGCTGCTGGCAAGCTGGCCCCGCCGGCCAGCCCGGGCGGCCAGGCTGGTGCATTGGCGGCCGTTCCGATGCTGCAGCAGACGCCGGCCGGCCGCCGGCACAGCGGCATTCGGCGGCCCCTGCCGGCGGTTTCGTCGCGGGAACTGCCATTCTGTCAACCCGGCCACGACGGCGCCAACTGGCTGACATAAGGTTCGGTCATGACA
>Ga0105047_10010861_pt1 | contig 14837 bp, 15 predicted proteins | sample MAT04_FD_78384 | JGI IMG/M metagenome (GOLD analysis project Ga0105047, IMG submission 78384) | Freshwater microbial communities from Lake Fryxell liftoff mats and glacier meltwater in Antarctica - MAT-04 (megahit assembly) | ecosystem: Environmental > Aquatic > Freshwater > Ice > Liftoff... | reverse complement strand
TTCGGCGCGTACACCTGGGTGGTGCGACGAACTGTGATCGCCGTGCACAGGTTTCCCACCTACAACGAATCGCTCACGACTCGTACGTGGTGCTCCGGTTTTGGCGCCGCATGGGCCGAGCGGCGCATCACCCTGGTGGGCGACCGCGGCGGGCAGGTCGAGTCGGCGACGCTGTGGGTGCACCTCGATGCGCACTCCATGCGCCCCGCGCGCCTGCCCGCCGACTTCTTGAGCGTGTACCAGCCATCTGCCACGATCGCCGGTTCCGTGCGGCGAGCGTCGTCGAAGCCGCTGCTGGCGCCCGCTCCGCCAGAGGCCTGGTCGCACGGTGTCGAGTGGGCACTGCGTTTCGCCGACTTCGACGTGCTCGAGCACGTCAACAATGCGGTCTACTGGGCTGCGGTCGAGCAGGAGTTGGCGGGGCGGAGAGCACTGCGCGCGCCGATGACGGCGGTGGTCGAGCACGGCGCGGCCATCGAGCGCGAGCGCGAGCACGTTGTTCGCTGGTACGCGAGGGAACGCGTCGACGGTTTCGACGGGTGGCTGGTTGGTGCTGGCGGCGAGCAGTTCGCCGCGGTGCGGGTGTCAGCCGACGTCTGATGCGGCGGCAGCGGGTTCGGCCGGCAAGGGCAGTACCAGCGAGCCGACCGGCACGAAGATGTGCTGCCGATAGAACTGCAGCTCGAGCACGCTTTCGCGGATGTCGTCGAGCGCGCGGTGGCTGCCGGCTTTCTGTACCCGGGTGTTGAGCAGGCTGGGATACCAGCGGCGGACGAGTTCTTTCACACTGCTGACGTCGACGCTGCGGTAGTGCAGGTGGTTCTCGATCTCGGGAAGGTAGGCAGCGAGGAAGCGGCGGTCCATACCGATGGAGTTGCCGCACAATGGCACCTTGCGCGCTTCCGGAGCGTGCTGCTTGATGAACGCCAGCGTGGCAGCGCCAGCCTCTTCGAGTGTGATGGTGGATGCGCGGATCTGGTCGAGCAGGCCGCTCTTGGTGTGCATGTCGACGACCACCTGGTCCATCAGCGCGAGCGCTTCCTCGGGCTGGTGTACCACCAGATCGGGGCCTTCGGCGACGACGTTGAGTTCGTCATCGGTGATGATGGTGGCGATCTCGACGATCACGTTGCTCGCCGGTTCGAGCCCGGTCATCTCCAGATCCATCCACACCAGCACGCTGCGACCCTACCGGTTCCACTGCGGTCGCCGTGCGGCCGCACCGGTACCGTTCACGACGATGACCGAGCCCGTCGAGATGCCCATCAAGCCCGCCGCCACCGTCATGCTGCTGCGCGATGGCGTCGCCGGGCTCGAGGTGTTCATGCTGCGGCGCACGAACAACGCCGTGTTCGCCGGTGGAATGTACGTGTTCCCCGGCGGCAAGGTCGACCCAGCCGACGGCGTCGGCGACGATGCGTTCCGGGTCGCAGCCATACGCGAGTGCTACGAGGAAGCGGGCGTGCTGCTGGCGGTCGACGACGGCGGACAGATGGTGCACGACGGCCACCCTGCGCTGGCTCATCGCTCTGCTGTGTATGACGGCGACATCGACGTGAGCGCCCTCGCGGCCGAACACGGGTTACGCCTCGCCACTGATCTGCTGCCGTGGATGAGCCACTGGATCACGCCCAAGGGCGAGACCACCCGTCGCTTCGACACCCGCTTCTACATGGCTGCGCACCCGGCTGGGCAAACCTCGTACCACGACGACAACGAGACGGTCGCCAGCATGTGGGTGCGGCCCGTCGATGCGCTGTTGCAGTGGGAGGCTGGCGAGTTGCAGCTGATGCCACCCACGGTCACCAACCTACGTTTCCTCGAGTCGCACGACTCGGTAGGGGCGGCGATGGCGGCTGGCTGGGCGGTGGGCACTCCACCGTGCATCCTGCCCAAGATCCGCCTCGACGCGGTAGGGCGCATGGTCGGGGTCGCGCTCCCTGGCGAACCCGGCTACGACCAGCTCGACTGAGGTTGCCGCAGCGGATCAGCGCTACTCGGTGGCGGCGTCTTTGGCGTCGAGCGCGGCGGACACCATCTGCAGCATGCGGGCGCTGCAACCGGCCATGTTGGTGGGCGGTGCAACTTCCTCGACGATGAGCCGGGCGATGGCGCGGAACTCGTCGGCGGCAGCGCCGATGCCCTGCAACGCCACGGGGGCGCCGGCGTCGCCGCCGGCCGACACGGCGGCCTCGAGCGGCACCCGGCCCAGCAGTGGCACACCGATCTGGTCGGCGAGCGCCTGGCCGCCGCCTTCGCCGAACAGCGCGTAGGAGGTGCCGTGCTCGCAGGTGAAGCTGCTCATGTTCTCGATGACGCCACACACGCGCAGGAAGCTGCGCCGGGCCATGTCGGCGGCGCGCGCCGCCACCTTCTGCGCAGCGAGCGCCGGGGTGGTGACGATGAGCAGGTCGGTGCGCGGCAGCATGCGGGCGAGGCCCATCTGCACATCGCCAGTGCCGGGCGGCATGTCGATGAACAGGTAGTCGAGGTCGCCCCATTCGACGTCGTTCAAGAACTGCTCGACCGCTTTGGTGAGCATCAGGCCGCGCCACATCAGTGCGGTGTCTTCGCCCACGAGGAAGCCTGTGCTGACGACCTTCAGCAGGCCCTTCGACAAGCCGCGACCCACCACCAACTCGTTGGGGATGATCTTGGGTCTGTCGCTGCCCTCCACCTTCTGGGCCTCGAGCGGCTCGTCGATGCCGAGTAGGCGCGGCACGGAAAAGCCCCAGATGTCGGCGTCGAGAACGCCAACCGTGAAGCCCTGGGCGGCGACCGCGGCGGCGAGGTTGACGGTGACCGAGCTCTTCCCCACGCCACCCTTGCCACTGGCGATGGCCAGCACACGGGTGGTGACCGGGATTGCGGTGGGCGCTGCCGACTCGCGGGCGTTCCATCGCGCCTTGAGCATCACGTCGCTGCGTTCTTCGCTGTTCATCTCGCCCCAGTCGATGCGCACCGACGTGACGCCGGGGTGCACCGCGACGCGGCTTTCGACGTCTTTCTTGATCTGGGCGCGCAGCGGGCAGCCACCAATGGTGAGCTTGACCCCCACCGACACGGCGCCATCGGCGGTGACCGAGACGCCAGGCACCATGCCCAGCGTCACGATGTCGGCCCCGAGTTCAGGGTCGATGACGGCCTGCAGGAGCGTGAGCACTTCGTCGACGCTTGGCGGGGAATGAATCACGAAGTCAATGCTACGGTAATTCCCAGATACACTCCCGCCAGCTCGGAAACCCGTTCCGGCCCACCCTCGTCATGAAGGAGCTCCTGTGATCACAGTCACCGATACCGCCGCTCGCAAGGTGAAGGAACTGCTCGAGGCCGAGGGTGCCACCGACCTCGCACTGCGCGTGGCCGTGCGGCCCGGCGGCTGCAGCGGGTTCTCCTACGAGATGTTCTTCGACGGCGACATCGCCGCCGACGACGAGAAGGCCGAGTTCGGCGCCGAGCAGGTCAGCGTGGTGGTCGACCCGGCCTCCGCGCAGCTGTTGCTCGGAGCCACGCTCGACTACAAAGACGGCCTCAACCAGGCCGGGTTCGCCATCACGAACCCCAACGCATCGCGCAGCTGCGGCTGCGGCCAGTCCTTCAGCTGAACTTGCTCAGGCTGCCCCAGCTCAGCTGAACTCGCTCAGGCGAGTAAGGCGTCGATCCGTTCGCGCAGCTCGGAGCGATCCCAGATGGCGTCGAGGCGATCGACCACCACGCCGCCGGCGTCGATGAAGTAGATGATGGGCTCGTACTGCGCTCCCAGCGACTCGACGGCCGGCGCCACCACGGTGGCGGCATCGTCGGCGTAGACATCAGCGTGCACCATCACGATGGTGTCGCCCACGCGCTCGCCTTCGGCGACCAGGAACGTGAGGCCGGGAGTGCAGGTACCCGTTTGGCAGTGCCCAGGGGTGCCCACCAGGTAGGCCACCGGCTTGCCCGATGCGAGTGCCTCGGTGAGGGTGACCGCATGCAGCGGGCACGGGTCGGGCGTCAGTGAGCAATAGGGCTCGACGCCGCGATGGTCGTCGACAGTGGGGGTGTCGAAGGCCGGCATGGCTGCACCGGTGACGGGCGTGGGCACGTCGGCGGGGTCGAACAGCTCGAACGTGGCGCCGAAGCCGTCGTCGCCCTCGACCCGCAAGGTGTAGATGACCGCCTTGTCGAGGTTGGCGCGCACCTCCCAGTAGGGGGTGGAGATGCCGTCGACGACTCGGCGCGGGGCGGTGAACTCGGCGGCCGTATTGCCATCGAAGTCTTCGATCCAGCCGCGCAGGGTCTCGGGACCGTTGTCGAGCATGCGGGTCTCGTTGGCCAGTGAGATGGGCAACCGCGTCTCGCCCGGCGTGAACAGCGGGTGGTTCGGGAAGCGTTGCACCAATGCCCAACCACCCTCCGGCGGGCCGATCGAGTCGCTGGGAGCGCCACCTGCGGGGGTGTCGCTGAACGTGGGGTCGGTGTTGCTGCCGGTTCCGTCGTTGCTGTCGTCGTTGCTGTCGTCGTTGCCACAGGCAGCGAGAGCGGCCGCACTGCCCGCGGCGGCCAGGAGCGTGCGTCGAGAAAAGATCACGTGAGTAACGCTAGTGCGGTTGCGCAGCGGTTTCCCAGCGTGCCATTCTCCCTCACGATGTCCATTGTTGACCGACCCGAGGCCCGCCGCATCCGTCTGCGTATCGCCGCTGGTGGAGCGGCCGCCTTGATCGGCCTGTATGTAGCGGGTGCCGTCGTGGAAGTGCCACGAGTGGAGGCCGAGCTGTCCGTGAAGGTCGACGACCGGCTGGCGGCCCTCGGCATCGCCGCCGTCAGCGAGTTCTCCGGGCAGGACGCCACGCTGCGGTGCGAGGCGGCGCTCAACGCCAAGCAGGCCTCCACCGCGGTGCGCGAGGCTCAGGCGGTGCGCGGAGTGAGGGTCGCCCAGCTGCACTCGTCGTGTACACAGGGCGCCGGCTCGTCCGCAGCCCCGACCTCCGCCGTGCCGACCACCGCCGCGCCGACCACCGCCGTGCCGACCACGGTTGCGGTCACCACCACCGTGCCGGCACCGGCAGTGCAGGTCGAGGTGCAGTTGGTCGATGGTCGGCTGGTGCTCATCGGCACCATCGCCAGCGACCTCGAGCGGTTGGCTCTCATCGACCGTGCGCAATCGGTGGTCGCTGCCGACAACGTCATCGATCAGTTGGTGGTCGACCCAGCCACTGCTGCAATCCCTGCCGATCAGTTCGTGGTGTTCCTCGACCTGATGGCCAAGATGCCGCCGCACCTGGTCTCCGGTTCTGTGCGTTGGGCCGACCGTGTGCAGGTTTCGGGCACGTACGCCACCGACGAGCTGCGCGCCGCCTTCGGCGCGGCGGCTGCCGCGCAGGGTGTCGCCGCCGACCTCACGCCTCGCGCCACCGCCGGCGCCGCCCAGGCCATCGCGCTCGAAGCGGAGCTGAACTCGCTCGTCGCCGCCGAGCCCATCCTGTTCGAAAAGGGCAGCACCGTCATCAGCGCGGCCTCACTCGGTACGGTGCAGCGAGTGGCCGGCCTGGCCGAACGCTACGCGGGTGTCGCCATCGACGTGCAGGGCCACACCGACAGTGAGGGCGACCCTGAGCGCAACCTCACCCTCAGCCAGCAGCGCGCGCAGGCTGTGCTCGACGCGCTCGTCGCCCTCGGCGTCCCCGCTATCGACCTCACTGCCACCGGCTTCGGGCTCATCCAGCTCATCACCGACGCCGACGGCAACGAGGTCCCCGAGAAGAGCCGTCGCGTCGTCTTCGGCGTCTCCACCGTCTGAGCAGGAAGAAGGCAACTCGTGCCCTACACACTCGCCAAATGGGCGCTCTGGTTGATCAGTGCTGCCGTCGCCGGTTTCGTGGTTGGTTGGATGCTGCGCGGCCTGCGCCGCGCCGCCGCCGTGGCCGCGCTGGTGGACGATGGGGGTGAGGCAGAGTCGCTGCGTGGGCGGGTGGCCGCGCTGGAACCATTGGTCGCCGAGCGCGAACAACTGATCGCCCAACTCGCCAAGTGTCGCGAGCAGGCGCAGTCGGTGCGCCGAGCGGTGGCCGCCGAGGTGCTGCAGCCGTCCGACGTATTCGAACCAGCTGCGGTGTCGACCCCGGGGGTCGACCCGCCGGCGCGCGGCGAGAGCGAGCGGCTGGCCCAGAAGGTTGCCGCGCACGAGTCCACCATCGGCGACCTGCGCGCCCGCCTCTGGAACACCGAGGCGCGGGTCGGCGAACTGCACGAGGCGTTGGCCGCGCAGCAGGCGGCCACTGCGCCGATGGAGCCCGACCTGGCTGCCGGTGCCGCGGTACTGGGCGAGAAGGTGCGGCTCAACGACTTCACGGTGGTCGAGGGCATCGGGCCGAAGATCGCCGACCTGTTGCTTGCCACCGGCATCAAGACGTGGTGGCAGCTGCACCAGGCTCAGCCCGACCATCTGCGGCGTGTGCTGGCCGACGCCGGCCCGCGATTTCAGGTGCACGACCCGGCCACCTGGCCCGAGCAGGCCGGGCTGCTCGCGCGGGGCGAGTGGCAGCAGTTCAAGCTGCTGGGCGATCGGTTGAAGGGTGGCAGGCGGGCGGAGTGACCATGCCGCCGTCGACTCTCGATGGCACCTGTCGACTTGCCTCGCGTTGTGCAGCGGCACTCTGGCGACACGACGGGTTTCCGGGTCGCTGGCCTACGATGCGAGCATGACCAAACCCCTTGGCCCGTACACCCCCGCCGTGCGCGCCGGCGACTGGATCATCGTCAGCGGCCAGCTGGGCCTGAAGGACGGCGTGCTCGTCGACGGCGGTGTGCTGGCGCAGACTGCGCAGGCCGTCGAGAACCTGGAGGGGCAGCTGGCATCCATGGGCGCAACGCTGGCCGACGTTGCCAAGACGTTGTGTTTCCTCACCGACATGGACACGTTCGCCACGTTCAACGAGGCCTACGTCGCCGGTTTCGGCGATAGTCGTCCGGCGCGCAGCACCATCGGCGTGGCTGCATTGCCCGCCGGCGGCGTCGTCGAGATCGAGGCCTGGGCTTTCAAGCCGCTGGCATCGCAGTAGTAGGCTTGCCGCCGTGCCTGGTGCCATCGCCATCGTCCTCGTGCTGCTCGTCTTCCCCGTCATCGCCATCATGGGGTCGGTCACCATCGCCGCGCTGCTGGGCTTCCTGCTCAACCGCGACGCTGTGCAGCGCAACGAGGGCAGCGAGCTGCTCGACACCAACTACTAGCACCGCTCGGTAGTCTTGGGGGCGCTGCAATCTCCACAGGTTGTAGCCACGACCTCGGGCCGCTTGTAACGGTGCCGGGGTCACTTCGTTTTCTCCCGAGAAAGTGCGCAGAAATGCGCGAGGTGCCCGCGTGGCGTTGCTCTCACTGAGCAACAACCCACGACCGATTGGCATCTCCATGTTCTCGCACTGCAACCCCCGTCACCGTTCGCACGTCGCCCGCCGCCTGGTGGCCGCCGGCCTTGTCGGACTCATCTCGCTGGCTGCAACCGGTGCTCACGCCGATGGCCGCCGCACCCCGCCGCCTGCGCCCATTTCACCGTTCGACCTCAGCGCCGGGCCGAGCAACGACACCGATACCGACACGCCCAACGACCGGGCCACTGCGCCGCTGCCCACCCCGCGACCGGGTACTCAGACCGACCTCGCGGCGTTGAAACCAAGTGGCTATTCGCTGACCGACGTGAAGCTGACCCCGCGGGGCACCTGGGCGCGCTTTCGCTACACCACCAACTCGCCGACGGTGACCGTTCGAGTGTCCGAGTTCCAGCCGAAGTTCGTCAACGGCAAGTGGACCGAGCCCTACATGGACAGCATCGTCGGGCCCGACACGGTCGACACCTACGGCAAGACCGGCGCGATGAAGTGGGACAAGGTGTTCCTGCTGCCCGACACGACCTACTACTACATCATCACGGTGCCGACGGCGGCCAACGAAGTGCCGGTGCAAGCGGTCGGCAGCTTCACCACGCTGCGCCGCACGCTGACCATCACGTTCGACACCATCGCCGTCACCGACGACAGCGACCCGGGCCTGAAGGGTGCCGGCGACTTCAGCTTCTGGTTCCAGGTGAACGGCGAGCAGATCGCACAGTTCAGCAAGAGCATCGCCAGCGACAGCTCGTACAACATCGTGGTCGACGGCAAGCCGCTGCAGGTGACCATCCCCGACGTGCTGCACACCGACATCCCGTTCGGCGTGCAGGTCTACGAGAACGACGTGCAGAAGTGGGACGAATGCGGCAGCCAGCTGCTGGGCGGAGATGCGTGGGACGGCGTGGGCATCCACAAGGAGAACTCGTGCGGCACCTGGCTGTACATGAGCGACGAGTACGACGCGAGCCCGGGCGACTGGAAGTTGGGCTACGGCCAGGACGACGACAAGCCCCTCTCGTTCGTGCTCACGCGCAAGGACTCGTCGGTGCACATGAAGATCACCGGCACCATCGTGGCGGTGTGGTCCTGACCTCTTGATGCCCTGGCAGACTGAGCGGATGCACCAGCACGACGCCTCCACCGAGGTGCTCACGCAAGCCATCGTTCGCTACGCCGTCGACCGGGTGCGCATGGAACCCCCGCTCGACGGGCCACGCACACAGGCCGAGCTGCGAGCGATGGCCGGCCGCACGATCACCGAGCGGGGTTTGGGCGGGCTGGAAGCGCTGCGCATCTTCGGTGATGTGCTGGCGCCGGCGTGCATCTCGGTCGACCACCCTCGGTTCCTGTCGTTCGTTCCAGCCGCTCCCACCGACGCCTCCATCCTCTTCGACCTGGTCGTGGGTGCCTCCAGCATCTACGCCGGGTCGTGGATGGAAGGCGGCGGAGCCGTCTTCGCCGAGAACGAGGCGCTGCGCTACATCGCCGATCTGGCGGGCATGCCGGCTGGCGCAGGCGGGGTGTTCGTCAGCGGCGGCACGGCCGGCAACCTGAGCGCTCTCGTCGCTGCCCGTCATCGCTGGCGACAACGAGCCGGGGGGCGCTTCGACAGCACTCGCGGGCTGATCATCGCCAGTAAGGGTGCGCACAGCAGCATCGCTGCCGCCGGCCGTGCGATGGATGCCGACGTGATGAAGGCCGACGCCGACGACGAAGGCCGCCTGCGGGTCGACGCGTTGAGCGAACTGGTGGCCGCGTTGTCGCCGCACGATCGAGACCGCGTGTTCGCGGTGGTGGCCACCAGCGGCACCACCAACGCCGGTGTCATCGACCCGCTCGACGGTGCCGCCGACGTGGCCGAGTCGTTGGGCACGTGGTTCCACGTCGACGGGGCCTACGGCGGAGCAGGGCTGGCGGCGCCCAGCGTGCGCGATCGGTACCGCGGCATCGAGCGCGCCGACAGCTTCATCGTCGACCCGCACAAGTGGCTGTTCGCCCCCTTCGATTGCTGCGCCCTGCTCTATGCCGACCCGCTGGTGGCGCGCGCCGCACACACGCAGCATGCCGAGTACCTCGACGTGCTGCACGCGCCCGACGGCCAAGACGAGGACTGGAACCCCAGTGACTTCGCACACCACCTGTCGCGCCGGGCGCGCGGGCTGCCGTTCTGGTTCAGCCTTGCCACGTATGGCACTGCTGCGTACCGTGACGCAGTCGAGCAGACGCTGGTGGTCACGCGTGAAGCAGCGGAGTTGGTGCGCGCTGCGGCGCACCTCGAGCTGATCATGGAGCCCGAGCTCAGCGTGGTGCTGTTCCGGCGGCTCGGTTGGGCGGCGGCCGACTACCAGGCGTGGAGCGACCGCATGCTGGCCACCGGCGTGGCGTTCGTGGTGCCCACCGCGTGGGCGGGCGAAACCGTGCTGCGCATCTGCGTCGTGAACCCGCGCACCGCCGTGGCCGACATCCAGCTCATCGTCGATTCCCTCGCCTGATCGGAGCCCACATGGCTGATCTCCTCCTCCGCAACGCCCGCATGGTGGCCACCGTCGATGCGCAGCGGCGCGAGCTGACGGGCGGTTGGGTGGCCATCACCGGCAACCTCATCGAGGCCGTCGGCGGCAGCACCGACCCGCAGCCCGTGGCCACTCGCACGGTCGACGTGGCCGACTGTCTGGTCACCCCCGGGCTGGTGAACGCGCACCACCACATGTATCAGAACCTCACGCGCGCCTACCCGCCGATGACCGACAAGCCGCTGTTCGGCTGGCTGCAATCGCTGTACCCGCTGTGGCGGGCCATCGACGAAGAGTCGGTCTACGCCAGCGCATTCGTGGGCCTGGCCGAGCTTGCGCTCAGCGGGTGCACCACCAGCAGCGACCACCTCTACCTGCACCCGCGGGGCGCTGGCGACCTGCTCAGCGCGGAGATCGCCGCAGCCCGCGAGCTGGGCATGCGGTTCCACCCCACCCGCGGGTCGATGAGCCTCAGTCAGAAAGACGGCGGCCTGCCGCCCGACGACGTGGTGGCCGACGACGACGAGATCCTCGCCGCCAGCGAGGCCGCGGTGCACCAGCACCACGACCGCAGCCACGGCGCGATGGTGCGCATCGCACTGGCACCGTGCAGCCCGTTCAGTGTGACCGAGCGGCTGATGGTGGCCAGTGCGGAGTTGGCCGAGCAACTCGACGTGCGCCTGCACACCCACTTCGCCGAGAACGCAGAGGACGACGAGTTCTCGCTGGCGACGTTCGGCTGCCGCCCGATGGAGTACCTCGAGCGCACCGGCTGGTGCAGCGACCGCACGTGGGTGGCGCACTGCGTGATGCCCAACCACGACGAAGTGCATCGCCTCGGTGCGGCCGGCATCGGCGTGGCGCATTGCCCCAGCAGCAACCTCATCCTCGCCTCGGGTATCTCGCCGGTGGTCGCGATGCGCGCCGCCGGCGTGAAGGTGGGTCTGGGCGTCGATGGCTCGTCGTCGGCCGACAGCGCATCGCTGTGGCTGGAAGCGCGCCAGGCGATGCTGCTGGCCAAACTGCGCGACGGCGCGCACGCGGGCACGGCGCGCATGGCGCTGGAGATGGCGACGCTCGGCGGCGCCGGTTGCCTGGGCCGCGAGGGTGAGTTGGGCGTCATCGCCCCCGGCGCGGTGGCCGACCTGGCCGTGTGGAAGCTCACCGGCCCCACGTTCGCCGGCGCGCTCGCCGACCCCATCGAGGCCTGGCTGCGCTGCGGGCCCACCGGCGCGTGGCACACCATCGTCGACGGCAAGTTCGTGGTGCGCGGTGGCGAAGTGCTGCACCCCGACCTGCTGCACGTACTGCACAGCCACGCCCGCCACGCGGCCCGCATCCAACAACTCGGCTGAGCCCGCGCCACTGGCTTGCTACCGGCCGGTGAAGTTGGCGGGCAGGCCGACGATGCGCGGCAGTAGCCAGGTGCCGGCACCGGTGTCGGGGACGAGGCCGCGGGGCACGAAGCTCCGTGCGAAACGGGCGTTGGGGCTGGCCAAGCGGAGGTCGCACTGCGAGGTGAACTCGGCACCCATCGCGACGGCAGGCCTTCTTGACCCATTGGGCTGATCTGCCCGCGCAGGAAGTCGCCGCGCTGCTGTCGACGTCACCAAGGACCGAGGAGTTGGAGCTTGCGTCCGGCAGCCATTTGCCCTGGCCGTCGCAGGTCTTGCGGGCGTATGAGCTCGTCGCCAACCCGCTCCAAATGACCGATGACAACACGCGAGTGCTCATCGACTGCCTGCTCCAAGTGCAAACAGACACGCTCAGCCGCGCATCTTGCCGGGTGGAGAGCTGGTCAGCCCCGGGCACTTCGGCAGTTAGGTATCTGTCGCCATTGGGCTGTTCTGGCGGCTGTCATCAGTGGCGGTCAGCTGCTCGATCAGCCACTCGACGTACTGTCGCTCAATCCCAGCCTCGAGACGCGCATCGCTGGTCTGAATGTCCACCACGACACAGCCCGGCCCCGGCCCCCACGTGTGCTCCGAACGCGCAAGCCTTCGACCGCTTCGAGACACGCTCGTCACGCGAACGGCAGCAGGCTCGACGAACGGACTACGAACGCGAACACCTGGCGGCAGTTACGACGAGAACTCCAGTCCTCCGGACTCGACTCGCGCTACACCGTGCCGCCACTTTGACCTCAGACCGGATATGGCAGGGCCGGTGGCAACTCGGAGAGCCAGCTCGATGCGACCCTTGGCCATGAGCTTTCGCATCCGTCGCGACCGGATCTTCTGCCCAAGCCGCCAGCCGATACCACCGCCAGGCAAGCCCCCGGCCACATCATCCAGCACCCGAGCAGATTGCTCGATATACGGGTGATTGTCCAGGCGCGTTGCTACCGCGGCTCGGGGCCGCGGTAGCTGTTCTGTCTGGGTTGTCTCGCACCTCTAGACGGGTGGTTGGGGTAGTCGTCTTCGTGTGGGCGGTGCGCCGCGTGGGGTGGTGGTGCGGTGGGTGCCGTCGTGCCAGGTGAACTCGGCCACGGCGTCGGGGCGCAACTTGACGGTGAGCTTCTGCTTGTGGAGGTAGGTGTGATGGCGTCGACAGAGCAGGAGGATGTTGTGGTAGTCGGTGGGGCCGCCGTGTTCCCAGTGGTGGATGTGGTGGCCGTCGGTGAAGCGGACGGGTCGGTTGCAGCCGGGGAATCGGCAGCCGCCGTCGCGGGCGGCGACTTGGCGGAACAGGGTGCGGGGGATGGTGTAGGTGCTGCGCCCGAACTTCTCGGGGGCGCCGTCTGCGTCGCGCAGGATGACATGGACTCTGCAGTCGCACAGGTAGGTGGAGGTGCAGGCGGGTGAGACGGGTTGGCCGGTGTCGTCGTTGGTCGCGGTCGGCGTCTCCGTGGTGATGGTGGAGATGTCGGCGGACAACGAGATGTTGGGGAGGTGCCTGGGTGTGCCGTCGCCGTCGTGGTTGGCGTTGAAGAACGCGGCGATGTCGAACAGCGCGTCGCCCTGCTTCTCCGCCGTGGAGCGGGCGTCGTCCTTTCCTTCCCGGGTTTGTGCGGTTTGGATTGCCTTCTCCAGCTCAGTCGCGGCAGCGTCGTCGAGGCTGAGGGTGCCGTGCAACCGTTGGTCCAATGTGCGGGCGAGATGGAGCTCGTTGGGTGCCTCGATGGGTGGTACACCGTCGTCGAGGACCGCGTCGGCCTGCTTGCGCCACTCGATGACCGCTGCCTTGGTGTCGTCGATGTCGAGCGGGGCAAGGATGTCGGCCAATGCCGCTTGTCGTTGAGTCAGCAGGTGGGCGTCTTTGGGGTGGGACAACTGCTTCGAGATCGCGATCTGGCTGCCACTGAGCCGACCATCGATGGCGGCTTCAGCGAACGCAGTGTTGGTGTCGAGGAACCGGCCGGTGGACAGCAGCGCACTCGCGACGTTGGGCGACATGCGGGCATTCGTGCGCAGCCAGGCGTTGATCGACACCGCGCCTTCGACACCGTAGGTGCCGGTGACTTCTACGTGCCGCAACGCCAGCGACAACAGGGCACCTTGGTGTTCCCATGCACGGACAGCAGCGAGCGCCTCAGCAGGGCTGAGGAGGATCTGGTCGACGTATTCGTCCAGTGCATTCATGTTCCACAGCGTACACACGTTCGCTCACCCGAGCAACCCGCAACCCCATATCCCGTATGCCCTTCAGCGATACCGAAAGCGCACGACATCACCCCCACTGATAGCTCGTTGGGTCGGGTCGGAAAGTTGGCGCTGGGGCATCACTCAGCGATGTCTCAGCGCCGAATTGCGGCGGAACTGGGCGACGTCGGCGTTCAGGGTCGCTACGCGGAGATCTGCAACGCGGATCACTAGCGTGGGCAACCTCATGGTCGTTGCATTCCTCGTCGCCTTTGGCACGGTCTTCCTGGCCGAGCTGCCCGACAAGACCATGGTGGCGTCGCTGGTGCTCACCACCCGCTTCCGCCGACCGCTGGCCGTGTGGGTGGGCGTGTCCGGCGCATTCGTGCTGCACGTCGTGCTGGCGGTGTCGATCGGGTCGCTGCTGCGCAAGCTGCCCGACACGCCGGTGAAGCTGGCCGTGGCGGTGCTGTTCCTCGTCGGTGGCCTGCTGCTGCTGCGCGGCAGCGTCGAGGAAGACGATGGCAGCGGCGAACCATCGGCACAACTGCCGTTCCTCAAGGTCGCGCTCACTGCCGCCTCGGTGGTCGGCCTGGCCGAGTTCGGCGACCTCACTCAGCTGGCGACGGCCAGCATCGCCACTCAGTACAGCGCGCCCATCGCAGTGGCGCTTGGCGCGTGGTGTGCACTGGCGTCGGTGGCGGCGTTGGCCGTCACCGCCGGCCAGTGGATCGTGCAGCACGTGCCGCTGCAACTCGTGCAGCGCATCGCCGGCGGCTTGTTCCTGGTGTTCGGCGTGCTCACCGCCGTCAGCGCATTCGTCTGACGGCAGGTACGGTGCAGGCATGACCGAGCAAGCTGATCAGTACCTGGTGGGCGTCTCGCTGCCCGACGCCCTCCGCGCCCAGGAGTTCCTCACCGCCGCCACCGGCCTGGCCATGAAGGGCTCGTTGAAGCTGCGCGACGCCGTCATCGTGGCCAAGGATGCCAACGGCAACACCAACGTGCGTGAAACAATCGACCCGCAGCCCGGTCGCACCGCGCTGTCCAGTGGTGTCTGGACCGGTCTGCTCGGCCTGGTGTTCGGTGGCCCGGTGGGCTGGCTGGTGGGTGGCGCCGTGGGTGCCGGCATCGGTGCCGGTGCTGCGAAGGTCATCGACCTCGGCGTACCCGACGAGTGGGTGCAATGGTTCCGCGAGTCGGTGGTACCGGGCACCACCACCGTGGTGCTATTGCTGGAGAACCTCGACGTGGGCGCGCTGGCCACCGAGCTGCAGCGGTTCCCGTTCGGCCGACTGGTGCACACCACGCTGCCGGAGTACTCGATGCGTCGGCTCGAGGAGGCGCTAGGCCAGGCCCCCGCCCCCGCCCCCGCCCC
>Ga0105047_10010860_pt1 | contig 14837 bp, 13 predicted proteins | sample MAT04_FD_78384 | JGI IMG/M metagenome (GOLD analysis project Ga0105047, IMG submission 78384) | Freshwater microbial communities from Lake Fryxell liftoff mats and glacier meltwater in Antarctica - MAT-04 (megahit assembly) | ecosystem: Environmental > Aquatic > Freshwater > Ice > Liftoff... | reverse complement strand
CTCCTCGCACAAGTCCTCCACGAACGCGTCGAACCCCGCCGACTTCAGCACCCCGTTCAGCTTCTCATAAAACACATGCCGCGGCGCCCGGGGCAATTCCCCCGTCGCCACCCACAACTCCACCTGCCGCGATCCATCCCGCCGACCCAACGCCATCGCTCACCCTCCCGGAGTCCCGTTCCGATCACCGACGTATCGTAGCAAACCCGTCAAGCGGGTTTTTCAACAGGCTGCTAAGAGCACAGCTCTCAGTTCAAGAACTCGTACTCATCATGTACAACGGAACAACTACAGAAGGCAAAGGCATGCGTCCGCTTATCGAAAAGTATGCCCTCCTCAAACACTTCAATCGAGGCGTTTTTAAGCTACACGTTGACACGTACTCTCGCTACGCGGAGTCGGCATTCGTGGATTCGGAAGACCTGCGCAGGCCCGGCACAGTCACGTAGGTCAGGCTGTGCCTGATCATCTGGATGCGATAAGTTTGTCTATTGATCTCGAATCGTCAAGCAATGCCTGAATCACTGGCTACCGAGCACCCGCCTCAAGAGCGTTCAGGCACAGCCTGACCTACGTGACTACGTGACTGCTTGTGGATTCGCCCTCCTTCTCCCCAGTGGACGAGTGTTTGTGATTCAGATCGTGAACATGGCAGAGTTCATGAACTCAATGCGGGATTGGTCGGGGCGGTCGAGTCAGACTTCCGCTGCTGATGGACCGTCTCGGGACCACCGCACCCTGCGCACTGTCCGAACTGCTCCCGGATGATTCGCCTGGTGAAACGCGGCCTTAACCCTCGGCACTGAGAACTTCCAGCAACTCGCCGATCGAGTGCTGCATCTCCAGGGGATGTCGCAGTTGCAGATCGGCGGTGACGGTGTAGCGGTTGCACCGACCTTCTTTTTCGATATGCAGATAGCCCGCTTCCACCAACTCGGCCACGATCCGCTGCACCATGCGTTCGGTGATTCCGACGGCCAGGGCGACATCGCGTAATCGCTGGTCAGGCTGTCGGTATAAACACAAAAGCACATGCGAGTGATTGGTCAAAAACGTCCAGGTGGCCGGGGCCGCAGGGACCAGCGTCACTGCCGCTGAGGGAGGGCTGACGGACTTTCCAGATCTTTTTTGATCTTTTTTCATGCGAGACACCTTGCACGAACAGACATACACGACTACAAATACACGAACCTCAGTTCACGTATCCAGGTACGCGAATTATATCTGTCCAGGAAAGAGAATGCCATGTGGGATGTGTTGCGAGTCAATCTCTGTTCGCCGTTGTCGCTCGCGTTCGTGCTGGGAATCGTTTCCAAGCTCGTACGCAGCGAGCTCTCGATTCCCCGCGAGCTGTATTCTTCTCTGTCGATTTACCTGCTTCTGGCTCTGGGCTTGAAGGGGGGGGTGGAGCTTTCACACAGTAAGCTGGAAGACATTCTCTGGCCCGTTCTGGGGACTTTCGCACTCGGGATTTTGACCCCCATCACCTCGTACCTGGTCCTCCGCAAACTCGGGAGATTCAGCATCGCCGACGCGGCGGGGATTGCAGCCCACTATGGCTCGGTCTCGGCAGTCACGTTCATCGCCGCTCAGCAGTTTGTGCAGACCATGGGCCAGCCAGCTGAGGGTTTCATGCCGACTCTGGTGACTCTGATGGAGAGTCCGGGCATCCAGATCGCTCTCGCGATTGGAGCAATCCAGATTGCCAAGCAGAACACGTCACGTCCAGCCGGAAGCTCGGAGCCGGTCACTCCCGCTCGTCCCATGAAAGCGGTGCTGCATGAAGTGTTAACCGGACGTTCCATGATCCTGATGGTTGGTGGGTTAATCGTCGGCTGCGTGATGGGTGAGAAGGCCTATGAACCTGTGAAGCCCTTCTTCGAGGGGATGTTCAAGGGGGCTTTGACGATCTTCTTGCTGGAAATGGGACTCGCAGCGGGTGCGAGGCTGGGTGATTTGAAGTCCGCAGGACTCTTTCTGGTTGGATTTGGCACGATCATGCCCGTGATTCACGGAACGCTCGGGGTACTGGTCGGACACTGGGCTGGACTCTCGATCGGTGGGGCGACAGTCCTCGGCGCGATGTCGGCGAGCGCGTCCTATATTGCAGCCCCTCCGGCGGTGCGTATGACACTCCCCGAGGCTAACCCGACCTTCTACCTGACCTCAGCCCTGGCGATCACCTTTCCTTTCAACATCGTGCTGGGTATCCCGATCTACTTCTTCATCGCCAAGACGCTGAGCGGTCAGTAGTTCCACAGGCTACACCTCAGACGCATTGCCAAGTCGGCAGACAGGAATGTTTGCCCCACCGTCCAAAGGATTCAAGCGTTCCACATGCCGAGGAGTCTGACATGCACACGACAACACTGACATTACTGACCATCGTGGCAGAAGCGATTTTGAAAGATCGATTGATCGAAGAGCTGACTCAGGCGGGAGCGAAAGGGCACACCCTGACCGATTGTGAAGGATCGGGTTCTCGCCATCGCCGCGTGGGTGAAATACTGGGTGCCAACATCAAATTAGAGCTGATCGTGTCTGCGGAAGTCGCTGACAAAATGTTGACGGTGCTGGCAGAGGAGTACTTCCCCCACTACGCCGTCATTGCTTACATCAGTTCCGTCTCTGTCATTCGAGGAGAGAAGTATGTCTAAGTCATCATTGGTCAATCCGTCGTTGAACGTGCTGAATCGACGCAGGTTGCTACAGGCCGGGGGACTGGCCGCGATTTCTGCGCTGGCCGGCTCGTCACTACCTAATCCCGCGTTCGCCGTAGAAGACCCCGACTCCTTGCCCGCAACTCCGCAGGAGGCGCTCGATCGTCTGTATCAAGGGAATCGTCGATTCGCGAACGGTCAACCGTTGTCGATTCATCAGGATCTGAGCCGCGTGAAGGCGATTGCAGCTCGCCAGACTCCATTCGCCTCGTTTCTGGGCTGCGCGGATTCGCGAGTGCCAATCGAGTTTGTCTTCGACCAAGGGTTTGGCGATATATTCGTCAACCGCATCGCCGGGAACATCGCCAGCAGCGAGACCATCGGCAGCCTCGAATTCGGCGTGAAGATTCTCGGGACCAAGGTGCTGTATGTCCTCGGTCACTCGGAATGCGGGGCTGTGACCGCAACGATGAAGGGCACTGAAGTTCCAGGACAAATCAGCGGTCTTTTCCAATACATCCGGCCCGCCGTGAAAAGTGCCAATGGAGACATGGAAATCGCAGTCCGCGAAAATGTTCGAAACCAGGCTCAACTTTTGGCGGAGTCGTCACCCGTGATCTCACGCATGATTCAACAAGGAGAGCTGATTGTGGCGGGCGGAGTTTACGATCTGCAAACGGGAGTCGTCACACCAGTCAAGTGTGACTTCTAGAACCGCAGAGTCGCCCAACCCATTGGTTGATCGGGAGGGTGACACGCTTTGAATCGTCAGAAAAAAAACAGCCCACCGGTAGAAACCGGTGGGCTGTTTTTGCTGGTTGACGCTTCACGAGCGATCTACTTCGCGGCGGCTTTCAGGTCGCTGACCTTGTCGGTGTTTTCCCAGGTGAAACCGTCGCCGGAGCGGCCGAAGTGGCCTCCGGAGGCGGTTTGGAGGAATACAGGTCGTCGCAGCTTGAGGTGGTTGATGATGCCGCGCGGGGTCAGGGGGAAGACTTCGCGGACGGCCTTTTCGAGGGACTCCTCGGTCACGGTTGACGTGCCGCGGGTGTCGACTCGGATGCTGACCGGATCAGCGACGCCGATCGCATAAGCCAGCTGGACTTCGCATTCCTTGGCCAGACCAGCTGCAACGATGTTCTTGGCGACGTAGCGGGCCATGTAAGCTGCGGAGCGGTCGACCTTGGTCGGGTCCTTACCGCTGAAGGCTCCCCCGCCGTGACGACCCCAGCCGCCGTAGGTGTCGACGATGATCTTACGACCGGTCAGACCGCAGTCGCCGTGAGGTCCACCGACCACGAATCGCCCGGTGGGGTTGATGTGGTACTTAGTCTTGCTGGAGAGCAGGTTCGCGGGCACGATCGAGGGGATCACATGCTTCTTGATGTAGTCCTCGATCGCCGGCTGCTCGATGTTCGGCGTGTGCTGGGTCGAAACCACGATGGCGGTGATGCCGACCGGCTTGCCATCGGCGTACTCGACCGAGACCTGGCTCTTGCTGTCAGGCAACAGCCAGTCGACAGCCTTCTTGTGACGCAGGGTGGTCAGCTCGTTCAGAATGCGGTGCGACAGGGCGATCGGCAGCGGCATCAGTTCCGGAGTCTGGTCACAGGCGTAACCAAACATCAGGCCCTGGTCCCCGGCTCCGTCGCGGTCGACACCCATGGCAATATCTGGGCTTTGTGAGTGCAACTTGACGAGCACTTCGCATGTGTCGGCATTGAAGCCGATATCGTTGCTGGTGTATCCGATCTCGCGGATGACCTTGCGGGCCACCTTCTCAAAATCGACCTTGGCTGTCGAAGTGATTTCGCCTGCCAGACAGACAAAGTCAGTCGTGCACAGCGTTTCGCAGGCCACGCGGGCCATCGGATCGAGGGCCAGCAAAGCGTCCAGCACGCCATCGGAGACCTGATCGGACACCTTGTCCGGATGTCCCTGGCTCACCGATTCGCTCGTGAAAATGTATCGTGACATCAGTCAATCACCTGTCGAGAAGGATCTGAAAACCCGCTGCACCAGCCCCAATTCGCCCTGCTGGAAGGGCCACCTCACCACAGCTGTTTGCGACTCCATTTTCGGATGTCGCGAAACGGCGGGAAGTATCGTCTACGAACCGAGGCCATCCATCAACACCGAGCGAGGATTTTCTATGGAATTCGCAGTGGCCATCGAGACGCGTCCCCCGGTTCCCTGTCTCGTGCAGACGGCTGAAAGCGGAAGCTTCTCCTTGACATTCCCCCAAAGCACTGCAACATATAGAGGACTGGGCAGCCCTGAGCGGCTCAGTCGATGTCGTCGCCGAGCAAGGGGTTTCTTGTCCAGGTGTGACGAGTGCCTTCACAGGAATGAATCGATGAGTGGTCCGATTGTGCGAACCGGAACGACCCCGGAATTTTGGAAGAACTGGGACGCCGCCTTCACAAAGGGTGGAAAGTCGAAGAAGGCCCATGACTTGGCCGCCAAGAAGTCGGTCACCAAGCCACATATCAAGAAGGGATCGAAGAAGGGCTAAATCGGCCCGATTCGATCATGAATCTCGTACAAAAAGCTGTCCCCCGTGGGACAGCTTTTTGTCATTCGTAGAGACCTACTCAGAACGTAGCGAGTATCCGCTTGAATGAGCGGTACGGCGCTAGCCGCCGGCTCCCTGAACCGCACGCTGAGAAGAGCCGGCGGCTAGCGCCGTGCCGCTCACTCCATTCGAGCCGCCCCACTTTCAACGGTGACACCGCACTTGAGAGTTACACCATCGAGTCGAGTTCCACTGGCTCGTGAGAGGGTTCGTCCGCTGAGGCTTTGAAGCTCCACCAACTCGACTGGGGGATCAAGGCGAGGGCTGAAATCAGCAGTTGGCTCCCCGCGAAAACCGCGAGCATGAACATGCGGCCTTCGGTCAGACCGTAGGCATGCAGGCCGACTCCCAGCTCGTTCACGCCGAAGAATGACCAGCTGACGACGATGTTGCCGAGGACACTGAGTGCGGCCATTCCGCGTTCGCGGATCATCCCGCCCCAGCGTGCATGCAGAACCAGCGCATTCCAGATCACGATGATGAGCGCTCCGTTCTCTTTGGGGTCCCAGCCCCAGAACCGGCCCCACGAATCATCCGCCCACAAACCGCCCAGAACCGTGCCGACAAAGCTGAAGAAGATGGCGAAACAGGTCGTGCCATACATCATCGAATACAGCCGCTGCCGGTCCTTCGCGGAAAAGGCGGGAGTGAGCAACCCACCCAGGATATAGATCACCCCAATGAAGCCCGCCACATAGGTGGTGGCATACCCCAGTGTGATCGTCACCACATGCGTGGCGAGCCAGAACTGCGTGTCGAGGACCGCTTGCAACACGGCAAACGTATCCCCGTCGGTGCTGAGCCCCGCCGCGACTCGCAGACTCAAGAACCCCGCCGCACAGGCCAGCGTTGTCCCAATCCCCTTCTTAAAGAACAGCTCTGTCACCAGTGAGAACATCGCCGCCGCACAGCCGATGAACACAGCTGCGGAGTAGAGGTTCGTGACAGGCGGACGCCCCGAGATGTAGATGCGTCCGGCAATGGCTGCGAAGTGCAAACCGAAGGTCAACAAGGCGAACGCGAACGCGGCGCTGTGCAACGCTCGCATCCAACCGAACCCGGACAGAACCCACCCCAGAGCGACCAGCACGAACGCTCCGACGTACATATAGGATGCTAAATTGAACGGTCCGACGCGGTTGAAGTCGTGCTCGAAGCTGGTCTTCCCCAGGTCGAGTTCGGCACCCGTTGATTTGACCGTCAGGTCCTCTTTCGAGGCCCCTTTGAGGAACTTCAAATAGTCAGCGACGTGCGTGTTGAACTCGTCCGGTTTGTTGGCCTTGTACGAGTCGAGCATGCCTCGCCAATGCTGCATCGCTGGAACGGGCTCCATGTCAAACTGAGCTTCGAGAGCTGAGAACGCACACGCCTCGAAATAGCTGCACCACCCGGCGCCCATAGCTTGCGTCAGACGTTCCTTCTCCGCTCCGATTTGCATCGGAACGACGATGGCGAACTGTTCATCGGCAACCAACTTTCCGAGCCTGGCCAAATACTCTCTGACAGCGCCCATTTGCTGCTGAGCCATCCCGGGATTCGACTTGATGGTCTCGGGACTCGGGAGCGGAGGCATCGGTTGCAGAGTTGTCGGATCGATGAACATGAACCGCATCTTGTGGACCGTACGCACCCTCCGTTCCAATGACAAGAGCTTTCGCTGATAGAGATTCAGGTTCTCCGTCTTGAGCTCCCGAAGCTGCTTGATCTCCTCAAGCATGCCCGGATCTTTCGGAGACCCATCTCCTTCGAGCTTCGGCTGGAACTCGCTCAGGGCGTAACGGAACCGCTCCCGCTTTTCGAGGCCCAGGGCCATCTGCAATTCCAGGTTCTCGATCTGGAACACCGGGTGTTTATCAGCCTCGGGAGAATTGGTCATGACATCGAGCAGCCAGCGAATAGCGGGCTCGGTCTTGTCGTTCTCGCGGTATGACTCTCGATCGTTCAGAAACAGCATCGTGTTTCGAGCCAAGCTGTCGATCGGCTGGGCGCGACCTTCGTAGAAGATCGGCACTTGTCCGAAGGCTTCGAGGTCGAACTTGGTGTCTGACTTCTTCGTGCGCGCCGCGCTCATCAGAACTGACGCAAACAGCAGTGTCGCCACCGCAGCTGACAAGACCGGCCAGAGTCGGCGTTTCTTCGATTCCGGATCGGGTGACGAAGCCCCCGTCTTGGCTGTGGGCGTCGTCCGCACGACCTTGCCCAGAAATCTCGCCAACACCTGGAAGAACTGGAACAGCATTCCGACTGCCGTAATCATGCAGGCGAGATACGGGATCGTCCAACCCTCGTTCTCGACGACCTGCAAGCTGGTCATCTCGCGTCGCCCCTGGCCACCTGCGTCGTAGTTGCTTTGGTAGAACGTGAAGCCCCCGTATCGCAGCGGGTTGTTCATCCAGATTTCAAAGTCGATTGGCTTCGCATCGGCTCGCGAGGTATCGACCAGAGTCACGATCGACCGGAAATCCTTGGGGCGATCGGTCCCGACGTAGACGTTCTTCTGCACATCCTTGAGGGTCACATGATACGGGGTATAGGTCCGACGGAAGCGGAGTTCCAGGTCGTACTTTTTTCCTTGATATTCGATGTGCTCGGACCGGGTCAGGATCGTTGTGGAGAGGTAGGTCCCCAAGTCCTTGCCGTCTTCGCGGCTGATAAGTCGTACATAGGCTGACGGGGTATCGACCGCTCCGCTGGTGTCGGTCCCCACACTGGGGTCGAGCGGTTGAATCCGGAATGTGTTGCCCAGTCCGGTCGTCGCCAAGTCGGGAGTCGTCGGTGCCTCAGCGGGCTGACCGGGCCGCGTCATCAGGAAGCCAGCCTTCTTGTTATACAGCGTCGAGTGCGGGTGGTAGTCGCGCAGCTCAACGATGAACGGCAGTTGCTTGTCATCGAACTTTGCGCCCGTCTTCAGCATGCGTCCGGGGATGATGGTCTCGATGTCTTCCTTTGCATCGGACAGTTCGACGATCGCGAGTTCAGAGCTGCGAATGTCGGTGGTATAGACAGCCGTTTGCCCTTCCTCGATCGACATGCTGGCTTCCATCGTGCCCGCATTCATCCCGACCAGGATCTCGTACACCATCAACATCCCGATCCCGGAGTGCAGCAGCACAATCCCGGCCCGCTTGCGAAATACCAGCCAGCAACCGGCCAGCAGCACCAGCCCGCAAATCGTTCCCTTGAGCAGCTGGTAGAGAATCCGCATGCTCGGGTCTTCGAGAGGAGGGACCAGCAGCACCCCCGCGCTGACGAGTCCCGCGAGTATCGCAGAACCAAGAAACAGGAGACGCTCGATCGGCTTGTTTCCATCGCTGAGTCCGACAAAAACCAGGCACCCCGAGATCGCCAGAATCGACAGCCCCATCAGCTGCCAGACACGGTCGTATCCGATGACAGTATTGGTTTGAATGGCGTCCGCTGTGGACGCAGTGGCGATCACCGCCCAGGTCAAGATCGCACCGAGGAGAATGACTCCGAGACCCGCATAGAGCGGCACGCCGGTCGCCTGCTTCTTGAATCGAACGAGATGAGCCGAAAAGAGATTCGCCATCATCACCGCGCCGATGGTCCAGCCGCGCGGGAACCAGAATCCGACCCACGGCTTCAAGTCGGGCTTCGACGGGAAGAATGCGGGCGGAGCGAAAATCTGTCCATCGATCCAGACGAACAAGTGCAGGAACACCTCCTTGATCGAGCGCGACCGGACCAGCTCGCTCATATCGATGCGAAAGTATTTCCGCACGGCCTCCCACACATCGGCATCGACCTGGGCCAACGTCCCCGCCAGCACGATGAACGCCGACATCGCCAGCAACACGACCGTCAGCTTCAGAGACGACAGTGGTTGCAGGACGTACTTCACCGAGGACCAAAGTCCGGCCGGTGCGGGCTCGCGTCCACGTGTCGGCTCGGATGAGATCGTAATCTGAGGAATAGCCATTCCGGGACTCTCGGAAAATTGATGAGAGAAAGTGGGACCGGCTTCTCGCCTGTCACCCACAGCCAGCAGACAGGCTGGAAGCCTGTCCCACGTTACGGCAGTTCAACCGACTCCGTGAACGCGACGAACTTGTCTCGCTCTCGCTGGGCCAAGTCATTTGGCCCTTGCAGTTTCACGAACCAAGTCGCATCGGGCGTAGAAACCATGACAGCGAGAATCGTCTCAACCTCGCCGACCAACTAGACCATCGAGGCGTCTTTGCCACCGCAGTGAATGGGCTTGAGCTCTAGTTCACTCTCCGTCGCGGGAGCGAGCTTGATCTGGCCACGCCAGCGGTTGACGTTCTCCAGAACCGGCTGATCGGGGCCGAGCTTGATAATGCTGATGTCGCACTTTTTCTCGCCATCGATGACATCGAGCGACGCCAATCGCATGACTCCATTCGGTTTGACCGTCCATCCGTCGGGGGTCTTGTACTTGAGTCCGCCCGGCTCCGGAGCATTTTCGCTAGCAGCGGGGAGCTGCTCCGGAGGGGCCCGGCGTTCGGAGAATTCGGCTGGCACGCGAACTTGATGAATCCCCTCGGCAGGTTTGCACCCTGTCATCGAGAAGCTGCAACAGCTGAGCAGAACAAGAGTTCCGACAGCGAAAACGCGGTGGAAAATCACGGTGGGTTTCCGGGAAGAGCGAACAGGAACCGGAGGATGGCGGGCAAGGAGGGAGCCGTACGACCCGCGCGAGGCATCAACGCTTTATTATAGGCCCGCCGAGACCGCAAAGTACATCAGCACGACCCGATCGCCGAATTTGGAGAACGCATCTCAAGCGACGGTGACGGCTCGATTCCGCCCTGCTCCACTGGCGAGTCAGCTGCGGGAGAAAAGAAATGGGGAGCCTATGACCGACGTGGGAGTCGCACATACTGCGGAGTCGGATTGTGTCGAACGAAATCGACTCAGGCCTTCAGCTCGAAAATGACTTCCACTTCCACCGCGATATTCCCGGGAAGCGAGCCCATACCGACTGCACTGCGTGCTCCGACTCCGTCGTCACCGAACAAGTCTTTCAGCAGTTGGCTAAACCCATTAATGACAGCGGGATGCCGCTGAAAATCGGGGGTGCAATTGACCATTCCGAGTGTTTTAATTGTCCGCTGGATGCGATCCAGAGACCCCAATGACGCACGAACCGTGGCCAATAACGTCAAACCCACAGCCCGTGCCGCTTCAAAACCCTGTTCTTCCGTGAGATCGAGACCGACCTTTCCGGTAATCAGAGTTCCATCGGCACGCATCGGGCCATGCCCCGATACATAGATCAATTGCCCCACCTGAACGACCGGCTTGTAGATCCCGCCCGGCTTAGGAACCGGTGGAAGAATCAGACCCAACTCTGTCAGTCGAGACTCGGCGCTCATTTTAACCCATTCTGGATTAAGGGGTTAGCTCACTGCCTTGTGGCATTTCTTGCAGCGGGATCGGTAGCTCACTAGAGCACTGCACTTGGTACAACGCTTCTGCTTTTTGGCGATTTTCGCCTTGGTACGCGGTCGGTAAACCATCACTGGCTCCACGGGTCGGACTGGAACGGAAGCCCTGTAGTGTAAACGGAGGAGTGCCGCCTTGCAATGAATTCCAATTCAAGGGGTGCCGTTGGGGGGTGAACGCCCTCCAGGCATTTCATTCTCCTCGGAGAAACTCACGCATCGTCAATTCCCGATATGTCTGGCCGCCTGCCATATTCCATGATCCACACGACCGATCTGCCACGGACTCGTGATGCATCCCCAAGAACAGATAGAATCGACGAGCGTGTTTTGGCCCCCCATTACTAGGAAAGCCCCTCGTGCCGCTTGTCACTCTACTTTTGATTCAAGGGGCAGACCAAGGGCAGCGGTACGAATTCACCCAGGAAGAAGTCACCATCGGACGCGGGGCCACCAACGATATTCGGCTCCATGACACAGAATCGTCTCGCAGCCATGCCTTTCTGCGCTGGGTGGAAACCGATGGATGGCGAATTATCGACGAAGGGAGTTCCAACGGCACCTACGTCAATGGCACCATCACCCGCAAGCGAACCCTGAAAGACGGCGATCAGATTCAAATCGGACGCACAATCCTCGTGTGTCATTTCTCTCGCACCAAGCGCACCGCAGCTGACCGCGTGCAACTGATGGGGCCGGAACACCCCGCAGATCAATCGCGGATCGTCTCGCAGTCGCCGGGAGACGCCGGACGAACCCTCGTCGAGGAAACAGCAGCTCGCCTGACCAGTTCCACTCACGCGGGAGCGAATCTCCAGCTGCTGTATCGCATCTCGGAAGAAGCGGTCCGCCCTACCGGATCATTGGATGAGGTCTTGCAACGGATACTCGACCTCACCTTGGGAGCGGTCGGAGCGGATCGCGGCTGTATGCTGGTGGCGGACAGCAAGACTGACCGCATTGAACCGCGAGTCGTCGCTTTTCGAACGGGAACCGATGCCAGCGAACGCATCCCCCTTTCGACCAGTATCGTCGAGCATGTCATCCTAGGTGGAGTGGCGGTCCGGACAACCGATGCCCGGCATGACCGCCGCTTTGAAGAGGCCCCGAGTGTCTTGCAGTCGGGCATTCGCGAGGCGATGTGCGTCCCCATGCAGGGGCGGTATGAACTGATGGGGGTGATCTATGTCGACACGACGACTCCGTCGATGGATGCGCTCCGTTTCCCCGGTGGTTCACGCTTCAACGAGGAAACTTTGAAACTGCTGATGGCGATCGGTCGCCAGTCAGCCCTCGCCGTCGAGACGCATCGATTTCAACAGGCCTACATCCAGGCCGAACGACTGGCCGCCGTCGGTCAAGCGATTACCATGCTCAGCCACCACATCAAGAACATCCTGCAGGGAATGAAGGGCGGTAGCCACCTGATCAAGATGGGGCTGGACGGCGAGAACGACGACCTGATCCTGAAAGGCTGGAGTATTCTCGAACGCAATCAAGACCGGATTTACAATCTGGTGATGGACATGCTGGCCTTTGGAAAAGAGCGCCGTCCGAAGCTGGTGCGGGCCCATCTCAACGACACGGTTCAGGAGGTCGTTGAACTGATCCAGCCACGAGCCGACGAAGAGCGAGTCAAGATTCACACTCGACTGGCAACGGATATCCCGGAAAGTCTCTTCGACCGCGAGGGAATCCACCGGGCCACACTCAACATTGTCATCAACGCCCTGGACGCTCTCCGTGAAGTCGAATCACCGGTGATCGAGATCGCCACACGTTACGACCCGAGTCAGGATCAAGTTTCCATCCTGGTAAGCGACAACGGTCCCGGAATTGACCCCGTCGAACAAGCGAAACTTTTCAACTTGTTTGAGTCCTCCAAGGGCTCCGCGGGAACGGGGATCGGGCTGGCTGCCAGCCAGAAAATCCTCCGCGAACACGGCGGCGAGATCACCATCGAAAGCCAGCCAAACGCCGGAGCACGCTTCACCCTCAAGTGGCCCGCTCATCGCGAGGAATTCGACAGACCCGAATCTGCAACACTCAAAGGGTAGGGTTCTGTGGCTGCGGAATTGACGGCCCCCTGAGCCGTATAGACTCCCAGGCCACTGAATTGATTCGCGATCAGACAGCTGAGGCTGAAATAGAAAATCGACTCCACTCCGAAGAATTCGGCAGCCATCACTGTGCAAGCCAACGGAGTATGCGTCGCCCCAGCAAACACCGCCACAAATCCCATCGATGCCAGGAAGTCGACGGGGACGCCAAACCATGAGGCCAGAACATGCCCCAGTGCAGCGCCGATAAAGAACAGGGGAGTCGCCTCGCCCCCTTTGTAACCGCTCCCCAAAGTCACTGCCGTGAACAGGAGCTTCCACCACCAGCTCCAGGGATGGACTCCCCCGACGTGAAAAGCATTCACAATCGTGGCAGCTGCAGGATCAGGGGATGAGACACCGAGCCCGAGGGAATCGCGATTGCCCACGAGAGAGACCAGCGCGATAACAACACAACCGCCGACAACTGGCCTGAGGAGAGGGGGCGAGAGATACCGATCACAGAGTCCTTGAACCGCATGCGTCATCCCGGCAAAGAGCCGCGCCGCCAGCCCGAAGATGACTCCACCTGCCATGCAACTGAGGATCAGTCGACCACTCAGAGGAGTCAGACGCAACATTGATCCCTCGGAGATCAGGCTTTGAACTCCATAGGATGTGTGCTCAATTCCCCAAGCGGTACAGACTCGGTCACTGATAATCGCCGCGACCAGACAGGGATGTATCGCACGTATCTCGATCCGCCCCAGCACTGCGACTTCGAGCGCAAAGACCATTCCCGCCACAGGAGTTCCGAACACTCCTCCGAACCCCGCTGCGACGCCCGCCATCAACAACAGGCGAACCTCCCGTTCAGACATACCGGGTATCAGTCGGGCCAGCCCACCGGCGATACTTCCTCCCATCTGCACAGCTGTCCCTTCTCGACCGGCGGAACCTCCGCAGAGGTGCGTCAGGAGAGTCCCACAGAAGACGAATGGAGCCATCCTGATCGGCACCCCGTGCTGGGGGTGCTTGATCTCATGAATGAGGAGATTGTTTCCCGAATTGATGGCCGGACCGACTCGTAACGAGAGCCAGCCGATCGCAAATCCCGCGAGTGGGAGGAGCCACAACAACTCGGGATGCTCGTAGCGGAGATTTGTGACTTGATCGAGTGCTGCCAGGAACAGAGCGCTAGCCGACCCGATCAGCACTCCCATGATTCCGCTGAGGAGCACCCATTTGCCGAACTCACAGAGGTGAGATGTTTTTGACACGCGGTGAACGGTTCCGTGAGAATGAGTGCCGGTGCTGAAGCCCACTCCAACATCCTTCGCATTCAATGGCCTCTTCGGATCGTCAACATCTGGTTTCCGCCTCGTTGTAATTCATAGGCAACGGTTGTGACCTCGGCGGTATGCCCCTGTGCCTGAAGCTCCCTCACGAGTGGATCCAGGTACACAGACGGCTGCCTCGCCAGCGTGAGGAGTGGAAAGACCCGGACCTCTGGAGCAATGCGAAGCATCTCGAACACTGCGGCTCGATGAAAATCGTAGGTCAGGTGATCCGAGTAGAGAAATAAGAAGTTTGAACAGAGCGCCAGATCGAATTCGTGGTCCCGAAATTCGAGCTGGGGAACTTCGCCGACCACATACCTACCCATGTTTTTCCCGACATCGAAGTCGGCGACAAAACGATCCAGGGCAGCGATGCGAAGCGTTCGCAAGTTTTCGGGGGAGTGATGGAACGACCAGACCCAGTCGTGAGGTGTGGCAGTGATTTGAGCGATGATACTCTCGACGACCGCGTAGAACCGATTTCGAATTTCGATCGCATCAAACTGATAGACCGGATCGACCGAAACGACATGTCGCCCGAGGGCATGCATCTCGGCGTTGAAACTCGCCGGTCCGTCACCCACGCCGATGATCTTCTGTTCGAGATCAGCGGGCGTCAGTGAGAACATCAGTCGATATTCTTCAAGCGAACGTCCAAAGGGAACAATCGAATCGAGTTTCATCACACACCGTTCCCAACGAAACACCCGTCAGCTCGCAGGGAGCTGCCGGGTGTTTGTAGTTCAGTAGTGTTTCGACAATTAGCGAGCGAGGAACGCGACGACCACACCGGCATT
>Ga0105047_10010859_pt1 | contig 14837 bp, 15 predicted proteins | sample MAT04_FD_78384 | JGI IMG/M metagenome (GOLD analysis project Ga0105047, IMG submission 78384) | Freshwater microbial communities from Lake Fryxell liftoff mats and glacier meltwater in Antarctica - MAT-04 (megahit assembly) | ecosystem: Environmental > Aquatic > Freshwater > Ice > Liftoff... | reverse complement strand
GGGGGTGAACTTCACCGCGTTGGAGAGCACGTTCCAGAGCACCTGATGCAGGCGATCGGAATCGCCGCGCACCCAGTTCTCACTTCCCATGGCTTCGATGTCGAGATGCACGCCCTTGGCGACGGCCGCGGGACGCACCGTATCGACCGCCGCCGCCACTACACCGGGGAGACTGACCTTGGTGATCTCGAGCCGCATCTTGCCGGTGACGATGCGCGAGATGTCGAGCATGTCCTCGATCAGCGCGGCCTGGCTGCGGGTGTTGCGTTCGATGGTCGCGAGCGCCTTGGCTTGCTGGTCCGGCGGGAGCCCGCCGGCGCGCAACAGCTGGGTCCAGCCGAGGATCGCGCTGAGCGGTGTACGCAGCTCGTGCGACAGGGTCGCGAGGAAGTCGTCGCGCAGCTGGTTGGCGGCCTCGGCGCGCCCGCGCTCCTGGCGAGCCATCGCGAGCAAGGCAGCGTGCTCGAGCGCCGCGGTCAGCCGGACCGTGATCTCTTCGGCGGTCGACTGATCGGCCGCGCCGTAGGCCACGCGGCCCTCATCGCGCGCGAACACCAGCGCGCCGTTCGAGCGACCGTTCACCGAGAAGTCGACAACGATCGCCGAGACCATCCCGCGCGCGACCAGCGCGTCGGCGCGCACCTTTTCTTCGCCGGCGCAGGTGGCGCGAGACAGCGCGGCATACAGCGTGGCCCGGCCGCGTCCGACCTGGGAAAATGAAGCGTCGTCGAAGGGCCCGCCCAGCGCGACGCAGCCCTCGAGCTCGCACGAGGTGGCGTAGTCGCGGCCCACCGCGCCGACCAGCGCCGTGATGATCGCGGCCGGCTCGACGCTGGTGGCCAGCGCGGCGCCGATCTCGGCGAGCAGCCGCGCACGATCGACGTGCTGCTGGCGCTGCCCCGTCATCACCACGTCGGACCGCCCGGTGCGGCCTTGCGCAGGCGCTTCGAGCCCTCGAGGCCGACCGCGTCCCGCAACGCCAGATCGAGGAGGATCACGTCGAAGCTCGGCTTCTCGAGCTCCGCGGTCGGCCCGGAGAGCCGTTCGAAGCGGAATAACGCGATCGGATCCTTGGACGGCGCGCTCCGCTCATCGCGCACCCGATCGGCATCGCCTGGATTGTCCTCGACCAAAAGCACCCGCATGAGCACCCGCGAGAATACACATCGCGATGCAGGTCGCCTAGCGAAGTGACCTCACGGTCACTCGCCAGGCCAAGCATCGTCGGGCCGCAAGGAAGGCTGCGCACCGCGTGATCGATCGGTCGTATCGCCACCCGGAACCGCGACGCCGAGGGCCTATTTGGATACACCGCCGGGCATGGCGCCGCTCCACCACTCCGACTAAATTGCTGCCGTGGCGGTCCCCGAACGCGTCGTCGAAGAGATGGTCAAAGAGGCCTCGATCAAGATGAAGGATCCGAGCTACGCCGAGCGCATGGTCTCGTCGTGGATCGGCGCGCAGCCCTTCGTGACGCAGTACCTCGCGTCCCGTGCGGCCAAGCTCGGGGGCGCCGAGGGCGTCATCAACGTGGTCTTCCACGCGGCGTTGCTCGCGGCTTGTTTTCTGCGCCACGGGGGGCGGTCGGTGCCGGTCATCGACTTTCCCACGCTGGATCGCGTCTCGCGGCTCGATCGGGTGGTCGAGATCAAGAAGCGGCAACCCGCGCTCGAGGCCTACCTCGGGACGAACGTGGAGGGTGAGGAGGCGCGCAAGATCCTCGTTCTCCTGGTCCTGGTCATGGATGATATGAGCTGAGGCGGCTGACAGCCGCCTAAATGTTCTAACTATCCCTTGATGATGAATTCGGCGAACACCGGGAAGTGATCCGATCCGCCGTCGCGTATCACGCGCCCCGAGCGGAAGGTGACGCCCCGACCGAGGATGTGGTCGATCTCGAAGACCGCGGGCATGAACGATGTCGCGCCCGGGAAGGTCGCACCACACTCGGTCGATCTGCGACAAGAATGCGCGAAGCCTGCTTTCTCCAGCGTCGATAGCGCTGCGTCCTCCGGGCCTTCGTTCATGTCACCGACGATCAGGCGAGGCGTCTTTTCGCCGGCGTACCGTCGCACGATGCTCTCCGCCTGCTTCCGCCGCAGCTCGGCGCTCTGGTCCATCGTCTCGAGGAGGGTGTCGCCCTTCTTGTGAATGCCCACCGGAGGAAAGAGTGCACGTAAGACACGAGCAGCGCGGCACCGTCGATCTGCACTCGCGCCTCCATTGCTGGGATCTTGTGCGGCGACTGCTCGAAGGTTCGCACCTCAGATCAGAGGCTCGACGACTCGACGTCGCAGAGCGCCACGGACGCCGGCTTGAGTCCGAGTGGGCCGCCGGGGAACTATCGGTCCTTCATCGCGAGGACGGCTTCGCGTGACTCCCAGACGCTGACGGAGAGGTAGCATCCCGTCGCGGGGTCAACCGACGTGATAGAGCGCCTTCATCCCGGGTTGTCCGCCCATCCACACGCGGAACTGCTCGTAGAGCACCGGGTCGACTACCGGCTTGCTGTCGAAGGTGGCGATACGCACGCGAGGGGCGGGCCTTGAACTCTGTTTAGTCTAGAAAAATTGGTATCTTCAACCGACCGATGGTGCGCGCGATTCTGACCCTGGTCCTCGCCACAATGGCGCTCGCGGCCTGCACCCGGGCTGCGCCGGACCCCGCAGACGCGGCCGAGCCCGGCCCGCCCATCCTCGGGCGCGTGATTGCCCAGGTCACCGGCACCTCGACCGCGCAAGTGGTGGTGTACTTCGACGGAGAGGAAGTCGGCACCGGGACCTCCCAGCAGCGCAGGCCCGCCGGGCCGGTGCGGGTGACGGCGTCGCTGCTCGCGCACGAGTGCTGGGCGACGCCCGAGCAGCTGGACGTCGTTGCGGCGGACACGGTGCGCACCGTCGTCACGTGCATGCCGGATGACTTCGCGATCCACGATGACGCCGGAACGAAGCGCCGCCCGCCTCCGCCGCAGATGGTTTACAAGGGCGATTGCGCGCTCGATCCCGAGGGCACGCCGGAGGGCATGGTCACGATCGACACGGATCCCTTCACGGAGATCTTCTGGGGAGCGAAGCGGCTCGGCGAGACGCCTCTCTCCAGGGTGAAGCTCCCCGCGGGGTGCATCGAGCTGCTCGTCCGCGGAGGCGACCCGGTACGTGAGCGTACGATCCGGATCAGGGTCGAGCCGTCGAAGAAGATGCGCTACCGATTCGAATTTTGACCGCTCCCAGCGCCGACAGCACCCGCCGCTGGATCTCGAGCTCGTCCTCGTTCGTCGGATCTTGCCGCTGCGCGTTGAGGTGCGCGCAACAGGAGAGCAGAACCCACGCGATCGCCTCGGCCGAGCCCGTGCGCAGCGCCCAGCGCGCCGTCCTGGCCGGCCTGGAGCAGGAGGCGCCTCGCCGAGAGGGGCGCCGCCGCTCGGCGCACCTGGTGCGGCCATCGAGCTCGCCGAGCTTGTCGATCAAGCGTTCGAGCGCGCCGCGTGCGGCTTGCGCCACCGCCGCGAGCAGCTCGTCGCTGCGGATGAGCTTCTCGTCGTCGATCCGTCGCGAACGGAATGATTGTCGAAGGCGTTTCACGCGCTTCGTTCCGCGACCCACCGATATCTCCTTCACCTCCGCCGCTCGGTGGACGGTGTTCAGCCAACCTTCAACGGAATGGAGATATCACGATGGCACAAATGGCACTCACCCCCACCCAGATCGATCGCGGACTCACCCAGTTCATCCAGCAGGTCGCCAGAAAGGTCGACACCAACAAGAGCAAGATGATCTCGGGCAAGGAGGTCGTGGACTGGAAAGGTCCCGGAAAAGCGGCGGTCGAGAAGATGTTTCGCTACGCGGGCAACATCGAGCCGAGCCGGGACATCCGCATGTCGCTGATGGACACCGCAGCGTTCGAGAAGGGCGCGAAGAAGATCGGCGCCGAGCTCAAGAAGATCGCCAAAAGTCAGGGCGACAAAGACGGCAAGTTGGAGAGCGCGCCGCGCGAGCTGGGCGGCGCCTCGAGCGCGGCTGCGAGCCTCGCCCGCTGGATCCAGGCCAACACGAAGTAGCCGTGATCGACCTCGGCGCTCATCTCGACGCGCTCTGCCGGCGAAACCGGCTGCTGCTTCCGCGGGTGGCCGGTAACTTCGCCATTCACATCCCGGGTGGGTCCACCTGGGTCGTGGTGACGCAGGGCCGCTCACCGGGCGTGCGAACGGAGCTCGGCGATGAAGTGATCGACTTCGCGATCTCGTGCGAGGCGGACGTGCTGACTGCGCTCTTCGGGGGCGGTGACGTCGACCTGTCGCGCGAGGTCGCGGAGGGGCGGGTGGCGGTGGCGGGCGACCCTGCGGTTCTCGTGCGGTTCCTGGAGCTCGCGGAGCGGCGGTCGCTGCTGGATGTGCGCAGCGGGACGTGAGCTTATTTGTGAGCCGTTTTTGCGAGTCACGTTTCTGCCCGCCCGGACGCCGCGGCGATTGGAAGTTGCGATCGATCGGGTGGCTGAACGTTCCGTCTTTCGAGCACCGGCGTTGCGTCGACCTTGAACGCGGTGAGCGGCTTGCGCTCGGGGCCCAGCGCCCGCCCTTTCGCCACCGTCTCGGTCTGCATCCAGGGCCGTTCCAGCACGGCTGAACCGTCACCGTTTGGGCAGGCGCACCCGCACGAGCACGTTGCGGCTCCCCAGCGCGAAGAGCATCACCCCCATCAGCGCAAAGGCGCCCGGCGCAAAGGCGGGCGGGGCGACGCCGAGCGCGGTGTCGAGCACGTCGTAGAAGTCATCGCCGTGCTGCGCGAGGAGGTCGTTGGCCGCGAGGTCTGCGACGAACGAATAGACGTGGAATCCGAGACCGGCGACGCCCACCAGCATCGACACCACGCCGACCACGCGAACGCCGATGCGAAAGGCGTTCGGCTTCAGCGCGCAGAGCATCAGCAAGATCACGAAGCTCGCGAGACCGAAGCCCACCGGCACGGTCTGGAACACGCTGGCCCCCGACTTCGTGCTGCCAGCGTAGTGACCGACGTAGGCCTCGAACGCGAGCGTCACCAGCCCCGGCGCGAGCGCGAGACAGAGGAGGCGCCGGGTGTGGCGGCGGATCAGCGAGCTCAGATCTTTCAACATGGTTCCCTCGGGTCCTACGTCAGACGCGAACAGTGCACTCCGCGTTGCACGATATCCACCAATCATCCCGAGCTGACCAACGTATCGCCGACGACCTCCGCGCGCGGATCCGGTGAGCTGGCTCCGGGCGCCCGCATCGCGTCGACGCGGCGGGGACCGACGCCCGCTGATCGAGCGGCGCTGAGGCGACAAAAGGGCGATGTGCACCGCGCGCGTTTCGCGCTAGCGGATCGGACGTGCGATGGCTCGCGGTGGCGCTCTTGACCGGCTTCGTCTCGGGGATCTGCGCCTGTAGCGGGGATCCGGCCGCCTCGGGGCTCGATGCGTCGAGCATCGTCGGGCCGATCCTGTGCGATCCGATCCCCTGTCCGGGCGCGCTGATCTGCGTGCGCGGGCTCTGCGAGGCCGCGCCGGACGCTGCGAGCGCTGACGCCGCGACCTTCCCGGACGCGACGTCGAGCCGTGCGGATGACGCGGGGACGAGCCCTGTGGACGACGCGGCGGCGAGCCCTGCGGACGACGCGGCGGCGAGACCTGCGGACGACGCGGCGGCGAGACCTGCGGACGACGCGGCGGCAGGCCCTGCGGATGATGCGGCGGTCGCTCCCGCCGATGATGCTTCGATCGTCGGGCCCAACGCCGACGCGACCGTCGCCCCCAACGCCGACGCTGCGATCACGCTCCAGCCCGACGCGACCGCAGGGAGCCCGGACGCCTCCGCGCGCGACGCGGGACCGGGTGGCGCGACCGACGCCGGAAACCTCTGCCGCAGCGGCTCCGACTGCATCGCCGGCGCCGAGATCTGCGGTCGCGTGACGGTCGAGAACAACGTCGTCGTGACCCGCTGCGGGCCGCCCAACACCTCCGGTCCCGCGCGCCCCGTCGGCGGCCAGTGCGTCGCCGACAGCGAGTGCAGCAGCAACCTCTGCCTCGACGGCCTGAGCAACGAGTGCAGCCAGGTCTGCCGCGATCCCGCCACCGACTGCCCGGGCAACTTCGCGTGCGTTGGCTACACGTACAACCCGGGCAACGTGACGGTCCCGGTCTGCAATCGCCGCTGCGCGGACGACGACGACTGCCCGACGAGCGGCACGGCCTGCTCGGTGGCGACGTATCGCGACGCGAGCTCGACCTGGCAGCTCTCCACGGTGTGCCAGGTGGCGTCCGGCAGCGTCCCGCTCGGCGGCGCGTGCACCACGCCGAACGACTGCCGCTCCGGCATCTGCTTCAACACCCGCCGCATCGGCGTGGGCTGCGCGGCCTGCACCGGCGGCGAGATGTGCGTGGGCGCCGATTGCGTCGTCCAGGCCTGCACCGCGATCTGCGACGACCCTAGCGACTGCGCCGCCGGAGGCCCGCTCACCCGCTGCGCGCCGGGCGTGAATTTCACGCTCCCGGACAACACCACCCGCAGCGTCTCGGCCTGCAGCCGCCCTTGAGACCATGATCGAATTCCTCATCGAGTTCCTGGGCGAGCTCTTCGTCCAGGTCGTGATCGAGGTGCTGTTCGAGCTCGGCCTGCGCACGTTGACCGAGCCCTTCAAACGAACGCCCAACCCCTGGGTGGCCGCGCTGAGCTACGTGGTCTTCGGCGCTGCGCTGGGCGGCCTGAGCCTGCTCGTGTTCCCCGCGCACTTCGTTCGAAGGGCGCACCTGCGCATCCTGAACCTGCTCATCGCGCCGATCGCCGCGGGGCTGGGAATGGCCGCGATCGGCGCCTGGCGCGCGCGCCGGGGCGACGCCGCGCTGCGGATCGATCGTTTCGGCTACGGCTATCTGTTCGCGCTCGCCCTCGCGGCCGTGCGCTTCGCGTTTGGGCAGTAGCGCGTCACTTAACGAGACTTCACATGCCTTCGCGCCGGCTTCGCGCGACGAGTGAGCGATGGTGATCTCGAAGGAGAAGGCCCGCCGCGCCGCCGCTCATCCCGCGCGACCGGGTCAGGAGTGTCGCGCCGAGCCGGGCGCGCTGCGGCCGCTGATCGATCGCAGCAAGTGCGAAGGCAAAGGTGACTGCACCGAGGTCTGCCCGTACGGCGTGTTCGAGGTGCGTCGCATCGACGACGCGGACTTCGCGCAGCTCGGCGCGTTCGGGAAGCTCAAGAGCTGGGCGCATCAGCGCAAGACGGCGTACACGCCGCACGCCGATCTCTGCCAGGCGTGTGGGCTCTGCGTCGTGGCGTGCCCGGAAAAGGCGATCACGCTCGGCGAAATCGCGTCGTAGCTACTAGGGGGGCGAGCAGCCGAGCGCCGGGCACGTCGCCGGCATGCCGGGCTGCACCGCGCCCATCCGCCCGCCTTCGCCGATACAGCAGCCCCGCCCCGATCCGTCGTCCGGATCGAACGCGGTCGTCTTGGTGAAGCGATCGGCGCTGGTGAACGTCCAGGTGCCGGCCTCCGCGAAGCCCATGCCGCGGCCGCTCCAGGTGAAGGTCGAGCCGCAGAGCTTGCCGGTGAAGCTGCCGCCCACGTCGTCGGTGAACGAGACGGTGTTGCCCGGCGCCATCGCCGTCCCATCCTGCGTGACCGTGAGGGTGTCGGTGCCGTCGAAGCACATCGGCGTCGCGGGGTCCGCGCAGCGAAACGAGGACAGGTGCGTGCCCGCGACGAAGTACGCCGCCGCATCGCAGGGCGGGTCCGCGCCACACGCGGATACAAGGAGCAACAAGACGAGGATCGCGCGCATCGCGGCCAATGTGCGTCATCATGGACGCGCTGACAACAATCTCAGCGAAATCGCGTCGGCACCGTGAGCCGCACCAGGGGCATCGCGGCGTCGGGGACCTTGCCGTCGATCAGCGGCGCGGTGGTCGCCTTCTTGTCCGTGAACTTGCTGAAGGCCGCCTTCTTCGCCTTGACCGTGTTGCTCGCCTTCTCCGCCGTCGCGCCGATCCGGGCCTGGAGCGCAGGCGTCGCGCTCACGGCCAGCGAGAGGATCTTTCCCGCGATCACCGGCGACTTCAGGTTCTGCTCGATGTGCGTCGCGACGGCGATCAGGACCTCGATCGCGACCAGCAGATCATCGCGCTCGAAGTACTTCGCCAGCGCCAGCTGAAGCCGCGCTTCGGCGCCAGGCTGGAGCGCGATCGTGCCGGTCTCGCTCTCGTCGAGCTCGTCGAGCACGGCCTCGCCCATCGGGTGGAGAGGGGTGCCTTCGTCGTCGGGTCGCATCAGCAGCCCTTCTCACTCGTCGCCACCACCGGCTGCGCCGGGACGCGCTCGCGATGGGCGTGCGCGTGGTGGTGGTGATGATGATGGTGCCCGTGATGATGGTGATGGTGATGATGATGCGGCGCCTGCGGCATCGCAGGGAAGGGCAGGGGCATCATCCCGGGCATCATTCCAGGCTGCATTCCAGGCTGCATTCCCATGCCGGGATCCATGCCCGGCATCATCCCCGGCTGCATTCCGGGCTGCATTCCGGGCTGCATGCCTTGTCCGCCGGCCGCCTGCATCTGCTGCATGGCCTGGAGGAGCTGCATCATCTGCGCGGGGTTCGGTCCGGGCTGCGTGCCCGGCGCGTTGCAGCGGTTCTGCAGCGCGTTCTGTGCAAAGCGCGGTTGTTTGCACATGTGCCGGCACTGATGCCGGCACTTCTTCTTGCTCCGCTTCCCTTTCTTGTTCTTGGTGCAAGCGTTGACGACGAGTGAGGTGACGAGCATGTCCAGCATGCGCAGACGAGAATGCAAGCGGCCGGCCAGGGGCGCACCGGCGTAAGATGACGCGCGCGTCGACGCTTCGACTGTCAGTGGACCGTCAGGCGCTCAGCTCGCGTAGCTCTTTTTACATCAGCTCGGTCAGCGGCCCCTCGGCCGATCGGGTGCCCGCGCCGAGCTTCTCGCCGCCGAAGGTGTTCAGGTCCTCGCCGGCCAGGTGGCCGAGCGTGTTCCAGACATTCGAGACCTGGCGGTGCCCGCGCCCCATCTCGTTCTGTCCCGGATAGACCAGCGTGCGACCTCCGGTGCGCAGGCCGAGCGCGCCGCCGCCCATCAGCAGGACCGGGAACTCGTCGGCGGTCGCGTGGTGGGTCTCGCCGTTGTCGCCGACGTACACCAGCACGGTGTGATCGAGCAGCGTGCCGGTCCCCTCGGGGACCGCCTCGAGCTGCTGCGCGAGGCGGATCATCACCGCCATCTGCAAGCGGCCCTGCGCGTAGATGTAGTCGCGCGCGGTGGCCGAGCTCTCCGAGCTGTGGTGCGTGTCGTGTCGCGGGGCGTGGGTGCGATCGTAGAAGGTGTCGAAGTTGAAGCCGCTGCCGATGCCCATCACTGCGACGTTGGTGAGCCCGCCGATGAGCGCGCTCGCGATGTGGCCGGCCTGCGCTTCGATCACCGGATAGAAGTCGTCGACGTTGCGCGCAGCGGGGCGGGGCGGGACGGTCACGTTGCCCATCAGGCGCGCATCCAGCCGCCGGCGGCGCTCGATGTTCTCCTCGATCGCCGCGAGGTAGCGCTCCAGCTTCACGCGCTCGACGCTCGGGCCTGCGAACGCGGTGAGCGATCGGCGCACGTCGTCCCGCGCGAAGTCGAGGATGCGTCCCGTGCGATCGAACGTCGCGCGGCTGGCGAGCGGGCTGAAGATGCGATCGAAGGCCTGCCCGGGATCGAGCACCAGCGGCGCGCTGACCCCCGGGCCGAGCGCGCAGGTGCCGTAGTCGAGCGCGACGCCCGGGCGAAACTGCGGCGAGACGTGACCGACGCGGTAGGCCGCGTGCGCGGTGCCCAGGAGGCGCGGGAGGTTGGAGAGGTGCGCGTCGATCGTCTCGCCCGACGGGATCTCGCCCGCGGTGCGCGTCGAGCTGAGCACGCCGTGGTACGCCGAGTGTCCGCCGCCGGTAATCTTCGACGACAGCCCGAGCAGCACCGCGGTTTTTGCCGCCAATGGGCCGAGATCCTGGAGCGAGGAGGCCTGCGCGAGATCACCCGCGGTCTCGATCACCTGCGTGTGGCGGTAGCGCAGCGGCCAGTGACGGGCGGTCCCGATCGGCTGTGCGAGCGTCAGATCGATCGCCGCGCGCGCCGACGGCGAGAGCACCATCAGCGGCTCGTAGCCGTTGCCCTCGACGAAGAACACGAAGCGCGGCGTCGGCATCATCTGCGCGTCGGCCCGCATCCCTCGCGAGAGTAACCGCGAGAGGAAGGGTCCGAGCAGCGCCGCCCCGGCGGCAGATCGGATCAAGGAACGTCGGCTGAACCTCATCGTGGGCTCCGGTAGAGGAACGTGTCGCTGGTGGTGAGCGCCTCGAGCATCGCGAACAGCGAGCCGCCAGCGAACGCGGCCTCCATGTCCGAGAGCGTGCACGCGTCCTCGGGCCGCTCGGCGCGTCCCATGAACCAGCGGAAGACGTTGCGGACGAAGCAGCGCCGCGCATACGGCGAGGCGGCGAGGGCGTCGGTGAGCTCCATCGGGCTCGCGTAGCTTCGATTCAAGGTCGGATCGGGCGCGTTGGTGATGGTGGTCCGTCCGTCGGGCGTCTGGCCGTGATCATCGGCGCGCAGGAAGCCGGCGTGGTTGTAGAGCTCGAAGGCGTAGCCGTACGGGTTCATCTGCGCGTGGCAGGTCAGGCACGCCGAGCCCGCGCCTTCGGTGGCGTTCTTCACGCGATCGCGGGCGCGCAGCGCGGCCGAGCGGGGCTCGAGCAGCGCGGGCACGCTCACCAGCTCGAGGCCGGGGACGTCGGTGCAGAGCAGGCTCTCGCGGATCCACTTGCCGCGATGCACGAGCGAGGCGTCGTCCTCGAAGTTGCCGCCGTGCGCGACGAGGAAGGTCGGGTGGGTGAGCACGCCCGAGCGCTCGTTCGCCGGGAGCGTCACCCAGCGCGCGTCGTGGGTGTCGGGCACGTCGGTCGCGACGTTGAAGGCGCGGTTGCGCTCGGTGCTGCCGAACGCGGCGCAGAAGCCGGCGCTCACGTAGCAGATGCCTTCGCGGAAATCGCCGCAGTCGGCGGGCGTCGCGCAGGGGCGGGTGGTGTCGAGGCCGTCGACGTTGGTCATCAGGCGGAACGTGCGCGTGGTGAGGAGCGCGCGGAAGACGTCGCCTCCGCTCCGCTCGGCCTCGATGACGGCGCGCGCGATGGTGTCGTCGAGCAGCGTGACCAGGCTCGGCTGGAGCGCGCCGAACCCGGTGCTCTCGACGTTCGATCGCGGACGCACCCAGTGGCTGGTGGCGTTGGGCGTGTCCTTGAACATCGTAGTCGCCGGCGCGACCTCCAGCCACTGGCGGAAGAACTCGGTGAGCCCGTCGGAGAGCCAGTACTCGCCGCGCTGGCGCAGCACCGCGTCGTGGTCGTTCGCGCGGTGGTACTCGGTCGTGAGATCGATGCGGAACGGATCGACGCCGCCGCGATAGCGCGCGAGCAGCGCCGCGATGGTGGTCTTCTGCGTGATCGTGCCGTCGTTCACCGCGTCGCGCACCTCGGCCAGTCGGCCATCGGTGCGCACCGGGCGCGACCAGTCCGCGCTCGAGGAGGTGTCGGCGCCCGCCGGCAGCTCGCCCCACAGCGTGGACGAGACCGGGTGCGCGCCGATCACCGATCCGAGCGCGAGCCCCAGCTCCTCGGGCGCGAGCAAGCTGCGCGACGCGGGCGTGCTCCCGAGCTCGCTGCGGAACATGGCGCCGACCATCAGCCGCGCGGCCGACGCCACGGTGCGCAGCGACTCGCTGCGGATCTGGTTGGTGAACGGGGTGCCCTCCGCGGCGATCTCCGCGTCGAGCAGCTGGCGAACCCGGAGCGTCTCGTCGGCGGTCGGTGCGCGGAAGAGCGCCCCTTGCCGCAGCAAGAGGTCCACCCAGATATCGCGATCGGCGCTGGTGGGATTGGCGCTGGTGTAGAAGCCCGAGGGCGTCCCGTCGAACACCGTCCAGTAGCGGCCGCCGCTGCTGGGGCCCTGCGCGCGCGTCACCCACAGGTTGGCGGCGGCGGACAACGTCGTGAGCAAGAGCTCGAGCGTCGTGCCATCGAGCGTGAGATCGTCGCGCGCGGTGGCGTAGCTCTTCTGGGGCGTGACCAGCGGGTTGCTGGTCACGATCGCGTCGCTGAAGCGGCCGCCGACCGACGTGCCCGAGGCGAGGCTGTACTCGCGCGCCTCGATGCGCCGGATGCGCGGCGGCGAGCTGCGCGGTGCGCTCGGATCGCGGCAGGTGAAGAGCTGCGCTTGATCGTAGTGGTTGGGGTTGGTGATGGTCTGCGTCTGGACCGGCGGCACGACGCCGACGTCGCAGCTGATCTCGGCGTTCGCGGTGATCCAGCGCTCGACCGCGCCGGGATCGCGGTGCGCGCGCCCCGAGCCCACCGGCATCCACCACGAGCCGGCGTAGTCGGCGGGCTGCGGGCCGGCGAGCCGGAGGAACAGCTCGCTCTCGGTCGGTCGGCCCGGGACGACGACCGTGTGGCCCGGGCGGTAGTTCGACGGCGCGCTCGCCAGGTTGGGGAGGTTCGCGAGGCGCAGGCTCGGCGCGACCACGCCGCCGTGGCAGTTGAGGCAGCCCTCGGACTGGAAGAACTCCGCGGCCGCGGCGGCGGTCGCGCAGAGGCCGCCGTCGCCGAGCACGAGCACCATCGCGTCAGGGCGACCGCCGGTCGTCGCGTCGGAGCTCGTGGCGATCGCCGCATCGTCCGCGGGGGCGATCGAACCGTCGTGCGTGATCACGTCGGACGCGTCCGCGGAGGGCCCGGCATCGGGCCCGGTCTGTCCGCCCCCGATGGCCCCGCTGCACCCGGCAACGAACAGCATCAGGCCCCATGCACGCATCGCGGCGGGAGCTTACCGCATCGCGCTCTTCGGACCCCGGGTCTCGAGCGCCCCGGCTTGAGTGTTTCGCGTGAGTCCCTCAACCATCGAGGATCACGAGGATATCAAGCGTCTCAAAATGGGAAGGGTAACCGGGACGGGTGCCGAGCGACCCCCGAGCGATCGGGTTTCGGGGGATGTACCAGCGACTTTGGCGAGTGCCCCAAACTGGCACGGCGGATGGAATAGAGACATCCGCTCGAACCCTGAACCAGGAGGCTATTTTGTCGTTCAAGAACATCATTTCTCGTCTCGCTCTCGCGACCCTCGTGACCGGCTCGACCGCCGCCTCGGCCCTCACGGCCGGCGAGCTCGACCTCACCGTCAAGGAGACCGCCGGCGTCGCTCGCACCGGTGAGGTCATCCGCTCGGGCGTGCCCCTCGCGCGCTCGCTCAACGTCCTCAGCACCTCGAAGATCGCGGTCGTGAACAGCGCCGGTGTTGCTGTCCCCGCCGAGCTCGAGGTCCTCGCCCGCTGGAACGCTGGCAAGACCGACGCGACCGCGCCCATCCAGTGGCTGCTGGTGACGTTCGCCGCGAACGCGAGCGCCAACGCCTCGTCGCAATATCGCCTCGTGGTCGACGGCTCGAAGGCCAACCCGACCCCGGCGACGCGCATCACCCTCACGCAGGCCGGCAACCGCGTCACCGTCAACACGGGCGTGGCGACCTTCGTCATCGACGGCGCGAGCAACGCGATGTTCCAGGAGGTCCGTGCGGGCGCGACGATCGTCGCCCACGCGAAGCAGCTCGACGGCACCATCGACGGCCGCGTCGTGCGACACAACGCGCTCCGCACCGTCTCGATCGAGCACCAGGGCCCGCTCTCGGCCATCGTGGTGGTCGACGGCGCGTACGACATGGCCGCGATCGGCGGCGGCGGCCTCGGCTCGTCGATGCGCTACCAGTTCACCGCCGGCTCGCCGACCGCGATCGTGCGGCACTCGACCGCGTTCGAGGGCGACAAGTGCGGCCCCGGTAACCTCAGCTGCGCCGCGGGCGTGAACGGCCTCCTCGCGACCAAGATCGAGGACGGCCTCGCGCTCGACCTCCCGACGACCCGCACCGTGCAGGCGATCGGCCAGCGCAGCGTCGTGGCCGCGGCCGGCAACGGCTCGGTCGGTACCCAGGCCTGGGTTCGCCAGAAGCTCCGCGCCAGCCGCACTGCGGCGCGAGCGTTCGATGTGTCCGGTGGTGGCGTGACCAAGACCGGCGTCGCTGCGGACGGCGCGATCCTCGCGGTCAGCGGTGGTGGTAACACCGTCGCGATCGCCCTCGATCACATGCAGTTCATGGAGCCCCAGGCGGTTCGTCTCAAGGCGGACGGCAGCCTCGCGGTCGGCATGGTCGACGACAAGGCCTGGATCGGCGCCCGCCAGGCCATCTTCGCCACCTACGCGGTCACCGCGGCCACCGGCGTCTCCACCAAAGCGGACCTCGAGCGCATGACCTGGGCGCCGCTCAACGCGCCCCTCCGCGCGTGGCCGACGAACAAGATGTTCAGCGAGTCGAAGGCCGTCGGCGATCTCCCGAACGGCGTTCTCCCGGCCAACCTCGCGGGCTATGACGCGCTGACCAAGCGCGTGAACGACGACACCATCGCGCGTCGCGCCGACCGCGGCGTCTTCGGCGTCTCGGTGTTCGGCAGCGCGGCCCGCTACTGGGGCAGCAACGTGTCGCCCGACGAGCTCGACTGCGGCAGCGATCCGACGCCCGGCGACACCTGGGACAACATGTACTGGTGCGGCACCTTCACGGACTACCACAACGGCATGAACCAGTCGGGCCTCCGCGCGATGCGCACCGGCGACGTCACGCTCCTCGACGAGATCCAGGAGCCGGCCGCGCTCCGCATGCTCTTCACGCAGGTCCAGCAGTGCGCGCCCGGCGACTCTTACTTCTACTGCGGCCAGTCGCCCGCGGGCTACGGCGGCTTCC
>Ga0105047_10010857_pt1 | contig 14837 bp, 16 predicted proteins | sample MAT04_FD_78384 | JGI IMG/M metagenome (GOLD analysis project Ga0105047, IMG submission 78384) | Freshwater microbial communities from Lake Fryxell liftoff mats and glacier meltwater in Antarctica - MAT-04 (megahit assembly) | ecosystem: Environmental > Aquatic > Freshwater > Ice > Liftoff... | reverse complement strand
TGTCAAAAGCAATGCGCCATCGCTGCGATGGTGTTGCAGACGAAGGCGCATTGGAGCACGGCGCTCATGCTGAGTTTCTATTTGGTTTGCGGTGTCGCTAGCGGATTGCGCTCCGTAAAGCCGCGCTGGTGCCAGTAGGGATAAATGGTGTCGAGTTCGCTGACGCCGTCCAACCGCCCGACCTGTTCGGCGCTCAAGTTCCATCCCACCGCACCCAGGTTCTCGTGCAGTTGTTCCTCATTGCGGGCGCCAATCAGCACGCTGACGATCGTTGGCCGCTGTAACAGCCAGTTGAGGGCGACTTGCGCCACCGTCTTGCCGGTTTCGGCGCTGATGGCATCCAGCACATCGACAACGTTGTAGAGCCATTCATCCGCAATGGCAGGTCCCTCGCCTGCGCCCTGTGCGACCCGGCTTCCGGCCGGAATGGGCTGGTTGCGTCGAAATCTGCCACTGAGCCGCCCCTGTGACAGCGGGCCCCAGACGATCGTCCCCACCTTTTGATCCAGTGCGAGCGGCATCAGTTCCCATTCGTACTCGCGCCGGAGCAATGAATAATGGGCTTGATGCGCCATGTAGCGTGCCAGGCCGTACTTTTCGGAAATGGCGAGCGATTTCATCAGGTGCCAGCCGGAGAAGTTGGAACAGGCGATATAGCGCACCTTGCCACTTTCAACCAGGGTGTTCAGCGCCCGCAGCGTTTCCTCGACGGCGGTTCGCGCATCGAATCCATGAATGGTGTAGATGTCAATATAGTCCGTGTTGAGGCGGCGCAGGCTGGCTTCGCACGAACGGATGAGGTGATAGCGTGAGGTGCCCACGTCATTCGGCTCATCACTCATGCGGAAGGTCGCCTTCGTGGAAATCAGCAGTTTATCGCGCCGCCCGCCGATCGCCTGGCCCAGAATCTCTTCTGACTGGCCAAACGAATAGACATCTGCCGTATCAAATAAGTTGGCGCCGGCGTCGAGACAAATGTCGACGATGCGGCTGGCCTGATCCACGTTACTGTTTCCCCACTTGCTGAAGAAGGGATGGTCGCCACCAAACGTCCCTGTCCCAAAGCTAAGGACCGGCACGTTAAACCCTGAACTGCCGAGCACTCGATATTCCATGTTCGTTTCTCCTTGATAAATCAATCGTTACGGCTTCTGGTTCGGGCACAACCACGCGAATCGCCGCACTGCCAGTGAGCGGACATTTGAACTCGCAGATGCCAATAGCGCACCGTGGCACGGTCTCCTTGGTGCGACATCACGCACAGCGAACACCACAATATGTCCCAGATGACATCGGTAGTATTCCTTATTTGCGTCGCCGCCTGGCCAGGATTCTGGGAAGCCACTATCGCCTGTCGCTTCGGCGCGTCGCCCAGATGTCGAACAAGCACTTGCGTGAAACACTGTTCGGCATTGATGTTTGTGGGCGGCCTTGCCGTCGTGCGCGCCCATAATGTGTGGGCGCGCAATTGGACCGTTCTCGTAACGTTATTGTCGCGGAGCGCGCCTGACTGTCTGATCGATTTTATGCGTCTCGTGCACGCTTGACCGAGATCGTCAGCCCATCAAGACCCTGGCGTCGCATCACGGGTACGATGGTCGACACAAGCGCCGGATGCGCAGCGACGGCAGCGTTGTAGCGCTTCGTGCCGCTTTCGGCGGTGGCATTGAGCACCTCATCGGGCAGCGTATTGTCGGCCAGGATCAACCCATTGTCGCGCACAAGGGCCACGGCTTTTTGCAGGTAAGCGACATAACCGTCTTTGTCCGCATCGATAAAAACCAGATCAAAAGGCGCTTCACCTGCTTGTTCCATGGCGGCCAGGGTCGCCAGCGCTGGCCCGACGCGCACGTCCACCTTTGTGGCCAGTCCAGCCTCGGCCAAATTGCGGCGCGCAACTGCAGCATGATGCTCGTTGATTTCCAACGAAATCAATATGCCGTCGGCCGGCAAGGCGCGCGCCATCCAGATCGCGCTGTACCCCCCCAACGTGCCAATTTCGAGGATACGCCGCGCCCCGCTCATTAACGCCAGCAGGTACAGCAATTGGCCACCGCTGGCAGAGATATTGATCGGGGGCAAGCCTTCCTGTTGCATAACGGCCCGCGTCCGCTGGAGGAGATCGTCCTCGACCGCAAACAATTGGCTGATGTAGTGGTCATAGGCCTGCAGGCTTTTTTCTGGAGTGCTCATTCCGTGTGCTCCGTGGCAATCATCTCACGCACCTTGTTTTGACATTCTTCGACCGCGCTGCGTACATGAAAAAGCAGATGTCAAGCCGTATTATTGCGATATATCGTTATTGTTTGAACAGAATCGGCCAGTCTCACTGCTTGGCGAGGAATTTCGCCAGACTTGGCGAATGCTTGCGCTCGCCACGACCGGCGGCATTGACATAGCTGGCCAGCCCGTCGACGGCCAATGTTTCCTTTGCCTTGTTGTCCTCTTGCAGAACAGTCCAGATTGGGAAAAAATTTATGCTGTGGGTTCGTAGTACCAAAAGGGTTTGAGCAATTGGGAAATTGCGCAAACCCTTGCCCTTATCGGCTGCGAGACGCACACTTAGACTGCGATGGGTGCTCGCACGCGGTTGCGTAGCCAATTGTGGATTTCGTTCTCCGCCTGGACCTTGCCGTAGCCATAGCGCTGCCGCAAGACATGGGCGAGTTCTTCGGTTTTTCCGCTCAGTCGGGCGACATCATCGTCGGTGAGTTTGCCCCACTGCTGTCGCACCTGACCCTTGACCTCATGCCACTTACCCTGTAGGACATCCTGGCTTGCCTCCATAGCAGTTCTCCTTATCGCACCCAGGAACGCGACGAGAATGCTAGTCAGGTCTTATCCTCCTGAACTAACACAACTCGTCGCATCTCAGTGTGCGTGCGTCCCTGATTTGAGCATTGATTCTAGCTGAACCCGTGTGTCAGTTGTTTGCGCAGCGCCTGACCGGAATGATTCCAAGTGAGCCAGGCCATCAGCGCGGTTGCCGCAGCGGCCAGCAGCGTAGCACCCATCAAGGCACCGGTGCGTCCCAATCGTCCTGAGGCAGCGAACCCGGATGGCGCCGAGATGGCTTGCAATGATTGCGCTACAACATCTTCTTCATCTTCATGCCGGGCCACATCGCCGAGCGAGACAATGCCAACCAATTGTCCGTCCTGCATGATCGGCAGGCGGCGAATCTGATGCTTGGCCATGGCATCAGCCACTTGATCCAGACTCCACGCGGTTTCGCCCGTGACGACTTTGGTATTCATAAACTTGCGGATGGGAGTCTGCGCGGGATCGCCCTTACCGGTCAGAGCACGCAGCGCGAGGTCGCGATCCGTCACAATCCCGCGCAACTTGCCATCTTCCAAGACGAGCACATCACCAATATCACGATCGCGCATGATGGCGGCCACGTGCGCGACACTTGCATCCGGCGCACATGTGGCTAGTTCGTGCGTCATCACTTCATAGGCTTTTAACACTATTTACTCCCTTGACAATGCGTTGTTGTCCATGAGCCATATTCATCCCACAGCACTAAGTCTTGGCTCATGGACACCTCCTTAAGGCAAAACTGACTAACAACTGATTGGGGAGCGATTGCTGTCCACAATCGCTCAAATCAGATTGCCGCGCGGCGGCCCCTCAACAGATTGACCACAATCACAATCACCGCCAGCGCCAACAGGACATGCACCAAATTGCCACCGATGCCTCCGACGAGTCCCAACGCCCACAGTACCAGGAGCACTACGACAATTGTCCAAAACATAGGAATCCTCCCCTTAACTTCATCACTAGGGCTTCGTTACCCAAAAGCTGCAGACGAGTTGTCTCATCTGCAACTATGATAGCGACTTCACGCCGCGCCGACCATCAGCACGTCTATGAAGAGGTTGTAAGCATTCAACACATTTAGTTGTCAGGTTTCGTCCTACGCCGGATCCACAAGGCCCATTTGATCGCGCTGGCTGGACTGACTGGGGTTATACTGTCGTTAGTGACGACGTTTTGAGGGCTGTTCACGTTGTCGAGTACTATGCGGAGAAAGGTGGGCCGGTTCGATGCAGCTTCAGCCAGGGTCTTTATCGCCTGAAGAGAAACATCGTCTGCATGCGCAACTGCTCAATGCGGTGGAGCAGGCAATTGTGGCTGTTGACCTGACAGGCCGCATCATCTTCTGGAACCGTTTTGCCGAGTCGCTCTACGGCTGGACACTGGAGGACGTGCAAGGTCGCAACATCGTCGAGGTCTTAGCAACCCCGCTGCTGATGGAGTCGGCTCGCGCGAACTTGGAGCACCTGCAGCGCGGCGCGAGCTGGTCGGGAGAAGTTCTCGTGCAGCGGCAAGATGGCATGACCTTTATGGCCCATGTTAGCGCCTCGCTCATTCAAAGCGAGCAGCACACGCTGATCAGTATCGTTGGCATTGCACAGAACAGCACTGAACACCAACAGATCCAGGAGGCCAACCGGCTATTGGCAGAGGCCGCTGCACTACTTGCCAATGCCGTGGATTACGAAACGCCGCTGACGACTCTGGCGAAACTTGCCGTACCGCAGCTTGCCGACTGGTGCGCCGTTCACCTGGTGCAAGCCGATGGCGCGATCGAGCAGGTTGCGTTGGCGCCTGCTGAGATGGCAAAACCGCAAGCGGCCTACGACTGGCTGCAATACCATCTGCCCAACGATGATACGGATGGACTACCCGCTGTGTTGCGCAGCGGCGAACCAAAATTGGTTACCGATGTGGCCGCCGACCTATGGGCGGCCGCGGCAGCGATCAAATCGTACATGATCGTGCCGCTGGTGGCGCGCCCGCAAACCTTCGGCGCGATCACTTTTGTAGCCGCCGAATCAGGTCGCCGCTTTGATCTGAACGCCCTCGCCCTGGCCGAGAATCTCGTCAGCCACATCGCCATCTATCTGGACAAGGCCAGGCTTTACCGTGAGAGCCAACGACTAAATGCAGAACTCGAACAGCGCGTCGGCGAACGCACCATCGAGTTGAGCGCTGTGGTCGCACAGTTGAAGCAGTCCGAAGCCACGATCCAAACCCTCTTTCGCATTAGCAACAAACTGAATACGACGCTCGATGTGGACACCATCCTGGACGAGCTGGCGCAAGAAGCCATCCGCATTGTTGACGGCGAAAGCGGCTTCGCCGGGCTGCGCACCGCTGGCGGCATGACTGTCCATAAGTATTTTCGGCGAGGCGTAGCGAGCCCGTTTGAGTACACGTGGCCGTTGGGAGAAGGTATCCCCGGTTGGGTTTTGCAGTACAAAATCCCGTACGGCACGAGCGATGCTGCCCACGATCCGGTGATCCAACATGAGATCGCGATCAATGCGGATGTGCGCTCTATTATCTGTACGCCGATCCTGGATTCGGTTGGTGAGGTGCTCGGCTATTTTGACATCCACAACAAACAGGACGACGCGGGCTTTACAATTAGCGATCAAGAAATGCTTATGTCGCTCGCGCCAGCCGCGTCCATCGCCATCCAAAATGCCTTGGCGTATCAGCAGCGCCTGGCGACAGTCGCCGATCTCAAAGAGTCATCCACGCAATTGCAGGCGCTGGCCGCCAATCTGGAATTGGCGCGCGAAGAGGAACGGACGCAAATCGCACGCGATCTGCATGATCAACTGGGGCAGGCGTTGACGGCTATGAAGTTCGATTTGGCGTGGTTGGCGGATCAGTTGGGGCCAAAGGACGTCAGCCTCGCCGTAAAGGCAAAAACGATCACGGCGCAGATGGATACGATGATCAAAACCGTGCGGCGCATCGCGACCGAATTGCGGCCGGGCATGTTGGACGACCTCGGGCTGGCGGCCTCGATCGAATGGCAGGCGCGCGATTTCGAGAAACGCACGGGCATTGTGTGCGCCGTGCATGTCTCCGCTGAAGACTTGCCCTTGGCCCGTGCCGAGTCCTTGGCGCTATTCCGCATCTTTCAGGAAGCGTTGACAAACGTCTCGCGCCACGCCAACGCACACCATATCGAGGTTGAACTGGCCGCCACATCTGAAGCATTGACGCTCAACATTCACGATGATGGGCGAGGGATTCAAGTGCAAGAAATCGCGGGGATGCACTCGCTGGGCCTGCTCGGAATGCGCGAGCGCGCCAAGCATCTGGGCGGCACCTTCGACATTCGCGGCGTGCCTGGCGACGGGACCATCGTCACGGTGTCCATTCCTGTTCTGCAACGTGAATGATGTGAATCGGAGAAGTGCGATGCTCAGAATCTTGTTGGCCGATGATCACGCCGTCGTGCGCCAGGGCGTCAAGCAAATTCTAGCCGACGCGTTTGGCCAGGTTGCTTTTGGTGAAGCGCGCAATGCGCAGGAGCTGCTAGGGCTGGTCAGCAACGAGCGCTGGGATGTCGTGGTGCTTGATCTGGCCATGCCTGGAGGCAATGGACTGGAAGCGCTAAAACAGATCAAGGTTGAGCATCCACAACTGCCGGTGTTGATTCTCAGCATATTTCCAGAAGACCAGTATGCGGTACGGACGATCAGAGCCGGGGCGGCGGGCTATTTGAACAAAGAGAGCGCGCCGGAAGAACTGGTGCAGGCGATCCGCAAGATCTTGCTTGGCGGGGAATATATCAGCGCGGCGGTGGCCGACGAGCTGGTGTTGTATGCCCGGCATGACGATGACCAACCGCTGCATACACACCTGTCGGATCGCGAGTATCAGGTGCTGTGTTTGATCGCTTCCGGCAAGGAAGTCAAGGAGATTTCCACCGAATTGGCGCTCAGTCCCAAAACGATCAGCACTTATCGTGCGCGACTGTTGGACAAGATGAACATGAAGACGAATGCCGAACTCACCCATTATGCGATCGAGAGTGGCTTGGTTTAGCGCGCGGTTCGCCCTGGCGCTCAGTATTTGGCCCACACGCATGGTCTGTATTGCCCGCGTGTAGTCCAAATACCGTCAACCGATCGAAGCATTGACCTACAGGCTAATCGGCTGTGCGCTGATAGCCGCGGGTTGTCCGGGTCGTTATAGTAGACAGAGTAAAAGGAGCATGGTCCCATCATAGCGGCTCACGGAGCCGCTTACACTCAGCACAAGTACGTCCAGGCGCCATATTGCGAGGGAGCAAATCATGTTGAAAGCTTATGAAGTGTGGAATCCATCCCGCCGGGTGCCGTACAAGTAAATGGGGAAGAGCCGCCAACCGAATCGCTGGCGCACCCACATCTTTGAAGAATACCTTGTCGTGGCCACGGCGGCCTTCGGCATTCTGGTCGTGCTGGCCAGTATGTCCAACTATTTCGCCATTGATTTGAGCGTGACCCGCGCCGTGCAAACCATCCACTTCGCCTGGTTCGCCAGTTTTATGTGGTGGGTAAGCATCGTCGGGTACGCGCCCCAAATCTATGTGCTGGTCGCCATGGTCACCGTCTTGTTGTTTCTGATTGGATTACGGTGGGAAGCGGTCATGACGCTTACGGTCGCGCTCAGTGCCGGAGGCCTGGTTGAACTCGCCAAGGTCATCGTGCACCGGCCGCGCCCGGGTGCTGACCTGGTTAATGTCCTGCAACAAGTCAATGGGTATAGCTTCCCCAGCGGGCATGTGCTTACCTATACCGCCTTTTTTGGGTTTCTATTCTTCTTGGGCTATGCGCTGCTTAAGCCATCACCCGTGCGCACGATCCTGCTTGCGTTCTTGGGCAGCCTGGTCGCATTAATTGGCTTATCGCGCATCTATCTCGGCGACCATTGGGCCAGCGATGTGATCGGCGCCTATTTATTGGGCAGCGTTTGGCTCGTGATCAGCATCTACATCTACCAGTGGGGCAAAACACGCTTTTTTGTCAGGCGGCCCCAGTCATCAACGGCGTAGAGCGCGGGGAGCCGGAAGCCCCGTTTCAGGAGCCGAAGTTGTCCATGACCCCTGGCGACCACCCTGGCGCGTGCACAGGAAGCAGAGATCTTGTTGGCGCACGTCGTTAGATCACCGGAGATGCCCCACCGCCTGCCACTGACACGCGAGGATACCGAATTGGCGGATCGCATCGTAAAGCGCAATTACGAGGAGGCGAAGGGGTACGTTGATGAACTGCAGTCCAGGATGCCTTCATCGGTACTCGGACATGTCCTGGTAGGTGATCATGTGCCTGCGACCTTGCATCAGTTGGTGGATGAACAAGCGGTGGACCTGGTCGTCTTGAGCGCTCACGGCTATTCTGGGAACCTCCGCTTTCTCTACGGCGAGGTGGCCTTCAGTTTCATCATGTACGGGAAAACCCCTGTGCTGATTGTGCAGGACATTCCTGCGCACGACCTACAGCCAACCCCAGCCGAAGTTCGGGCTATGGACCACTATGGCCCAAGGGGTCTTGTCGATGCCCTGGGCACGTTCGGCATCGAGGATAGCTTGGAAGACACGGAGTTTTTCAGCCCCGCCTATGCCTCACTACGATCGGCGTCATTGGCGGCACGCTCGGACACACTTGTGTCATAAATGAATTAATCCGGCTCTCCTGCCAGATCCTCTATCACCATACCCTTTCTCGCACGAGAGCCAGGTCTGCAGGAGGTGGAATGCTAAGGCGTCCGTCCGGACGTCTCGCAGGCGGCCAGATCTCCAGTCTGCAGACCGTTCTTCAGCGCCTGCTGCCGCTGCGCGGACGATCCATGGGTCCACGACTCGGGCGAGACGTAGCCCTGTGCCTCGCGCTGGATGCGGTCGTCGCCCACGGCAGCCGCGGCGTCCAGGCTCTGGGCGATCTCCTCATCCGTCAACTGCGTCAAGTAGCCAGTTTCGGTGGCGTGGTACGCCCAGACACCGGCCAGACAGTCAGCCTGGAGTTCACTCTGAACTGACGCGCTCTGCGGCCCCGTGGCGCCTGAGCCACCCGACTCGTCCAACGCACCGGCGAGGTTCTGCACGTGATGACCGTACTCGTGGGCCAGCACGTAGGCCTCGGCGAACGGGCCACCCTCAGCGCCAAAACGCGTATGTAGTTCGTCGAAGAAGGCGAGGTCGATATAGACTTTCTGGTCCTCCGGACAGTAGAACGGCCCTACCGCAGCGGTAGCGTATCCACAAGCGGCCTGCGTTGACCCCGTGAAAAGCTGTGTCTTGGCTGGGATGTACTGGGTTCCCAGGCGAGCAAATTCGTCGGTCCAGAAAGCCTGGATGCTGTTGACGAAGCCGACGACGCGGCAATCCTCACGGGTATTTGCGTCCGCCCCCGTTTGGCACTGCTGCTCTAGGTTGTTGATTTCGCTGGCGTTCTCAGTCGATGCCGATGGCGCTTGCGCAGCCATGTTCGCCAGGTCGCCAGGGTTCACGCCCAGCAACAACGCCACCAGCAAGACCACCAGGCCGAGTCCGCCGCCGCCGACGGCCACCGACGTTCCCAGCCCCCGGCCGCGCCGGTCCTCAACCTGGGATGTATCCAAACGGGATCTCTCGTTGAACGGCATTGGTCAGTTCTCCTCTCCTCTGAGCATCCCCCGGAGGGCGCGACTGATGCACCCTGGGAACACTCTCCTTCGTCTCTACTTATTTACCTGGATCTTCGTGCGCAGTGCAATCATCATAACGACTGCACGCCGCGCTGGCTATCAGCACGTTTCTGAAGATGCTGTAGGGATTGAACAGATGTTATTTCGTACTCTCCCTGAGAAATTCTTGTGCGTGTTGCTGCAGTTCACCAACCCCACTCTGTACACTGTCAGTAAACTGGTGGGCTTTGTCCCCTGCCTCCGTCACCGCGTCATCCATGCTTTCAGCCGCCTGATGGCGCAACTTCGCGCCTTGCTTCTGAATTTGCGACCGTGTCTTTTCCCCCGACCGTGGCGCCAGCAACAGCATCGCGACCGTGCCAGTCAGAGCACCAAGCAGCAGCCCGGCCAACAACACCAGCAGCCGATTGACCTTAGAACCACCATCACTGTGCCGGCCTTTCATGTTCATCTCCTTTGTATTGACTGCTAGATACCGCAAACTTCATGCGGGATATATTCAAGAACGATCCGGCCAGGAAACCGCCGATCACAGCGCCCACAGCGCCCACAATGATGGTGCCAACGCGCCCATAACGCCCACTGCGCATCACCTGGCTGGCCAGCCAACCGGCCAACAACCCAACGACAATCCATGTGAGACGACCCATTGTTCACCCTTCCTTTTGCTGCGCGCAGGCGATTTCTGCCGCTATCCCGGAAAACCGATCTTCCTTGCCTTCAAAGCATAGCAAAAGGAGGCGGCGCTGTCGTCAGCGCAAACGATAGGATTCTTACAGCAAAAGAGCCGTCCAAAAGGGCGGCCGGTGAACCTTTGATGTACGCGGTTTGATGTATCGGGGCCACGAAAACTGCATGTTGTGAATAATAGCCCTGCCTGCCAAGAGAGAAATCATAATAGCGCAGGTCCTCCGGTTGTGTACGGGTGGTGAGCACCCCCCGTACACAACCGGTAGCCTTGGCATGCTGGCCGCGGCGCATGCACCCACCCTGGGGCTACATCCGCTCGACGGCTACCGCAACCATCTCCTCAATCAACTTGGCGTCGTCCGGCTCGGGATACTCGTGTGCAATTCAGGGTTCATCACAGTTCCTCCTGGCTATTCGAAAATGTAACGTATGGGACAGTTCTGGCGGTTACGCCAACATTCGAACGGACTTTTCTCGATCCCATTGGCGTGTCTTTGCCGCAGCAATAAATGCGTCTGGTTCGTTGGTATCCACAACACCCGCGTCTTGTCCGACATTCGCTATTCTCAAAAGCGCTTGGCCGCCTTTGTCGACAGCAATTGCCTTGAGATGACCGAAAGCATCGCGCACAAAATCGATCGCGGCGCTTTCCATCGATAACGCTTTTGCACCCTCGTCGGAGAGGATGACAGCGACGGCGTCGAATAGCACAGACGGGGTACCCGCTAATTGTCCGTCAGCAATCAGCACCGAGCCACCAGCAAGCTTCACGCTCCCCACTTTAGGGGCGACGATCTTCACGATAGCACCCGCGTCCGTCGCGGCCTTCTTAATCTTCTCCAAAACAGCGCCGTCAGAACCATTTGTGATCAGGATGCCAATCGTGCGCCCCGTGAGCGTTTCTTTCATCTTGCCGATAATCTGCAATGCGGGCGAAGGCTTCATTTCCTGCACGGACGCTGCGGCCACCGGTGCATCTGGCATTTTGTCCAACGCAAGACCCGCGGCGACCCGGTTGGCGAGGGATTCTTCGATATGTCGCAAATGACCGACCATTGCCTCACGCACGTGCACATGTTCGACCTTGGAAAGCTCAAACACTAGCGCCGAGGCGATATGTGCCTGCTCGTACACGGTTTGGCTGAGATAGAACTGACGCGCCTGACTGTAATGGTCGGCGAAGCGCTCGGCACGAATGCGAACTTTCTCACCGGTTTCAGTTATCGCAGCGCTATGAAAGCCCTTGTCAGGCGCTTCGCGTGGCGAGTCTTCAGACAAGGAGTTGGGCTCATAGGCGACGCGCCCGGCCGGTTGCGCCATCTGCATGTGCCCGTCGCGTTGATGGTTGGAGAACGGACACTTGGGTGCGTTGATCGGGATCTGGTGGAAATTGGGGGAACCCAGGCGTGAAAGTTGTGTGTCGATATAGGAGAATAGCCGGCCTTGCAACAGTGGATCATTCGAGAAATCGATGCCCGGCACGATATTTCCGGGACAGTAAGCAACCTGTTCGGTTTCAGCAAAGAAATTATTCGGCCAGCGATCCAGCACCATGCGGCCGATCACTTGCAAGGGCACCAGTTCTTCGGGAATCAGCTTGGTCGCGTCCAGATGATCGAACGGGAAGCGGTCTGCTTCCTCCTGCGTGAAAAGCTGCACTGCAAATTCCCACTCGGGGAAATTTCCCGCGGCGATGGCATCAAACATATCGCGGCGGTGGAAGTCTTGATCAGCGCCAGCAATCTTGACAGACTCATCCCAAATGGTGGACTGCAAGCCGAGTTTGGGACGCCAGTGAAATTTGACAAAGGTTGATTCGCCGGCGTCGTTGATCAGCCGGAAGCTATGGATGCCAAAGCCTTCGATCATCCGTAGTGAACGCGGAAGTGTGCGATCAGACATGATCCACATCACCATATGCATGGATTCAGGTGTGAGCGAAATATAATCCCAGAATGTGTCGTGCGCTGTTGCCGATTGTGGAAAGCCGCGGTCGGGTTCCATTTTGACGGCATGGATGAGATCGGGGAATTTGATGGCGTCCTGAATGAAGAAAACCGGAATGTTGTTGCCGACCAGATCCCAGTTGCCTTCCTTCGTGTAAAACTTGACGGCAAAGCCGCGCACGTCACGCGGCGTATCTACCGAACCTGCGCCGCCGGCGACAGTCGATATACGCGTGAACAGGGGCGTCTTCTCACCTACCTCGGTGAGGACCCTAGCGGTGGTGTATTGTTTCAACGACGCGGTCAGTTCGAAGAAGCCATGTGCGCCCGTCCCACGCGCATGAACGATACGCTCAGGAATACGCTCATGATCGAAATGCGTGATTTTCTCGCGCAGGATGAAGTCCTCCAACAGCGTAGGACCGTGCTGATTGGCCCTGAGCGAGTTCTGATTATCGGCAAGCGCGACGCCCTGGTTCGTAGTGAGCGCAGGGTGCTCTCCCCCCGCGCGCTGATGCAGCTCGCCGCCGGCAGCCAGTTGCGAGTCTCCATTGGGAGCCGAGCCCTCTATCTGATTGCGGTTTCCAATATTTCTCGACACCTTATTTGTCCTCATGACTCTTCGCCTTCCTCAAGATTACTGTTGGCCGATCCGTTGATCACCCGCCCCTGTCGGTCGAAGTTCGAACCGTGACACGGACAATCCCAAGTCTTCTCGACGCTATTCCAACTTACGATGCACCCAAGGTGTGGACACAGGGCTGAGTGTTCATGCAGTGTTCGTTAATCCTGGTTTCTATCGCCGATCCCTTTACGTCTTAAGGAACGCCAGCAGGTCGGCGTTGAGCTGGTCTTTGTGCGTGTACGCCAGGCCATGGGGTGCACCCGCATAGATCTTCAGGGTCGCGTTCTTGACCAGCTTTGCTGAGCGCAGAGAGGTAGAGCCGATCGGCACGATCTGGTCATCGTCGCCATGAATGATCAGCGTCGACACGTCAAACTGCTTAAGGTCTTCGGTGAAATCCGTCTCGGAGAAGGCCTTGATACAGTCGAAGGTGTTCTTGTGACCAGCCTGCATCCCGTCTTTCGTTGTGATCGTGCTCATCGTTTGTCCCTTTCTATTCCGTCGTTTTGCCGTCAAAATGCTCGTTGTCGGCCTCGGCTGCGGCACGCGTAGGGTGAATAACGCCATCCCGATGATTCGGCGGCGCATAGAGCGTATAGAGCTTCAGCGGCACGGTGCCGGTATTGATGATGTTGTGCTTCGCCCCAGCCGGAACGAGCACGGCAAAGCCTGCGCTGATCTTCGTCCGCACGCCGTCAAGCACCGCCTCACCGGTTCCCTCCTCCACGCGAAAAAACTGGTCGAGTGTGTGGACTTCCATCCCGATCTCTTCCTTGGGTTTCAACGCCATGATGACGAGCTGGCAATGCTTCGCCGTGTAAAGCACCTGGCGAAAATCGTCATTCTTGACAGCGAGACTCTCGATGTCTTGCACAAAGCCTTTCATCACATCTCCTCTTTCGTTGTTGTGCCCCATGAGGGCGTTCGATGACATTCAGAATTGATACACTGCTTGTTGACGGCCTAACGCCAGCATCAGCACGGCCATCGTCCCCGCCAGGCTGCCAAGCAGCAGGCTGGTTGGATCTGGAAGAGCGCTCTTCCTTCTAGTCATAGCGTAGCGGAAGCCGGCGGCTCTGTCGTCAGCGCAAACGCTGGACTTTCATAGCAAAAGAGCCGCCCTCCGGAGCAGCTCTTTTCATTTTTGTTGTACGATGTTTGGCGTATCCGCTGCCGCAAAGTTCGCCTAGAACGTGTTATGCATTTTGGAGCATGAAATTGACAAAGCGATGAGCCACGAGAATGGCGAAAGCAAAGAAATGCAAACCGACAAGCGTGTCCTCGAGTCGCTCATAGTCGCGCAAGAGGCAGCGGTGGCCGAGCTGGCCATGACAAAGCCGGCGCGACCAGTGGCGTTCAGATAGCTGTAGAAATACTGGATCCACAGGTAGTTGGCGTTGCTGACCGTCTCTCTCTTCTGGCTGCCTTGAGCGCTTCTGCTCTTCTGGGCGTGCAAAAGATGACCACGTATTTACCTTTGCTCAGCCCCAGGTAGTCCAGGACAATGTCCCTGACCTGCTCGAATAAATGCGTTGACACCATCGAGTTGTGCCCGCTACCCCGGTGGACATTGGAATACGTCTCTAGCGCCGCTATGGTGGATATGTCTCCTTGGTTTGGAAACCAAGAGAATAAATGTCCATGAACCCATGTCGTCAATCGACTACGTTGCCACTACTGTCTCCACCGCGGTTAGGCGAGGTGTTGCAGCCATTGCTCGCAGCCGCACGCGATCATCAGGCAACGTTGGTCGGCATCAGCCAAACGTGGGACTCGGGCAGCCGCAGAATGACTCTGCTACCAGGGATCGGAACTAGATCAGGGGGAGCGGCGATTGACCAAATCTGCCCTCCTACCATTGCCTCGACTAAGTTGTGCGTGCCCATGTATGTCACTGCTTTGACATCGGCGCTAACGCAATTTGGCCCTATGGTCTGCACGATGCCTACCTGCTCCGGCCGAACCGTTACCAGAACATCGCCGTCAGCCACACCTGTTGCTTGCGGCGCAAAGATGGTGCCCAAGGAAGTGCAAACCGTAGCCCCACGCTTTTCCCCAGGTAAGAGATTCTCGTTGCGAAAGAAGCGCGCCAC
>Ga0105047_10010854_pt1 | contig 14842 bp, 17 predicted proteins | sample MAT04_FD_78384 | JGI IMG/M metagenome (GOLD analysis project Ga0105047, IMG submission 78384) | Freshwater microbial communities from Lake Fryxell liftoff mats and glacier meltwater in Antarctica - MAT-04 (megahit assembly) | ecosystem: Environmental > Aquatic > Freshwater > Ice > Liftoff... | reverse complement strand
TTGGGCCAGTGCTACTTGCGCATCAATCGCCCTCGCGCCGCCTTGCGAGCCTTCCAACAAGCGATGGACATCAACCCCAGCACCGAGAACGTCCGCGACACCATCCGCGGCCTGGAAGCCGCACTCGATGAGACTTCGATGGACGGGGAGTAGGCGTGGACCGTGTCACATCCAAGTCAGGGGACGTGTCAGCTTGAACCCGTCAGCCTTGACCACTTCGTCCGGCAACTGGCTTTCATCCAAGGTAGCTCTCCCGATGTGAAACCAAGCGTTGCAGGCGTTCTTCAACATGTCTGATCGCCTTTCCGGCGGAAATGCGACAATCATTCGCTTTTGCGGGAAGTGCTTCCGGATCGCATCAACCGGCGGCACCAAGTCACTATCTCCGGATATGATAATGCCACAATCGTATATATTTTCGTAGGCATCGACCAGCAATTGGGTGGCAATATTGACATCGGTCATTTTCTCCTCGTACCCAGGCCATTTGTAGCCACATTTGAAGCATTCTCGCGGTTTTTCGAGAAAGTGCCCGTAGAAGACATCTAGCGGCCGCAAAGTTCCCAAGGCTTCCAGAAATGTGTTTTGCCGCTTCCTCTTGTCTTCAGGTCCGGAGATACGCGAAGTGAAGTATTTCACACCAACGAGTTTCTGACCGGGTTTGAGCAAGTTTAAAGAAAGACGAACAACATCCAGCCAGAGGTAACGCTCGAATCTCGCGGATTTTAAACCGTAGTAGAGGTTGAATCCATCTATGTAAGTGACGACTCTTAGGGAGTTTACGGCAACTGGCTTCAACGGCATCGTCTTGAGTTCCTAATCGATGCGGCCAAGTTTCCGGTTGACTGCCCGAGTCGCTGCGGTAATATCTTCATACCCCTCCGGCGATAGCATCGCCGGACTGACGCCTCGGATTCGTCCGAGGCGTTTCTTTATTTACATCTGATGATTGGTAGCTTCCTACTGCCGCGCCCGGAGGCGGCGTTGCGGGTCGGTTTCCAAGGCGCCGAAGGCGGATTCGTGACGGCTTACGATCTGCTTGAGTGAGTCCATGAGGCGCTTGGCAACGTACGGATTCATCACCAGGCGATGCGTCAGGGCGATCGGTTCCATGCCCGCGGGGGTAAGGATGCCGGTGTGCATGCCGACGTCCAGAATCACTTCCTCGGTGCTGCTGCTCAGGCTGAGCCGGACGAAGTTGGCATAAACGGTTTCCATCTTGGAAACGTCCACCTGGACCTGAACGGACTGCGCTGCGCCGACGGGAGCGGCGGCCAACTCGGGAGATTTTGTTTCTTCGGCCATGATCGGCATCCTCGGCTTGGGTTGGTCGGTGGGCGGAATCGCCCCGGTCTGACCTGCGGGCACTTCCGCAGGAATAGTCACTTTAGTGGAACGCGATCCCAAGGCCATGCTTAGAGCGTAACCAAGGCCCACGCCCAGGTCAGCCCGCCGCCGAACGCGGCCAGCAGAACCGTGTCGCCCGCATGAGCTCGGCCGCCGCGACGGGCTTCATCCAAAGCCATCGGCACGGAGGCGGCCGAGGTGTTGCCGTAGCGATCGAGGTTGATGAAAAAGTGGTCCGCGGGCAGGTTCAACTCTTCGCGGGCCGCATCGAGAATGCGGACGTTCACCTGATGCGGCACAATCAGGGACAGGTCTCGGCCGACCCGTTCGCATTCCGTCTGGGCCGTGCGGATCAACTCGGTCAGCTTGGTCACGGCGAATTTGTAGACCTCGCGGCCGTGCATCCGCAGAGCTGTCAGCGTCGGGTCCAGCGTCCAGAGGCTTGGGACTTCGATCAACGCGCCGCGGCTTCCGTCCGAGAACAGGTTCACGCTGAACAAGCCCCGATTCCCGTCAGTCGGCCCCAACACCACCGCCCCGGCGCCGTCGCCGAACAGCACGCAGGTCGAGCGATCCGCATGATCGACGGTACGACTCAGCGTCTCCGCCCCGACGATCAACGCTTTGCCGCCGCCACGGACCTGCAGCATCGGAACCGCCGTGCCGAGGGCGTAAATGAATCCCGAGCAGGCAGCGGTGAGGTCGAAGCAGGGAACGCTGCGTGCCCTGAGCTCCGCCTGAAGGAGACAGGCGGTACTGGGCGTCATCCGTTCCGGTGTGACTGTGGCACAAATGATGAGTTCGAGCTCGTTGGCCTGCACACCGGCGTCTTCGAGTGCCGAACGTGCGGCTGAGAGGGCTAACGTCGTCGTCGATTCTCGAGCCGAGACATAGCGACGTTCGAGAATGCCGGTCCTCGGACGAATCCAAGCGTCCGACGTTCCCAAACTCTCCGGGAAATCGGCGTTGGTGACGATGCGTTCGGGAACCGCTCGGCCTGTACCGAGAATGCCGATGGAGACCAAGTCGGCCATGCCGCCCTTCCGCGTACAGACAGCAAATGAATACTGTTCTGTTCAGGATACGCGGTCGCTTCGGATTTGCGAGTAGGTCGAACGCTGGAGCAGCCTGTGCGACCGGCCCGGGGTGGGAACGCTGCGACACAACCCGGAACGAGTCAGCCCAACCTTGGGGTGCAGCCGGGACGGCAGCACCCTACTTCCGTCCCGCGCTGGTGCGTGCGTGGCGGATGCGGTCCAGCAGATTCTGTTTGGCGATGGCGGCCGGATCCATCGCGGCGGCCGGTGCAATGACGGTCGCCTTGAGCGAACTTGCGGCCGGCGGTGTCTCAGACAAAACATCGTCTCCATCGGCCAAGCCCGCGGTCTGCGGGGCTTCGCCGTACATCGCCCGCAGTTCGTTGAGCCGGACGAGTCGTTCAATCTTGATGTAGCTGATCTCTTCGTAGGGCAGGAAGAATGCCCGGCCTTCGTCGTTGCTGCCCGCCTCGCGGCCTCGGACCATGAGGTATTCCTTTTCCTTGCGGAAGATCGTGTCGACGTTGATCGACACTCCGTTCTTGAGCATCAGGACCGTCTTGGTGAGGTCGGCCTCGGGGATCACGTTCAACAACAACCAGGCTTGTTCGCGGAGCATATCGGTAGGATCTCAGATGTGGCGAAGGGACTCGGAACGGGTCAGAAACAAACGCGTCGGCGGACGATGCCAGCGGCGGATCAACGCCAGTTGGGCCCAGGCGCAGGCTCCTCCGCCGACGCCGCAGATCCACCGCCAATCGAGTTTGGCCAGCAGCCGCAGCCATTCGTTCAGCCAAGCTCGAGCTTCATTCGGGTTCGCCGGGGGACTCGTCAAGTCCGCGGCCGCACTCACGGTCAGCGCGAGCGTGAGAGTGGCGATCAGAATGCCGGCGATCACACCCAGCGGGGCGCGGATCAGGTGCAGTGTGTCCGGCCGATCCGTGGACAGCGTCAATATGTGATGCGTGCGATGCAGAAGTTTGGCGAAAACGTCGTCCGCCGTTTCAGCGTCCGCAAACTGCAGCCGACGTTCGAGGACGGCCGTCTGCAGTCGAATTGTGAACGTGGTCAGATCGAGTTCGGCTTCCTCAAGATCGGGAAGCAGCAGCGAGTCCGTGGCGGACGGGAGCAAGCCTTCGACGGCGGCGCCGGCTTCGATCTGCTTCACCAACTCGGGTGCCAACTCGGCGTTGGCGGGTGTGAGGTGCAACCGCAAGGCCGTCATCAAGACCAGGCCGTGGGATCGCACGGCAGGCGTACGCCAAATCCGACGACCGTTAAGCGTCGGAAGAGTCGTATCCCAAGGACTGAGGTTCAAAGCGGGCGTCATCGTGCCCGAACTCTAGTGCAAGGAACGGGACCGGTCAAACCGGTCAGTTCGGCATAAACGTATCCACCAACCAAACCCCGTCGACCAACGCGAGCTTGATGATGAATGGGCGGCCCTCACCGCGGACCACATCGCAGGTCAGCACATAACCGGCGGCGTCCTTGACCAATTTCAGATTGGTCGCCCCGGTTGCGGCACTGCCGAAGTTGCTTAGCTTGATGCCCATGATGCCGGCGTTGTAGCCACGTTTGGCATCGAGTTCGTCCAGCGGCGGCGCGAGCTTGGCAGCCCCGGCAGGTGCGAGCAGGCTTTCGGCCAGGCGGCTCTGCTTCGTCAGCGTCGCATCCAGAAACGCGACGGCTGCGAAGGCCGGTGCCGGAGCCTGACTGAAGTCGAATTCGGCCACCGCCGTCGTCACGTCGATCCAGTCGATGAGGTATGTGGAACCCGACTTCACCAACCGCATCAGCGTGCGGCCGGCGGCGGACTTGGCGGTCACCAGGGTTGTGTTCGCATCCAGCGCCAGTCCCTTCGCTTGGTCCGTACTCACGCCCTTGGCATGCTCGGCCAGCCAGCTTTCCGCACCCCAGTCGGACCAGCCTTGGGCCTTGTCCGCCTCGGTCGTCGCCGGGGCGATCAGCTTCTTGAACGCGGGCGTCAGCATCGCCGCCTTGAGTTTGCCTGCCTGCAACTCTTTGGCGAATTCGCCGGCCTTGGCCAGCGCCGCCGAATCGACCGGCCCGGTTGCCGCGACGGTCGTCGTCGCACCGATGGGACCGCTCGCGACACCGGCGGCCGACGGTGCGGTCGCACCGCTCGGTGCAGACTTCGAGCCGCAGCCGATGACCGCCGTTATTGCCGTAAGCGCGAGGGCCGAGGTGACCAACTTCATGGAGAACCCTTTTCGACAGGAATGAAAATCAAATCGAAGATGTCCGGTCCGCGCATCGTATCGGTGGAGATTTGCAATCCGGCATTGTTCGTCGTCAGATATCCGGCGCCGGACTGACGTAAGTAGTCGTAAAGTAATATTCCGATTAAGCCACACAAGGCGCCGTGAAGTCTGGCCGTCGGTCCCATGTCGACGATCTCGCCGTGGACCAACTCCGTGCGACGCTCGGCGTTCTCCGGCCGTTCGCACCAAGCGAGATACTCAACGACAGTCATCTTGCCGGCGATGATGGTGGACATTGGGAAATCTCCTCGATTTACTGTGCCAGTTGCACGACCAGCTTCGCGGCTTCGGTCAAACCTGCCGCGCTGCGGATCATCGGCAGCTCGGCTTTCGCGCCTTCGAGAATCTCGCGGGCCTTGGCCGAGTTGGTGCCTTCGAGCCGGACGACGACGGGCACCTTGAAGCCGATTTCGCGGCCGGCCTTCACCAAGGCATCGGCGATGAGATCGCACTTGGCGATGCCGCCGAAGATGTTGACCAGAATCCCTTTCACTTTATCGTCCGACAAGATGATGCGGAAGGCTTCGATGGCCGCTTCCGGGGTCACGCCGCCGCCGACGTCGAGAAAGTTGGCGGGGCCGATGCCGAACTCCTTGCCGTGGTAGTTGATGATGTCCATCGTCGCCATCGCCAAGCCGGCGCCGTTGACGAGGCAGCCGATGGTGCCGTCGAGTTGGATGTAGTTGAGGTTCGCCTTGCTCGCCCGGATTTCAACTGCGTTCTCCTCGGCCAAGTCGCGCAGCGATTGCAGGTCCTTGTGGCGGAAGCCGGCGTTGTCGTCGAAGTCGATCTTGGCGTCCAACACCACCACATCGCCCGATTCGGTGACGGCGAGCGGGTTGATCTCGACGATGCTTGCGTCCTTGGCGAAGTAGACCTTCGACAACGCCATCATGATGGCGACGACCTTGTCGACCTGCTCGATGGTGAAGCCGAGATCGAATGCGAGATTGCGGGCTTGGAAGGGGAGCAGACCGGTTTCGGGTGCGACCGCGACCTTGAGAATCTTCTCGGGCGAATGATGGGCGACCTCTTCGATGTCCATGCCGCCCTCGGCGCTGGCCATCATCACCGGCAGGCCGATTGCCCGGTCCAGCACCATGCCGAGGTAGTATTCCTTGGCGGGCTTGGCGTCCGCCTGCACGATCATCTTGGTGATGACGACCCCGTCTTCACCCGTCTGCTTGGTCACCAGCTTGTGGGCGAACATGGCGGTCGCGATCGGCTTCACCTTCGCCTTGCTCGACACGAATTTCACCCCGCCCAACTTCTCACCGTAGCCCACCAGTTGCCCGGCTCCTCGGCCACCCGCATGGACTTGGGCCTTGAGCACGACACCACCGCCGTCGGCGAGTACGTCGAACGCGGCCTCGGCTTCCTCGGGGGTCGTCACCAGGATGTGTTTGGGGATGTTGGCCCCGGCGGCGGCGAGCAGTTCCTTGGCCTGATATTCGTGAATCTTCATCGGAAGCCCCGAGGGATTGGTTTCGTTTCGCTTACGATGCCGTTATAGTGGCGTGCGACCCGACTCGGCAGGGGTGAAGTGCCGTGCCTTCGAGATCGTCATGCTGCCCCCCGTGCGTGAACTGCTGGCCGAGTTGGTGCGGCGACCCTCGATCAACCCGATGGGCCGAACGGACATCGCCCCCGAGCAGTGTCACGAGGGCCGCGTCACGGACTACCTCGAAGAACAATTGAAATCGCTCGGCGTTGGTCATCACCGCATCCAGGTTGCCTTGGGCCGCTGCAACCTGACCGCGACATTCACGCCCAAGTTTCCAACCGTCCACATGCTCTGGGAAGCCCACCAGGACACGGTCCCTGTCGACGGGATGACGATCGCCCCCTTCGGTGGGGAGATCCGGGACGGCCGCTTGTACGGACGCGGTGCCTGCGATGTGAAGGGCGGCCTCGCCGCCATGCTTTCCGCATTCGGCGAGCTGGTGAACCTGAATCCGGAACGGTGCGCCAAGGTCACGGTTGCGTTCACCGTCGACGAGGAACATACCTTCCTCGGTGCGATCGTCCTCATGAAGGAACTGCAAGGCATCGACGTGGCCATCGTCGCCGAGCCGACCGGGTTGAACATCGTCGATGCCCACAAAGGCGTGGTTCGGCGACAGTTGGAAACGACCGGCGTCGCCTGCCACAGTGCCGGCCCGGAGAACGGCATCAACGCCATCTACCGCATGGCGAAGCTTCTGCCTCATATCGAAGCCTACGCAGCCGAACTGCGGGCCAGGCCCGGTGATGTGCGGCTCGGTTCCGGCAGTCTGAGCGTCGGAACGATCCACGGCGGCGTCAGCCCGAATACGGTGCCGGACCGCTGCATCGTGGACTTGGACCGTCGACTGATTCCCGGCGAATCGCCCGGCGACGCAATGCACGATCTGGAAACCTACCTGCGACACCACTGCGAAGTGCCGTTCAACCTGCTCCCTGAACTCTTCGCCTGCCCTCCCTTGGCCGCGACCAACTCGGGCGACTTGACGGCCGAGTTGGGCCAAGCCATCGACGCCGTCGTCGGCAGGCACGAAGTGCACGCAGTCTCCTACGGCACCGATGCCTCGATCCTCGCCCAAGCCGGCGTACCCGTGGTGGTTTTCGGCCCCGGAGATATCGGCGATGCGCATACCAAAGCGGAATCGGTGGACCTGAGACAGGTCGAACAGGCCGTGGCGGTACTGGTGAAGCTGGCGTTGGGGAAGTAATAAGAAACAAGAGTTTCACCACAAAGACCGCGAAGATCGCGAAGCAGAGAAGAGTGAATATTTGATTTTTCAGCTTTGCGAACTTTGCGATCTTTGCGGTGAAAGATTTTCTTTAGGTATACAAGTGTGAAGGACGATGATCCTAAATTATCCCCCGCTGCCGGGCGCAGGCTCAGCCAATACTTGCGGGTGTTGCGTGGGGATCGCGGTGCGGGGACCGTGAGCAGCGAGAGCCTCGCCAAGAGTGTCGGCGTCAGTGCCGCTCAGGTTCGTCGCGACTTGGCGTCGCTCGGTCATCTCGGGCAGCGCGGAGTGGGGTACGACGTGACCCTGCTGGCGGATGCGATTCGGCACACGCTCGGCATCCACCGGGAATGGCGGGCGGTCCTGATCGGGGTGGGTAATCTGGCGCGGGCGCTACTCCGTTACCGCGGCTTCGCTGAACAGGGCTTCCACATCGTCGGCCTCTTCGACGCCGACCCCGCGAAGATTGGTACGTCGCTGGAACGGCTCAGCATTGAACCGATGGAGAACTTGGTTAAGCGCGTTCAAGACTTGCAGGCCGAGTTGGCCATTTTGACGATCCCGTCGGACGCAGCCGCTGCCATCGCTGAGACGCTCGCCACAGCAGGCATCCGCGGCATCCTCAACTTCGCCCCGACCCTGATCCGCACTCCCGCGACCACCACTATCCCCATCGTCTCCGTCGATCTGGCGATCCAGATCGAACAGCTCGCATTCCAAGTGCAGGCGCGAAGCGGAGCACGGGTGGTGGAGTGAGCGACGGAAAATCAGCCTGAACCGGATTCACCGCACCTGTGCCCGCGTGCCGTCGTCCCAAGCGTAGATCAGCGGGCGGGGCGGGTCGGCGGGGTCGGTGCCGGGGCTGCGGGGGAGTCCGGCGATGCGGAAGGTTTTGCCGTCATACTGTAAGGCCAGCAAGTAGATTCCGCCGGATTTCGGGGCGGTGCCGCCGACGACAATTGCGTTGGCAAGATTGAGAATCGTCGGCTTGGCGTCCGGCGTCAGATCGCCGCGAAGGCTTTCGACGACTGCGGCTTCGACGGGCAGGCCGTCGTCGCCCAGCGTCAGCCGGGCGGCGACGAGATGCGTGGCATTCGTGAGTTGGGCGCGGGAGACGGGGTAGGTGTCCCCCTTCTTGGCGACGGCTAGGGCCAGCCATCCGAGCCAGCCGACAAAGATCGCAAGGGCGACGCCGAACCGCAGGCGGGCGATGAGCATAGGGTGGTGCCTTTCGTGTCGTTTGTCCACAATCATTGCCCGGCGAACGGCGGATTGCCGGCGGCGATTTTTGGCGAGCGGCGGATGGTAATCCGCCGAGTCTGTGCCGGACGAAGACTCGGCGGATTACCATCCGCCGCTCGCCAAAAAATCGCCGCTAGCGGTAGCCCTTCTTCGGCCGAGCCAGTGTGATCTCGAAGCGGCCGGCGAGGTGGTCGTCGAGGTCGAAGAGGTCGGCGAAGTCGTCCGGGTTGTCGCGGTCGCTCGGCGAGATTTTCTCGGCCTTCACCAGGTTGAAGACGATGGCACCGATGTCGTCGGTCTTGTGAACACCCCAAACTCGAAAAACACAGGCGGCCATGAGGCCGAATTCCTGCACAGCCAAGGCACAGACGCCGTCGACGAGTTCGTCGCCGGCGATGTGGTAATCGGTTTCGGGGTCGTCGTCGTCGTGCGGGGCGCGTCCGAGACGGTCCTGCGTGAAGCCGAGGGCGTCGAGCAGGAACTCGTAGGCTTCGTAGGCGTAGCGGTCGTCCGCACGGCACTGATCGAGCAATTTCGGATCGAACAAGGAATCAATCCTCGGGGAGAAATCAGAGCCGGGTCAGGATGTCCGCAAGCGGCACCGGGAGACGTCGGCCGTCTTCAAATTCAATCAACAATCGTCGGGCCAGGACTTCCTGTGCGAGTACCTTGCCTTGCCCCTTGTCGGTGACGACGCGGGAACCCACGGCAGGCAGTTGGTCCTGGAACTCTTCATATACGTCCTGCTCGAACCGCAGGCAACACTTCAACCGTCCGCAGCGGCCGCTGATCTTGGTCGGGTCGAGGGTGGACTTCTGCAGTTTCGCCATCCGCATACTTACCGGCGGCATGACCACCATGTGAGTATTGCAGCAGACCGGTTTGCCGCAATCTCCGTAGTCAGCAATCAGTTTGGCTTCATCGCGCACGCCGACCTGGCGCAGCTCGATGCGGGTGTGGAATTCGCGGGCCATGCTTTTGACGAGATCGCGGAAATCGACGCGGCTCTCGGAGAGGAAGTAGAAGACCGAGCGTTCGTTGCCGAAAAGCCGCTCGCCGTGGACGAGCTGCATGGCGAGCTTGTGCTGCTTCACCAGCTCGACGGCTCGGGTGAACTCCTTGGCCTCGTTCTCGCGGTGCAGTCTCAGCTTCACCAGATCGCCGGCATCCGGCAGGCGGACGAGTTTGCCGCGGCTCGGCTCGGGGATCGCATTCAAGGCCTGCGGCGTGGCCGGGCAAAGCAGTTCCCCGGCTTCGAGGCCGCGTTCGGTTTGCAGGAAGGCCGCCTCTTGTTTTCGGAACAGGAAGTGGGCCGGCGTCTCGAACGCACCGATGAGACGCATGACTCCATAGCGCGCAAGCACGACACGTGGAGCAGGCGGCGGGGCGGCGGGTTGTTCGATGTCTGTAGTCATGGCTTCTCTTGGCGAGCCGCCGGTGGTAACCGGCGGATTCTTTCTCGGGTGCGAGACTCGGCGGATTACCATCCGCCGCTCGCCTGGCCGGTGGTAACCGGCGGAGTCTTTTTCGGGTGCTTCTCTTGGCGAGCCGCCGGTGGTAACCGGCGGATTCTTTCTCGGGTGCGAGACTCGGCGGATTACCATCCGCCGCTCGCCTGGCCGGTGGTAACCGGCGGATTCTTTCTCGCCTAGCTTACGAATGCAATTCGACCACATCCTTGTCCTTCAGGATATGATCCCGGCCCACAGCCTGACCGGGGAAGGCACCGGACCCCCAGACTTTGGCACTTTTCAGCGTCGTTTCGTAGTCGGTGTGGACAGTCGGCGCGAACTCTTCGACCGTCGAGCCGATGGGGCAGGTGAACGGGCTGACCAACTCAACCGGCTTGCCGGGGAGCTTGGTGTAGATCCGCATGACGCCCAACAAGTCGAAGATGGCCTGCTTCAATTCGTCCATGCCGGTGCCGTTCTCGGCGCTCACCACCAGCATGGGCAGGTCGTAGCTGAGGGCATCTTTGGCGAATTCCAGCCGGATGTCCGCGGCATCGTCGTCGGCTTTGGTGGCGACGATCAGCGTGGGCAGGGCGTAGGTGGTCGGGTCGTCATCACCCGTGGCGGCTTTCACCAAGGTTCGTCTTGCGACCCGCAGTCGTTCGACGGTGGAGACGGTTGCGGCAGGGCCGTCGTCGTCGGCGAGGTCTAGGAACAGGAGTGAGGCCGAGGCGCTGCGGGTGAGGTCGGTGACGAAGGTTTCATAATGGTCCGGCGTGATCGGCGGCAGATCGACGAGTTGAATGCGGACTTCCGCGTGGTCCATGATCCCGGGGATCGGCTCGCGCGTGGTGAAGGGGTAGGGGGCGATCGCCGGCGTCGCCTTGGTCAGCTTGGAAAGCAGCGTCGACTTACCGGAGTTCGGCGGGCCGAGGAAGACGACCGTACCGGCGCCCTGCTTGGGGATTTTGTACGTGCCGGGTGCGGCTTTCTTCGGCCCGGATTTCGCTTCCTCGATGGTGTCGACGAGTTCGCTGATGCGGCACTTCAGGTCCATCTGGACCTTCTCGCTGGCCTTGTGCTTGGGCAGCAGCACCCACATTTCGCGGAGGGCCGCCAGCTTGTCTTCCGGCGCCTTGGCCTTTTTGTGGCGGGCGTCGGCCTCGTGATAGTGCGGCGGCAGATTCACGGCCATGTCGAGGATATCCAAGGGAGAATGAAGCCATCCCGGCATTCTACGCAACGACCCTGCAGCGGTCGCCTGCCCAAGCCATGACCTCGGCAAGCATCGTCGCGGAAAGATTGTTGCCGCGCAAGTCGAGTTCCCGCAAGGCGAGCATCTGCGGCGAATCAAGCAGCAACTTCATGCGGTCGTCGCCGAGTCGGTTGCCGCGAAGGGACAGCGCACGCAACCGGGCGACGTGCGGGCAGGCCGCGAGTTCCTCGATGTAAGGCTGGACGGCAACCAGGCGGACGGTGTACAGGTGCGGTTCGAGCGCGAACAATTCCGCCCCGAGGCTCAGGAACGCCCGGCCGCTCAGCGAGCAGGCGACCAGGGAACCGTTTTCATGAACAGCGTCTTCAATACCGAATGTTGCGGGATCGTTCATAGGCGGAAGCCCTCTTGGCGAGCGACGGGTGGTAATCCGCCGTGTCTTCAGCGGGCAATGACTTCGCCGATTTCCATCGGCGGCTCGGCGATACCGGATTGTGGTTCGCCGCATCCGTCGTACATAAGCTTACGACTGTGAATTCATGCGTGCCGGGGAAGCCATGACCGCGTTGTACGACCAAATCCAAGGAGCCGCGGCTGCGATCCGGGCCAAATGGCCTGCGACCCCGGCGGTGGGGTTGATTCTCGGCACCGGCCTCGGCAAACTCGCCGAGGACATCGAAGACCCGACGATCTTTCCCTACGACTCACTGCCGCATTTCCTGCATTCCACGGCACCGAGCCACAAAGGTCAGTTGGTGTGCGGGACACTGGCTGGCAAGCAGGTCATGGCGATGGAAGGCCGATTCCATTACTACGAAGGCTATTCGCTGCAGGACATCACCTTCCCCGTCCGGGTGATGAAGGCCTTGGGGTGCACGACACTGATCGTCAGCAATGCCTGCGGCGGCATGAACCCGCAGTATGCCCGCGGCGACATCATGCTGATCGAGGACCACATCAACCTCCTCGGCGACAATCCGCTCATCGGCCCGAACGACAGCCGATTGGGCGAACGCTTCCCGGATATGTGCCATGCCTACGACCGCGAACTGTTGAAGCTGGCCAAGCGGATCGCCGTCGAGGAAAAGATCGCGGTTCAGCAGGGCGTCTACGTTGCCGTGTCCGGTCCGAATCTGGAAACCAAGGCCGAATACCGCTTCCTGCGGACCATCGGTGCGGATGTCGTCGGCATGTCGACCGTGCCGGAGGTGATCGTCGGCGTCCACGGCGGGATGCGGAACCTCGGCTTCTCGGTCATCACCGATATGGCCCTGCCGGACGCGCTCGAGCCGGTGAGCCTGAAGGAAATCATCCACACCGCCAACGAGGCGGAGCCGAAGCTGCGCCGACTGGTGCATAAGGTGATTGAAGCCATGTGACGGCGAAATAGAATGCGGTGCTTCCCTTTTTCGGTTCGGGGCGAACGGTATGTCCATCGAGACGCAATGCCCGGCCTGCAGCAAGGCCTACAAGCTCAAGGACGAACTCGCGGGCAAGCGGGTGACCTGCGCGAATCCCACGTGTCGCTTCGTCTTTCCCGTACCGAAGGCCGGCACGGGTACGGCCCCGACCTTGGCCGCGATGAAGGCCGGCAAGGCACCGGTGAAGTCGGGTGCCGAGGTGGAAGCGGCCGCGCTCGCGGCGTTGAACGACGACCCGGATGAGGTGCCCGTCGATTCGCGAACCATCGCGATGAGTTGTGAAATCTGCGAACACAAGTGGACCGAACCGTGGGACAAGCAAGGCAAAAACACCGTCTGCCCCGAGTGCCGGACGCGGCAGAAAGTGCCGGTCCCGCAGGCCAAGGCGGGGGCGAAACAGGACTGGCGCAAGGGCGGCCCCGGCCCGAGCATGGCCAAGCGCGAGGCCCTCGAAGGGGTCAGCGCGAGCGGCGATGCCGGCTACGTCTCCGGTGAGTCGCTTCGCAGCGCGGGTCTCGGCCTGCCGCAGTACGAAGCACGACCGCTGTGGCAGAAGGTTTTTGTCGTTGCGTTCCCGCTGTTGCTGCTGATGCTCGGCGGCTACGCGTATCTCGCCTATACCCGCAGCCGGACGGACACCCGCGAAATCGAGACGATGACGGACGCACTGGCCGACCTGCCGGACGACAAGGACAGCCCGCTGCCGAAGTCCGAAATCGCGGTTTATCGGGCGGCCCTGCTGATTGCCGCGCTCGAGTATCACGCCGCACGGGACAAACCCGACGCCAAGGGACTGACGGATACGATGAACCTGGCCGCGCGGGCACGCACGGAGCTGGAAACGGCACCGGCGGGCATCGAACGCGATGTGCTGTTTCAGGAACTCTGCCGGGTGATCGTGAAACTCGGCGGCACGCCGGAGCAGATCGAATCCGGGAACCGCATCCGTTGGACGCCGCAAGGCGGCGGCAGCGCCCGCGCCCGCATCAGCGAGAAGACCTACGACGTCCAGAATGAACTCCGTCTGGCGATGACGGCGATGCGCGGCCAGGACCGCGTCGTGAATGCGGAGGTCCGCAAGCAGATTTTGCGCCTAGTGGCTCGGGATCTGTCCAAGGCGGGTGAGGGAGATGTGGTCGAACGGCTGATTCCAGCTCTTTTCGGGGACGAGGAACAGATCGACGCCACGGCCATCGCCGGTTGGGAAATCTTCAAGGCGAACAGCGACCTGGCCAAGGCGTCCGCCGCGGTGGCGGGACTAGGGATCGGCTCGAACCCGCCACCCGCACTTTTGGCTCTGGCCCAAGTCGTTGAACCGGTTCCACCGATGTTGAAGTTGCCGCCTTACGCGGCAGGAACGAGCGCGTTGGACGACGTCATCCGAGCGGCCCATGGGTACACGGCGCTGCTGAAGAACAACCCCGGCGAAGCCATCGAGATCGCCAAGCGGCCCGGCCGCACCGACGGCCGGCTGCGGTTGCTCGCTCTCGCTGCGGAAGTGTCGAATGAACCCGGTCCGGCCGTGGCCGCCGCCGCTGAGATCGTCGCGACGGATGGGAAAAAACGCGAACTCGGCATTCCTTCCGACGACGTTCTCATCCGCTTGGCGGGCCAAGCCGGCCGTGCCGGACAGGCCGATAAGCTGGACATATTCGCCAAGGCCGGCAGCCGCGATGATGCCCGTTCCCTGGCACGCGCGACGTTCCTGCAGGGACAGTCGCACGCCGGTGCCAAACTTGCGGACGAAGCCGTCCTCGAAATTCCGCCGGACGCCAAGGACTACCGGCTCGGCCATGCGTGGGGTAGGCTCCTGATCGCCCGCGGCAACGCGAAAGGCAGTATCGCCCTACCCGCGGACCGCTACGAAAGTTGGGGCAAAAGCACCTTCCGAGCCTTCGGCCTCGCAGGCTATGCGCTGGGGCGGCAGGATGCGGCAGCCCGTTAAGGCGAGCCGCCGGTGGTAACCGGCGGAGTCATGCGTTTCAAACCGGACGGCGCGTGTGACCCGCGTTGAGGCGAGCCGCCGGTGGTAACCGGCGGATTCTTTGCTTGTACGAGACTCCGCCGGTTACCACCGGCGGCTCGCCAAAACCGGATGGCGCGTGTAA
>Ga0105047_10010852_pt1 | contig 14844 bp, 13 predicted proteins | sample MAT04_FD_78384 | JGI IMG/M metagenome (GOLD analysis project Ga0105047, IMG submission 78384) | Freshwater microbial communities from Lake Fryxell liftoff mats and glacier meltwater in Antarctica - MAT-04 (megahit assembly) | ecosystem: Environmental > Aquatic > Freshwater > Ice > Liftoff... | reverse complement strand
TGGACGGACAGGCGAAAACCGACGAGGACTGCGGTCACCAGGCGCCGGGCCACATCACGATTGATCGGGTGCATTCGTACGCGCGTCGACGCGTGCAGTCGTTGCTGGAGAGTCATGGCCAAACCTCACTCGATCCCGTTCGCAAGGGTGGTGACTACGGAGAGGGGTGTATTACCGAACCGCCGAAAGCCTCGTTAGCCCAGGGTGGTGAGCGCGGAATTCCAGGCCTGGTGCAGGCGGCCGAGCGTGGAATTCCGGATGAGGGCGAGGCGCAGAGTGTGCATCTACCTCAACGCGACGCGATCGTTGCCATCGCAACCGCTCGTGTGCCGTTGCCAGACGGAGGCGTGCGCACGGACGCCGATATTGCCGCGATGCAGCAGCTCTTTCAAAGTGAGTATTTGTCGGCACTCTGGCACAGTGCACGCGCCATACCGCTGCATGAATTGCAGACCACATCGCTCATTCGCATCGAAGCGTTCGAATGGGTGGGTCAGGAAGCCGGCCGCGTTACTCTTTCCGTGAATGGGAATGGCGCGCACTGGCTGCAACTCGATGACCGGTTCGAAAAACGATTTGCCGCGCTGTTACCAGGCGATCTGGGATCGCCAACGCCTCTCTATGTGGTCGAGTTTGCACGGCAGCAGGGACAGTCGCTCCGACAGTTCAATGTGAATCTCGCGTTCAGCAATTCCGACACGCTTGGCGTGATGGCACGTCTGTGGCAGAAATACCAGGACGTCGGCGCTCGAGAAGCGGTGTCGGAGCTTGATGCGAGTGCCTCCGAACACGCCTTGCAGGACAAGATGAATGGTCCGTTGGCGGCGACTATTGGAGCGCTGGTGTTGCTGCGTGCGCGACGCTTTGAACAGTTACACGACTGGGTCGGCAATCTCGCCTCGAAATTCCCATATCGTACCGATGGTGCGGTGCTGCGCGCCGAAGCGCTTCGCCAAATGCGATCGGACGCCATGTATCCGGATGAGTTCATGCAACGTCTCGTCGCGGTCGCAAACGGTCCACTACCGCAGCTTGCCGAGCCGTTCGGGTACGCGATCGATCAAACACGAGAGATCCTGCGCTTCATTGCAAACCCACCGGCCGCATTCGATGGTCGATTCATAACACCCGAAGTACTGCAGGCATTGCAAACGCTGCAAGCACGATTTGAAATCGCTTCTCGATACTTTCAGAGCGGCGGTTTGTGCACCACTTTTGTGGGTCCCACAGCGGAAATTCAACCGGAGATTGCGATGGCGAAACGGAGCGTGCTGAATGGCTGATTCCAACGAAACACCGGGAGGCGAGACGCAGACGGGATTACCGGCAACGACGACGTCATCGCCCGTTGCGCCTCCACCCGAGACGAAAGCGCAGGCGTTTCGCGAGCAGGTTACGGCGAACCTCGCCTACGCAATCGTCATTTTGTTTGCTGGGTTGTTGATTGGTGCATTCTTCAACCTCAAGGAAGAAACGGCGTTCGCGAATGTGAAAGATCTCCTGGCGATGATCACACCGATTGTTGGCGTGGTGTTGGGTTTCTACTTCAACAAAGCCAGTACCGAGCGACGGGCCGAGAGTGCCGAAGAAGGGGCACGAACGGCAAGGGCGGCAGCAAGCCAGGCTAGCGAAGAGCGTGCACAGGCGCAAACTGAAGCAACACAGGCTACGCAGTCGTTGAACGAGGTATCCACCGCGGCCGATGAGTTGTTGGCCAACAACAGCGAACAATTTCCGCAGCCGGCGGATGACTCGTCGGAAGGCACGGTAATGAGCTCAGTAACGCGGGGCGCAACACCGCGGAGCGTCATATCGCGAAGTGCAACACCGGCAGATGCCGCTTCACGAATTCGATTGGAAGAAGCACTTAAACGCGCTCGGCGCGGGAGATAAGCGATGACGGCAAAGAAGAAACCAGCACACGCGAAACGGAAGGCAAAGCCTCGTGTGCGGAAGGGCGTGGCGAATACAAGTGCGGCTGCCAGTGATGATGCCGGATGTGGCACGGATCACGGCGCGCAAGCGGAATTGATGACCGACCCATCACTTGATGTCAGCGAGCCGACGCCGTCAGCCAGCAGTTCTTCATTGCGGCTGGGAGATGCCGTGACGGTCGAAGTGCGCGCGCATGAAGTGGTGATCACGATTCGCACGGGTGCGTTGCAGGCGGGTGGAATGCAATCGGATTCGACGGGCGCGATCGAGGTCGTGAGTGCATTGACCCAAAGCGTGACGCGCGGGATAACCGCGGCGGCACCGCAAAGCGACAGCACACGCGTGGGCCTGACGCAGGTTCCCGCGGACAAAATGGGTGACGGTTACTCGACGGCGTGGATTCGCACCGACTTGCGCGACGAATACATGTCGGCGTTTCAGATGGTGAAAGCACTGGGCGGTGTCATGACCTCGAGCGGCGCCATTCGCGATCTGGGGGCAGGCGCCACTGCCGGTCGCAGCGGTACCAGTTTCCACTACACCGGTCGCGCGTTCGATCTCTGGATTGGCACCGGTATGCAAGGCGACAATGATCGCTACCTGGTACAGCGCGCGGGCGGAACCGCCGCAAACCCCGAGTGCGAATTGCTGTGCATCAGCGTGAATCCGCAGGTGACTGATCCGAATTATGACGCGTCGATGATCCGCACTGGCGAAGTCGAGTATCTCATTTGGAAAAAGGGCACCGGCGCGATCGCAAAAAAGCGGCAGGCAACGTACTTCTCACTCACTGCAGTGCTGCGCAAATTTGGTTGGGTGAACATCCCGTCGCGCACCGACTGGGTGTCGCAATATCTCTCAACCGAGTGGTGGCATTTTCAGCATCACAAAGGACTCGTCGAAGGTGTGTCGTTATTCGGCGACGAATTGAAGGCGGTGTGGCCCGCAGACAAAGTTGCCAAGAGCGGACTCGCGTTGGGCGCGGTGTTCAAGGGTCGGTCGTTTCGCGTGTAAGCACACCGTCACCCGCCTGGGCGCGTCGCAATCAGTCGAACAAGTCCGACAGCGGGATCACGAGCCCGGGAAGAACGTCCTCACCACTCAACGATTCTGTTGCATCGAGCATCGACTCGCCGCCGTCGGCTCGGTAAACGCGTGCAACGCGGAGCGCGGGGTCGATGGTCCACACCACCATCGTTCCCGCGTTGAGCCAATCCGCCACCTTCGCCAATACCATGCCAGTGCGATCGGAGGGAGATCGCACCTCTACCACCAGATCCGGCGCGAACTCGGCATAGCCGGGGAGATCCTCAGTGGGCACACGCTCCGCGCGGACGTACGCGACGTCGGGCGCGCGCACCGTGTCCGGATTGCGCTGCAGCGTGAATCCAGTTTCCGCAGCGAGCAAGCGCCCTCGAAGTTTGGACCACCCAAGATTTCGTCGCTCGTTCGCCAGATGCGTGCCGATTGCGACCAGGACGCGAGCTGCGACATCACCATGGCGGTAACCGGGTGGTTCGCACACCTGCAAACGTCCGCCCACAAGCTCGGTCCGCATATTGGGCACCGGGTTCGTCATCAACTCTTCAGCGGTCATCAACACCGGCGCCGGATTTGTCACAGCAGCCCTCGTGGAAACACGTGTGTAGGTCATGTGCGGCACGCTCACGAATCGTGTCACACTTCTGTCAGTAGGGGGAGCCATCGAATGGTACGGTGCGCAGTGCGCCGAGTCTACTCGGCGCACCCTCGAGACTCATCGCGGAATGAGGGGACCGAGCGCACCGCCGGCCGCAGCGATTCATCGATGATCAGCTCGACGAGCTCGATGGTTGATCGTTCCGCTTGCCTTTTCGCTCACCCGATCCCACACTAGCCCACATGCACAGACGCGCAATCGCGCCCGGCGCGTTTGCCGAATGACCGACGCCTTCGAACGGCTCTCTACTGCACTCGCCGATCGCTACCGCCTTGTCCGTGAACTTGGCGCCGGCGGAATGGCGACCGTGTATCTCGCCGAGGAACTTAAGCACGACCGCATGGTCGCGGTCAAAGTGCTCAAGCCCGAACTCGCCGTGGCGATTGGTGCCGAGCGTTTTCTGGCGGAGATCAAGACTACGGCGAACTTGCAGCATCCGCACATTCTGGCACTGCATGATTCGGGCGAAGTAAACGGTACGGTGTACTACGTGATGCCGTATGTTGACGGCGAGCCGTTGCGCGACCGATTGGATCGTGAGAAGCAATTACCCATTGAGGACGCGTTGCGTATTGCGGGCGAAGTAGCGGATGCGTTGCAGTACGCGCACGAACGCGGCGTGATTCATCGCGACATCAAACCAGAAAACATTCTGCTGCAGCGCGGACACGCGGTGGTGGCGGATTTTGGTATTGCGCTGGCCGCCTCAAAGAGCGGCGGTTCACGCATGACAGAGACCGGGATGTCACTGGGAACGCCGACGTACATGAGTCCCGAGCAGGCGATGGGTTCGCGCGAGGTGGATGCGCGTACCGATGTCTATTCGTTGGGGTGTGTGTTGTACGAAATGCTGCTGGGTGAACCGCCGTTTGTTGGGCCAACCGCGCAGTCGATTGTGGCGAAAGTGATTACGGAATCACCGAAAGGTTTGACAGCGCAACGTCATACGATTCCAGCGCACGTTGACGTCGCGGTGCACACCGCGTTGGAAAAATTGGCGGCCGATCGCTTTCCCAACGCTGCTGCGTTTGCCACCGCACTCCGGAGCGGCGGGACCGGCACGAGTTTTGCCGGAGCGCGCAATTCGGGAATGGTATTGCTTGTGCCGTCGCGCAAACGAACTGTGTTACGCTGGGCTGCGCCGATTGCCGCTGTCGCCGCCGCGGCGGTCGCAGCATTTCTCGCCGGGCGCCAGTCTGCCACAGCAGCGGGTACCGACGGGATGTCGATGCAGCAGCGCACATATCGCACACAGCAAATTTTCAGTGCGCGATATTCTGCGAATGCCGAATCGTACGTGTACAGCGCCGCCGAATCCGGCACATCTCCGCGCGTGTATCTGGTGAGCTCGGCGTATCCGGAACCGCGCGCTATCAGTGACTCGGCTACGCGTCTGCTGTCGGTATCATCGAAAGACGAGCTCGCGGTGCTGGTGCAAGCAAAGTACGAGCACCATCACCTCTTCATCGGAATCCTGGCGCGCATGCCGTTGGGCGGTGGAAGTCCGCGGGAACTCGCGACGAACGTGAGCGACGCCGATTGGTCGCCTGATGGTGCACAATTGGCCGTTGTTCACCGTGTTGGCGGCGTGGACAGGCTTGAGTTCCCCATCGGCACTGCACTCTATGAAACGCCGGGTTATCTCAGCGACATACGTATCGCCCCCGATGGCCGACACATTGCTTTTCTGGAGCATCCGGAGAAGGGCGACAACCGTGGTTTCGTTGCGATGGTGGAGATTGGCGGCAAACACATCGCACTTACTGACGCATACAGTTCCATCGAGGGCCTGGCCTGGAAACCGGGTGGCGGGGGCCTTGTCTTCAGTGCGTCGAAGGCCGGTGAAATTGGGCAACTTCTGGAAGTGACGACGCGCGGAGGGTTGCACGAAACTGCACCCGGTGTCGGCGAGGCGACCATTCAGGACATTGCACGGGACGGTCGGCGATTGATCCTTCGCGAAGACGGCAGGTCCCGCATCCTGGTGCAGCGCGTACAAGCGTCGACTGCAACGGACCTGTCATGGCTGAACCTCACTTTTTTTCCGGCCCTTTCACGCGACGCTTCAATACTGATCTTTGGTGACGGATCGAACGTTGCTGGCGCAAACTACGCGACCATGCTGCGACGCACTGACGGTTCTCCGGCCGTGCGTTTGGGCGATGGCGCACCGGTCGATTTTTCGCGGGACACGCAATGGGTGCTGAGCACGATTCCGTCGGCGCCGGTGCAACTGATGTTGTATCCGACCGGCGCGGGGAGTGCGCGCCGACTGGATCACGGAGAATTCGCGGGCATCACAACGGCTGCATTTGCCGGTGACAAAAGCTTTGTGGTGTGTGGCAACGAACAGAAAAGCGCAGTAAGTCGTTGCTACACTGGTCAACTGTCCGATGGAGCGTTGCGTCCGTTCATGTTGGGGGGAAATAGAAATCTGGTCGTCTCTCCCGATGGTTCGTTTGTGATCGCTCAGGTTGCCGATAGCGGTTATCGACGAATTTCCATCTCCGATGGCCGCTCGCAGACGGTACCGGGACTTACGGCCGGTGATCAGGTGTTGCGGTTCAGCCCCGACGAAAAATCCGTTTGGCTACGCCAGCCGAACGCAATTCCGGTGCTGGTCGAGCGCGTCGATTTGGCATCGGGCGTACGCAGTGCGCTGCTACCACCGTTCGGTTTCAAACGTCCCGGACTCTCAGCAATTCGGGAAGTGGCCCTGGCAGATGATCCGCGCAACTATGTGTACATCGAGCGCGAATCGCTGGGTTACCTGTTTGAATTGAGCACCAAGCGCTAACGTGCGGGTGGAATCAATTCCCTAGTCTATCCCGCATGACCGAACCACTCGAGCGCCTGAAAGCCGCACTCGCCGACCGCTACCGTATCGAACGCGAACTAGGCGTTGGCGGCATGGCGATCGTGTATCTGGCGCACGACATCAGGCACAACCGCCAGGTCGCGCTCAAGGTGATCAAACCGGACCTCGCTGCAGTCGTAGGCGCGCAGCGATTCCTGCGGGAAATTCAGGTTACGGCCAATCTGCAGCATCCGCACATTCTGGCGCTGTACGATTCAGGCGACGCGAACGGCACGCTGTTCTACGTCATGCCGCTGGTGCGAGGCGAATCGCTGCGCGACCAATTGACGCGCGAAAAACGGATGACCGTAGAAGAAACCACGCGCATCGTCACTCAGGTCGCTGGTGCACTCGACTACGCACATCGCCAAGGCGTGATTCATCGCGACATCAAGCCCGAAAACATTCTGCTGCACGACGGCGAAGCGCTACTCGCCGATTTTGGCATTGCGCTAGCGGTTGGTGACGGCAGCAAAGAACGCATGACGGGAACGGGGCTGTCGATTGGCTCGCCGCAATACATGAGCCCCGAACAAGCGATGGGCGAACGCGACCTCGGCGCCCGCAGCGACATCTATTCGTTGGCCGCAGTCACGTACGAAATGCTGGCGGGTGAACCGCCGTTTAACGGACCCACGGCGCAAGTCATGATTGCGAAACTCATGACGGAAAAGCCCACCTCGCTGCGCGTCGTGCGCGACGTGGTGACGCCTTCGCTGGACGGGGCCGTCCTGAAAGCATTGGCGAAATCACCAACCGATCGATTCGCGACGGCGCGTGAGTTTGCGGATGCGCTGACTGCACCAGCTGCGCCGGTCAAGGCACCAACGCGTTGGATGATTCCTGCGGCAATTGTTATCGCGGTGGCGGCCGTAGTGCTGATTGCGGTGCAAATGCGAAATGGCGCCGCAAACGGCATCCCGACCGCAGCGGTGGCAACGACTGGAACAGCAGCGCAACCGATTCGCTCGATTGCGGTGTTACCACTCGCCAACAATTCTCCCGATTCGAGACAGGACTATTTCGCCGAAGGCATGACGGATGAACTCACGAGTGATCTCGCATCTATCAGTTCTCTGCGTGTGATCTCGCGCGGTTCGGCCATGCAATTCACGCGCAAGAATCGCCCGCCGACGAAAGACATCGCGAAAGCATTGGGGGTAGATGCGTTCCTGGAAGGTGCAGTGACGCGTGAAGGCAAGAAAGTGCGTATCACGGCACAACTCATCGATGCACGGATCGACAGCACAATTTGGTCGGACAAATTTGAACGCAACTCCAGCGATGTGTTCTCGTTGCAGGCCGAACTCGCCTCCGCGGTTGCTGGAGCTGTCAAAGTAGCGCTCACACCTGTTGAAGCGTCCCGCCTCGCATCGGCCAAGGCGGTGAATCCCGAAGCGCACGACGCGTACCTGAAGGGACGCTACTTCTTCAACAGGCCCAGTGACGACAATCTGAAGAAGGCCATCGAGCAATTTGAGATTGCGGTCAAGCAGGATCCGACCTTCGCCCCGGCGTATTCCGGCTTGTCGGACGCGTATTTGTGGGCGGGTTACAACGAAGGCTTCATCACTGCAACCGCAGCGCGTTCAAAAGCACGAGACGCTGCCGAGAAAGCCGTGCAATTGGACAGCTCCTCGGCCGAGGCGCACGCGTCACTCGCAACGTACAAGTTGTTCTACGAATACGATTGGGTGGGGTGTGAGCGCGAATTTCGGAAGGCCATAGCACTGAACGGCAACTACGCGCTCGCCCACGATCAGTTTGGTATGGCACTGGGATTTGTGGGTCGCTTTGATGAATCGATTGCCGAAGGGAAACGTGCAGCGCAACTCGATCCGCTATCGCCCCAGATTCTGATTGACGCGACAATGGCGTATTTCTTCAAAAAGGATTTCAAGGGGGCGCTTGATCTGGCAAAACGCTCCGGTGAACTCGATCCGACGTATTTCTTTCCAGTGATGATGGAAGGATGGATCCTTCTGGAGCAACGAGACGCGCGGGGAGCCATTCCTTTGTTGCAGAAGGCGACGACCATGGGAGCGCCGCCGTTTGTGACCGCGTATCTCGCGTACGCGCGTGGCGCGTCGGGTGACAAAGCTGGCGCGATGGCCGAGCTTGAGGCGCTCAAGAAGATGGCGGGTACTGCACCCGTGTTGCCGTTCAACCTCGCGATGGTCTACCTGGGTATTGGCGACAAGCCGCGTGCCATTGCGTATCTCGAACAGGCGCTCGCCGCGGATTCGCAGATGCTTGCGTGGTTGGGGTACGATGCGATCTTTGATTCGTTGCGCAGCGAACCGCGGTTTGTGGTGTTGCTCAAGCGGTTGAATTTTGTGAAGTAGTGGCACACCCCGCATCCATCACTCCTCCATGATCGCGCACGCACTCACGATCATCCGCAATGAAATTCGCCGACACCTCGGCGAAGCCTACGACATTGCCGATCCCGCAAATCTCGTCAGTCTCGGAAACATCGCTGAAATACTGGCGACGGACGGAAGCGCGCGCGAGATGCTCGTTCTTTCAGTGGTAAATATCAGGGAAGACAAGTCGCTGCGAAATGTTCCACGTGCCAGTGTCACGCCAGACGAAGTGCATGAGAATCCACCCGTGTTTCTCAGTCTTACCTTGCTGGTATCCGCGACGCACGCGAAGTACACCGACGCACTGCTTGCGGTGTCGCACGTGCTGCGCTACTTCCAATCGCAGCCCGTGTTCACACCGGTTAATGTTGCGGCCGCATCCATCAGCACGGACGCACCAGCGCACCCGTCCGATCAACTCGCCGACTTCAAGTTCGCCGTTGATATTCAATCGCTCTCTTTGGCAGAAGACCATCATCTCTAGGCTGCACTTGGCGGGAAGCAATATCCATTTGCAGTATTTCAGCTTCGCCTGCTCGATCAGAAGTTTCAGGCGTCTTTATAACTGTCTCGCGTCGCAGGCAAGCCACTATGGCCAACATTGAAAAGTATCCCGGACTCTACATCGAAGAGCTGAACCACTTCTCGGCCAGCGTGATACCAGTCGAAACCTCAATGCCGCTGTTTATTGGTTACACGGAAAAGGATACGTCTCAGGTCGCGCATGATCGGCATTTGCTACCAACGCGCGTCGCATCATTTCCAGAGTACGAACGAGTCTTTGGCGCGGCGCAGGGCGAAACCAACATCGTCGTGACGATCAACGAAACGCGCGATGCCGCCGGGCACATCTTGACACAGAGCGTCACCGCCGCGTTCAAGACTGGCGGCGCACCGGCTGCGCCACTTCGCTCCCCACACATTCTGTCGTACGCGATGCGGCTCTTCTTCGCGAACGGTGGTGGAGCGTGTTACATCGTTTCGGTCGGACTACATACCGCGGCGCCTGGTGTGATTCGACTAAACGAATTGATAAATGGTCTGAATGCTGCAGGTACAGAGAATGGACCAACCATGATTGTCATTCCGGAGGCACAGGGGCTCTGCATCGCCGACTTTGCGACGTTGCAGGACGCAGCGCTGAAGCAGTGTGCCGAGCGGCAGGATCGCTTCGTCATTATGGACGTTCACGGAAATGACGCGTCGCCCGGCGATTCACACGCCAGCCTGCGCAACATCATCGAAACTTTCAGAACGCGCGGAGTTGGCACAGAGAATCTCAAATACGGTGCTGCCTACGCGCCCAATATTGAGACGACGGTCACATTCGCTTTTGATGATGCAGCGGTTGAAGTGGTAATTGTCACGAACGGATCAGTACAACCAACGGCGCCGCGAAATCTCACCGAACTCAAATCCCTCGATCTCGCCCGGTACGGCCAGGCAATAGGCGCCATTCGTGAAATCCCGTGCGTGATGCCACCAAGTTCCACGGTTGCTGGCGTGTATGTGTTGATGGACACCACACGCGGCGTGTGGAAGGCGCCTGCCAACGTCGCCCTGAACCTGGTGACAAAGCCGGCCATTCAGTATGACACAACATTGCAGGATGAAATGAACGTCAGCGTGACAGGCAAATCGGTCAACGGAGTCAGGCAATTTCCAGGAAGAGGAACGCTGGTGTGGGGCGCGAGAACGTTGGATGGCAACAGCACCGACTGGCGCTACGTGAACGTGCGGCGCTTCATGACGTTTGTGGAAACGTCGGTGCGGCTGGCGACTGAATCCTTTGTGTTCGAACCCAACGACGCGCGAACGTGGACGCGTGTGCAGGCAATGATTGAGAACTTCCTCCAGAATCTGTGGACACAAGGTGGGCTTATGGGCGACAAGCCAGAACGCGCGTTCTTTGTACATGTTGGACTGGGGAAAACAATGACGGCGCAAGACATTCTTGACGGACGACTGAATATTGAGATCGGGGTGGCCGTTGTACGACCGGCGGAGTTCACCGTGCTCGCGTTCTCGTTGAAGATGATAGCGGCTTCTTAACTTTCGTTGACTGCTGAATTGCCTGAAGTCGCCACAGAGCCTGAGACCACTGTTTGCAAAGTACAGCACGCAAAGCGGAATTCTCTTCTCTGACGAGACCATGGCTGCAGGATGCGACACCGCGGGAACCACAGAAGCACATCGTGTCTACACTGCGAACCTCACACAGAGGTCTCATGAAATCGTTGCCATAGCTGCTGCCGTTGCGTTCAAGTTCCTTGGCGCCGCTGCCTGCGGAGGTGAGTCTCTGAATGATCTGCCGGTCGGAACTGGCGCTGCTGTTTCAGACGCCAGTCTGTTCGCCTTGTCGCAACCCGCAGCGTCGTGGACGTACTACAAACGGTCAGCTACGCCCATCAGGCGCTCTTCGCAGCCGCATCCGGAAACGCACGCTTTGGTGCGCTACAACGTGCTCGCTGCCACGCAGCTCGATGCGGCGGGCAAGGTGCGCGCCGGCGCATCGTTTCCCGATTCGTCCATCATTGTGAAGGAACTTTCCAATGGGACGACGATTATGACGTACGCGGTCATGATGAAGGTGCGGGGTGCAGGGAACGCGGGACTTGACGGGTGGGTCTGGGCCGAGTTTGGGCCGAACGGTGCGGTGCGGTATCCAGCCAACGGGCGGGGTGCGGCGTGCACGTCGTGTCACGCGCCGGGTATCGATTACACACGGATGAACGACTCGCAGCCGTAAGGGCGTGGGTGTGGTGCGTACCTGCGGACATCGTCGGGGTTGGAGAACAACTGTTTGTAGGTTGAGTCGTGGCGATGCGCATTCCGCCCCGCGCAATTGCACGATACTTTCGGGAGATGGAAACCAGATCCCGTCGCATTGCGACATTCAGTTTCGCTGGAGCAGCAATTTTGCTCGCGACACCGCAGACAGGTCGCGCGCAACAAGCGTCTGACACCAGCATCGCCGCGCTCCAATCCACCTTTCGAAAATATGTAGCAGCCGACAGCAATGTTGGCGCGACGCTGCTGGTGATGCGAAATGGCAGCGCGTTGCTGCAAGACAATGTGGGCATGGGTGATCGCGAACTCAAACAACCGGTGACAAACGCGACGATTTATCACTGGGGCTCCATCACCAAAACGCTCACCGCGATTGCCATCATGCAGCTGCGGGACCGCGGCAAATTGAGTTTGGATGATCGTATCACGAAATACCTTCCCGAGCTGCGACAGATACACAACGCGTACGGTTCGATGGAGGACATCACGCTCCGCATGTTGATGTCGCACACCGCGGGCACGCGCGACGGCACCTGGCCCTACGGGACCGGGAAAACGTGGGAACCGTTTGAACCCACGAAATGGGAACAGTTGGTCGCGATGATGCCGTACCAGGAAACGTTGTTCAAACCTGGCACGAAGTACGGGTACAGCAATCCGGGATTTGTGTACCTCGCGCGCGTGATTGAACAGATCACGGGTGATCCGTGGGTGCACTACATTCAGAAGAATATCTGGACGCCGCTCGGACTGACGCGCAGCTATGTGAACGGAACACCGTACCACCTCGCCGCTGACCGCTCCAACAACTACTACGTCAAACGCGACTCGGCCACCAATGCACCGAAGGTGGTCGCGAACGGTCGCGACTTCGATCCCGGTATCACCATTCCCAACGGCGGATGGAACGCGCCCATGGGTGACTTGATGACGTACGTTGGGTTTCTCACCAACGCGACCAACGGCGACTCGAAAAAGCAGCAACTGTTTGATGTCATTCTCTCGCGCAAATCGTTCGAGGAAATGTGGACGGCCGTGTTGCCGTTGCAGGCGGCGCAACCACGCGAAGGATCAATGGGGCTTTCGTTCTTTCTGTATCAACCTGGTGCGGACAAAATTGTTGGTCATACCGGATCGCAGGCGGGATTTCGCTCGTATCTCTATTTCAATCCGCGAACCAGGCGCGCGGTGATTTCGGTGTACAACACGAGCAGTCAGATGCAGTTGCCAGGTGCGGCCGCGGCGTTACGCGAGATGACGCAGGCGGTGTTCCGGTATTTGGATAAGGCGCCGTGAGTCGACGTTGGCGCGCAGACGCTGGCAGGGCACGCCGCACGGTGCGTGAACGCCACTCAGATGTCACCTTCACCGCCCCCTATCTAGGGAACCGCACTATCCTCTCCATAAAAACTCTATGGAGGCGCGTATTTCCGGCGAACCGCTCGACCTACTGCGTGGGACGCTCGACGTCCTCATCCTGCGCGCCTTCCAACTGCAATCCACGCACGGATTCGGTGTCGCGCGCTGGATCGAGCAAGCCACCGACGACGCGCTGCGCGTCGAACAAGGCTCGCTGTACCCGGCGCTGTACCGTTTGGAGAAGCGCGGCCTGATTGCGTCAGAGTGGGGCTTCTCCGATAACAACCGCAAGGCGCGCTTTTACACGCTCACGCGAAACGGGCGCACATAATTGCGGGCGGAAACTGCTCAGTTCACGCGATTTGCCGCGGTCATGTTCAAGGCGCTGGCCATTGATGCAGAGCCAGTCTAACGCAATTTGCCTGAATGCAAATCTGCCTGAACGCAAATCTGCCTGGGAAAACCTGCCAAACGCAGACCTGCCTGCACGAGAAGCGGCCTATATGCAGGCTTTCTGACCACTGAAACTCATGCTGCCGCGACCGCCGTCCAATTCGTATGACCGAACGCCACCCCATGGACTCAAGCGGTCCGGCTGACCCGGTGCGAAAACGCAGATTTCTGAATCTGCATCGCGCCAACCCCACGAACGACGCGGCCGACGATCTCGCCTTCCACGATGAAATGCGCGCGCAATTGTTGATGCAACGCGGCGTTGCGGAGAGTGTCGCCAAGCAGGAAGCGCTGCGCCGTCTGGAAACTTTGATTCCGTGCGCGCCGAGTGTGAATCACTTGAACGCAAGAAATCCCGAACGCGGTCTCGTGCCATGATGCTATCAGAACTGATGCAGGACATACGGTGGGCCTTGCGGTCCATCAATCGGGCGCGCGCCTTCTAATTTGTTGGGGTGCTCACACTTGGACTTGGCATCGGCGCGAATGCGTCAATTCTCAGCGTCGTGAACACGTATCTCGTTCGACCGCTCCCGGTGCGCAATCAGGCGCGGTTGGCGGTGGTCGCACAATCGTCAAGGGGATCATCACTTCCTGGAAACGCTTCGTATCTCAACTACCTCGACGTGCGGGGTCTGCATAGCGTGATTTCAGACGCCGTCCTATTCCAGGTGAATGTGGCGAGCGCACGGGCGCCGGGTTGGAATGATGCGGAGCGTGTATTCCTGAATCTGGTAAGTGACAACTACTTTGCGGCGCTTGGTTTCAACCCAGCGGTGGGAAGCCTGATCTCAATCGAAGCAGCGCGACAAAAGGAAGCACTCATTGTACTGGACTACCGATATTAGTCGCGGCGCTTCGATCGTGATTTTGCCATTGTCGGACAAAGCATTCGTTTGAACGGAACGCCGGCCACCGTTGCCGATGTGATCGACCAGTCGTTTTGTTGACGGTGATTGGTTGAGTGTCGGCCTGGCGATCGCGGCGGCGTCAACCCGGCTGATGAGCGCGCTGTTATTCGGCGTCAGTGCAACCCACTGGCCAACGTTTGCGATTGCCTCGGCGCTGCTGGGCGTCGTTGCGACGCTTTCGGCGTACCTGCCTGCTCGCCGCGCCTCGAAGCTGGATCCGTTGGTGGCGTTGCGGGCGGACTGAGCACGGTCGCGGGCGGGTTCGGCTGAGCGCGCGTCAGGGTTCCGGTACCTGGTTCCGGTACCTGGTTCGTGTACCCGGTTCGTGTACCTGGTTCGTGTACCTGGTTCGTGTACCTGGTTCGTGTACCCGGTTCGTGTACCTGGTTCGTGTACCTGGTTCGTGTACCTGGTTCGTGTACCTGGTTCGTGTACCTGGTTCGTGTACCTGGTTCGTGTACCTGGTTCGTGTAC
>Ga0105047_10010851_pt1 | contig 14846 bp, 7 predicted proteins | sample MAT04_FD_78384 | JGI IMG/M metagenome (GOLD analysis project Ga0105047, IMG submission 78384) | Freshwater microbial communities from Lake Fryxell liftoff mats and glacier meltwater in Antarctica - MAT-04 (megahit assembly) | ecosystem: Environmental > Aquatic > Freshwater > Ice > Liftoff... | reverse complement strand
GAACAGGTTTTCCGCCCATCGCATACACATCACTAATAGCATTCGCAGAAGCAATCCGACCGAAGTCGTAAGGATCATCGACAATCGGCATAAAGAAATCAGTGGTAGATATCAATGCACTCCCGTTTCCAAGATCATAGACTGCTGCATCATCCCTTGTATCATTACCTACTAATAGTTTCGCATCCGGTTCATGGATCTCTGCGCTATGTAATATTTTATCAAGAATAGCCGGAGAGATCTTGCAGCCGCAGCCGGCACCATGGGAGTATTGGGTTAGTTTTAAGGGCATAAATGTGTTACGGGTTTATGGGTTACGAGTTTATGGGTTACGAGTTGCGGGTTACGGGTTATTTGTTACTGGTTTTGGAATTTGGAATTTGGATTTTGGAATTTGGAATTTGGAATTTGGAATTTGGATTTTGTGTTGGAATACTCTATCACGGCCTTCGCATTATGAACAGGGTCAATTTTATCAAGGGTCAATTCATGAATGCTTTCCGGGGATCTCTTTTCCTGACCGCGTTGATAGGTCTTGTCGTAATAAACCAGAACCTGACTGATAAAATCTTCCATCCGGTTCTCATCAATGGCCAGAAGACTGAGTTTTGTCTCGTTCGGACCCAATCGTTTTGTGATCTTAAGAACCGAGTCTTTCAAAAATTCCGCAGGTAGAATTCCGTATTCACTATTTAAAAAATTCAGCCGTTCTTCCAGAGGCAATTGCATATTGATGATCTGCGCGTTTCGCATTTGTAAGAAAATAGCAGCAGGGATGATGCGTTTGCCGATAGCCACACTTTCGTTCTCCAGCCAGATCCGTTTTTCAATATCCATTTGATGAAGTTCGTGTGCAAGTACATTTTCAAATTGTTCCTGCGAAGGCTGATACATATTCCCTTTTGAACCAAAGGAAGACCCCTGATGCTGTGCAATTCCTTCAAGATCTATAACCTGTTCGCCCATCTGTTTCATCTCAAGCAAGGTCTCTGTTTTGGCGCAGCCTGTTTTGCCGCTAAGAATAACAAAGGGAAAATCTTTCTTCAACGTTTCAATTGAAAATTGCCGATAGGTCTTATACCCGCCAACAAGAACATGCACATCAAACCCATACATACTCAATGCCCAGGACATTGCACCACTTCGCATCCCACCTCGCCAGCAATGGACAAAAACCTTATTTTTCTTGGAGGCTTTCAGCAATGAATCTACCTGTCGAATATAAGTTGCCCATCTTGCTCCCACCAATTCGAAACCAAGAAGGATAGCGGGCTGCCGGCCTTTTTGTTTATAGCTTGTTCCTACCAGCACTCTTTCTTCATTGCTGAATAAAGGAATATTCAAAGCTCCAATAATATGTCCCTGTTCAAACTCTGCCGGTGTGCGTACATCAATAAGTAGCCCATCATGAGATGAAGCGAGAAAATCAGCAAGAGGTAATTGTTTGATCATGATAGCCTTGACCTTATTGGGAGGATCTAAAAATAGTCATTTCTTCTTCAAGATCAAGATAAGGGAACTCCTCTTTTAATCGTTTACATAATTCATAATGTTCCGACTTGAACTTTTTATGTGCTTCGCTTCCTGTATTCTTCGAAAAATGATTCTTTGCTTTGTAAATCTGATCCATTTGTTTCATCAAGGGAATGCAATGGGGATCCATGCAATGCGTTACGAATTTTTCCCAGACAAAAGCCGTTGCCTGGTAATTAGGATGCACCATATCAAGATCGTAAAACCTGTAATCGCGTAACACATCGATGACCAGTTCGTAGGAAGGGAAATAGTAAATACCGTTTAATGAATGAACCACTTCCAATAAGCGCGCCTTGCTTCGGTTATTCTCGATCACGCCATCACGGCTATGCCTGACAGGGCTGACAGTAAACACAAACACGATATCAGGATTAATAACTTTGATTTGTTTCATGGTATCTATAAGTGCATCGCGAATAAGCTCTATTTCCAATAATGTTTTCTCGAACCATTGAGCCGGAGCCCTGTGGTTATTACTTACATACTGATCCTGTTCAATCTGTTTATACGCAAACGAGGAGCCGAGGGTAATAAAAATATGATCCGATTCTTTTAAAAATGTATGATGTGCCTGAATAGACGCATTAATCTTTTCGAGGGCTTTTTCCTTATTCATATCTGAAAAATCGGAATGATGAAACCAGCTATGCCAGTATTCATTCAGAAAGAACAGATCATCTTCGGTATATGTTTTATTATCCACCACATCCTGCAATGCCCTGCAAACACTCAATGGATTAAAAATAATTCCATGGGGATTCTGCATCGTTCTCACCTTGGCCCGGTTCAGGAAATTGGTCATATGTTCTGTAAAACAGGAACCTATCAATAAGATATTGGATGAATGGAGGATGCGGGGATCCAGATCGGGGATGGAAATATCTAATTGAAATTTCATGAATGTTCAAAGATTACTATTATATCCCACCATCTTCTACAGCAGCATTATCGCCACGAAGACGTCTGAAACTTTTTCTCGCTTCATTGACAAAAGTACTTCCCGGATATTTCACAATCAGTTGTTCGTATAACCGTTTAGCTTCATCAAGGTTTTTGAAAAAGGTCTCATTGATCAATGCCAGATTATACAGGGCATCGTCGGCAAGAATATCGTCGCCATAGTTGGTAACAACTTTTTGAAGCAACATAGCTGTTTCGTTGTAATCATGTCTTTTGCTTGCGATACGTGCGCGTTCCATCAGTATATTATCCATCAAAGGATGTTTTGGAAATTCTTCTGCGATACTATCCAGCACAGCTAATGCCTCATCGTCCTTGTTCTGAAACTCCAGCAGATCAGCTCTTGCAAACATCAATAAAGGTGTTACGTTACTATCTGCAGGAGGATTGTTCTCAATAATCAATACAGATAAATTCAAGGCGTCGTTTGCGATCAATTCAGATGTAGAGGCTTTTAATATATCAAGTTGCCCCTGTGCCCAATTGAAATCGCCGGTATAGTAAGACAGCTTAGCATTTCTGAAACGGGCTTCTTCACCCAGCGCATCCTGTTTGAATTCCTTATCGACCTGCGAATAAAGCAAGGTGCTTTCCCATATATTATTTCGTACCAATTCGTAATCGCCCATTTCAAGTTTGCAACGTCCTTTGAAAGCCTGAGGAACATTATTTGCCTTTACGACATTATTCAAAAGGTCGATGGCTTTATCGATATCATGATCATAACGCGCTTCTAGTTCCGCGTATTCACGAAGTGTTTCACGTTGAAGGTATTGCGGAAATTCGTCCAGGAATGAAGCATATTCTGCACCGAGTGCTTTTACTTCTTCCTTCGTATACACCGGATTCGACTGTATCTGTACCTTCATACAGGTTAGTTTTTCGCTACGTGCAATCTGATAAAAAGGTTGCTCTTTGCCAAGAGCGATCACTGCATTATATGCATTGATGGCGTCTTTATACTGGAATTCTCTAAAGCAAACCCTTGCAAAACCTATCATGCGTCGGCCTCCTTCATTCAGTCTAAGATCGATCGCTTTGATTTGTACAAACGCTTTCTCGTAATCCTTTTGCTGAATATACATCCAGGCCATAAGGTCGGGGTAAGCTTCTATGTCGGGTTGTTTCTCACTTCTTTTTGTCACTTTTGCCTGCAAATCCTTAATTTTTTCAGGTGTATTCATGATGCGCTGCAAGGTGGCCTTAATTTCTTCTGACTTCTCCGGTCTTGACACATAAAAATCCAACAGGCTTTGCGTTGCTTTATCTATATCACCCTTCTTATTATACAGTAGTGCCAGTTCTTCGGCATATAGATATGGATTATCTTTTGAAAAACTCCTGCCTCTTTCATAAACCGAGATGGCGTTATCAGGCAGGTTCTCTTTTTCAAACATCGTAGCCACACTTCGTATTTGCTCATCATTCATCTGTACCCGGTCAATGATCTTTTCAGTAAGTTTGTTGGCTTTTTTCTCTTCGCCGGTTTCTCTGTAAATCTTTACCAGTTGAAGATTGATTGTGGGATCGTTGGGATTTGATTTTAATAATTGTTTGACAACTTTTTCGGCGGTCTTAAAGTCTTTCAAGCCCATCAGGCTCTGCATATAAGCATTTTGCAGCTCCTTATCGTTCGGCGAATAATCGAGCAACTGTTTATAGGTAGCAGCGGCTTTTTCGTAGTTCCCGGCGAGGAGGTATTGTTTGGCAACATTGACCAATTGTTCCTGTGCTAACAGATGTCCTGAAAGGAATAGACAAAGAAGAAGGGTACAAATTTTTTTCACGGGAACAAATATCCGAAATAAATCAGATTGCCGGAGAAAAATATGTTATGAAAAGTCTAATACCAATATTCATTTTAGTCCAGATGAAAACGGCCCGTCAGTAAAGCACACAAAGTTTTTCGAATCATCGTTGTGTTCACTTTTCAGCATTCACAAGATCGGGTTCTACCTGCTTTAAACATCTGTAGAATATGATATATGTTTCTTCCTTACTAAAAAAGAGGAATTAACCTTTTATTAGAGACAAATATTCTTGTACAGAACTATCTTCGTTCGCATCGTGAATATTTCAGCATAGTATTTGCAAGTAAAAAAAGGAATTTGTACATTTAGGCAATACTTCATGATGTATGAAATCCTTTTCAGAGGGGATAAAAAAATTAAATTATTTATGGCAAAGTCAAAGAAGGTCGGGAACATGGACCTTAAAAAAGAGCTGCAAACCCACTTTGGGTTTGATACCTTTAAAGGTGAGCAGCAGAAGATCATAGAAAGCGTATTAGCAGGAAAAGACACCTTCGTAATCATGCCCACCGGGGGTGGCAAATCGCTTTGTTATCAGCTACCGGCATTGATGAGTGAAGGTATCGCTATCATCGTTTCTCCATTGATCGCGTTGATGAAAAACCAGGTGGATCTTTTACGCAGTTATAGTGATATCGAAAATGTAGCTCATTTTCTCAATTCCTCCCTTAATAAAGGGCAGATTAAAAAAGTAAAGGAAGATCTTCTGAGCGGGTGTACAAAAATGCTGTATGTGGCACCGGAAACCTTAACTAAAGAAGAGAATGTTGAATTCCTTAAACAACTTAAAATTTCATTTATAGCCGTGGATGAAGCGCATTGTATCTCTGAATGGGGCCATGACTTCAGACCTGAATACCGTAAGATCAGAGAGATTATCAATGAGATCGATCCGTCATTGCATATCGTGGCACTAACCGCTACGGCCACACCTAAGGTTCAGGATGATATTAAAAAAAATCTGGTACTGGACGAACCGAATGTATTTGTTTCTTCCTTTAACCGACATAATCTCTATTACGAAATCGTTCCGAAAGGAAAAAAAGATCAGACGGTCAAACATATTGTCAAATTCATTCAGCAGAACCGCGGTAAGAGCGGCATTATCTACACCCTTAACCGAAAAACCACCGAAGATCTTGCGCAACTTTTAGTAGCTAACGGCATTAGTGCGGTGGCTTATCATGCGGGACTTGACAGTAAAACAAGAGCCGATCGGCAGGACAAGTTTCTGATGGAACATGTCGATGTGATTGTTGCCACCATTGCCTTTGGGATGGGTATCGACAAGCCGGATATCCGTTTTGTGATGCATTATAATATTCCAAAATCAATTGAAAATTACTACCAGGAAACAGGGAGGGCAGGACGTGATGGCATGGAAGGAAAATGTCTATTGTATTTTTCGTATAAAGATGTTCAGAAACTGGAACACCTTATGAGAGATAAACCACTTACCGAACGGGAAATGGGCGCGCAACTGATCGGGGAAACGGTGGCTTATGCGGAAAGTGCTATTTGTAGAAGAAAAGTGCTACTTCATTATTTCGGAGAAGAATACGATGATAGCAAATGCAAGTGCATGTGCGATAACTGTATGCATCCGAAGGAGAAGATCGATGTAAAAGATACTGTTCATACAGCCCTCGAAGCGATTCGTCAGTTGAAGGAAATGTTCGGGATCGATTATGTGATCAATGTGATTCTGGGTCGTTTGAATACTCAAATACAGTCGTTCAAACATGATAAACTGAAATGTTTCAGTATGGGAGCGCATTTCCAGATGGATGATCATTTCTGGTTCTCACTATTGCGCCAGATGATGGTAGAAGATTTGATCCGTAAGGATATTGAGGAATATGGTTTATTAAAACTGACCGATAAAGGAAAGGCCTTTTTGAAAAAGCCCTACTCCATTAAATTGTCATTGAATCATAAATTTGAAGATGCCGATGGTGACGATGATGATGCAAATGCGGGAGGCGGACATGCCACTGCAGCACTTGATCCCGTATTGCTTGACATGTTGAAAGAATTACGAAAGGAGGTTGGCAAACAGCATAATGTACCGCCATTCGTTGTTTTTCTTGAGAACTCGCTGGAGGATATGGCTACTAACTATCCGACTACCTTGCAGGAAATGGAGAATATAGCCGGTGTGAGTAAAGGTAAAGCATTGAAGTTCGGTAAGAAATTTGTGGAGTTAATCGCGAAGTATGTGGAAGAGAATGATATTCCAAAAATGGATGAATTTATCATGCGAAGTGTGATGAATAAAAGCGGGATCAAAGTATTTATTATTCAAAACATTGATAAAAAAATTCCATTGGAGACCATTGCAAAAATGAAGGAGTTGAATATGAATGATCTTTTGCATGAAATGGAGACTATTGTTTCGAGTGGCACTAAACTGAACCTCGATTATTGTATCAACGATTATGTGGATGAATATGACCAGGACGATATCTATGAATACTTTCAAAGCAGCGACCGTGGTAACCTCGATGAGGCGTTTGCGGATCTGAAGGAAAACAACATCACGCTCGAACAATTACAACTTGTTCGAATCAAGTTTATGAGCGAGTATGCGAATTAGATTGTGAGTTAAGATAAGAGTTATGAGATGAGAGATATTTAATGAGAGATATGAGAAAGAAGTATTACGGAATAAAGAATTCATTATACTTTAAAAAATAATTGGGGATTTGAGTAATATTGTTATTTTTGCACCCCGCCTCAAAGGAGGTGAACGAAATTGGTGCGGTAGCTCAGTTGGTAGAGCAATGGACTGAAAATCCATGTGTCGGGGGTTCAAATCCCTCCCACACCACAAGAAAAAACGCTGTAAATGATTGATTGTCAATTGTTTACAGCGTTTTTTTTATGGTGTGAAATATTTTATAAATGAAAGAATTTTATCCAATTTATTTTCAAAATAAACAAGGTCTCCGAAGTAGCGCCAGTTTGTAGAGTTCTCTCAAAACAAGTAGTTTCTTTGCTATCCTTTTCTATCTAACGAGGTTCTTTTGAATTTCATGACCCTTTATGTCATACTTCATGTTAAGTTCAACTCATATTTGAACCGCTGTCTTCCTTATCGTTACGGGAGTACATCGTTTTTGCATCGGCATACAGTATGTTGAGAAATTTGTAATGACAGAACATCTATGGCGATTCAGGAGAAATAAATAGACTCACATTGTTCTCTTCCAAAATTGAATCTATTATGTCTACGTGTCCATCACCGTTAATATCCGTCGAGAAATACCCGAAGGTGAAATTCTCTACGTACGGCGGCATGAGAAGTTAGTAAATGAAATAACATCTTACTTAATGAATGGAAATTTGTTGATGGTTCATAGAGAAAGCCAGAAGTGAAAATCGTGTAAGCTAATCGATTGGGAATGTAAAAATTTGCCAGTACGCGTGAATACTTTTACACTCATATTCTATAAATCACTTCCATGGACATCGAAGTAAAAAAATTTCCTGTATATGCAAAATTAGCTATGATCATCACAGGTATACTGGCGTTATTTTATATACTCTACATAGGACAAACTATTCTAAAACCGCTTGTGTTTGCCACTATCATAGCCATCCTACTCAATCCGCTTGTTAACTATTTATGTCGTCATAGAATAAACAGAGTCATTGCTATCTTTATATCTCTTCTGTTAGCACTTTTATTACTTGGAGGGCTTTTTTATTTTATTGCAGCACAGATCTCCATGTTTAGCGAGACGTTTCCTGTATTCAAAGAAAAGTTTGCGGTGATCATCAACCAGGTACTGGGTTGGGTATCCGATACCTTTCATATCAGTGAGTCCAGGATGCAAAACTGGATTACTAAAACCCGAACCCAAGGGATGAATAACAGCACCCAACTGATCACACAAACGTTGGGCACCATCAGTGGACTTTTTGCCCTCCTTTTTCTGTTACCTGTGTACACCTTTATGATCCTGTTTTATAAACCCTTACTACTTGAGTTTATTGCACGTTTGTTTTCGCGCGACAAACATACTGTGGTTGCTGAGGTGTTGCTGGAAACAAAAGGTCTGATACAAAGTTACCTGCTGGGCTTACTGCTTGAAGCGGGAATAGTGGCAGTGCTTAATTCAATCGGATTATTAGTGTTAGGAATTCAATATGCTATACTCCTTGGCGTTATAGGTGCCCTGCTAAATATTATACCATATATCGGAGGACTTATCGGTATTACCTTACCTATTTTAGTTGCTGTGGCTACTAAAAGTCCAACCGATGCCTTGTGGGTATTCCTGATGTATATTTTTATTCAATTCCTTGATAATAATTTCTTAGTTCCCAAGATGGTCGCCAGTAAGGTCAAAGTAAATGCCTTGATTTCTATTATTGTAGTGTTGATAGGTGGTGCCTTGTGGGGCATTGCAGGAATGTTCCTTTCCATTCCAATTACGGCAATTATTAAAGTGGTCTTTGACAGAATCGATACATTAAGTCCTTTTGGATTTTTATTGGGTGACAATCAACCCGACTTTGGAAAGATCATTTTCAAATTTAAGAATCCTGTCAAGAAATCCTCGTAGTACGTGGTTTCGAGTTTTCTTCAATACTATACTGTGTTTCTGTTCGGTCATTCAGCGATGACATAATCACAGAGATATTGATCATAAATGTGAAACACAAACTTAGTAATTACCTACTAAAAGGGCAGAGTGGCAGTTGCGATATTCCTTACCTGTCGAATCCTAAACAAACTGTACAATACAAAGTTGCCGGGGTGGTACTATTCAACACCTCACTCTTCGGTAAAAATTTACTGATTATCATCCCTAACCACTCTCTTTCGCGACCATTTACAGGAATCTCAGTCTCTGATTTTCAACGAGCCAATTGTTTATGGCTTTTAGTACTTAGTTGGCATAAAAAAACATTGGCCGGAATTATCCGGCCAATGTCTGTCTAGAAGGACCAACCCTGTTTCACAAAGAAACTTTAATCGTTCTTCGTTAATAGGAAGTCTTTAATTCAACTCTTCTGTTTTTTGCACGACCTATCGAAGTTGTATTATCCCCAATTGGTTTTGATTCCCCCAATCCACTTGCGATCAATCGAGATTCAAAAATTCCTTTACCCATTAAATAGGTTTTTACAGCGTCTGTTCTTTTTTGAGATAAGGATAAGTTGAAGGCATCATCTCCCTGGCTGTCTGTATGTCCTTCGATGGTAAGGTTAGCCCCTTCATACCTGTTTAATATTTCTGAAAGTTCATCTAACTGAACCAACGAAGCTACTTTCAATTTATCGCTGTTCGTTTCAAAAAATATTTTACTGGCGATGTTAGTAATACGGATAATATCCGCTTTTGCCATTTCCGGACAACCTTTGTTGTTGATGGTGCCACGTATTGCTGGACAGCGATCTTCATTGTCTGCTACACCATCACCATCAGTATCAGGACAACCGTTTAAGCTGGTGATACCGGCTTTTTGAGGACAGGCATCATCTTCATTAAAGATTCCATCGTTATCATCATCCATCGGGCAACCTTTCGCATCAACATGATACAATGATTTCGTATCGGAACATTTATCATCCACATCTGCTACACCATCTTTATCGGTATCAGGACAACCTTTTAAAGCAGCAGAGCCTGCAAGATCGATACAACGATCATCTTTATCTGCAATACCATCACCATCTTTATCGGGGCAACCACCCAATGCAACTGTTCCTTTTTCATCAGGACAAGAATCATCTTTGTCTGTTATGCCATCACCATCTTTATCGGGGCAACCACTTAAGGCAATACTTCCCGCAATTTCCGGACATGTATCCAAGTAATCGGCTACGCCGTCCATGTCTTTATCAAACGGACAGCCTTTTCTATTGACCGCTACACCTGCAGGCGTGTTCAGACATTTATCCAATCGGTCTGCTACACCATCTTTATCTTCATCTTTTTTATGACCAAAATTAAACGTGATACCTGCCGTATGAAACAGATAGGCATCATTCTCATTCGCTATAATTCCATCTCTTCTGTCTGCTGTTGAATACATAAAACTCTCCTGTAATATCAAATTCACAGTTGAGCTTAGTCTAAAATTTAATCCACCTCCAAAAGCAGGTGCTACATAATCCACTTTAGTTTTTGACACTTCCAGATTCCTGTCGAATAACATCACACCACCTCCTACATATACATAGGGACGAACAATATATTGTGATGACAAAATATTAAACCTAAAATTAAGTGTTGCGGTAGATACATTTGCAGAGAACTTGCCGGACGGTTTGTTTGCGCCGACCCTGCCTTTTGTAGCTAAAAAATTGATGTCGAAGTGGTTACTGATAAATCTTGATACAGAGATTGCTCCAAATCCATGGAAGGCGGTGCTTGTATTATAAAAGTCATTTCCAAGATCTCCTTTGTATTGAGTGGCTCCTCCATGCAATCCAATGTTCCATTTTTTGTCTTCTGTTTGCGCCTGACATACAAGATTCAATGCAAGGCATGCAATTAGTAATAGTGTTTTCATTTTCCTTCGTTTTGTTTGGGCAAAGGTCAATAGCAGTTATGCGTAGCTGTTATATATCAATAGGTTATACTTACACCATTCACACGAATATGAACACTTGAGGCGTAGTGGACATTTGTGGTCGGTTTCTGCCAACGAAAATTAGGCGAGAATACTACAACTACTGACTATCTGCTAAAAGTACCTGAGGTCAACTATTAATAAATGAGACTAAAAGACAATATCTTCCTCAAAATCACTGCAGGTTAGCGTTTAGACATCTCGTTCTTCGGATCTTTTCCTCCACACCTTGTCGAAGGATGAGCCGGGAGTGAGCTCCGATTGAAAGCGCTTGGGTAGCTTAACGGATGGTCATACTAAATCTTAATCCAATGCCGGCCTCAACCATCGTGTTGCTTCTTCGAGTGGCATCTCTTTCCGTCTTGCATAATCTTCTAATTGCTCTTGCGTGATCTTACCCACACCAAAATATTTACTTTCAGGATGTGCCATAAACCAGCCACATACAGACGCCGCAGGATACATGGCCAACGATTCAGTGAGTTCAATGCCAATGTTAGTATGAACATCAAGCAGTTCAAACAATTTTATTTTTTCAGTATGATCAGGACAAGCAGGATAACCCGGAGCCGGACGAATACCCAAGTACTTTTCTTTGATCAAATCTTCGTTCGAAAGACCTTCTTCCTTTATATAACCCCAGTATTCGGTCCGAACTTTTTTATGAAGCAATTCAGCAAATGCTTCTGCAAGTCGGTCTGCCAATGACTGTAACATAATCTTGTTATAATCATCATGTTGTTCGTCAAGACGTTTCAGATGAGGTTCTATCCCTTTAATCGTAACGGCAAATGCACCAATATGATCGTTTTCTAAAGGAGAAATAAAATCTGCCAGACACACATTGGCTTGCCCTTCTGCTTTTTGAATTTGCTGCCGAAGAGAATTTAATATGGTTGTTCCTTTCGGATGTAGCACTTCTACATCATCATCGCCCAAACGCTTGGCCGGCCAAATACCGCATACACCTTCTGCCTGCAACCATTTTTCTGAAATTATTTGATCCAATAATGTCTTCGCATCATGATATAATTTAGTTGCTTCTACGCCCACTTTTACATCCGTCAGGATTCCCGGAAATTTGCCATGCATTTCCCAAGTAATAAAAAATGGTGTCCAGTCGATATAGTTGGCAATCTCTTCTAACGAATGATTATGCAAGACAATGTTTTTCGTAATGACAGGTTTCACCGGTGTGAAATTCGCCCAGTCGATCTTCACTTTATTCTTACGCGCAGCCTCCATGGACAGGTAATTCTTGGCGCTCTTTCTATTCAAAAAATCTTCACGAAGTTGATGATATTCTGTTTTTGTCTTTACTAATAAATTGTCTTTATTCTCATTCAACAAATCACTCACAACAGTCACGCTACGCGATGCATCCAATACATGTAAAACACCATGATCATAATGCTCGGCAATTTTTACGGCGGTATGCATACGCGATGTCGTGGCTCCGCCGATCAGTAAAGGCACGGTCATTTTTCGTCGTTTCATTTCGGTGGCAACATGAACCATCTCATCCAGTGAAGGTGTAATCAAACCGCTGAGTCCGATCACATCTGCTTTTTGTTTAATGGCCTCTTCCAATATCTTATCGCAAGGAACCATCACGCCCAAATCGACAATATCATACCCGTTACAAGCCAATACTACACCAACAATATTTTTCCCGATGTCATGCACATCGCCTTTTACCGTTGCCAGCAACACTTTTGGCGCAGCCGTCACCACATGAGAGACATTATTGGCTTTTTCTTCTTCGATAAAAGGAGTCAGATAGGCAACGCTTTTCTTCATCACACGGGCACTTTTCACAACTTGCGGTAAAAACATTTTCCCACTGCCAAACAAATCGCCCACTACATTCATGCCATCCATCAAAGGTCCTTCAATTACTTCGAGTGGTCTTGCGAAAGAGATTCTGGCCTCTTCCGTATCCTCGTCAATAAATTCGGTAATCCCGTGAACCAATGCATGCATCAGTCTTTCTACGGCACTTCCCTTTCTCCACTCATTATTCGGTCCGGCGGCAGTGGTTCCTTTTTTATTCTTAATGCCTTCGGCGTATTCGATTAGTTTATCGGTAGCTTCTGGTTTTCTGTTGAAGATCACATCCTCTATCATTTCTCTGAGGTCAGCATCAATATCATCATAAATCGGCAAAGCACCTGCATTGATGATTCCCATTCCCATACCGGCTTTAATGGCATGATATAAAAAAATACTATGCATCGCTTCGCGCACAAAATTATTTCCCCTAAAAGAAAACGAAAGGTTACTGACACCACCACTGATATTTGTTTCCGGAAATTTCTTTTTTAATTGTTTGGTGGCTTCAATAAAGTCGATGGCATAATTCAAATGCTCTTCAAGACCGGTTGCGATAGCAAAAATATTAGGATCGAAAATAATATCTGAGGGTTTATAATGAAGTTTCTCTGTTAAAATTAGATACGCCCGTTCGCATACTTCCAATCTCCTCTCCAAGGTATCTGCTTGTCCATTTTCATCAAAAGCCATGACAACCACAGCGGCTCCATACATTTTACAGATCTCAGCCTGACGGATAAACGACTCTTCCCCTTCTTTCAATGAAATGGAATTGACCACACATTTGCCTTGCACACATTTCAATCCCGCTTCTATAATACTGAACTTACTGCTGTCGATCATGATCGGCACTTTTGCAATGGAAGGTTCAGATTGTACTAGGTTCAAAAAAGTAACCATCGCTTTTTCGCCATCCAGCAAGGCATCATCCATATTAATATCAATGATCTGGGCGCCATTGTCGACCTGTTGAAGCGCAACAGACAACGCCTCTTCGTAACGGTCATTCCGTACCAGTTCTGCAAACTTTTTAGAACCTGTTACATTGGTTCGTTCCCCGACATTGATAAAATTACTTCCTTCAAATATTGGAAGAGGTTCCAGCCCTGCTATTTTTAATCTGTTCATGTGCTTTTATAAGAGCGGCAAAGGTAAAAGTAAAAAGTAGAAAGTGGAGGAGAAAGTGGGTGGTGGCGATTGACGAGTGACAGAGTGAGTTCCCACGATTTTAGTTGACACAAAGTAGAGATTCTGCTAACTTTTGTGAATACTCTATTTTTTTATACAACTTTTTTTTTACTTACTTTGTCCTGCCATTAGGAAGCGGAAGATATTGATTCTGGGGGGCTTCAATATTCAGGAATACTAATGGCGGGTACGTGAATGTGTTCATGTAACAAGCAGTAGGTTTCAAATCTACTGCTTTTTTTTATTAAGTTGAGGCATCTCTACTTTCTGTACACATATTCAATACCCTTTATGCCTCTCCTGCCCCTAAGGAGGCGCCTTGGACTGGTTTGCCAAGTTTCCTTTTTTAAAGTCGTGCAACTGCTTCTTTTTTCATTGATCCGGTGCTAAGTTCATCATCGCAGATTCAAATTCTACGGGACTTCTGAAATCAAGTTGTTCAACTTTTCGGACTTCGTTCAGAAATTTCTTTACACGTATCAATGCCTTATTCAATTGCTCGACATTCTCAATTCGCTCAAAACATAGGTAATCGTTCTTTAATAACCCATTAAATTGTTCTGCTGCGCCGTTTTCCAGGCAATTGTCCGCGATACTCATACATAGTTTCTTTCTTCCCAGGAGTTCTTTGTAGGCTGTTGATTTATACTGAGAGCCCGCATCTGTGTGATGAATAGTACCATTGAGCCAAGCATGCGTCTTATTTGCCAAGGCCTCACGCAGGGTGACAATAGCGTGTTTTGCATGTAAACTTTTACTCCCCGTTAATCCTAATATAAGCCCGGAATATAAATCCTTCAACGTAAATATATAAAAGAGACCTCCCCGACTCCAGAAATAGGTTATATCTCCGGCAATGGCTTGCCTACAGTGAGTTAGACAAAGTCCGTTAATTAAATTCACATCCTTTGGCTCATGAATTCCATCTGTG
>Ga0105047_10010850_pt1 | contig 14846 bp, 12 predicted proteins | sample MAT04_FD_78384 | JGI IMG/M metagenome (GOLD analysis project Ga0105047, IMG submission 78384) | Freshwater microbial communities from Lake Fryxell liftoff mats and glacier meltwater in Antarctica - MAT-04 (megahit assembly) | ecosystem: Environmental > Aquatic > Freshwater > Ice > Liftoff... | reverse complement strand
GCAGCTTCCCTCGCGGCCAGCACCCCGCTCCAGCCGGGACGGCCGTGGCGACCGGGGCAGGCGCGACGCCTGGCCCACGCGGCTGGCCTCGCCGGCGGCAAGTTGCGCCTGCCCAGCGCTCGGCAAGGAGGGAAAGCCAGCGGCCGTCCCCCCAGTGCTGCGGGCGGGGGCACCCGCGCGCCGGGAACACAGCAGTCCTCATTTTGGCCCGGGTCGCGCCCAGAACCGGCTAAAGCCGGGACTCCAAACGGCTTTCGGCAGCGGAGAGCGGGGTTGGGAGTCCCACCTTTAGGCGGTCGGCGTCAAACTGAGAACTGCTGCCAGGAACAATCCCCGCCGACAGGAACGATCCCGCCGTTGCCATCCAGCGCACTTTCACGCCATCTTCTCCCCGCCATGTGCCTTGCTGTTCCCGGCCAACTTGAAACCATCTCCGGCGACGACCCGCTGCTGCGCTCGGGCCGCGTCAACTTCAGCGGCGTGACGCGGGAGGTCAGCCTCGCTTGTCTGCCCGATGCGCAGGTGGGCGATTACGTGCTCGTCCATGTCGGGATGGCCATCGGTCGCGTGGACGAAGCGGAGGCCGTGAAGATTTTCGGCTATCTCCGCGAGATGAACGAGCTCGCGGATCTGGAGGAAGCCACCATGCAAAACACCCCCGCCGCCGCCCCGCCGTGAAATACCTCGACGAATTCCGCGATCCCGCCGCCGCGGAGCAACTGGCCCGCGAAATCCGCCGTCGGGTCACGCAGCCGTGGCGCATCATGGAAGTCTGCGGCGGCCAGACGCACGCCATCGTGAAGTTCGGTCTGGATGAACTCCTGCCGCCGGAACTCACGCTGCTGCATGGTCCGGGCTGTCCCGTCTGCGTCACACCGCTGGAGAAGATCAATCAGGCGCTCACCCTCGCCCGCCGCCCCGGCGTGATCCTTTGCTCGTTCGGCGACATGCTCCGCGTGCCGGGCAGCGACGGCGACCTGCTTACCGCCAAGGCGGACGGCGCGGATGTGCGCATCGTTTATTCGCCGCTGGATGCCGTCCGCCTGGCCGCGCAGCAGCCGCAGCGGGAGGTGGTTTTCTTCGGGGTCGGTTTTGAAACGACTGCGCCGGCCACCGCGCTCGCCGTGCTCCAGGCCGCGGCCCAAGGACTGAAGAATTTCTCCCTGCTCATCTCGCATGTGTTGGTGCCGCCCGCGATGGAGGCGCTGCTCGCCACGCCTAACTGCCGCGTGCAAGCCTTCCTCGCCGCCGGCCACGTCTGCACCGTGATGGGTTTCTGGGAATACCCGCCGCTCGCTGCGAAGTATCACGTGCCCATCGTGGTCACGGGCTTCGAGCCGGTGGACATCCTGCACGGCGTCCTGCTCTGCGTGGCGCAACTCGAAGAAGGCCGCGCCGAAGTGGAGAACCAATACGCCCGCACCGTCCAGCACGACGGCAACCGCGCCGCGCAGGAGGCCATTCGCCGCGCGTTCCAAGTCACTGACCGCAAGTGGCGTGGCATCGGGGAAATCCCCCGCAGCGGCCTGGGGCTGCGACCGGAGTTCGCCGCGTTCGATGCCGAGCGCAAGTTCAGCCTCGCCGATCAGGCGGTGGCGGAGCCGGCGGACTGCCGCAGCGGCGAAGTGTTGCAAGGCTTCCTCAAGCCGCACGAATGTGCGGCCTTCGGCGACCGTTGCACGCCAGAGCATCCGCTGGGCGCGACGATGGTTTCCAGTGAAGGTGCGTGTGCCGCCTACTACCGCTACCGCCAGCGCACCGCCGCGCAGCCGTGAAGCGGTCCGGCTATAAATGCGCGGCGACGCTGTAGTTGTCTCGCCCGCGCATTTGCCAGATGCTCGCGCCCGGCAAATCTAACCCCATGAAAACGATCAAATCCGGTGAACTCTTTCAGCACGTCAGTGGCTTCCTCAGTTCGCGAGGCATTGAGTTGAAAGCGGGCACCTACGCCAAGCGCATCGAACAGGGCTGCACGATGCTCACCAAAGCTATCAATGTGAGTCAGTCCGGACTGAACAAAGCCAAGGTCGAGACGGAGAAGAAACTCGATCAGGTGCGGCAGGCGATCCATGAGAAGACATCGCCCAAGGCCTCGCCAGCAGCCGCCCCGCAACCGCCGCCCAAGCCGAAGAAGAAAACGGCTGCGCCGAAGCCGCCCTCCGCCAAAGCGACTCGTGCCCCGAAGTCAAAGTCAGCCAAGCGGGCGCGCTAACGATCAAGAGCCGCGCCTTCGCACCGCGTTGCGCCGGCGATGAGATCCCCGTCCACGCTGAAAAAAAGCGGGCGCCGAAACCGGCGCCCGCGGCAGGACAAGGAGGGTTGGGAGACTCAGGCTTTGAGCACCGCCATGGCCTTGTCGTTTTCGGCGTCGGTCAGGTAGGCGATGCCGGTTTCCTGAGCGGTTTCGCGGTTGGCGGCCATCAGGTCGTCGCGCGAAAGATCCGCGATCCGGGACTTGCGGGCGCCGGCCATGAACTGCTGCAGGCCGCAGGCCAGCTTGTCCGCGTAGGCATACATCGCCACCGCGCCGAACGGGATGTTCGCCATTTCGGCGCTGCCCACTTTTTTCGCCACCGTTTCCCAGGCGGCAAAAATTTGCTCGGGCCGGTCGCCGTGGACGGTGACGGTGGAAGGCAGTTCTTCCCAGTGCCCATGCACGGCGGCCCGGCGTTCGGGCCGCAGGACGCCTTCAATGTTGCTGCCGACGAAGGCCGGGATCATCGGCGCGCGGCCCATGCAGACAAGTTTCACAAACGGCGCGCCGAGGGCGAGCGCCTTGAAGACGTGGTCTTCGCGGGCGAACCCGCCGGCGAACGAGAGGTCCGGCACCGCCAGCCCGCGATCGGCGAGGAGCTTCGTGTATTCGCAAGCTTTGGCGTGGAGCGGCAGCGAGGGCACGCCCCAATGCTCCATCATGTTCCACGGACTCATGCCGGTGCCGCCGCCGGAGCCGTCAATGGTCAGCAGGTCGAGTCCGCCGTCGGTGGCGCAGCGGATGGCCAGTGCGAGCGCCTCCATGCCGTAGGAGCCGGTCTTGAGCGTGATGCGTTGGTGGCCGATGCCGCGGAGGTAGGCGATGGCCTGCATGAAGTCGTCGCGCACCTGCTGGCCGGAAGCGAGTTGCGTCCCGCCGAGCCGGCTGTGGCGGGCGAAGGCGCGGATGGCCCCCTGCTTGAAGGCTTCTTCGACCGCCGGATCATGGGGATCGGGGTCCACGATGTAGCCGCGGTCCTTGAGGAAGCGGGCGTATTCGAGGTTGTCCACCTGGATTTCGCCGCCGATGCACTTGGCACCCTGGCCCCACTTGAGTTCCAGGATGACCTTGTCGCCGTATTTCTCGATCAGGTATTCGGCGACGCCATTGCTGGTGTCCTCGACGTTCATCTGGACGATGATCGCGCCGTGGCCGTCGTAATGGCGGAGGAACACGCCGATGCGGCGGTCCAGTTCGGGGGAGGACTCGAGGCGGCCGTTCTTGAGCACGGATTGGCGATCCACGCCGACCACATTTTCCCCGATGACGATCGGGAAGCCGCACAACGCCGCGCCGATGGCGAAGGAATCCCAATAACGGGCTGCCACAAAGGTCGAGCCCAGCGCGCCGGTCATGATCGGCACCCGGCATTTCACCGGACGCTGCTTGCCAAAGCTGGTGGTGATGTCCACTTCGGGGAAGATGCAGTGGTCCACCCCCGTCGGGCCATTGGCGCCATGCCAGCCGTAGGCGTAGCCCTGAACGCGCAGGGCGTGGTAGCCCACGCCGGTGGCCGTCACGTTGGCCGCACCGGAGGTGATGTAGCCGAATTTCCTTGGATACAACATCTCCCGTCCGCGCAAGGAGGTCATCCAGGTTTCACATTTGCCCTTGCAAGCCGAGTCGCAGAGGGTGCAGAGGCCGGATTCACAGGGATTGCCACGGTTGGTGGTTCCCAATACGTCATTACTTTTCCGCCATTCGATCATAGGTCATGTAATTTGAGGGTTTGAATTTGAGGGTATGAGTCCATACCAGAGCCGCGCTTCACGGCAGTTCCATTTGGTACACAAGTTCAACTCGTTACACAAAGCGAAAAGTGCCGAGGGGCCGTCTTTTTTGGCAAGGTTCCAACCCAAGGTGGCGGGAGCGATTGGCGGGGAGAGGAATAAGTTTTGGTCAACCTCAAGACGCCCTTGCAGGTCTGCTGCACGAAACGAAAACCAAAGCTCCCAGCGCCCCCGCTCCGGCCGCCCTGTGCGTGCGTGTCGCCGGATGGCTGCAAAAGAAAAGCCGTGGGACATGCACGCCTTTGAAACCGCCCCTGGGGCCTGCGCGCCGGGGCCGCCTTGCTGATTCTAGCTCGCCTTCAAGCTGAGCCTAACGAGCGTGCGCCCCATGGTAGCGCAGACTGCCAGCCTGCCGTATCGCGGATTTCCAATCCGCCGGGCGGCCGCCCCGGGTGGCGCGTGCTGACTGAACCACGCTCCGCCGACCGGCAGTCGGCGATGGGACAGGTTGGAAACCTGCGCTACGACCAGGCCGGCGCTGGCCGGTCGTTGTTAATCTCAACTTGAACGTGCTTGAGGATTAGCACCGGGCTGGAGCCCGGTCCTAAGCCGCTGCGCGCAGGACACCGGGAGTGTGGGTTTCGCCCTCCTGTCCTCTTTAGGCCGTATTCCTATTGCTCAGCGAGCCCTTGTCGCCTCTGCCACGCGGGCGCGCGGCAGAGGCGACAAGGGCTGGACCTCCGCCCGGCAGCACTCACCGTTTCGGCAGGTCGCCACCATTGCCGCCGCCCAGCAACGGAACCCCCTCGCGGCAAGCCAGGCGAAGCTCCATGCCACTACCGAGGTTCCGTGGGGCAAGCTGAGGTCCGGCCAGGTGTTTCCCGGCGCCGGAATTTCGCCCAGCGCGCCGCGGCAGATCTGTGTTGGCGGGCGTCTGCTCGCTGAGCTGGCCAACAGCTTATCAGAACTCAGCCCCCTGGCCGTCGAGTGGGTGCCGCGGGTGGCGGCGCGGGTCCGCTGCCGGTGGCGTGCCGTCCCCCCTGCCCTGCCCGGTCTTACTTTGCTGAAAACTTGAAGACCGTCGTACTGGCAAACGGCTGGTCGGGCCGCACGACCGACGATGGGAAGGCCGGCTGATTGGGCGAATCCGGGTAATGTTGCGTCTCCAGACAGAAACCCGCGTGCGGGCCGAACTTGGCGCCGCCGACACCCACAAAGCTGCGAAAGTGGTTGGCCGTGTAAAGCTGCACGCCCGGCTGAGTTGTGGAAACCTCCAACCCGCGCCCGCTCTGCGGGTCAGTGACACGGGCAAAGCGCACGGGCCGCCTTCCCTGTGGTTGGAGCACATAATTGTGATCATAGCCGCCCGGGCGCGGTTTGAGCTGTTCGATGCGGGCACCTATCAGCGTGGGCTTGGTGAAATCCAGCGGCGTGCCTTGCACCGGCGCAAGCTGCCCGGTTGGGATCAACTCACCGTCGGCGGGTGTGTAGCGCTCCGCAGTGAGCCATAACTCCTGACTGAGCACATCGCCGTGACCGGCTAAGTTGAAGTAAGCGTGATTGGTCAGGTTCACCACGGTGGCTTGGTCCGCCTTCGCCTCGTAATCAAGCCGCAACTCGTTCTCGTCAGTTAGCGTGTAGGTCACTGACACGGTAAGATTGCCGGGATAACCTTCCTCGCCATCCTTGCTGAAGTAAGTGAAGCGCACCGCCACGGTGCCGCCCCCCGCTGGCACCTGCTCCGCCTGCCAGAGCACGCGGGAAAAGCTGCGGTTGCCGCCGTGGATATGGTTCGCCCCGTGGTTAGCCGCCAGCTTGTATTCGACTCCGTCCAGGGTGAAGCGGGCCTTGGCGATGCGGTTGGCGAAACGGCCAATCACTGAGGCTGCCGCCGGGTGGCCCTTCAGGTAAGGCTCCAACTGTTCGGAGCCGAGGACGACATTGGTCAACTGACCCTGGCGATCGGGGACTTGGAGTTCTGTGATCGTGGCGCCGTAGTTCATCACCTTGACGACGAGACCTTGTGCGTTACGGAGAGTGAAAAGCCGAACGCCCTGGCCGTCCGCTGTGCGGCCGAAGTCGCGCTCTTCGAAGCGTCGGAAGGAAGTGTCGGCGGCCTGGGCACCACCTGTCAGGAGCGCGGCGAAAAAGACCGCGGCGGCGGCGCGCAGGCACCGGGATACACTTGATGCTGGGTTTTTCATAATCGTCAGTGGTCGCGTGACCGTTCTATGGCTCGGCGAATCGGGTCAACTCACCGCTCACAGACGATACTGCGGAATCTTCTTCAGCTCGCCGTCCTTGAGCGCCGACTGGTGGGCCACAATGCCGGCGACAGTCAGGTTCAACGCCATCGCCACGTCCACCAAAGGCTGGCGGTTTTGGAGGATGGCCGTGACAAATTCATTCGTGAGATAACCGTGGGAGCCGCCGTGGCCACCGGCCTCTACCTTGGGCGGCAGCGGTGGACGCTTCGTGTCGGGCAGTAACTTGTCCAGCCCTTCGTAGCGACCGTAGAATGATCCCCGCTGACCGCGTATCCGCCCGCGCTCGCCAGAGTCGCCGGGCGTGTCCCAACTGACCGCCATGCGCGCGGTGCCGCCCTCACTGGTGCGGAATAACGCGATCTCAGTGCCAAACGGATTCTTATAGCGGTTGTTTTGCGGCAATAGATGTGAGATCAGGCTCGGCATGCCGAGACAGGAAACCTCCGTGAAACTGCCGCCCGTCACGCCGGGGTAATAGGCGTTGGAGTGCGTGGGATACCACTGCGGGGGCAGGCCCACCCGCCAGTCTTGGTAAGACGCAATGGGCTCGGCCATGTAGTGATAGTACTCACCTTCGGCATAGACCAGTTTGCCGAAGCCGCCGGCCCGGTAGATTTGCCGCATCGCATGGAGATCTTCGTGGAAGCAGGAAGTCTCGAACATCATGTACTTCAATCCACTCTGCTGGACGGCCGCGAAGAGTCGGTCGGCTTGCTCCAGCGAGCCAAAGACCGCCGGCACCGCGCAGGCCACATGCTTGCCGTGCTTAAGCACTTCGAGGACGTGCCGCGCATGACTCGGCGCATCGGTGGCCACGAACACGGCTTCAATCCGATCGTCCTTCACCAGTTCCTCCAGCGAAGCGTAGGTCTTCGCGCAGCGGCACGCTTTGGCGAGGCCGGCGCAGCGCTCCGGGATCAGGTCGCTCACGGCGACCACCTCGACGTTCGGGTGGTCCTGAAAGCCGAAGGCCGCCCCAAACTGGCAGACGCCGTAGCCGACGATCCCCACGCGCAGCCGGCGGTCGGAAACCGGCTCCCAGCCCTTTGCGGCCTCGGGATTCGCAGGCGCTTTCTCAAAGCCTTGAATCGGCAACTCGACCGCGCGAGCAGGGCTGGCCAAGCCGAGCGCCGCAGTGCCGAAACCGAGGGTGTGCAGAAAACTTCGTCGTGTCGTGGAATGATTCATGGTGAGGGTCAGTGGTTACGAGGCGAACTGTTATGCGGATTCCACCCGCTTGTCACGCCCCCAGTTGCGGTGATCGTGGGATCCCAGCGCGTATGCATGAAGGGGCCTTTGCTGCCGGAGCGCGGGCGTCCCGCCCGCTGGGGACGACCCAAGTTCCAGCGGATTGCCCTTTTGCCAACGGCGGTTGACCTAGCACGACCAAAGCGGGCGTGACGCCCACGCTCCGGGGCCTTCATGCATACGCGCTGGTGGGATCCCGCCGCAGGCCGGTGCATCCACAGCTTGACGGTGGCTCGGCGGGTCATGAGGTGGCGCGCCCACAGGCTGCCCTCGCCAATCGCCGCGCCGCTCCTTACCCTGCCCGCATGGCCCTTGAAGACTTCCCCGACACCCAGTGGACCCTCGTGCAGCAGGCAGCCGACACGAGCGATCCCGTCCGCGCCAGGGAGGCGCTCATCAAGCTCTGCACGCATTACTATGACCGCATCGTGAACGAAATGCGCAGGGCCGGCCTGGGTGCCGACGCCGGAACCGCCGCGCATGATTTCATCCACCGCTGGGTGTCCCGCGACGAAAGCCCGCTGAAGGACTTCCAGCGTGGAACGACCCGCTTCCGCCAGTTCCTCTCCGTGTGCATCAGGAACTTCATCCGCGATTGGTACCGCGCCCAGCCGCCCGCTTCGCCAGCGATGGACTCTTTCGCTACTGAGCCGGTCTGTGAGGATGGCACCGGTGAATCCCTGGACCGGGGTTGAGCCGCACCAGACTGCCCGGTCCGCCCTGGTCCAGTTGCGGGCCGCGTGGTGCCGGAAGGGCAGTCCACGTGAAGCCGCTTTTCTGGACGTGGCCCGGATCGTGTTCCTGGAGGATGAGACCCCTTACCTCGTTATCGCCCGCCAGCATGGTTGCCCCGCAAGCACCGTGCGCGGCTGGGTGCTGAGCCTGCGCCGCGAATACGGCGATCTGTTCCGGGAGGAGACGGCCCGCATCGCCCGGCCTGACGAGTTGGCCGACGAGTGCCTTTACCTCCTGCGGTTGGCCGCCCGCCAGCTAGACGGCTCGAGTTTTTACGCAACTTTGGCCGAGGTATTTCGTTCATGCCGTGAGTAGGCGTCACCTTGCCTGCCCACCAGCCCATGCCTGCACCCGCTGCCAACCCTGAGTTTCCCCGCGCCTTTGGCGATTACCTGCTGCTCGCCCAACTCGGCGAAGGCGGCATGGGCGTCGTCTATCAAGCCATCCACCAGCCCACCGGCCGGGCCTGCGCGCTCAAATTGGTCCGTCGCGACGTGCTGCTCGAAGGCAGTGACCCGGAACGCCGCTTCGCCAGCCGCCAGCAGCGCCTGGCCGTCGAGATTGAAGCCGCCGCCCGCCTGGATCATCAGAACATCGTCCGCGTCCACCATGCCGGCCAACACGAGGGGGTCTGGTTCCTCGAAATGCAGCTCGTCGAAGGCGGCAACCTCGCGGAGCGACTTCAGAACGGCGCCTTGACGCCTCGCGAAGCCGCTGCGTTGCTCCTTCGCCTCGCCCGCGCCGTGCAGGAGGCGCACGGGCACGGCGTCATCCACTGCGACCTCAAGCCCGCCAATGTCCTCCTCGACGCCGACGACGAACCGCGTCTGGCGGACTTCGGCATCGCCAGCCTCCTTGACCGCAAGAGCGACCTCCAACGCACCCTGGCCGGCCTTGGCACGCCCGCCTACATGGCCCCCGAACGGGCCAGCGGCGAGGAGCGCCACGCCACGATCGCCGCCGACACCTACAGCCTCGGCGCGATCCTTTACGAATGTCTCGTCGGCCGCCCGGCGTTCACGGCCGAGACGGTCCCCGCCCTGCTCCACAAAGTCGCCACCGAATCGCCGCCGCCGCTCCCCGCACAAATTCCCGGCCCCGGAGCCAAGCCCGTTCCGCTGCCGCGCGATCTCGCCATCCTGACGCACCGCGCGATGGCGAGGGAACCAGGCCAGCGCTTCGCCTCCGCCGGCGAATTCGCCGACGAACTCGAGCGCTTCCTCAAACACGAGCCGATCCATTCCCGTGAAGTCTCGCTGCCCGAGCGCCTCTGGCTCTGGAGCCGCCGCCATCCCCGCGCCGCCCTCGCCACGGCCACCGCGCTGGCGGCCAGTCTCGTCGCGGTGGTGACCATCCTCGTGCTGTGGCGAACGGCAGAAACCGTCTCCGCCGATCTTCGGCGCGAGCGCGGGCTACTTCGGCAAACGGTAGTTCAGGACACTCTTCGTCTCGCTGACGGAGACGTTGCTGAGGGCAGGAAGTCGGCCGCCTTTCAGCGCGTTGCCCAGACCGAGCTGACGCTGAAAGACGCGCCGGGTTTGACCGAATGGCTGGCGGAGCGGTTAGCCAATGACACCTTCCCAATCGAAGTCTTGAACCTCAGCTTCCCCGGCGAGGTCACGGCGCATTTCGACCGCCTTCACCGTCGCATCGTGTCCTGTGGCGTCGGTGGCTACTGGTTGCATGAGCAGCGGAGCGGGAAACTCCTGCTCCACCTGCCGACGCTCACCCCGCAGCAAAACACCGAAGAGGACCAGGGATTGGACTTCTGGGAGAGCCCGGATGGAACCCGCGTCTTGGGCCACGAACGAGGCAGCGTCTATGCACTGTGGAACGTCGAGCATCTGGCGCAGCCAGTCCTGGTCTGGACCAACGACCCCGGCCGCCCCGTCACGGTCTCACCCGATCGGCAGTTCTTCGTCACCGGCGACACGAATGGCAGTGTGACGCTCGGCTGTCTGGGCCGGGACACGAGCGCGCTTAACAGCTTCGCGACGGGCACTGCGCTGCCGCAAAGCTACCTGCGCCAGCTTCCGGCGTTGCCGGCGAAAGCCGCGTCGTTTGCGCTCAGTACGGGAGCCGCCGTCATCGCCGCCGCGCTGCCCGACGGTCGCCTTTTCACGCTCCGACCCGGCAGCAACACTTGGGCCCGCCTCGACACTTGGCGGACGAATCTGGCCGCTTTTGCGCTGTCTCCCGACGGCCAATATGCGCTGGCGACCACCGACCGGGAATGTGCCGGCTGGGCTTTGGGCCGCGGCTTGGCCCGGTTTGCGTTCACCAATGCCGCGACGATTTGGGGTCTGGCCATTTCCCCGAGCGATGCCCTCTTCGCCATCGGGGACCAGGACCGGCAGTTGACCCTCCGTTCACTTACCAATGGCACGCCGGTGGGCAAGAGCATTGAATTCGTGGGCACGCCAACCCCGGTGGACTTCGCTTCCACCGGGCGAGAAATCCTGGTCGGGAGTTGGGCTGGCGAAGCGGCCATCGTCCGGGTTTCACCCCGGGAAGTCATCACCACCGCGCGCCATGTCCACGAAGTTGTGTCGGTGGACTATTTCGAGGAAGAGCGGCTCCTGCTGTCGTCCACCGATGGCTCCATCCGGTTGTGGCAACTCGCCCTGCCCGCCCAAGCCCAACAGGTCTCCACCAACCTCAAGCCGTTTTCAACGGTCACGGTGCTGCCCAGCGGGTGGCCCGTTCGCGAGGGCGCTGCCCCAGGCCTGCACGGCTCAGCCAATAGCCGCATCAACCCCACCGCCTCGCTGCTGGGCTTCGACACCAACCAGGCACTCTTCGCCCTCGGCCGGGCTGGGGAATCACTACAGCCGGTGAAGCTGGGCCAGTTTCCGAAGGCCGCCAGCCATGCCTTCGCACCTCTGCCAGAGCGCACCCTGTTTCTGGCCGATACCAACGGCACGATTTGGCGCCACCGACTCGAGGGCGGTGGCGCGCCAGAAGAATTGCTCCGCCTGGACCCGCCAGTCTCGCGTTTGCAGGTAAGCGATCGCGGTGACGCTCTGCTCGCGCTTTCCACCAGCAACCTGGTTTCCGTGGCCATCACGGGCCGCACCGCTCAAGTTCGCTTGCAAGTGCCTTTCCCCGGAGCCACAAAGCCCGTGTTCAGCCCGGTGGGTGACTTCGCCGCTGCCTCAGTATGGCAAGGAACCTTGCTGGTGGTCGCTCCGCGCGAAGGACGCCAACTTTGGAACTCGGACAAGCACATTGGGCCGATCCCCGGCATCGCCTTTAGCCCGGATGGCCGGCGGCTGGCGACGGCCTCCCCGGACGGCACCGTCTGCATCTGGGACAGTGCCAGCGGACAACAGTTGATCCCGCCGTTCACGAAGCTCACGGAGCCGACCGATTTGTGCTGGGATAGCGCCGGCGAGCGGTTGTTCATCGGCGGCCTCGACGCCGGAGTGGTGCTCGACGCGCGCAAGGGCATCGAACTGGAGCGCTTTGGGCCAAGCCCCGGATACAATGCCGTTGCGCTCTCGCCCGATGGCCTGCGCATGGCCCTCTCCGGCAGCAAAGGAACCGTGTCGGTGTGGAGCACCAGCGGCCGGAACCGCCTGCAAACTTGGGACATGTCCCAACCCTGGGAGTCCACCGCCAGGCTCGCGTGGTCGGCGGACGGAAGCGAACTGCTGACCTGGAACCCCGATGGCTTGGTCCGCTCCACCCGCATGCCTCCGCCGATACCGAGTGCGGTGCTGCCGGCCTTTCTCGAATGGATTACCGGCCAGACTCTAAACGCCGCCGGCGCGACCATTGACCTCCCGCCCGCCGCCCGCGCCGAACGCCTGACCCGACTCCGCGCTGCCGCCGCCCGCGGCGACCTCGCCCCCGACTACGCCCGCCACCTGCCGCCGACTCCGTAGCGGTAGTGGGGCAGTCCGTCCCGGCTGCCAGCGTCGCGGCGGGCGTCTCGCCTGCCGCTTCTCTCACCGGCAACCGGGACGGTCGCCGCGACCCCGGCAGCCGGGATGGACTGCCCCACTACCCTTGCCCCTGCCGCCCATCTGCGGGCGTCCCCGAATCCGCGGGGCGCCTTACTCCCACGAAAAAAGTTTCAGATTCTCCCCAACCTTCGCCTTCGCAATCCGTTCAGCACTGTAGAAGCACTCATTGCCCTCACTGCCATGAACCAAATCGCAACCGTCCACCAACCGTCAGCCCTGATTCCCCAATTGCCAACTGAACCCGCACACCACATGCAAACTCCCCACCGCACCCTTGCCGCCTCCCCGTGCTTGATCGCTCGCGTCGCCAGCCTCCTCATAGGGCTTGGCCTCCTGACCGCCTCAGCGAACCCGCCGATTCCAGCCAAAGCTGCCATGCCTGAGAGCATCCAGGCACCCCTCCATTCATTCACAATCCTGCCTTCCGCCGGCCTCAAGAATTACCCTGCGAGCATCCCGGCGAGCCTCGCGTTCTCAGTGCCAATCGGGTACGGCCAAGCGCAACGCATCACCGTGGCCCGCAGCGTGCGGCACAAGTGCTGGCTCGAAGTACAACCCGTCCTCCCGGTGACCGTGGAATCCATCCGCGCCGCCCTGGTCCAGTCCGAATCCCGCTTCGAGGTCCAAGAATTCGTCCGCCAACAGGCCCTGACGCAGGCGCGACAGCAGCAACTCGAAGCCCAGTGGGAGCGCGAGGCGGCCAACGCTGCCCGCCGTGGCGGAGGGCGCGAGTACAGACATCCGTCAGGGGCCGGATTGGCACGCGGGCCAACCGTGATCAACACAACCACTCGCAGCGCAGCGCGGCCCGTGGACAACTCAAGCTGCCCGAATGTGCAAGCCTACAACTGGGCCATGGGCCAAGGGCCAAAGCCTCCGGATCTGATCTCCGCAACCATGACTCGGCGCAAGTAACCCACCCGCCACCCCGGCGCCAGTTCGCAACGCCCCAGCTTGCTGAAAAATTCTTTCAGATTTCCCCCAACCTTTCCCCGCCGCACTCGTTGTTACTGCTGAACGCACTCGTCTTCCCGACCGCCATGCACCCCATCATCGCCATAAAGCCGCTGCTCCGAATCGCCTCGTTGTTGGGCCTCCTGCTCACCCTTGCTCCTGCAAAGGCCGAGCGCGTCACACTGATCGCCACCAACACCGCCGGCTACTACAACGAAGTCATCGGGGTGCTCCTCAATGGCAGCTCGCCCGCGTTCCCTACCTCCGGCGATCCCAGCCTCGATTTCACCAACGCCCCCAACCTCGCGCCCGCCCAGTCAGTGCTGGGCAACTGGCTCGCCTTTCCGCCCACTCTCACTCCTCCTCACTGGACCACCAACCCCGTGCCGATTCCGCGCCCCTGGCCCGTTGGCACGGAGTCCGCCATTGTCTATCGCATTGATGCTCCCGGCGTGGGCTACGTAGATGCCCGGATTCGTTTCGGTGTGGATAACGGCCTTTTCGTCTGGTTCGACGGACAGTTCCTCGGTGGCTCCCTGCGTCCCGGCGACGCGGTGCTGGGCGAACATCAATTCATCCTGCCCATTATTGCCGGCGGCACGCATTACCTGCAAGTCCTCCGGGAGGACCACGGGAATACCGACGACTACCTCGTCGAAGTCACCGCCGAGCCGGCGGAAATCGTCCTCTTCGGCAACCTCACCACCCCCAATAACTCCGCCGGTCCTCGTTACACCACCTGGTATGCCCAGAGCTTTGTCACTGACAGCCGCGATTACCTGCTTCGCTCTGCCACCCTGCGCATGGGTCTGCCGACCACCGCGAATGGACGCTTCTTCGTCGCGCTCTATGCCGACTCGGGTGCCATTCGGCCCGGCGCGCGGCTGACGCAACTCTCCGGCACCTCCGACCCGTCGCGAGCGGGTGACTATCTCTACACGCCCACCGCATCCGTCCTGCTCACCGCCAACACCGTCTATTGGATCGTCGTCGGCACCACCGGCGGCGACAGCCAATACCAGATTTGGGATGAGGAAGACGTCGTCAACCTTGAAATCGGTGCCAGCTACGGCCTGAGTCATTCCGGCAACCAAGGCGCTAGCTGGACCCCGGCCACCACGCAAAGTCTGCTCTCCATGGAAATCACCGGGCAAGCCCTGCCGTCGCCGCCGCCCATTCCGCTCTATTACCTCACCATCACTCCCGGCCCCGGCTTTGCCACACTGCAAGCTCCCGAGAACTCGGCCGTCTATTACCTCATCTACGCCGGCACCACCTCACCCACCTCCAGCCTTGGAGGATGGCCAAGGGTTACGGCGGGCCGGCCTGGCAGATTCCCTACACGCCTGGCCCCGCGACCGCCTTCTTCCGCGCCCAGCGCATCTCCAATTATTCCCCGGGCGACCAGGACGGCGATGGCATGGACGATATGTGGGAACTCGATCATCCCGGCCTGCTCAACCCACTCAATCCCGCCGACGCCAGTGCTGACCCCGATGGCAATGGCCTGACCAACCTCCAGGAATACTGGCTCACCTTCGGCCGCCGGATCGAACATGGCGAGGCGATTTCCCGCGAAGTCTCTACCTTCAACCTGGATCCCCGCTTCAATGACGCCATCAGCCGCGAGGTTAGCCTCTGGGGTCAGGATCAAAGCTTCAACGGCGCCATTTCCCGCGAAGTCTCCTAT
>Ga0105047_10010848_pt1 | contig 14848 bp, 16 predicted proteins | sample MAT04_FD_78384 | JGI IMG/M metagenome (GOLD analysis project Ga0105047, IMG submission 78384) | Freshwater microbial communities from Lake Fryxell liftoff mats and glacier meltwater in Antarctica - MAT-04 (megahit assembly) | ecosystem: Environmental > Aquatic > Freshwater > Ice > Liftoff... | reverse complement strand
GGGGCGAGGCAACGGCTGCGGCCGCAATACCAGCGGCTCTGGTATCGTGCTGCGATGCACGGCCTCGACGCTCCATCGGAAGCTGCACCGGGCCTCGTGCCTGAGCGCAATCGCGTGGCCCGCCCGCTGCGCTGGTTGTTGTCGCTGATCGGCACGGTCGCACTCGGCCTGGGCCTGGTCGGCGTGTTGTTGCCGGGCCTGCCGACAACTCCGTTCATCCTGCTGGCAGCCGCCTGTTTTGCCCGCGCGTCGCCGCGCCTGCACCAGCGCATGCTGTCGAGCGCATGGATCGGGCCGATGCTGCGCGACTGGGAGAACAACCGCAGCCTGACACGGCGTGTCAAGTCCGTCGCGTTGACGATGATGGTGGTCATGGTCGCCGTGTCGGTCTGGACGTTTCACGGTCGCGTCTGGCTGCAGGCAGTGCTGGTGCTGGTGGGGCTGCTGGGCGTGTGGGTGGTGGGCTGGCGCGTCCCGACCCGCAATGGACGCTGACGCCTTCGTGGCAGTGGCAACAGGCAACAGGCATCCCAAGCGTTGCGCGACGACAGGCCGGCCGCTATCTTGTGTTACCCGATGACAGCATTCGGATCCCGGCGAACCGGGATAATCTCACCGGCACGGGCCGCGATGGCCCGCCTTTGCGGCTGTTTGATCGCCTGCGCCACCATCATCGCCATGGCACCGGCGTCGGCCCAGGTGCCATCCACACCCGCGGCGGCGCCCGACCACTGGGCCGATTGCACGTCGCTGGCCGACAGCACATCGCGCCTGGCCTGTTTCGACCGCTGGGCTGCGCGCCAGACATCTGCGTCGACGCCCGAATGGGCCCCGCAGACACCTGCGTCACCGCCCGCCCTGATTCCGGCAAGCACCGCCGTGGCTGCGGCCAGCGGCACCGATGCTACGACATCACCTGCCGATGAAGAGGACCGAACGACCCCTGCATGCTCGGATCCGCGTTCGTCACCGCTGTCGCGATTTTGGGAGCTTGAACCTGCCAGCGACTGTGGCACCTTCGGCATCCGCGTCTACCGGCCGCTGAGCCTGTCGTGGATCGGCTCGGACAGCGTCAACAAGGCTCCCTCGTCACCGGCTGCTGGTTATAGCGTGACTACGCCGGTCGGCTACAGTACGTCCGAGACCCGCATCCAGTTGTCGGTGCGCACCAAGATCGCGCGCGGCCTGCTGACGCAGGGGGACGCGCCACGCCGCGATTCCCTGTGGTTCGGCTACACCCAGCAGTCATATTGGCAGCTGTTCAACGGTGACATCTCGCGCCCGTTTCGCAGCACCGACCATGAGCCCGAGCTGACCTATATTTTTCCGACAGACCTGCCGCTCGAAGGGGGCTGGCGTTGGCGCTATGCCGGCCTGTCGCTGAACCACCAGTCCAACGGACAAAGCCTGCCGCTGTCGCGCAGCTGGAACCGGATCATCGCGATGGCCGGCATCGAGAAGGATGATCGCTTTTCTCTGACGGCCCGGGCCTGGGCCCGTGTGCCGGAGAAGGACAACCAGGACGACAACCCGGACATCAGCGACCTGGTCGGTCGGGCCGAGCTGGCCGCGGCCTGGTATGTCAACAAGGTGAATACACTGGGAATGACGCTGCGCCATTCGCTGCGCAGTTCGGCCCGCGGCTCGGTGCGACTGGAGTGGCTGCGCACCATCGGCCCCCCGCGCGCCAACGGCGAGCCGAGCCGGCTGCGTTTGCACACCCAGCTGTTCCGCGGATATGGTGACTCGCTGCTGGACTACAACCGGCGGCGCACGGTGCTCAGCGTGGGCTTGAGCCTGGTGGATTTCTAGCGCGCCTTTGCGATGAAGCTTGGCGGCACGTTGATATGGTTTAGTCCAGCGTCAGCGCACGCCCCTGATGCCCTGACCACCACGGACCCGTGTCACCGGGCAGTTGACCACGATCTCCGTGATCTCCAGGGACAGTTCCCGGTTTTGCTCTGCCGCCAGCAGACTCTCTTCTGATTTCAGTTCCCGTGCCAGACCGGGATTGGCCCAGCGAACCAGGACGACCCGCCACAACGGGCTGTAGCTGCGGTCTTTGTTCTCGGCACCCACCGGACTCGGTGCCGATTGAAAGATGCTGATCTGTTCCTCGTTGGGGAACTTGTAGACACGCTCGAGCAATGAGCGCCCCGGGGGTGCACGCGCGGCTTCAGCCAATCTTGGAACGTGATTCACGCCCATCATGGTGGCCATCGCCAGGTCAGAAACATCGGTCGTCACGTACTCGACGACCCGACCGTCGATCCAGGCCCGGCTGAGCGGAAGTACGGTCTCCGTGCGGCCAACATCAAAAACCGCGCTGGCGCACGCCGACAAAAACGCAAGAACCAAGGTCGATACCAATAGAACGCGAACCACGGGATTCTCCTTTGACGCTCCACCAAGACGCGACAGGGTCCTGTCAACACCAATCGTGACAGCGTCGAGAACAGGCGATGGCATCATCAATGGTGCCAAGTGTATTGCCTGGACGTTCATTGTCGCGACGTGGCGGTACAACTGGCAACCGGCAGGGCGGCACCTTGTGCTCATTCTTCGGTCACCGAACTTCCTTGCCGACCTGCGGGACCTCAGATTGCGCGTGACGCAGAGCCCGGTTTGCAGGCGACACCAAAATGTGATCTTCCTGTGATGTAAGTCTTGTCGCCAAGAAGGCGACTTTAGAACGTCGCTCCATGGTGGCGCGGCGCTCCAACCCGACGGGCTGGGGTTCACACATTTCAGGGAGTTCTTTTCATGCTTTCATCTGCTCGAATCCAGCTTTCCCGTTGCCTGATGGCGGTTTGCATGGCGGTTGTACCTTTTGGTGCAGTTCATGCCGCCGACGAACACTTCGCCAAGGATGGCGTAGCGATCGACGGGTACGACACGGTGGCGTTTCACTTGGCCGCCAAACCGACGCCAGGATCATCCGCGTTCACGGCCGAGTACCAGAACATACGCTGGCAGTTCGCCAACGCTGCCAATCGCGATCTGTTCATGGCCAACCCGGCCAAGTACGCGCCGGCCTACGGCGGCTGGTGTTCGGCCGGTGCCAGCAAGGGCAAGAAAGTGCCAACCAAGGCCGAGTACTGGGCTGTTGTCGACGGGCAGTTGTACCTCAACAGCACTGATGCAGCCCACAACAAGCTGTTCCTCGCAGACACGACGGGTACGATCCGCAAGGGTGAGGCGCAGTGGAAAACCATCTTTGCCACATCTGCGGACAAACTCTGAGGGGTGCCGGGTTTCGCGGGCCGGTCGGGTGACGAGAGCCTTCGCTCCCGCACCCAACCCTCCAAGCGCGATCAAGAGCAGGCCGTGACAGCTTGTCGGCACTCGTTGGACTTGAGAGAGACCAAGGGTCGAGCAGGGTCAACGCCCACGTGCCCGGCGTCTGTATGCGGTGCGCCAAGCGGTACGGTTGCCGCCAATGGAACCGGCGATGCCATCGCAACCAACCGCGCCTGGCCAGCGCCGCGGGATTGCATCGCGGTTCAGCCGCTGCCCGATGCGGCCTGACGCAGCAAAACCAGGGTTCCATCGCCCAACGCAGTTCCCGCGCGAGCCAGATCCAGAATCACGTCGAAATGGTTCCTCCCCGGTACCTCGAACTCCAGCGGCGGCTCGCCCTTGGCCGCGCCAATGGCACGCGCAAACAGGCGGCTCTGCGCCTTGAAGACATCGGTTTCAACTTCACCCCAGCACACCAGCGCCGGTGGGAAATCCTTCACGTCGAACCGGATCGGACTGGCACCCGCCGCCGCCTGTTCGGTCAACGTCAACGCTGCATCGATGGAAGTCCCCCGCAGCGGTGCCAGTTCATAAATTCCCGACACCAGCACCACGGCAGACGGCAGCCGCGCCGGCAAGTCGGCATCGTCCGGCCAGCCGCGCAGGCAACACATCGCCGCCAGATGAGCGCCAGCAGAACTACCCGCCACGATGATGCGCCGTGCGTCGAATCCCAATGCATCGGCATGCGCGTGCAACCAGCGCAAGGCCGCGCGGCATTCCAGCACCATCTGCTCCACCGTCGCCTGCGGCGCCAGCGTGTAGTCGAGCGCGGCAAACGCAGCGCCGGCGGCGATGCAGTCGTTTGCCGCAAACAACGATTCGTTCTTCGACAGCTCTTGCCAGTAGCCGCCATGGATGAACACCAGCAACGCAGGCAACTCCGACCCTGCCGCGCTGTCGCTGGCCGGCAGAAACAGGTCCAGCGTGTTCGACGCCAACGCACCATAGGCCAGGTTGCGCGGCGCTGCGTTCGACTGCAGCGCTTCGGCGCTGCGGGTCGCGTACTCGCGCACGAAAGGTCGATAGTCGCCGCCAATGCAGGAACTCGGCGAATACGCTTGTTCGCGTTGCGCCAGTGACAGATCGGCGCCAAAGTCGACTGAATCCGGCATCACAGTTCGGTACGCACCCGCCACAGCTCGGGAAACAACACCACATCCAGCATCTTGCGCAGGTAACTGACACCGCCGGTGCCTCCGGTGCCGCGCTTGAAGCCGATGATGCGCTCGACGGTCGTCACGTGACGGAAACGCCAGAGCCGGAACGCGTCCTCCAGATCGACCAGTTCCTCGGCCAGCTGGTACAGGTCCCAATAGGCCGACGGATCGCGGTAGACGATGGACCAGGCACGCGTGACCGCTTCGCTCTCCACATAGGGCAGTGTCCAGTCGCGCTCCAGGTGACTGGCCGGCACTGCAATGCCGCGACGCGCCAGCAGGCGCAACGCTTCGTCGTACAAAGACGGCGCCTCATGCGCAGCACGCACCAGCGCGATCAACTCAGGCCGATGCGCGTGCGGCTTGAGCATGGCGGCGTTCTTGTTGCCGAGCGCGAATTCGATGCAACGGTACTGATAGCTCTGGAATCCGCTCGACTGCCCGAGCGAGGGCCGCATGGCCGAGTATTCGGGCGGCGTCATCGTGGCCAGCACATCCCAGGCGTGAACCAGCTGCTCCATGATGCGCGAGACCCGCGCCAGCATCTTGAACGCGCTGGGCAGTTCGTCGGCGGCCACGCAGCGCATCGCGGCGCGCAGTTCGTGCAGCATCAGCTTCATCCACAATTCGCTGGTCTGGTGCTGCACGATGAACAACATCTCATCGTGGGCCTGCGACAACGGCTTTTGCGCATTCAGGATCTGGTCGAGCTGCAGGTAGTCGCCATAACTCATCGAGCGACTGAAGTCGAGCTGGGCTTTCTCGTCCTGCACGATCTGCGCAGTCGATGAACTTTCGGGGGGTTGCGCCTGCATGGTCATCACTCCGTCACGGCGGCCGTCGCACGGGCCACCCGCGCCTGCCTCCTGCCGGCACCGCCGCCGGCCACGGCCTCGTGTTGGTCGCCCAGCAGCAGCTTGCGCACCGCGCCGTGGTAGGCAGCCGCGCGCTCGATCGGTCGGTACGGCCGCGGGTCATGGTTGGCCGACCCAGCGGATTCGGCACGGCGCGCCGAAGGCAATATGGGCAGGCGGCCTGGGTGGTCGAAGTACACCCCGATACCGCAACTGACCTTGTCGGCTCGTATGTCGGCCTGGAAGGTCTGCATCAGACGCAGGATCAGATCGCCGGGATACGGCGGCAGGTGGGCAAACACCGGGCTGGAAGTCGTGGTCATGGCGGGTCAGTGGTCGGCAGTGGACATACGGCGATTCTCGCTGCATGCACGTGGTCATCCCATCATTTTCGATTTGACGATGCAGGCGCACTGCCCCGCGCACAATCCGGCCATGGGCACCCTTTACCTCGTACGCCACGGCCAGGCTTCGTTTGGCGCCGACGACTATGACCAACTCAGCGCGCTGGGCGTGCGCCAGAGCGTGCGGCTGGGTCAATACCTGGCGCAGCGCGGCGTTCGGCTCGACGCTGCGATCACAGGCACCCTGCGGCGGCAGCGACAGACCTGGGACGGCATTCGCGAGGGGGCGGGACTCGTGCTTGCGGCGCAAGAAATCGCCGCACTCAACGAATACGACAGTGCGGCGGTGATCGAGACGGTACATCCCCACCGGCTCGAGAAGCCCGACACACCTGAAAGGTACCGCCACTACTTCCGGCTGTTGCGCGGCGGCCTGACTCAATGGATGAACGGTGTCGCAAGCCCGCGCGGCATGCCAACCTATGACGACTTCCGCGCCGGCATCCGCCAGGTGCTCGACGATGTGCGCATGAACCATGACGGCCATGTGCTGCTGGTCTCCAGCGGTGGGCCGATTGCCACTGCCGTGGGCCAGGTGCTGGGCTGCGCGCCCGAGACGACGATCGAGCTCAACATGCGTATCCGCAACAGCGCGGTGACCGAGTTCGCGTTCAACCCGAAGCGCCACGTGCTGCTGACCTATAACACTGTGCCGCACCTGGATGATGCACTGTACCGGGACTGGGTAACCTACACCTGAGTCCAAGCCGTCGAGCCCAATTACCCCTGAGGGGGCGCTGAAAAGGCCGCGCCAGACCACGATGCCTAGAATGGGTTGAACACTTCAGGAGTCCATCATGGTTCACCACATCGACATGGCAGACTACGACGCACTCGATGCGTGCCACCGCAAGACGGTGGCACTGTTGCGGGAGTTGACGAAGGTCAGTCAGGCACTGGAAGACGACGCACTGGACACCGCGGTACGACAACAAGCCAGCCAGATCGACCGTTTCTTTTCGGTGACCTCTCCCCTGCACCACGAGGAAGAGGAGAATACGGTGTTCCCCGCGCTGCTCGCCAGCGGCGATGCCGAACTGGTCCAGGCCGTGCTGAGCCTGCGCCAGGACCATGGCTGGATGGAGCGCAACTGGGCGCTGCTGGGGCCACAGATGCGCGCGATCGCCAAGGGCGAGGGCTGGATCGATCCAGTCGAGTTGCAGCGTGGCGTCGACGTGTTCGCGCAGTTGTGCATCGATCACATTGCGCTGGAGGAGACGACCATCTATCCTGAGTCGAAGGCACGCTGGGCGCAACGGGTCGCGCAGCGCGAGCCCTTGCCCGCGGTTTGACTCTCTCGGCGCGCAGCCGACATGGCCCTTGCCTCCCACGCTGACAAGCCACTGTCCGGTCGTGTCGCGCTGATCACCGGCGCCAACACCGGCATTGGTTTGGTCTGCGCGTGCGAACTGGCGCGCCGCGGCGCACACCTCTTCATCACCTGCCGCGATGCGGCCACGTCGCACAAGGCGCAGGAGCAGATCCGCAGCGCCAGCGGTAATCAGCGGGTGGAAGCGCTTGAAATGGACCTGGGTGACTTCACCTCGGTGCAGCGCTGCGCGCAAACCTTCCTGGGACGCGACCTGCCACTGCACCTGCTGGTCAACAACGCCGGGCTGGCAGGCCAGCGCGGCCTGACCGCATCAGGTTTCGAGCTGGCCTTTGGCGTCAACCACATGGGGCCTTTCCTGTTCACATGGTTGCTGCGCGAGCGCTTGATGGCATCGGCGCCAGCGCGGATCGTCACCGTGGCCAGCCGGGCGCATTACCGGGCCACCGGTCTGGACTGGGACGCGCTGCGCCAGACCACGCGCACCCGCACTGCGCTCGACGAGTACAGCAACTCCAAGCTGGCCAATGTGTTGTTCAGCGCCGAGCTCGGGCGCCAACTCGCGGGCACCGGCGTCAGCAGCCATGCGTTGCATCCCGGCGTCGTGGCCTCGGACATCTGGCGCGCCCTGCCGTGGCCGATCCGCCAGCTGATGAAGCTGGGCATGATCTCGGTCGAGCAAGGCGCGCTGACCACGCTGCATTGCGCCACCGCTGGCGACGTGGCGGGTGAAACCGGCCTGTACTACGACAAGTGCCAGCCCCGCACGCCAAGCGTCTTGGCTCGCGACGCGGCACTGGCAGCAGAACTCTGGCGTCGCAGCGCGCAATGGGTCAACGCGCAGCATGATATTGACTACCCCCGTGTGACCCCATGACCCACGATTCGGCCGCGCAACCGGGTAATCCCCTGCACGGCATGACCCTGGAGAAGATCTTGCTGGCGCTGGTCGAAACATATGGCTGGCCTGGCCTGGGCCAGCGTGTCCCTGTGCGCTGCTTTACGCACGAACCCAGCATTGCGTCGAGCATGAAATTCCTGCGCAAGACGCCCTGGGCGCGCGAAAAGGTGGAGTCCTTGTACCTGTTTATGTTGCGCAGCACACGGCGCCAGTCCGGCGCACAGCGCTGATCCACTGCAACACGGTGGCCGTGGCTGGGCACGATGGCGTATTGGTTCGCCAGGCTCGCGTTCCACCGATGGGCGGACGTCCTGCCGGCGCCGTGAACCCACCCCGATCGTCCATGGCCCTGGCCTTGGCCTTGGCCTTGGAATCTTCGTAAGAACGGCACGCTCGCGACGACCAACCAGCAGCACACGACCACTCTGGACCCGTCGGTGCCCCTGGACGTTTCGTTAAACCCCGTCAGTTTTTTCAAGGAGATGACAATGACCCCATCCAAGACTTCCCGTTATGCATCCGGCGCGGCACTCGCGCTCGCCTTCGGCGCTGCAATGAGCCTGGCGTCCGCGCCAGTACTGGCCCAGTCAGCCGACAAGGAGAAATGCTTCGGCGTTTCCCTCACGGGCAAGAACGATTGCGCTGCCGGCGCGGGCACGACCTGCGCCGGGACATCCAAGGTCGATTACCAGGGCAATGCGTGGAAGCTGGTCGCCAAGGGCAGCTGCGACAAGACCATGTCCAAGACCTCACCCACCGGCAACGGACAGCTCAAGGCGTTCGAGGAAAAGAAAGCCTGAGTCCCAGTGTCCATGCGCGGCACCGGCACACGACCCCTTGCCGACGGCACCCAGCCGAACCTCGGCGGCGACCTGCTCCGGTTGCCGCTGCGGTGTGGCATCGGCCTGAAGGCCAGTCACATGCGGCAGGTGCTCGAGGAACGACCGGATGCCGGCTTCTTCGAGGTCCATGCCGAAAATTTCATGGTGCCGGGTGGACCGCTGCACCATTGGCTCGATCAGGTCCGTGAGCACTATGCCCTGTCGCTGCACGGCGTGGCCCTGTCGATTGGCGCCGACTCCAAGCTCGACCAGGACCATCTGGGGCGACTGGCGGCCCTGATCGCGCGTTACCAGCCGCAAAGTTTCTCCGAACACCTGGCCTGGTCGACTCACGGCGGTGTGTACCTGAGCGACCTGCTTCCGCTGCCCTACAACGCGCAGACATTGCAGCGCGTGTGCGACCATGTCGATCAGGTGCAGGCTAGGCTCGGTCGGCGCATGCTGCTCGAGAACCCTGCCACCTATGTGGCGTTTGCGGCATCCACGATGGACGAATCCGCCTTCATGCGCCGGGTGGTCGAGCGCACCGGTTGCGGTCTGCTGCTCGACGTCAACAACGTGTTCGTGAGTTGCACCAACCACGGGGCCGATGCGCGCGCCCTGCTGCAGGCCCTGCCGCTGGACGCGGTTGGTGAAATCCACCTGGCCGGTTTTGCCCGGCAACAGGATGCAGTCGGCGCGCCGCTGCTGATCGACAACCACGGCGCGCCGATCGCGCCGGTGGTCTGGGATCTGTACCAGTTTGCGTTGTCGTTGATCGGCCCGACGGCCACACTGCTGGAACGGGACAACGCGGTGCCGCCGCTGGCGGTGTTGCTGGCGGAGGCCCGACAGGCCGACCGGCTGTTGCAGGATGCCGGGGCGGCGCGGGGCGCAGCGGTCTGCCACACCCCATGGGGTTGCCGCAGGATGACAGCCACCGCGCGGATCGGCGCAGAAGAGCCGTGCGACCCGGGCAGTCCCTTGGACAACCAGGCCGGGTTCGTCGCGGCACTGCTCGGTCCGGACCAGGCCTGCCCGTCCGACCTGCGCAGCTGGAACGGGTCTGACCCCACGCCCCGGTTTGCGGTTCACCGCAACAACATCGTGGTGTCGCTGGTGGATGCGCTGGCCGAGCAGTTCCCTGTCACGCTGGAACTGGTCGGGCCGGAATTCTTCCGCGCCATGGCGCAAGTCTTCATCCAGCAGCAGCCGCCCCGCACGCGTATCGTCGCATTTCTCGGCGTGCCGTTTCCCGACTTCATTGCCACTTTTCCGCCAGCGGCATCGGTCCCTTACCTGGCCGACCTGGCCCGGCTGGAGATGGGCCGAATCGAGACCTGCCATGCGGCCGATGCCCAGGCTCTGACGGCCGAGACCATCGGCCGCGCCATGGCCGATCCGCAACAACTCGTGAACATGCGAATGGCACTGCATCCCTCGGTACACCTGCTGTCGTCGCCGTTCGCGATCTTTTCACTGTGGGCTGCCCACCAGGGCGCGCACGACATCGGCACCGTCGATCCGCTGCTACCCGAGCAGGTGCTGCTGTTTCGCGACGGACTCGATGTGCACGCATTGCCGATCAGTGCCGGCACACGCAGTTTCCTGGCCAGACTACAAGCAGGCGACACGCTGGCCCAGGCGGCCGAGGCGGCGGCAGACACCGCCGCGCAGGACGATTTCGACCTGGCCGGCAGCATGGCATTGCTGCTGCGCCATCCCCTTGTCTGCCAGTTGGAGCCATTGCCATGACGCACATCGCCTCGAACACCTTGCCCGCCAATCGATCCCGTGGATCCATCTGGAGGCCGATACACAGGGTCCACGATGGGTTCTCGCGTATTCCGGACACACTGATCGCAGTCGTGGCGCGGTTTTCGATCGCCGCCGTGTTCTGGAAATCCGGTCAGACCAAGATCGAGGGCTTCGCCCTCGACCTCGTGGGCGGCGAGTACGTGCTTGGCTGGCCAAAGTTGTCGGACTCCGCCTTGTTCCTGTTCCAGGAGGAATACAAGCTGCCGCTATTGCCGCCCGAACTGGCCGCGCTGGCCGCGGCCAGTGCTGAACATCTGTTTCCGATCCTGATCCTGATCGGTCTGGCGACCCGGCTGTCTGCGTTTGCATTGCTGGTGATGACGCTGACGATCCAGCTGTTCGTGTATCCGTCCGCCTATCCGGTTCATGGTGTCTGGGCCGCGGTACTGCTGTTCCTGATGGCCAAGGGCCCGGGCTGGTTGTCGCTGGACCACTGGCTGGCGCATCGCACGCGCTGACCCGGTGCGCTAGCGCGTGCCCGTGCAATCGCGTTTGCAGATGCGGGCGCTCGGTTAGCATCGAGCAACAACCAAACGCACGGGCATGCAGATCGACGACTTCATCCTCCGCCACCAGGCGCACTGGCACGCCAGCTGGCAGGCGCTGGCGCCATGCGCGCCGGCCCCTGACCTTTTGGCTGCGTTGACCCGGCGTTACCAGGAGCCCCACCGCCACTATCACACGCTGCAACATCTGGATGCCTGCCTGCGCCACCTGTCTGGACTGCATGCTCTGGCACAACGGCCGCACGAGGTTGCACTCGCTTTGTGGTTCCATGACGCCATCTACGATACCGGTGCCAGTGACAACGAGCAGCGCAGCGCCGACTGGGCGCAGGCGGCGGTGCTGGAATGCGGCGGCGAGCAGGAGGCCGCCGAGCGTGTGCATGCAGCCATCATGGTGACCCGGCACGACCAGGCGCCCGACACAGCGGACCAACAGATTCTTCTCGACGTGGATCTGGCCATTCTTGGCGCGCCGGCAGCCGTGTTCGACGGCTACGAACAGCAGATCGGTCGCGAGTACCAGGCTGTAGCGCCGGCTGCGTTTCGTGCCAACCGCAGACGCATCCTGCAAGGTTTCCTGGACCGGCCGCGCATCTACCATACGGCATTTTTTCGTGAAACGCGCGAGGCCCAGGCCCGGGCCAACCTGGGTCGATCGATCGCGGTACTCGGTATGGCACCTTCGCCCTGCCAAGCGACCCGGAGCACCGACGACTGACAGGCGCTGCCGCCCCAGGTGAAAGCGAGCTCAGCGTGCCGGGACAGGCAGCGCCAGTCTTCGGCTGTCGCGCGGGGGTTGGGCTTGCGGCTACCGAACCATCATGGCCCGTGGTATCTGCCTCAGGAGGAGTTGCCGCTCAGCTGCGCGTCCAGTTCCTTGCAGGAAGGCGCACACACCGTCTGCGACTTGCCCGCCACCTTGCGCGTGCCCATCAGCGAACGCGGACGGTGCTTGCCGCACATGAAGCAGGACATGGTGGCGCCACCAAACGACGCGGCCGCCGCAAAGGGCGAGCCCGATGCCTTGGACTTGTAACGCAGGCCATTGGCCTTGACGGCGGTCTTCGCCTCAGCTTTGGCCATGGTGCGCCCCTTGTGATGTGGTGATGGATGAAATGATCATGGATGCGACACGTGGTGCTCAGGCAGTCAACAGGAATTCGGGCCAGCCATCGCGACTTGGGCCAGGCGAATCGCAATCCAATTCACCGGCTGGTGCCGTCTTTTTCTTGACTACGACAGAAGACAAGCCAAGCGGCCCAACAGGGCCCAAGCCCTGCACGGAACACGGCTCACCGGCCAAAAATCGGCCAGACGTATCTCTCCTGACGAGATTCTATTTTATCGGCTTACGCATAGTCCGATCCGCGGGCAGTCACAAGCCCCTGCCAAAAGACCCCGATCGCGACCCGCCGCGGCCTGTTCAGGCGCGCGCGACCGGCTGCGCCTGGCGCAATGCCTGCTCGAGATCGTCGATCAAATCCTGTACATGCTCGATACCGACCGACAGGCGCAGCAGATCGGGCGGCACCGGTGAGCCCGCGCCTTCGACGCTGGCGCGGTGCTCGATCAGGCTTTCGGTGCCACCGAGGGAAGTCGCACGTTTCCACAGCGCGACCCTGGCAGCTGTCGCCACGGCCGCAGCCTCGCCGCCCTGGACCCGGATCGACAACATGCCACCAAATCCGCCCATCATCTGACGCGCCGCCACGCCGTGTCCCTGGGCGCCGGGCAAGCCGGGGTACAGGACCTCGCGCACCAGCGCATGGCCGTGGAAATGTTGCGCGATCTGCATGGCCGACGCGCTGGCCGCGCGCACCCGCAGGTACAAGGTGCGCATGCCGCGCAGCAGCATCCAGGACTCGAACGAACCCAGCGTGCCGCCGACCTGGGCGCGCACGGTCCGTATGCGTTGCCACATGGCGTTGTCTTCGCGTGTCACCAGCACGCCGGCGATCAGGTCGGAGTGGCCGTTGAGATATTTCGTGGCCGCATGCATGACGATGTCGGCGCCCAGGTCCAGCGGGCGCGTCAGCACCGGGCTGGCTACGGTGGAGTCGACGGCCAGCACCGCGCCGGCGGCGTGGGCGATTGCCGCGGTGGCCTGGATGTCGGTGATCGTCCACAGCGGATTGGCCGGTGTCTCGATCCACACCAACCGGGTCTTGCCAGGGACGATGGCCGCCTGCACCGCAGCCGGATCGGTCATGTCGACCAGCTCGACCTGCAGGCCCCAGTGTGTCGCGAAGTTCAGCAACCAGTTGCGCAGCGACCAGTACATGACCTTGGGCGCCAGTACCTGGTCGCCCGGTGCCAGCGCCTGGAAAACCGCTGTCGCCGCCGCCATGCCGGAGGCGAACAGCAAGCTGGCGGCGCCATGCTCGAGCTCGGTGATGACCGCCTCGGCCTGGTCGAACGACGGGTTGTCGGCGCGTGCATAGATCCGCCCGGAACGGTACTGGTTGTCCTCGTCGCGCAGATACGTCGACGAGACATGGATCGGCGGCGTGATGGCGCGGGTCTTTTCGTCGATCCAGCCCAGGCCCTGGGCGGCAATGGTTTCGGGTTTGGCGTTCGTGTGGTCCATGGTGCGTGCCGGAAAAAAGGATGCCGGGTTATACCCTGTCGGCTGATTGAGGCTCCAGATCGGCCGGCACCGGGGCGACAGCAGCGCGACCCTCGCGGTGCTGTGCCTGCCGCGCCTGTAGCGCGCCGGCCCGGCGCGGGTTCGGATTGCGGCCGCGTGGCAGCAGATCGCGCAGGGCCGCGGGACGGGCCCGCGCGCCGCTGTGCAGGTAGTCCGCCAGCAAACTGCGGCGGCAGGTTTCGGCATCCATGCCGCGCTCGCCATGCAGGTACTCCAGCAACCGGTCGACCAGCATTTCGGGCGTCAGGCCGTGGGTCATGGCGGTGCAGGCCCACAACCAGTCACTGAAATCGAGCAAGCTGGCAAAGGGCGAGTGCCGGTCGGCGGCCGTAGACGCATTCTGGCCTTGGCCGGTCCGGCCGTCGGACGTAGGCAGGTCCAGCAACAACCGCAGACTGCGTTGAAAACGCCCGGAGTTGGCCAGCAGGTCCCAATACCGCGCCAGACGGACAAACCGCTGCAGGTCGGCTGCTGTCACGCTGGCGGTCTGACGTACCGTGTAGGGCGGCATCGGGTCGTAGACCATGCCATGCTCCGGACCGAGCCGGGTGATCGGCGTGCCACGCAGACGCTTGAGCACACCGAGCTGTATTTCATGCGGACCCAGCGCCAGCAGCCGGTCGAAGCCGGCACCGAAACTGGCCATGTCCTCGCCCGGCAGGCCGAAGATCAGATCCGCGTGCAGGTGCGCGTGGGACACCGTGACCAGCCAGCGCAGGTTGTCCGCGGTGCGCGTGTTGTCCTGGCGCCGGGCAATCAACTGCTGCACCGGCACGCTGAAACTCTGCACGCCGACCTCGAACTGCAACACGCCTGGTGGGAACCGCGCGATCATGGCCTTGAGCGGCGTTGGCAGATGGTCCGGTATGACCTCGAAATGGACAGACAGTGGCGGCTCGTCTTCGCCCGGCAGCCGGTCCAGAAAAAACTGCAGGATGCGCAGTGCGGCGGCAATCTTCAGGTTGAAGGTGCGATCGACGAACTTGAAGTTGCGCGCGCCGCGCCGGACCAAGTGGTCGAGTGCACCCAGGAACCGGTCCGCATCAAAAGCCCAGGCGGTCTTGTCCAGCGCGCTCAAGCAAAACGCGCACTGGAACGGGCAGCCGC
>Ga0105047_10010845_pt1 | contig 14849 bp, 12 predicted proteins | sample MAT04_FD_78384 | JGI IMG/M metagenome (GOLD analysis project Ga0105047, IMG submission 78384) | Freshwater microbial communities from Lake Fryxell liftoff mats and glacier meltwater in Antarctica - MAT-04 (megahit assembly) | ecosystem: Environmental > Aquatic > Freshwater > Ice > Liftoff... | reverse complement strand
TCCGAACCGCAAAAAGTGTAATATTGTCGGATTCCCCCTAAACCCCAAACCCTAAAACCAAACCCCTTACAAAACATTCCCAACCTGCTCCTTGATTTTCTCCAGTTCGTCCTTCATTTGCACCACAATCATTTGTATTTCGGCATTGTAGGCTTTTGAACCAAGTGTATTGATTTCGCGGCCTATTTCCTGGGTGATAAATCCGAGTTTACGTCCATTGGATTCGCTCGAAAGAAGTGTGTTAATGAAATAATCGCAATGTTTACGCAGCCGAAGTTTCTCTTCGGTAATATCAAGTTTTTCGAGGTACCAGAAAATTTCCTGTTCAAAGCGGTTTTCATCGAATTTTTCGACTTTAGTGGTTTTTTCGAGAAATTCGTCCTGGTTGCGCTGAAAACGCTCACGAAGGTTACCGATACGCGCACCTTCGAGGGGTTCAACTTGCAGCAAAAGATCTAGAATGAGCTGAATTCGCGCGCTCATATCTTTACCTAACAATTCTCCTTCAGCAGTGCGGAAAGCCTCGGTTTGAGCAATGGCTTCGGTTATTGCAGTTTTTACCATATTCCATTCCGCTTCATCGGGCGCTTCGCGGCCTGCTTTAAGTACATCAGGAATTCGGAGGATGGTTGAAATAATATCAATTCCGGCTGTTTCGCCCAATTCATTAGCAAGTTGGGTTATTTCGGAATGAATTCTGCGTGCGAGCGGCCGGTTGATTGTAAACTCGCCGCCATCGGCATCGCTGTCCATGGTAATCATAAAATCGATTTTACCGCGTTCGAGCACGCGACTAATTTCAGCACGTATTTCAGCTTCTTTGTCGCGGTATAGTAATGGAATCCGGGTATTTACATCCATTTGCTTGCTGTTTAGCGTGCGTATTTCCACATTTACAGTCCGTCCGCCCGGGTTAGCGGTTGCTTTACCGAATCCTGTCATTGATCGTATCATAGTACTTTTTTTTGAATGAGCAAAGATACAATGTTTGGGAGTTGAAGCCAACCTGGCCTGATTTGGCGACAGTATTAGGATGATTAGATAAAAACATTACATTTGACTTACCAAATTTCAGCAAGTTATGGCGCGACGTGCATCTACTTTAACAAGCCATCGTTTATACAGCGAGCCTCCCCGGTTTTATGAAGCCATGTTGCGCGATATCGAGATGGCCGGGAATTATATTTATCTCGAAATGTATAAGTTTGGCAACGATGAAGTAGGGCTGCAGTTTCGTGAAGCACTTACAAAAGCTGCTGAAAGGGGCGTTCAGGTGAAGCTGCTGCTCGATTCGTGGGGCGTTTCGTATAAGGAAGATTTTTTCGGTGAATTGATAAAACTTGGCGGGGAGGTAAGGTTTTTCAGAAAGATTCTGTACACTTTCGACTTTTTTACAAAGAATCACAGACGCAATCACCGTAAATTTTTGATTATCGACGATCAGATCAGTTATATCGGATCAGCTAATATTACAGGGTACTCGCTCCAATGGCGCGAATCGGTTATAAGGCTCACCGGAGGAATTACGCTGATGTTTAAACGTTCATTTCTCGAAAGTTATAAAATTTACAAGAAATATATCTTTAATAAGTTCACATATAAAAAGTCGAAATTTATTGATCATTTTGAGCTGGTTGAAGATATGCCTTCCATTTACCGTCAGCGTGTAAAAACCAAATTGGAGCGGCTGATTCGTAAAGCCAAAAGGGAAATAATTATTGAAACGCCTTATTTCCTTCCCGGTTATAAAATGCGTAAAACACTGGCTGATGCTGCCAAACGAGGGGTGAACGTTAAAATAATATTGCCGCGGCATTCCGATGTGCGTTCTATTGATTTGCTTAGCAGTAAATACTATGGTTTCTATTATTCAAACAATATCAGCCTTATTTTTTATACTCTCAATAATCTTCATGCCAAGCTGTTACTTATTGATGGTGAAACTTTTGGCATTGGTTCGCCTAACATTGACTACCGGAGTTTCAGGTATCAGCACGAAGTAATGCTTTTTGGTACACATAAAGGTATTATTGACGAAGTTAATAGCCACGTTACCGAAACAATACAGAGTTGTCTTCCTTTTGATCATGTGAGTTGGTTGCGCCGTCCAAGGATCGAAAAAGTATTGGGATGGTTCCTCCTGCCGTTCAGGCATATGTTTTAATAAGGGGCTGGGGATTGGGTTTTGGGGATTAGATGCTTTAAAATAATATTAGTGTATTTTTTGGCGAAATATTTAAAGAGAGTTTTTAAATATCGAATATCGAATAAGGAAAAATGAACTTCGAAGTATTGATGCTATTGAATTAGCACTACTATCATCATTGTGTTTTATTCAATTCAATTCTTCTTATTTTTACTTCATTATTCGATATTCATTATTCGATATTCATTATTCAAATCTTTTTTTTTGTTCTGGTTTGTCCAGGTTAGGTTGGTCTGAGTAAGCTACAGTTTCAAAATACTCCTTAACTTTGGCCGGTAAAATAAAAAGAGGAATGGAAGTAAAAAAGTCGCTCAGGTTCGGAAATACCTTCTCAAAACCACGGAATGTAATTGTTACCGCCGTTATTCTTTTTCTCCCGCTTCTATTCCTCGGCACACGAACCAGCCACGACTGGGGCGACGATTTTGCCCAATACATCCACCAGGCTGCTAATATTGTCAAAGGCATTCCGCAATCGGAAACAGGTTTCGTTTACAGCCAGGAGAATTACATCGGCCCACAAGCTTACCCGGTCGGTTTTCCGCTTATGCTGGCGCCCGTGTATGCCATCGCCGGCAATAATATGGTTGCTTTCACAAGCTTTATCTCTCTTATATACATCGCGCTTGGATTGCTAATGATGATTTTTTACCGACGGTATTTTTCGTGGGTAACGGCTTTGGTGTTGGCTCTTATCTTCCTGTATAATCCTCAGATGATCATTTTCAAACGTGAGGTAATGTCGGATCTGCCTTTTACCGCTTTGCTTGTACTGAATTTTATACTGTATCAGAACTCAAAAACCGGCAACCTGAAGCAAATCATTCTGCTGGCTTTAGTTACAGGTTTTATGCTCGCCGTTCGCCCTGCTGGAATCGTATTTGTGGCAGCTATAGCCATGGAGCAGCTTATACTTTTGATCAGGCATAAAATTACGGTGAAGGATTTTGCCGTTTTCACAGGAAGTATTTTCCTGGTTCCGGTACTGACATATTTTGTTGTTAATTCGCTTATTTTTAAAATCCCTTCGGGCGGCAGCATCCGCGACTACCTGATGTTTTATTATTCGGGCGATTTTATTCAGATTATCCCACTCAATTTTGCACATCATTTAGAAGTTTTCAGGTATCTGTATGTGCCCGAAACGGGAGCTTTTAAAGGTTTTTCGTTGCTGCTGGGTTCTATCATGCTGGCCATGACTTTACTGGGTTTTGTAAAACGATTGCTTAAAGGTGCTGAAGCCACCGAATGGTTTTTTGTTTTTTATGTAATTATGCTGCTGGTATTCCCAAATAACTTTTCTGCCTACAGGCTTATGGTTCCACTGGGTTTTATATTCCTGTTTTATGCTGCCGAAGGACTAAAAAACATTGAACTGCTGCAACGAATTCCGGCATATAAAAAAGCGGTTGTAACCGGTGTACTTGTCATGCTTTTGTTTATGCCCGGCCTTATAAACATTGCCCGTTCGGGATCGAACATACTTGGTGGGCCGCAGCAGGAATCTTCAATCGAAGCATTTACGTATATCAGTAAAAATATACCCACCGGATCGGTTGTGGTATTTGCAAAACCACGAGCGCTGGCATTGTATGCTGGCTGCAATAGCATAGCCGATCCGTTTACTACAAATCCAACGCGCATTCATGAGCAGGTAACGCAGTCAAAATCCACTCATTTACTTATTCATAGCACACTTACCAGCGAAGCCATGCTGCGTTATTCGCGCGTAATGCAAAGCCGGCTCACTAAACAATGGGAGAACAAAGAATTTACATTGTACAGGATCAATCCTGTTAATCCTTAAGCACATCACTGAGTACCTGTACCGATTTCATTTCGCCAAAAGCGGTAATATGAATTTTAATATATTCGAGCATCCGCAACAGCAACTCGCTGCGCGTTTTATGATCCGTTTTAATACTGAAAATTCCTGCATCAATAGCGCTTAGAATTTCGGAGAAGGCATCGCTGAGCGGCGACGAAAAATAATATGGGTGACCTGGAGGATGCGGGCAGAAGTTACCTCCTGTCATATCAAAATAGTTGTTTTTTGAACTAAAATTATTATGCGGATCGAAACCCAGAAACCGCGTTAGCCCGATGGTAAATGCCAGCGGAAAACCGGCAATAGATTCGTTGGTATTATCGAGATTGAGTACCGCTTTTTCAATGAAATAATACAAGTTAGGATCAGCCATTTGTGCCGTGATGGTACGACTTAGCAACTCGCTCATATAAATACTTACTGCTGTTTTAGCCATATCGGTAGCAATAGCATTGAGCTGGTACTCGCAGGAAGCATCGCGCATTACGCGTAAACTTTCACCTTCTTTATGATTGGCAATGAGTTGAATGATAGAAAGCGGTGCAAAAAGGTTCCGCTTGATCTTCGCTCCTTTTTTTCGTACTCCTTTTGCAATATACGACTGCAACCCCAGCTGCTCAGTGTAAACCCTGGCTATAATGCTGGTTTCGGAATAATCCATACAATGGAGAACTACTCCTTTGGTTGATAAGATCATGGTTTTATAAGGCAATTATAACCACATGGGTATGCATTGTCAGGTTTCGGAATCAGGTAATTGTATGCTTTGTTATAAAGCTAAAAGAAAAACCTTATATTTACCTGACAAAGAGTACTTTACCGGCCTTTTTCTGTGAACCGTCGGCATTGGTTACAAAAACAAGGTAAACGCCTGTATTCACCTTTCGGCCTTCCAGATTGTTGCCGTCCCATATTACTTGTCCGCCCTGAGCTTCTGTTTCCCATACCAGCGCTCCGGTTACATCGGTAATTTTTACATTCGACTCAGCAACCAGGTTACTGATGTATATCGGGCCTTTATATTCCGGGCGAACCGGGTTTGGATAAATCACCAGTGAATCGAGGGTGGCAGTTGATTCAACTTTATAGTCTTTGTAAGAAACTATACCCAGCGAAGTAGCAAAATAGACTTCGCCAATGCTCGAAATTTTAATAGACTGGATGGAGTTTGACAGCAGCGGACTGTTTGCTTCGGTAAAATGAAGCAGTTCTTCGGTTCCGTCAGCTGACATCAGAAAAGCTCCTGCTTTGTCGGTACCAAGCCATTTCTCATTGTTTCCATTAACGGCTATTGCAGTAATTGCTTCGGTTTCGAGTAGCGGATGCAGGTATCCTTCTTCTTCAACCATTATCTGCTGTGCATCGAAATCACCTTCACTAAATACATTGCCCGGCGAATAAATAACTGATACACCCTGATCGGAACCTAACCATAGTTGCCCGTCGCGATCTACAGCCATGCTTGCTATGCTTGTACCCGGCAAATTCCCATTTCCGGGAGTACTGGTAAGTTTTTTAAACCTATCGTCAGCTGAGTTATCCAGTGTATTGTTATCGTTGTAAACGAACAAGGCCAGATCGCGCTGCTGAATCCATTTCTGGTTATCTTTATCTATAACAAGAGTTCCTACATCAATGGCAGTTCCCTGCGAACCAAAGTTGTATGATTTCCAATCGCCCGAAGGTTTGCGCACTGATAACACATTGGGTGCTCCATCATTGGTAACCCAAAGGTTGTTATCGCTATCGAAAGCAACTCCTGCTACCCGAAGGTAACCCACACCGAATCCGCTATAATATTGAAGTGAGCTGTTATCAGTAGTATATATTTCCTTAAGTTCACCATCATTAAATTCAAGCAGTCCTTGTCCCCAACTGCCCATAAAAGCGTGGTCAGCATCCAGGGGATCGGCAGCAACACATAAAATATCACGAACCGCGCCCATTTCGGGTGTGGTGGCAGCATTAAATGTACTCCAGTTATTTCCCGTTAAGGTGTAGCATTGGGCTAACCTCGAGAGAGGCGTAAATGAAGCTGTCCTCCCACCGGGAACTGCCCATACATTTTTCCCACTGATATCCATAGCCGAAACAAGGTACGACTTAGGACCGTTAAATATATAATTCGCACCAATCATATCGTTCCCTATACTCCACAAGCCTTCCTCATTATCGGCAACCCACAACTTACCTTCTTTGTCAAACACAGCATCGTTGGGTCTTATCGATCCCGGATTGTAGGAAAAATATTGAGTTTCCTGTGTGCCGTCGGGCTTATAGGTAATAATATTCAGATAATTACTCACAACCAACCGGTCGCCGCTTACACGCATTGAGGTGCGGTTCGAATGATTTCCGGGAACAAAATACGCCCAGCTGCTGCCATTATTTACAAACATAGTATCCGAGTCCCATGAGTTACGGGTTTTATTGGCATATACTTTCCCGCTGAATGAGGTTATAAGATTGAAATTATCGTTAGGGCCGGTGATGGTTACATCTTTGGTCCAGTTAACATAATAAGCCAGATTAGAAGTTGCCAGTGCCGAGTAGATACCATTTTCGGTAGCTGCATAAAATTTATTATCCGCCTCGTGATATGTGAGTGCTTTTACATCAATCTGCGATCCTGATGGCCCGATGTAATAGGTATCTTTAATTTCTTCCTTTTCAATATCCACCACCACTATACCAAAACCACAAGCCAGGTAAGCCAGTTTATCAATTATCAGTATGCTGTTGATGGTTTTATTACCCAGTATCTGTTTTCGTTTAATATCAGGGATGTTAATTACTTCCATACCTTTTACCAGATCGACATTGGTATTGGTATAAGCCACAACCAATGTATTAAGCTGGCTGCTGTAACCAATACTGCTGATTCCGATATCCGAAAGCCCGTCGGGGGTAACTTTATTTAACCGGTTTAAACTGTTATCTGCTTTATCAAAATAGATGAGGCTATAAGGTGTTGCAGCAAAAATTTTATCACTGGCTTCGGTTACAGCCATGCAGTTGTTGTAAGGAAGATGATCGAGCCATAGACTATAGTTAGTGGTTTGTGCTGTAGCCTGATTTAACAACGATAAAAAGAATAATACGAAAAAGGGTAGTCTGGCTATTTTCATAGAATGGTGCTGTAAAAGTGGTGTAGCATAATAACTCTTCAAAATGAATTTTAGTATATAAGTTTAATCATTGAGTTGATGATAGCTTTGCTTGTAACCGCCTCTGGTTTGAAGGATGTAGCTAAGTGGATCAGCGAAAAAACAATATTACAACATTTTCAATTTTTTTTTAAAGAATATCTTCATCCTGAAAATAAACATAAAACATAAAGCGCTGGTAATAAGCTTCATAACAATTTATAGTTGATAAATGATTAAACAGAAGGATAGGTTTTTTAAAATATTTATTACCTTCACAACCCAAAAACCACTGAAACCTGACTTAACAAACTGACATACATAACTTTGGTTGTGTCGTAAATGATGTTTTGAAGGGTTCCTATTCTGTTTGAACAAATACCTTCGCAAAGGAAATGATTCACTATTCAGATTATGCCATAGTTGAAGGCCTCCGGCTTAATAGTGATTTTATCATTCGCTATGTGTATAAGGAATTTTTCCCTTCCATTAAATATCTGATCAAAAACAATGCGGGCCTCGAAGAGGATGCTGAAGATGTATTTCAGGAAGCGCTATTGGTAATTTTAACCAAGATAAAAGACGATAATTTTGAATTAAGTTCATCGTTCATCACATACCTGTATTCGATCAGCAAAAACATATGGCTGCAAAGGCTCAAGCGCAAACGTATGACTTACAAAAACCAGGATGAACTTACCCGCTGGCTTGATACACCGGAAGTTGGACTGGAAGTACACCTGGAATATGAGGAAAAATACCAGTCGTTTGTAAGGCAGTTTGAAAACCTGAGCGAAGACTGCCAGAAACTGTTGAAATTGTTTCTCACCAAAATGTCGGCAAAAGAAATTGCTGACAACATGGGCTATAAATCAGAGTTTTACGCTAAAACCAAGAAATATCTTTGCAAAGAAGCATTGAAAAAAATGGTTGAAAACGATCCGGAGATAAAGGAAATAATCGGATAAAATAATTTTTCCTGCACTATTCCTTTATTCATAACCTAACATGTTCCCAAAATACACTTCAAGGGTAGTACATATCGGTAAGCTGCCGCTGGGCGGACAATTTCCCATACGGGTGCAATCCATGACCAATACCGATACCAACAATATTGAAGCATCCATAGCACAAAGTATCAGGCTTGTGAACGCAGGCTGCGAAATGATACGCCTTACCGCACAAGGAGTTACAGAAGCCAATAACCTTGCGCTGATTAAAAAAGGACTGAAGCTTAAAGGCATCAGCGTACCTTTGATTGCTGATATTCATTATAATCCACACGCGGCTGAAATTGCTGCCGCAATAGTCGAAAAGGTACGCATCAACCCGGGAAATTATACCGATAAACGAACATCTTCCGGAATCCTTACCAATAAAGCGTACGACGAAGAACTTGAAAGGATAGCTGAACGCTTGCACCCTTTACTTACAATTTGCAAAAACAACGGCACTGCAATCCGTATCGGCACCAACCACGGTTCGCTTAGCAGCCGCATAATGAACCGTTACGGCGATACTCCCGAAGGAATGGTTGAAAGTGCGCTGGAATTTGGCCGGATATGCAAAAATGACGGATTCGGCAATGTTGTTTTCTCAATGAAATCGAGCAATGTCCGTGTAATGGTGCAATCCACCCGCTTGCTTGTTGAAAAAATGATGGCCGAAGGAATGAGTTTCCCTGTTCATCTCGGAGTTACCGAAGCCGGTGATGGTGACGACGGGATTATAAAATCTGCTGCCGGAATAGGTACTTTGCTCGAAGAAGGCATTGGCGATACCATACGCGTTTCGCTCACAGGTGCGCCGGAAATTGAAATCCCTGTAGCTCTAGCTATAACTGAACGATATAATGCCGCGAGAATCAGCAATCTGTTAAATTCCGAATCTGCAAATTCAGATCCGGGATACCAGGCAAAGCGCGAAACTATTGCCGTTTCGGGAATCGGGGGGAAGTATCCGGTTGGTGTTATTGTTGAAAAAGCCGGGGCAAATTGTATTGTTGATGAGCAATTTCGTACCACCAACATTCTGCCTGCACACAGCCATCAGTATCTTAACATTGTTGAAGGCACTGCATTTGAGATGAGAAGCCAACTTACCTTGTCCGATTTATCCGGCACAAAACCGCTTGTTCTGAAAAACAGCTATCAAACGGATAAGTTGCTTCGCTTTCAGGTCGACAGCGCTATTGATTTTGGAAGTATGCTTATCGATGGGATTGGGGATGCCATTTGGCAGGAAGCAGAAAATATACATGCTGAAACTGTTGTACATACAAGCTTTGCCATTCTGCAGGCAACCCGTGCCCGCATTACACGTACCGAGTTTATTTCGTGCCCTTCGTGTGGACGAACATTATTTGATATTGAAAAAACTTTGCAGGAGGTGAAATCCGCAACCCAACATCTGAAAGGACTTAAAATAGCTGTAATGGGCTGCATTGTAAATGGTCCGGGCGAGATGGCCGATGCTGATTACGGTTATGTAGGGGCGGGTAAAGGATTGATTACCTTGTATAAAGGAAAAGAAATTATGCATAAAAACATCCCCGAAAGCGAAGCTTTGCAAAATCTTCTGCAGTTAATAAACGAAGGCCTGAAATAGAGTTAAGGCACTATATTGTTTACTGCAATCCTGAGTATTTCTTTACATAACAAAATATTTACTCACATGTGAGCCGCGAATATATTTTCATATCTTTGATATTTATACTGGAGTCCGGAAACCACTAAACGGGGCGAATCCGAAAAGCCATACGAGTAGTAAAACAATTTAAAAGCGTTTGCACATGGACTATTTTTTCAATCCTTTTTTCTTTGGTTCCATTATTCTGGGAATTTTTTTAATTGTAGCTCAATGGATGGTTTACGAAAAGGCCGGTAAGCCGGGATGGGCCTGCATTATTCCGTTTTATAATTTCATTGTTCTGCTGGAGATTGTCGGCAAACCATGGTGGTGGCTGCTGCTCATGCTAATTCCTGTTGTAAATATAGTATTGGCGATTATAGTTTATCATAACCTTTCACTTTCGTTCGGGAAAACTGCAGGTTTTACAGTTGGTCTGATTTTGCTTTCATTTATATTTTTCCCGATTCTGGCTTTCGGCGAAGCCAAATACCTCGGGCCAGGCGGTCCAAAACCTGTTAATCAGGTATAATTACCGAAACGCAAAAAGTGCAGGGAAATTTTGCCAATTATTCCGGAATTCGGAAAGTGTAGTTTTGAAAGTTAATCGGTTATTTTTCTTTTAAATGTACAATTGCTGAAATCCCTTGTGAGGCTAATTGCGTATGAATATTGCGGAGTAAGTTGCTTGCCCTGGTAGTTTTTAAAAACAGGTACATCGTACAGGAACGACAAATTCCATAATCCGGCTATAGAATAGGAAATTTGCGGGGTGAAAACCATCAGGAAATATCCTGTGTTGTTTTGTACTTCACCATCCTGAATGTCTTTGCCATGCAACTCGTTACGCAGCTGAGCGATACCAAACAAGCGTTTCGCAATTTTTTTGGAAACGAATAAAGAACTTGAGAAAAGCTTGCCTGTTTGATAATCGTTGATATTAAACCCGTTATACTCAAAACGGCTCAATAAAAATGTACGCAGCGTTAATGGTGCAAATTCCTTGCTCAACAAAAGCGTTCCTGTAAATCCAAACGCATTGGTCGAAGGACGCGCATCCAGATGCAATAACGAACCGTTAGGCGCTGTGGCTGGTTGTCGTGTAAACGGATATTTGATACCGGCTCCCCCTGAAATCTCAATCAGCTTAACCGGATCAATATAAATGCCGTATTTCAGCAAAACGGTTCCGTTGGACATGCCACGCCCGTTGTGGTCGGTGAGCTGAGGGTTATGGAAATTTACAACTTTATTGAAAAAATAACCGGCATCGGCCTGCAAAGTAAAGCGGTGCGACAAACCGTATTCGACTGATAATCCTGCAAAATCATAAAACGCATTGTCCGACATATCTACCGCATCATCCGAAGGATTTGTTCCCTTGTAATAAATATCGGAGAAACTGTGGCGGTAGAAAGAAATAGCCCTTACAGCATTTTTATTCAGCACTCCAACATAGGTTGAAGCCCCTACAGGGCTGCCGGTTGAACAACATTGCGCTTTTATGTCACCTGCTGAAAACAGCACGGCAGCGACGAAAATAAAAAGAGGTAACCTATTCAACACAAGTAACATATACATCCTTCGAGGCCTTGTTATTAGCATTATCTTTTACCTCACAGGTAACTTTAAAAGTTCCTCCATGGCAAATTGTGAACAGCACTTCGGCTCCTGAACCCTCGAAAACACCAAGTTCATTATCACATTTCCATATATAAGTCAGGTTGTTACCTTTTACCGTTGCCGAAACTTTGGTTAACTCAGTTATTTCAATGTTATCTTTTTCGACAACCAGGCTCACGAATTCAATTTTGTCTGTTTGCGTCTGTGGCGCATCATCCTCTTTTTTACAACCTCCCGAAATGGCTATTGTTAACAGTATAATCAGTATAGGGAAGGACTTAATGAGTGAATGTTTTTCCATGTTTACCAGGTTTAATTGGGTTTAAAAGTAAGTTCTTAGCGGGCAATGATGAATTTTCGGGTATGAATTCCGGAAGGTGTTTTCAAACTGAGGAAATACATTCCGGGTGCAGGATGCAATCTTACGAGATCCGTTTTGATCAGGTTAGAGCCATTTCTGACTTCCACTTCGGTTTGGCTGATAATTTTCCCAACGTTATCAAGAACAAGGATTTCAGTAACGTAATTCTTATCAGAAAGGAACGACAAGTTCACCTCATTTCTTGCTGGTGAAGGAAATATGTTTACTTCTTCAAAAAGTTTATCGGATTTTACTGATGTAACCAATCCATCTAAAAACAGGTCGTCGAGCCAGATAAAACTGTTTTTCTTAGGTGATGTGCTACTCGACGAAATCATGATAACAGCCGTGTCGGGAGCCAAAGTACTGCGATATAAAAAAGGAATGGTGAAATCAGTCCACACATGTATCATTCCTGTTGTGTTTTTATACAATGTAGCAATGGTATCACGTTTGTTGAGACTGATGTTCCATTTTGTGAGCCAGGCAGCAATGGTGGCTACATCGTTGTTATAGCCCATAAACTGGTATTTACCTTTAAGTGTTTCGGCGCGCTGGGTGTAAGCGAATCCTGAGGCAGGTTGCCATGTGCTTGTATTCAGTTGCCCGCTCACAATAATTCCAGGTGTGATAACGCCTCCGGCTTCCTTGGTTGTAAGTTTAGTGTAATAATTTCCTGAAGCTCCCGGAGTTCCTTTTATGGTTGTATAAATAGCGCTGGGGGCAGTTGTGGCGTTCATATTTCCCCAGTGATCCGGGTTTTCGTAACTTCCCATAGAAGTCCAGCTTTCAAAACCAGCGTTGGGAATCTGTGCATGAAGGATAAATCCGGTTAAAACAAAAAGGATGAGTAAGCTTACATTTTTCATATTTATATTTCTGCATTTGTTAAAACAAAAGTATGTCATAACCGGGCTGTTTTTGCCTAATGATTTGTTAAAAAAATATTCAGCTGTTTCTACCATTATGGATAGAAACAGCTGAAAAATGAATCTATTTCAATACATACCTGAACCCGGCATAAACCGTGGCTCCCACCAGCGGCCCCCACACCATGGACGTATCAAAGTGCGTATGATATGGTGCAAAAGCTTCGGTGATAGGATCTTTTTGTGTGAAATTTGTGAGATTTTCGCCACCAAGGTAAACTTCGAAAGCCTTGAATTTGCGTGTTACCTGCGCAAACAGTTGTACATATGCCGGCGAATAATCGCCCCGCTGCAACGAAGCAGGCATTTTTTGAGTATCCGGTATCCTTGCTTTCCCGATAAACTGGGTGGTAAAATCGAATTTCCATTTATCGAATTTAGTTGCGTAATTAAGCGAAACTATGCCTTTGTATGCATTTACCATCGGTTTTTGCCGAAGCTCATTGTTTATAGTGGTTTTTACATCACTCACCCTGAAAGCTGCCAACACCGAAAGACGCTTTACAGGTTCAAATGTAATTTGCGCCATATAGCTGTTAGCAAAGGATTGACCATCGAGGTTGTAAAAATATACCGCCGACGGAATGCTGTCGAGGTCGGCAATAACCTGGCTGATAAAACTGGTGCGGTAAGCTTCCAAATCTACCTGTGCTTCACGACCGAACAAACGAAAATCGTGTGTGAGATTAACGCCAAAATTCCAGGCATTTTCCTGTTTTAAATCACTCTCTATGTTTATGATACGCTGACTGGCCATGATGGAAAAATTTTCGGCAAACAGGTTGGCGCTGCGATATCCTTTCCCGGCAGAAGCACGTAACGAAGTTGTTGGTAAAATCTTATACCTGAGATGAAACCGCGGTGTAAAAAACAATCCGTATTTGTTGTGATGATCAGCCCTTATGCCTCCGATAAGAGTAAGGTCAGGTATGGGTGTCCAGTTGTATTCGAGGTAAGCTCCGGGAACAATTTCCTTGCGGTCCATCACGTAAGTGGTATCGGAAAACCGGGTGACGGTGAACAAGGTATCCATTGGTTCAGTAATATCAACCATTCCGATATCCTGGTACAGATATTTATAGTCGCGGCGGAAATAGTCCTCATCATAATTGTCGTAGATAAAACTGAGTCCGGTTGTGATACGGTGGTTTTCGTTTCCGCCAAGGGCATCCTGGTATATCAGGTTTCCATAAACACTCTTCTGGGTTGCATCATATTTATTTTCGCCGAAAAAACCTTCCTGAGAATGATAAATTCCTGATACTATTACTGCTACGCTGCGATAGTCGTTAAGGATGATACCGTTTTTCCAGAAACTCTCCAGGCGCTTGGTTCGTAGGTGAAAGCCATAGGTTTCGGCAAGATTACTTATTTTATCGATTTCCGGATTGTAGGTATCCGGATTAAAATCCATATAACCTCCGGTCCGCGTTTCGTCCATGTATTTAATAAGGAAACGCGAATCATATTTACCTGGAATATCATAATCCCAGCGATTTATAAAATTGTAGGTGGTAAGTTTAGGGATATCCATAAACTGATCGTCGTTATTATCGAAAGGTGACTGAAATGTACTGGCATGGCCTAAAACCATTGTACTGAGCCGGTCAGTAAGCTTGGTGCCGGCATTGAAATTGGCTTCGAGCCTTCCGTGCTGATTGCCAAACACATTCAGAAAAAGCTTTTCGCTTTCAGCCGGTTTTTTGTATTCGACATTTATCATTCCGGTGGTGGACTCGTAACCGTTCATTACGGATGAAGCACCTTTGGACACACTGATAGCCTCCATCCACGGACCGGGAATATAACCCAGCCCGAATGTAGCTCCCAGGCCGCGTAACAGGGGAACATTTTCGGAAATAATTTGGCTGTAAATGCCTGACAGTCCTAGCATCTGTATTTGTTTAGCACCCGAAATAGCGTCGGCATACATAACGTCAACCGATGAATTTGTTTCGAAACTTTCGGAAAGATTGCAGCAGGCGGCCCGTTTCAATTCCTTGCTGGTGATAACATGCACTTTTCGCGGGTCAAGTTGCGAAATAAAAGTACTGCCAAGATTTCCTTTAACCTCAACTTCCTGAAGCTGGTTAGTGCTTCCGCGCATGGTAATATCAAGGTGGTTAAT